>OJSH01000048.1_pt1 | contig 130398 bp, 102 predicted proteins | sample 1599441 | NCBI WGS metagenome assembly OJSH01 (sample SAMN04168658, study PRJEB22393) | human gut metagenome | biome: human gut microbiome; feature: stool | host: Homo sapiens | collected 2014-03-24 | reverse complement strand
TTGCTGTGGGAAATAAGGTCGATTCTCCGAGAGCGGTTCAGTTCCGAAAATGGGCGAATGGAATTATAGAAGAATTCACGATAAAAGGCTATATGATTGGTAATGTGTCTTTCAATTTTAAGAATAATAGTGGACAGTTTGTTATTGGTAGTGGTGATTACGAATTCTGTACAAGATGGAGTGAATGTGGAGCAAAATCCATATATGGATATAAAGATGGGGGTAGTTTGATTGGATTTAATGATGAAATCTTTGAATTACCTCAAAATAAAGATTTTACAAAATTTGATTTTACTAGCAGAACAAGAGAAGTAAAGATTGGAGAAGTGTTGATTTGGATGAATAACAAGGGGAAATTTGCAGCGACCCAAATTACCGACATTGCGGTAAAATCGCGTGGCGCTACAAGCGATAAATTATCTTTTGCTTACAAAATATATAAATAAAATTTTCAAATATGATATTTGATAAAGTTGAGTGTATAGTACGAGTTATCTTGTAAGTATATAACGTGAAAAAGACCAATACTTGCAAAGGGTTGGGGAATTAAAGCGTTATGAAAATGTTTATAACCAATAACCTTATTTGAAACAAGTATTAATGAATTATTAGGGGAATTTGTATGGATCATTTTGAATTAGTATCAGAATACAAACCTACCGGAGATCAGCCGCAGGCGATTGAGAAGCTGGTCAAAGGTTTTAAAGAAGGAAATCAATGTGAGACTCTTTTGGGAGTCACCGGCTCCGGTAAGACGTTTACAATGGCAAACGTCATCCAGCAATTGAATAAACCGACACTGATCATTGCTCACAACAAAACTCTGGCGGCACAGCTCTACGGTGAGTTCAAGGAATTTTTCCCGAACAACGCCGTAGAGTATTTCGTCTCCTACTATGATTACTACCAGCCGGAAGCCTACGTGCCTTCTTCAGACACCTATATCGCCAAGGACTCCTCCATCAACGAGGAGATCGATAAACTGCGCCTTTCGGCAACAGCTTCTCTGGCGGAGAGGAGAGATGTGATCGTAGTATCCAGCGTGTCCTGCATTTATGGTTTGGGTGAGCCGGAAAATTTTGAGAAGATGATGGTTTCTTTGCGCCCCGGCATGGAGAAGGACAGAGACGAAGTGCTTCGCCAGCTGATAGATATTCAATATGAAAGAAATGAGATAGATTTCAAGAGAGGAACCTTCCGGGTGCGGGGGGATGTATTGGAGATCATTCCGGCCAATGAGGCGGAAACCGCTGTGAGAGTGGAGTTCTTCGGTGATGAAATTGACCGGATTACCCAGATTGATGTGCTGACAGGAGAGATAAAGGGCGAACTGGAACATGCTGCTATTTTCCCGGCGTCCCACTATGTCGTGCCTGCAGAACAGATCCGGCGGGCTGCGGATGCCATAGAAAAAGAGCTGGAAGAGCGGGTGCAGTATTTTAAATCAGAAGATAAGCTGCTGGAGGCACAAAGGATTGCAGAGAGGACCAATTTTGATATTGAAATGCTTAAGGAGACGGGATTTTGTTCCGGGATTGAAAACTATTCCAGGCATTTGTCGGGGCTTGCTCCGGGACAGCCTCCTTATACTTTGATGGATTTCTTTAAGGACGACTTCCTTATTATTATTGATGAGTCACATAAGACAATCCCGCAGATCGGGGCAATGTATCACGGAGATCAGTCCCGTAAGACAACCCTTGTGGATTATGGATTCCGTCTGCCTTCTGCCAAGGACAACAGACCTTTAAGCTTTTCAGAGTTTGAGGACCGGATCGACCAGATCATGTTTGTGTCGGCAACTCCGGGAACATATGAGGCGGAACATGAGCTGCTTCGGGCGGAACAGGTGATACGGCCAACAGGACTTCTGGATCCGGAAGTGGAAATTCGCCCGGTAGAGGGGCAGATCGATGATCTTGTGGCAGAAGTGAAGAAGGAGACGGAAAAGAAAAACAAGATTTTAATTACCACACTTACGAAACGCATGGCGGAAGATCTGACAGATTATATGAAAGAACTGGGAATCCGTGTCCGCTATCTGCACTCGGATATTGATACGCTGGAGCGGACGGAAATTGTGAGGGACATGCGTTTGGACGTATTTGACGTGCTGGTAGGAATCAACCTTTTAAGAGAAGGTCTTGACATCCCGGAGATTACGCTGGTTGCTATCCTCGATGCGGACAAGGAAGGGTTCCTGCGTTCAGAGACTTCTCTGATCCAGACCATAGGACGTGCCGCACGAAACGCGGAAGGACACGTGATCATGTATGCGGATACAGTGACAGACTCTATGAGACAGGCCATTGATGAGACTATGAGGCGCCGCCAGATTCAGATGGCTTACAATGAAGAACACGGTATTACGCCGACAACAATCCAGAAATCAGTCCGCGATCTGATCAGTATTTCCAAGAAAGTAGCGGCAGAAGAAATGCGCATGGAGAAAGATCCGGAGTCCATGAGCCGGAAAGAGCTGGAGAAACTGATCGCTGATGTGACAAAACAGATGAGAAAAGCTGCGTCCGAACTTAATTTCGAGGCAGCGGCTGAACTTCGTGATAAGATGACAGAATTGAAAAAGCAGCTGGATGACATAGCTGAAGATTAAGAAGGAGCATAAAATGGCAGCAGAGAAAACAAACAGACAATACATTAAAATCAGAGGTGCCAATGAGCATAATCTGAAAAATATAGATCTGGACATTCCGCGAAATGAGCTGGTGGTTCTTACCGGACTGTCCGGCTCGGGAAAATCTTCCCTGGCTTTTGATACGATTTATGCGGAAGGTCAGAGAAGATATATGGAATCCCTTTCGTCCTATGCGAGACAGTTTTTAGGACAGATGGAAAAACCGGATGTGGAAAGTATTGAAGGGCTTTCTCCGGCCATATCTATCGATCAGAAATCGACAAACCGGAATCCAAGATCCACAGTGGGAACTGTGACAGAGATTTATGATTATTTCCGTCTCCTCTATGCAAGGATCGGGATTCCCCACTGTCCAAAGTGCGGGAGAGAGATCAAAAAGCAGACAGTGGATCAGATGGTGGATCAGATCATGGCTCTTCCGGAGCGTACAAAGATCCAGCTTCTGGCGCCGGTAGTGCGGGGGAGAAAAGGAACCCATGCCAAGCTTTTTGAGAGAGCGAAAAAGAGCGGGTATGTCCGTGTGAGAGTAGATGGAAATTTGTATGAACTTTCCGAGGAAATTTCGCTGGATAAAAATATCAAACATAATATCGAAATTATTGTAGACCGCCTTGTGGTACGGCCCGGGATTGAAAAGCGTCTGACGGATTCTGTAGAAAATGTTCTTCACCTGGCTGAAGGACTTCTGGTAGTAGACGTTATTGGCGGAGACCCCATCAATTTCAGCCAGAGTTTTGCCTGCCCGGATTGTGGGATCAGTATTGATGAGATTGAACCCAGAAGCTTTTCGTTCAATAATCCTTTTGGCGCCTGCCCGGAATGTTATGGACTTGGGTACAAAATGGAATTTGATGAAGATCTTATGATACCGGATAAGAATTTAAGTATTGACGAAGGGGCTATTGTTGTACTTGGATGGCAGTCCTGTACCGACAAAGGAAGTTATACAAGAGCGATCCTGGAAGCTCTGGCAAAGGAATATGATTTTTCCCTTGCCACGCCTTTTAAGGATTATCCAAAGAAAATACATGACATTCTCATTTATGGTACAAACGGGAAGGAAGTAAAAGTTCATTACCGCGGACAGCGGGGAGAAGGAATTTATGATGTGGCATTTGAAGGTCTGATACGGAGCGTGGAACGGCGGTACCGGGAAACTTCTTCCGAGATTACAAAGGCTGAATATGAGACATTTATGCGGATTACTCCCTGTCATGAGTGTAAAGGGCAGAGATTAAAAAAGGAATCTCTTGCAGTGACGGTAGGAAATAAAAACATTGCGGAGATCACAGCCTTTTCTGTGGAAAAGCTTCAGCATTTTCTGAAAGAACTGGAGCTGACTCATCAACAGCTGCTGATCGGCGGACAGATCCTGAAGGAAATTCAGGCCAGGATACAGTTTTTGATGGATGTGGGACTGGATTATCTGACGCTCTCCAGGGCGACAGGCTCGCTTTCCGGAGGAGAAGCGCAGCGGATCCGTCTTGCCACACAGATCGGTTCCGGTCTGGTAGGCGTAGCTTATATTTTGGATGAGCCCAGTATCGGTCTTCATCAAAGGGACAATGACAAGCTGCTTGCCACACTGAAGCATCTGCGGGATCTTGGAAATTCCGTTATTGTGGTAGAGCATGATGAGGATACCATGCTGGAAGCGGATCATATTGTAGATATCGGTCCGGGAGCCGGGGAGCACGGCGGAGAAGTGGTGGCACAGGGAACCGCAAAAGAAATTATGAGGAATAAAAATTCCATAACCGGTGCATATTTAAGTGGTAGGATGAAAATTCCAGTACCGGAAGAGCGGAAAACGCCCACCGGATGGCTGAAGGTGATCGGTGCGCAGGAAAATAATCTGAAGAATATTGATGTTGATATTCCGCTGGGAGTTATGACATGTGTTACCGGTGTGTCCGGATCCGGGAAAAGTTCGCTTGTAAATGAAATCCTGTATAAGCGTCTGGCAAAGGAGCTGAACCGTGCAAGGACCATTCCGGGAAAACATAAAGAAATCCAGGGAATAGATCAGCTTGATAAAGTGATCGCGATCGATCAGTCTCCCATCGGCCGTACGCCAAGATCCAATCCGGCTACCTATACAGGAGTTTTTGATCTGATCAGGGATCTTTTTGCGGCAACTCCGGATGCAAAAGCCAGAGGATACAAAAAAGGAAGATTCAGTTTTAACGTAAAGGGCGGACGATGTGAAGCCTGCAGCGGCGACGGTATTTTGAAGATAGAGATGCATTTTCTTCCGGATGTCTATGTCCCCTGTGAGGTCTGCGGGGGAAAGCGCTATAACAGAGAGACGCTTGAGGTACGCTATAAGGGAAAAAATATTTATGATGTACTGAATATGACAGTGGAGGAGGCGCTGGAATTTTTTGAACATGTGCCGAGTATCCGACGGAAAATGGAAACACTGTATGATGTGGGACTTTCCTATATTCGGCTGGGACAGCCATCCACAACACTTTCCGGAGGAGAGGCACAAAGAATCAAGCTGGCGGCAGAGCTGAGCAAGCGGAGCACGGGAAAGACGATCTATATCTTGGATGAGCCAACGACAGGACTTCATTTTGCAGATGTGCATAAGCTGACAGAAATTTTGAGAAGGCTGGCTTCTGACGGAAATACGGTTCTGGTTATTGAGCATAATCTGGATGTTATTAAGACAGCGGATTATATTATCGATATCGGACCGGAAGGAGGAGACGGCGGGGGTACGGTCGTTGCATCCGGTACGCCGGAAGAAATAGCCCAAAATCCGGCGTCCTACACTGGCAAATATATTGATATGATGCTGAGAAAATAGGCGAAAAAAAACTCTTTCCATTTTGAGAAAATTTGATTATAATGGTAAATGCCCATAGAGGGTGTATATTATCCGTGAATGAGGGATAATCAAACAAAAGATGTATGAGGGACGAAATGACATAAATAACTCAAATGAAAGGGGAATTTAAAGATGTCAGTAGATATCGGAATTGATTTAGGGACAGCGAGCGTCCTCGTATATGTAAAAGGTAAGGGCGTTATTTTAAAGGAGCCATCTGTCGTTGCATTTGACAGAGATACAAATGCCATTAAGGCGATTGGAGAAGAAGCAAGACTTATGCTTGGGAGAACTCCGGGAAATATTGTGGCAGTTCGGCCGCTGCGGCAGGGAGTGATCTCGGATTATACAGTTACCGAAAAAATGATCAAATATTTTGTGCAGAAAGCCATGGGGCGCCGCACATTTAAGAAGCCGAGAATCAGTATCTGTGTGCCCAGCGGGGTGACAGAAGTAGAGAAGAAAGCGGTGGAAGAGGCAACCTATGCTGCAGGCGCAAGAGAAGTTCTGCTGATCGAGGAGCCGGTTGCAGCGGCCATCGGCGCCGGAATTGATATTTCCAAGCCGTGTGGAAATATGATCGTTGATATCGGAGGCGGGACATCGGATATTGCTGTGATCTCTCTTGGAGGAACAGTAGTCAATACCTCCATAAAGATTGCAGGAGATGATTTTGACGAAGCAATTGTCCGCTATATGAGAAAGAAACATAATCTTCTGATCGGTGAGAGAACTGCAGAAGATATTAAGATCAAAATTGGTACAACCTATCCTCTGGTGGAGGAAGAGTCTATGGAGGTGAGAGGAAGGAACCTTGTTACCGGACTTCCAAAGACAGTGACCGTAACTTCATCAGAAACAGAGGAGGCACTTCGCGAAACGACGAGCCAGATTGTAGAGGCTGTTATCAGTGTGCTGGAACGTACTCCTCCGGAACTGTCAGCTGATATTCTTGACAGGGGGATCGTTCTGACCGGCGGCGGAGCTATGCTGCGGGGGCTGGAAGAGTTGATCGAAGAGCGTACCGGTATCAATACGATGACAGCGGAAGATCCGATGAAAGTAGTGGCTATCGGTACCGGACAGTTTGTGGAATTTTTGAGCGGGCGAAAAGAACTGTAAGAGATTTCAGAAAGATGAATTTCAGGAAAGCGATCCTGAAAAGAGAGTTAAATTGCCGGCGGAAGGCATTTCCGGCGGCTTTTTTTCCATTTGGTGCAATCCTGGCGAAAGGAAGATGAAAGAGGATATATGGAGGAGATAAAAGGATACGTGGAGCACATTGTCTTCCGGAATGAGGATAATGGATATACGGTATTCAATTTGAATAATGAGGACGGAGATCTGACATGTGTGGGAACATTTCCTTACATCGGAGAAGGAGAGCTTCTGAAGCTGACAGGAGAATATGTGCTGCATTCCCTGTACGGCATGCAGCTGCAGGTAAAAACTTCGGAAGTCTGCGAAATGGAAGATCTCATTTCCATTGAGCGCTATCTGGGATCCGGAGCCATCAAAGGGCTGGGTGCAGCTCTGGCGGGAAGGATTGTGAGAAAATTTAAGGAAGATACCTTTCGCATTATTGAAGAAGAGCCGGAAAGGCTGGCAGAGGTAAAAGGGATCAGTGAGAGAAAAGCAAGAGAAATTGCACAGCAGGTAGAGGAAAAGAAGGACATGAGACAGGCGATGATCTATCTGCAGAAATATGGAATTTCCACTTCTCTTGCGGCAAAGATCTATCAATATTACGGGAATCGCATTTACCGGGTTATGGAGGAAAATCCTTATCAGATGGCAGATGATATTTCCGGCGTGGGATTTAAAACGGCGGATGAGATCGCACGGAAAATAGGTATCCATACAGATTCGGATTACCGGATACGGAGCGGTATTTTTTATACGCTTCTTCAGAGCGTGGCAGAGGGACATGTCTATTTGCCGGAACAGGTGCTTCTAAGACGCGCAGGGGATCTTCTGGAAGTAGAGATTCAGCATATTGAGAAATACCTTATGGATCTGGCAATGGAGAGAAAGATTGTGCTGAAGGAAGGGGAAAATGATAGAAGAGTATACCCGTCTAATTACTATTACATGGAACTGAATACGGCAAAGATGCTCCATGATCTGAATATCAGCAGCGACATTTCAGAGGCGGCGGTACTCCGTCGCCTGCAGGCGATTGAAAAAAATATGGACATGCCGCTGGATGAACGCCAGAGGACGGCTGTGGTGGAGGCGGTAAGAAGGGGAGTGTTCATTCTGACCGGCGGACCCGGAACAGGAAAAACCACTACCATCAATGCTATGATCCGCTATTTTGAAAGTGAAGGGCTGGATATCTGTCTGGCAGCGCCCACAGGGCGGGCGGCCAAGAGAATGACTGAAACAACAGGATGCGAAGCCCAGACGATCCATCGCCTGCTGGAAGTAGCAGGAGCGCCGGAAGAGGATGGTCCTTCCGGCGGTTTTCAGAGAAATGAGGAAAATCCTTTGGAGGCGGACGTCATTATTATCGATGAAATGTCCATGGTGGATCTCCCTTTGATGCATGCCCTTCTGCGTGCTGTAAGTGTGGGTACAAGGCTTGTTCTTGTGGGAGACGCGAACCAGCTGCCCTCTGTGGGTCCCGGAAGTGTGCTGAAAGATATGCTGAATTCCCATTGTTTTTCTGTAGTCATGCTGACGAAGATCTTCCGTCAGGCGCAGGAGAGCGATATTGTAGTAAATGCTCATAAGATCAACCGGGGCGAAGCCGTCATCCTGGACAATAAAAGCAGAGATTTCTTCTTTTTGAAACGTCAGGATGCCAATACCATCATCAGTGTACTTCTGACTCTGATCCAGAAGAAGCTGCCTGGGTATGTACAGGCGGAGCCTTATGACATACAGGTATTGACGCCTATGAGAAAGGGACTCCTTGGGGTGGAGCGTTTAAATCATATTCTTCAGGAATATCTCAATCCTCCGGCACCGTCCAAAGCGGAGAAAGAGTATGGAGAAAAAAAGTTTCGTACCGGCGATAAGGTGATGCAGATTAAAAACAACTATCAGCTGGAGTGGGAAATTACAACAAGATATGGTATGACGATAGATAAAGGTGTGGGAATATTTAACGGCGATATGGGAATTGTAAAAGAGATTAATTCCTATGAAGAGACTATGTCCGTAGAGTATGACGAACATCGTGTTGTTACATACCCTTTTGAAATGCTGGATGAGCTGGAGCTGGCTTATGCCATCACGATCCATAAATCCCAGGGAAGCGAGTATCCGGCAGTAGTGATGCCCCTTTTGTCAGGGCCGCGGCAGCTCTATAACAGGAATCTTCTGTATACGGCAGTGACAAGGGCGAAAAAATGTGTGACGATTGTGGGAAGTGAGACTGTATTTCAGGATATGATACAGAATATCAGTGAGCAGAACAGAAATACAAGTCTTTCAGAGCGGATCCGTGAATTTTGCCAGTAAACAAAAATGAAGAAAATGTTGAAAAAAGCGGGGGAGAAGATACTGGATCTTCTCTATCCCCACACTTGTCCCTTTTGCGGCGAGGTGACAGAAAGAAGAATTTGCAGGACCTGTGCCAGAGAGGTGTGGTATATCCGGGAGCCGCGCTGTAAAAAATGTGGGAAGCCTGTAAGGAGTGAAAGCAGCGAATACTGTTTTGACTGTCTCCATACCCGGCATTTTTATGAGAGAGGTCTTTCGCTTTGGAAACATGAAAAACAGGTAAGGACTTCCATCTACCGGTTTAAATATCAGAATAGAAGGATATACAGTCAGTTTTACACAGAAGAACTGGCAAAAAAATTCGGGAAATATGTAGTTGGATGGCGGATTTCTCTTATTATTCCCATTCCATTGAGCAGAAAGCGGAAAAAGCAAAGAGGATTTAATCAGGCCGACCTCCTGGCGGAAGGGCTTTCACAGTTACTTGGGATAACGGCGGATACGGTTCATCTGCAGCGGACGGTTGATACGATTCCGCAGAAAGAACTTGGGAATCGGGAGCGGCGGGAAAATTTGAAAAATGCTTTTTGGTGGACCGGAAAGGAGCTTTCCGGAAGGAATGTGCTTCTGGTGGATGATATTTACACTACCGGAAATACGATAGACAGCGCCGCCATAAGCCTGAAAAAGGCCGGAGCTGAAAAAGTCTACTTTTTAACTATAAGTATTGGACAAGGATACTGAGATTTGATATACTGAGAATAATGAGTAAATCTGTGACTATGGTTCTCTTTGAGGTGAAATATGTTAGATAAACGAAAAGTCAGATTGATGACAAAACTTGCGCTGTATGAACAAAAGGAAGGCAGAGAAGATATGAAGATCAGCGCATATTATAAAAAGGACTACATAAGTATGAAAACGGTTGCAACAATTTTGTGGACAACAGTGGGATATGGATGCGTTATTCTATTGATTGGTCTGGCAGCAATGAACAGTTTGCTGGAAAATCTGACGTTGACTACAATGTTGGTGCTTGCGGCAGTAGCTGTTGTGGCTTATGTGGCGGCCCTTATTGTGACAATTCTTGTGACAAGAAAGATTTCAAGCGGAAAACACCGGGATGCCCGGATGCGTATGAAAAGGTATAACCACGGACTGATCCGCTTATTGAAGATATATGAAAAGGAGAACAAAGAATAATGGACAATTTATATGTGTTGCGAGGAGAGATACAGCAGTTTTATGCTAAAAATTCCAAATATATCAATAAAGCGCTTCAGTTTATTGTTGCTTTACTGACGTTCTATATGATCAATCATAATATGGGATTTATGAAATTGCTCTCTAATCCTCTGATTACATTAGGACTTTCTGTGATCTGTGCATTTTTGCCAATGATCGTGACTGTTCTTGCAGCAGCGGTGTTGACTCTGGTACAGATGACAGCAGTGTCAGTGGGAATCATGGCTGTTACAGCAGTTATCTTTTTGATCATGTTCATTTTTTATCTTCGGTTCAGTCCCAAGACGGCTTTGGTGGTGCTTCTGACGCCGCTGGCATTTATGCTGAAAATTCCTTATGTGATCCCGATAGCCTTTGGCCTTGTAGGGACTCCGGTATATGCAGTTCCGATCATATTCGGAACAATTGTATTTTATATGACCGATTACCTGAAGGAAGCGGCCTCTTCTCTGAAAGGAGAAGGAGCGGCAGGAATGATCTCACAGGTAACTTCCTATGCACAGCAGGTATTTCAAAATAAAGAAATGATCGTGTCTGTGTTTGCTTTTATTATTGTTTTGCTGCTTGTGTATACCGTGCGCCGGATGGCGATTAATTATGCCTGGAAAACTGCTGTGGCAGCCGGTGCTGTTGCCGGTATTGCGATTGTATTTGCGGGAAGCATGATGTTGGGTGTAAAAGTGTCATATCTGGAATTGATTCTTGGAAATATTGCAGCTGTTATTGTAGGGCTTGTTTTGGAATTTCTGTTCTTTTCTGTGGATTATTCCAGATGTGAGAGTGTACAGTATGAAGACGATGAATATTATTACTACGTCAAGGCGGTTCCTAAGATTGTGGTAAGTGCGCCGGAAAAAACAGTTAAGCGCATTAATAAGAGGGGAGAAAGCCAGGAAACAGAAATTATCGATACGGAAGAAATCCGGAAAAAGAATGCCCGGGAACAAAGCGTCCGGGAACCAGGAGAGGCGGTTCCGGAGAAAAGGAAACGTGCGCCTAAGAAAAAGAGCAGTAAGATTGAGGGGAATACAGAACATCTTCTGCTAACGAAGGTTCTCCGGGAGGAGCTGAATCTGGATAATGATGATAACGAAAAATAGAGATCTGATTCCGCCAGATTAAAAAGATAGGGGGTGAAAGAATGGAAGCAAGGATCACACAGTTTTTTGACAGATACATAAAAGGCTCTTATTTTCCGGAAATGCATATTACAGATATTATTGAAATTATTATTATTGCGTTTCTTGTTTATCAGCTGATGATCTGGATCAAAAACACGAAAGCTTGGATGCTGCTGAAGGGAATTGTGGTTCTTGGTGTATTCATTCTTTTGGCGTTTGTCTTTCAGATGCATACGATATTATGGCTGGCGAAAAATTCACTTACTGTTCTTGCAACTGTCATCATAGTAGTGTTTCAGCCGGAGCTGCGCCGCGCGTTGGAAAAATTGGGAGAGAGAAAATTTATTGCGGCAGTTGTACCTTTTGAAAGCGCAAAGGATAAGGGCAGGTTCAGTGAGGCGACAATTGATGGAATTGTGGAAGCTTCCTATATTATGGGACGGGCTAAGACAGGTGCCCTGATTGTTGTGGAGCAGGCGATCAAACTGACGGAGTATGAAAGTACCGGGATTCGAATGGACTGTATTGTATCAAGCCAGGTCCTTGTCAATATTTTTGAACACAACACTCCGCTTCATGACGGTGCTATTATTATAAGAAATGATCGAATTGTTTCAGCAACGTGCTATCTGCCTTTATCGGATAATATGGGACTTAGTAAGGATCTCGGAACAAGGCACCGGGCTGCAGTAGGCATGAGTGAAGTGAGTGATGCGCTGATCATTGTTGTGTCAGAAGAGACAGGATATGTTTCCGTAGCCCAGGGAGGAAGACTGGACAGAAATATTTCGAAGGAAAAACTTCGGGAGTATCTTGAAGATATACAGAATAAAAAAAGCGAGTCACGCAGTGTACTGGCAAAATGGAAAGGAAGGCTGAGTCATGAAAAAAAGTCTGATGAATAATCTTGGCCTGAAGCTGCTTGCCTTTCTGTTTGCACTGCTGCTATGGTTGATTGTAGTGAATATCGACAATCCGATCACCGATGCGACATTTGATGGCATACCGGTTACTGTGGAACATCCGGAAATTATCACGCAGGATCAAAAGTCGTATCAGATCATTGAAAATACAGATAAGATCAGTGTGACGGTATATGCAAAGCGCTCGGAGCTGGAAAAAATAAAAGCGGAAGATATCGTTGCAACAGCTGATATGAAGGAACTGTATCTGGAGTCACAAGTACCGATCCAGATTGAGATTCCGGGATTTGATATTGACAGTGCTTCTGCAAATCCGAGAAATCTTCAGGTAAAGATAGAAAATAATAAGAGTAATACCTTCCCTATCAGCGTTACTACAACAGGAACAGTCAGAGACGGCTATGTTCTCGGCGGCGTGCAGGCTGATCCTGAGAGAATTAATGTAAACGGTCCGGAATCTGTTATAGACAGTATAAGCCGTGTTGTGGCAGAGGTGGATATTACAGGATTGTCTCATGATACAACACTGGATGCATCTGTTGTCTATTATGATTCGGACAACAGTGAGATCAATCCGGAGCAGATCGGCAATAATCTGGGTACGACAGGCGTAAAAGTTCATGTAACATTGTATCAGACGGCAAGTATACCGGTAGAGGTGGATACTTCAGGCATTACTGCCGCATCAGGTTACTCTGTGGCCGATGTGACATGGACTCCGGAAGAAATACAAATTGCAGGGGAGCAGAGCGTATTGGAGGGAATAGAAAAAATTTCCATTCCTGCTGATGCTGTGGAGGCACAGGATATTTCACAGAGAACGGAACGGACGATAGATATTACCTCTTATCTTCCGGAAGGAACAAGACTTGTAGACGAGTCGGGAAATAATGTCCTTGTAACTATACGCGTAGAAAAAGACGGAACGAAAAGTTTTGATCTTCCGGTAGGCTCTATTACTGTGAATAATCTGGATGAGAACCTGACCCTGAATTACGGAGAGGGAGAAGATCTGGAAATCCATGTCAGGGGTCCGCAGGAAGTGCTGGATGGTCTTGATATATCAGAAATAAAAGCAAGTATTGATTTGAAAGATTATAAGAAAGCCGGAGAATATGAGCTGGGAGTTGATATTCCCCTTCCTGACGGATGTTCTCTGGAAAGCCAGATAAAGATTAAGATTACGCTGGAAGAAAAGGAATAATTCGGAGGTTTGGCACTATGGTAAGTAAAAAAGTGACAGTCAATAATCCTACAGGCCTTCACTTAAGGCCTGCAGGAATCTTCTGCAACGTTGCAGTGAAATTTGACTGTAAGATTTCATTTCAGCATGATACGACAACAGCAAATGCTAAAAGTGTGCTGAGTGTTCTTGGGGCATGCATTAAAAAAGGTGATGAAATTGAATTGATCTGTGAGGGACCGGATGAGGAAGAGGCTCTCGCAGCAATGGTACAGGCTGTGGAAGACGGCCTTGGGGAATAAAAAATGAATAAGATAAAAAAATGGCTGGATATTCGTTTCCTGAAATTCATGGTTGTAGGTGTGATCAATACAGTTGTTGGAACAGCGGTTATGTTTATCATGTATAATGTGTTTCACCAGAGCTATTGGATTTCTTCGGCATCAAATTATGTTGTGGGAAGTATACTCAGCTATTTTTTGAATAAGTATTTTACTTTTGAAAGTAAAAAGAAATCTTTGAGCCAGGTTTTGAAATTTGTACTGAATATCTCTCTCTGTTACCTGGTTGCATATGGCATTGCAAAACCTGCAGTTACATGGATGCTGCAGGGACAGCAGGGGGCGCTTCGGGACAATCTTGCAATGGTTGTCGGAATGGTGCTTTTTACGCTTTTGAACTATATTGGGCAAAGAGCGTATGTATTTAAGACAAATTAAAAGGAGCAAAAGAAAATGGGGAAAGCGACATTAGTGATTATGGCTGCCGGTATCGGCAGCAGATTCGGGGGAGGGATCAAGCAGCTGGAGCCTGTAGGTCCAAATGGAGAGATCATTATGGAGTATTCCATATATGATGCAATGGAAGCTGGTTTTGATAAGGTTGTATTTGTCATCAGAAAAGATCTGGAAAAGGATTTTAAAGAAGTGATCGGCAACCGGATAGAAAAAAAGGTCAGCGTGAATTATGCATATCAGGAGATCAGCAATATTCCGGAAAGATTCAGCGGAAAATTTCCGGACCGGACAAAGCCGTGGGGTACCGGGCAGGCGATCCTGTGCTGTAAAGATGTTGTAAATGAACCATTTCTTGTCATCAATGCAGATGACTATTATGGAAAAGAAGCATACCAGGAAGCTTACAGATATCTGACAGATCAGAAAGAACGGGAAGGCCTTCACGCCTGCATGGTGGGATTTGTATTGAAAAATACGCTGAGTGAAAACGGGGGTGTTACACGGGGGATCTGCAGAGTAGACAACAATCGGATGCTTGCAGATATTGAAGAAACCCACAATATTGTTAAGACGTCTGACGGCGCTGAAGTACGGGGAGAAGACAGCGCAAGAAAGATTGATGTAGAGTCAGAGGTTTCTATGAATATGTGGGGACTGACACCGGATTTTCTTGATGTACTGGAAACTGGATTTGATGCCTTTCTGGATGAGCTGGAAGAAAATGAGCAGAAAAAAGAATATTTGCTGCCAACGATCATCGGAGGACTGCTGAAAGAGGGAAGGATTCAGGTTGAAGTGCTGCAGTCAACAGACCGCTGGTTTGGAGTGACTTATAAAGAAGATAAGGAAGATGTGACAAGAGAGATTCGAAAGCTGATCGAGTCAGGTGCTTATTGTAAGACCTGCTGATCAAAAAATATACTTTTATTGTGGGGTGAGATGTTGTGAAGAGGAAACAGATAACAGCGATTGTGCTCAGTGCCGTGTTGGCCTTCGGCACTGCAGGAACCAGTCTGGCGGCAGCGCCGGGCGGAGAATACCAGACAGCAGTTCTGGAAGAAGGACAGAGCAGCCAGGAAGTGACAGATGGAACCGGAGAAGAGACACAATTGCCAGGGGAAGGAGCCGGTGAAAACGACGGAACTGTAACAGAGCCTGGTCAGACTCCGGCAGAAGGAGAAGATCAGGAACCGTCAGGGTCTGATGAAACTGCAAATCCCGGCAATCCTTCAGGAGAGGAAGGAACAGAACAACCGGGAGATTCCCAGGATCAGGGTGAGTCCGGAGAAACCGGAGACGAAGGAAATACAGGCGAAAGCGGAAATCCGGAAGATCCCGGAGAAGTAGAAGAGCCGACAGCCCCGGTACTTATGTATCGTGCACATGTGCAGAGCTACGGCTGGAATGAATGGGCCGAGAATCAAGAAGATACATGGATCGGAACAGAAGGCGAGGCAAAACGTCTGGAAGCGCTGGAACTTAAAATTGACGGTGCAGAGGGCGAGGATGGAATTGAGTACCGCGCCCACGTGCAGAGCTATGGCTGGCAGGACTGGAAGAAGAACGGAGAGACTGCCGGAACAACTGGCCAGACTAAGAGACTGGAAGCTGTTCAGATCCGTCTGACAGGTACATTGGCAGATAAATATGATATTTACTACCGAACCCATGTGCAGAGTTATGGATGGCTTAACTGGACAAGCAACGGAGATAAGTCCGGAAGCCTGGGCTATGCAAAACGTTTGGAAGCTATTGAGATCTGTATTGTAGAAAAGGGAGCAGCAGCGCCGGAAGGTGAAGGTGACAGTTACAAGTATCCTGTTATTTCTTATAATGCTCATTCCCAGTCCATCGGCTGGCAGGGCGAAAGATTTAACGGACAGCAGGCTGGCGTAACCGGTCAGGCTAAAAGAATGGAAGCCATTAAGATCAAACTGCCGGACAGTGAATACGAAGGCGGAATCGAATACCAGACTCATGTGCAGTCTATTGGCTGGCAGGGGTGGAAGAAAAACGGTGAACTTGCCGGAACAACCGGTCAGGCGAAACGTCTGGAGGCCATTCAGATCCGTCTGACAGGAGATATGGCGGATTATTACGACATCTATTACCGCGCCCATGTACAGAGTTATGGATGGCTTGGCTGGACAAGTAATGGAGAGAAAGCCGGAAGCGCCGGATATGGAAAGCGTCTGGAAGCACTGGAAATCCGTCTTGTGAAAAAAGGTGATGAAGCACCTGAAATTGGCGCAGAGAGCTATAAATATCCATTGGTTTCTTATAGCGCACATTCTCAGTCTGTCGGCTGGCAGACGGCAAAATACGACAACGAAGTGGCTGGCGTAACCGGTCAGGCGAAACGTCTGGAAGCCATTAAGATCCAGATTCCGGACAATACATATGAAGGAAGTATTGAGTACCGTACCTTTGTACAGAGCTACGGATGGCAGGATTGGAAAAGAGACGGACAGATTGCCGGAACAACAGATCAGGCAAAACGGGTGGAGGCTATCCAGATCCAATTGACCGGAGCGTTAAAAGACCACTACGATGTATATTACAGCGTTCATATGTCCAAGATCGGATGGATCAATTATGCATCTAACGGCGAGATTGCCGGAAGTACAGATTTGAGCAAACGGATTGAGGCGATCCGCATTCAGCTTGTAGAGAAAGGCGGGAAGGCGCCGGATACAAGCGGTCAAAAATATATTGAAGGGTACCAGACAGCAGACTTTACCTATTCCGGAACTATACAGGGAAAAGGCGACAGCGGAGCAGTCCAGATGGGCAGTACACTTGGAACGACTGGTCAGGGAAAGAGACTGGAAAATATTACGCTGCATCTGAACCGGAGAACAGAAAACATGCCGGAAGGAGAGATTAGCTATGCTACGCATTTGTCCAGCCTGGGATGGCAGGAAGCTACCGGACTGGATACGGTAAACGGATGCACAGATGGCAAGTACGGCATGGAGGCAGTCAAAATTTCTCTGTCCGGCGACCTGGCAAAATACTATGATATCTATTACCGCGCTCATGTAGAGAAATACGGCTGGCTTGGCTGGGCGAAGAACGGACAGGCAGCAGGTACGACCGACATTGGCTACCGTCTGGAAGCACTGCAGATCAGACTGGTGTCCAAGGATGCCAATGCGCCGGGACCAAACAGCAATTACTATACAAATCTGAAAAAGCGGAGATATCAAAATCCGAGTCAGTATTATCAGATCAAGGATTCCATCACCCTCACCGGAGGAGGATATAATCTTTCCTACGGCTTTGAAGGGGTAAAGGTAATGCAGGTTATCCGGAGGCTTAACCTTGGAAGCGGAATCGGCATGGGCGGAGCTTTTTACGGAACCAATGTGCAGAATGCCGTCCGCAATTTCCAGAGGAAAAATGGTTTGAGCCAGACCGGAAATGTGGATCTTCTGACCTGGCTGAAGCTTGGATTTAACCAGGTACAGTGGGAACAGTGGGGCGCGTATGTAAGTCCTATGAAGGTGAATCGAGACAGTACGAGATCTGACCATATTGAGGCGATGATCAGCACCGCTTATTCTTACATGGGAACAGCCTATGTGATCGGAGCATCCGGCCCTCCGGGAACCGGAATCGACTGCAGTGGACTTGTGATGCAGGCTCTTTATGGAGCCGGACTTGATATTTCTCCTATCAATCCGGTAAGACACGCTCACCCGGGTTATGAGTATGAGTCGAGAAATATGTGGGCATCACCGAAGTTTAAGCATGTACCATACAGCCAGAGACAGAGGGGCGATCTGATCTTCTATCAGAACAGCTCCGGAGTAGTGATCCATGTAGCGATCTATCTTGGAAACAATCAGGTAATCGAATCCTGGCCGAATCAGGTTGTAGTATGGCCGATACAAAACGGACAGAGATCGAATATCAAAGGAGTCGTAAGACCTTTTGTATAGAAAACCGTGGAAAATAAAGGATAGCAGGGGCATTTCCTTGCTATCCTTTATTTTTATATGGTATAATATCCGCGTAGGCAATGAACCGTGCAAAAATGTAAGAGGGACAAATGAATGCTTGCATGCAATTTGGACATCTTGCATTTTTATAGGGCGAAAGCCCGCGAGCGAGAATCCGAAGGATTCGAGCTTGCACGTTGTATGAGAAAAGAGGAAATAATGCATAAAGCGCCCGCGGGGCTTTAACAGCTCTTTTGTCAGCTTCAGAAGAAAAACGGGGATACAAATAAGGAGGAAATATATGAAAAGAAAATGGAGAAAATGGGTTGCCCTGATCCTGTGCATGGGAATGCTGTCAGGAAGCAGCATTTTAACCTATGCTGATGAACCGGCAATGGCAGAAAGCCAATCAGCGGCAGAGGAAAACACGGAACAAACGGCAGCGTCCGAAACAGAAGAGATGGACGCGGCTTCAGAAGTTTCAGAGGAAAATGAAGAAGTGCAGTCAGAAGCAGAGCAGACGGGAGAGAGTCAGACGGCCGATACATCCTCTGGGGACCAATCCGGCGCTGACGCCGGAATGTCTATGGCTGCCAAAGAAGTCTACAGTATAGATGAAAATGGAAATGTGTATCTGCTGGAAGAAGATAACGGGGGAGTTGTAGAAGAAAGCAGCGCGAGAAGATATGCCAGGGCTGCTTCAGAAAAGATCGTAAACTTCCGTGCCAATGCCAGCGGACAGACAGTCAGTGATATTACAGAATATACAGAATACAATACCGGAGAGTCCGGCTATGTATATGGAAGAAGCGGTGCTGACGCAGCGTACCTTGGAGAAGTGAACGGAAAAGTAAAATTCATGATAGCAGGCGTTGTGGGTCTGGTGGATAAATCCAAGGTTCAGGTAGTCAACCTTAGCAGCGCCAAAAGCTATAGCTGTTACTATGCCGATGGCACGAATCTTATCCATAACATTACGATGAATATGACAACACCTGGGTATGGGGGATCCGTCAATGTGGGGCCGCAGCAGTCCTATATGAAAACAGGACAGACATATTACAGTTATGACGGACACTATTTCTATCAGAATTACAGCACAATGCTTTCTGATTACAGGAATAATACAAGAAAGAACTCTATCAACCCCGACAATCCATATTATAATTATTTCCAGTACCTCCCATTGAGAAGTCAGACGGGATATTCCGGAAGCGCACTGAACAATATGATCAATAAGCATGCCACCGGCAGCTCCAAGATGAACAATACAGGAACGAATTTTGTAAACCGTCAAAATTCTTACGGTACAAACGCACTTATCATGGCATCTGTGGGAGCGATTGAAAGCGGCTGGGGAAGCAGCAGTATTGCCCAGAGTAAAAACAATCTGTTCGGACTGAATGCGGTAGATTCCTCACCTGGTGAGAGTGCAGATACATATAAAAGCGTAGACGCATGTATCCAGACATTTTCAGAGACCTATTTATCCAAGCGGTATTTAAGAGCAGGATGGTCCTTCTATCATGGCGGATTCCTGGGAGATAAAGCGAGCGGTATGAACGTAAGCTATGCTTCGGATCCATACTGGGGTGAGAAGATCGCTAATATTGCATGGCAGCTGGATAATGAAAACGGGCAGAAAGACCGCTATAAATATACGATCGGGATCAAAGATACCATCAATACAAAATACAATGTAGTCAATGTAAGAAAAGAGGCCAATACGGCATCCAATGTGTTGTATACAACCACAAGTTCCTCCGGGCGTTCTGTTTCCAATTATGCAGTATTGATAAAAGGAAGCAGCGGAAGCTTTTACCAGATACAGAGTGATCCGGTGCTGAACAGTGGAAGAACAGCAATCAATTCAAGTTCCGGAGCATATAATTTTTCCAATATGTATGCCTATATCAGTAAAGATTATGTGACAGTCGTATCCGGAAAAGTAAGTGGTGGCGGCGATACTCAGACACCATCCTCATCAGAAGGGATTACTTATTCTGTTCATGCCCAGACCTATGGCTGGATGGGAGATAAACAGGACGGAGCAATGGCCGGAACAGAAGGAGAAGCGAGGCGGCTTGAGGCTGTTAAGATCAAGCTTCGGGATCCATCGGTCAGCGGTTCAGTAAAATACAGAAGCCATATTCAAAGTATCGGCTGGACGGACTGGAAGTCCGACGGCGCTATGTCCGGGACAGAAGGCCAGGCAAAGCGGATGGAAGCGATCCAGATCCAGCTGACAGGAAAGATGGCAGAAAAATATGATATTTATTACCGGGTACACTGCCAGACTTACGGCTGGCTCGACTGGGCGAAAAACGGCGAGACAGCAGGAACGACAGACGGGGCAAAGCGGATGGAGGCATTGGAAATCCGGCTTGTGAAGAAAGGCGGGGCAGCTCCGGGAGAAACTATGCGTACCTATGTACAGCCGCTGCTGCAGTACCAGACCCATGTACAGACCTATGGCTGGCAGGAAATGGCAGAAGGCGGCGTAAAGGCCGGTACGGAAGGCCAGGCAAAGCGGATGGAAGCGCTGAAGCTTTCTCTTGTGAATCAGAAGTACAGCGGAAATATAGAGTATAAGGTCCATGTACAGACTTACGGCTGGATGAACACGATGCGAAACGGTGCGCTTGCAGGAACGACAGGCCAGGCGAAACGGATGGAAGCCATTCAGATCCAGTTGACAGGCCAGATGGCAAAGCAGTATGATATTTATTATCGGGTACATTCCCAGAGTTATGGCTGGCTTGGATGGGCCAAGAACGGACAGAGCGCCGGAACAGAAGGACTTGCAAAGAGAATGGAAGCCATTCAGATCGTTCTTGTGAAAAAAGGCGGAGAAGCTCCGGGAAGTACAGATCAAAGATTTGTAAAAGCATAAGATATAAAAGGGAAGAATCAGAGAAAAAAGGAGGAGTTTACATTGAAAAGAAACTGGAAGAGATTGACAGCGCTGGCTTTGGCAGTATGCCTGACGGCCGGAATGGCATTTTCAGTAGACTTTAGCAGTAATGCGGCAGAAAATGACGGAACAGCTGCAGTTTCAGAAGAAAATGGAACAGAAGCGCCTGAGACCGGACAGGATGATACAGCATCTGATCAGGAGACAGGCAGCGGTTCAGAGGGGAGCGGCACGGAAACAGAAGGGACCACTGAAGATTCGGCTGAAACTTCTGACGGGACAGGAGACAATGCGGCAGTAAGCACAGAAGAGAGTGGGGAAACAGAAGAACAAGCATCCAATGAAGCGGCAGAAGAGCAGTCAGAAGAAGAACCACAGACTCGTCTGGCAAACAGCTGGAGATACTCCAACGGTCAGCCGATTCAGAGCAAAACGGCAAGATCAGCACGTGCAGTTTCCAATGCCTGGGAAAAGGTAAATGGAAGATATGTCAACTCCTATGGAGATCCTATTCCGGGAGCGCAGCTGAAAGGTGTGGATGTCAGCGAGTGGCAGGGAAGAATTGACTGGGCAAAAGCAAAAGCAGACGGTATCGAATATGCGATCATCCGTGTGGGCTGGCATGGAAACAATGACAGCCATGTAGATGACTGGTTTGAATACAATGTTTCCGAGTGTGAGAGGCTGGGTATTCCATATGGCGTATACCTCTATTCTTATATTACAACGACGGCAGGAGCTACAAATGCTGCAAATTTTGTATTAAATCAATTAAAAGGGCATACTCTTTCCTATCCGGTATATCTGGATCTGGAAGATAATAGTACGATCAATACAAACCATGGCGCCATTGCTCAGACTTTCTTAAACCGAATTACATCAGCCGGATACAGAGGCGGCGTCTATGCCAATCTGAACTGGTGGAATAATTATCTGACAAGCCCTGTGTTTAATAATGCAGCATGGTCAAAATGGGTGGCACAGTATAATTATGAATGTAATTACACAGGTACTTATGACATGTGGCAGTGTACATCCTCAGGTAAGGTTAATGGAATTTCCGGTAATGCAGATCTTAACTTCTGGATGGTGAAGACCTATGATCAGCAGCCGATTGAGGTGGAAGATTCGAATATTATCAGTTATTCCTCACATATGGAGACGTTTGGCTGGCAGCCGACGGTTCAGAACGGATATCAAACGGGAGTGACGGGGTATGGTAAAAGGTTGGAGGCTGTTAAGATCAGTGTCGGTGATGGATATGGTGATCTGGGAGTAAAATACAGTACTCATGTACAGAGTTACGGTTGGATGGATTATGTGGAAAATGGAGCAACTTCGGGAACGACCGGAGAAGCGAAGCGAGTGGAAGCTATTAAGATCGAGCTGACAGGAACGGAAGCACAAAAATATGATATTTATTATCGGGTTCACTGCCAGAGTTATGGCTGGCTTGACTGGGCAAAGAATGGAGAAGCAGCCGGAACACAGGGCTATGCAAAGCGGCTGGAAGCTCTTCAGATCGTTGTAGTTCCGAAAGGATCAGAGGCTCCGGGAAGCACTGAAAAACCATTTGAAAAGAAACCGATGGCTGTGAAATATCAGACGTATGTAAACGGATCCGGATGGCAGGCAGCAGTGGAAAACGGAGCAACCAACGGAACAACAGGTCAGGCCAAATCTCTGGAAGCCTTGAAAGTGACTATTACAGATTCTGATTATGACGGCGGCATCAAATATGAGACTTACATGCAGACCTACGGCTGGAATGGAGAAAAGTCTAACTGGGCGGAGGCAGGACTTGCCGGAGGCGGTAAGCGTCTGGAAGCGGTAAGAATGTCTCTGGAAGGTGAGATAGCAGAACATTATGACATTTATTACCGCGCTTATGTGCAGAGCTATGGATGGCTTGACTGGGCGAAAAACGGTCAGGAAGCCGGAACTTTTGATTATGCAAAGAGAATGGAAGCCATTCAGATTAAACTGGTGGAAAAAGGCGGAGCAGCGCCGGGAGAGACAGATACTCCGAGCAAGCAGGCAGTTTTAAAATACAGTACCCATGTCCAGACTTATGGCTGGAAGGGATGGAGCTTTGACGGAGAGCAGAGCGGAACAACAGGCCAGGCGAAACGTCTGGAAGCGATAAAGATTGATTTTGCTAATTCAAAATATGCAGGAAAGCTTCGCTACAAAACTCATGTACAGACCTACGGTTGGGAGGATAATTGGACAAAAGGCGGACAGATTGCCGGAACAACAGGTCAGGCAAAACGCCTGGAGGCGATTCAGATTGAACTGACAGATGAGATGGCAGAGCAGTACGACATTTATTACCGTGTACACTCCCAGACCTATGGCTGGCTCGGCTGGGCGAAAAACGGTGAATCTGCCGGAACAGAGGGACTGGCAAAACGTCTGGAAGCTATTGAGATCCGGCTGGTAGAAAAAGGCGGAGCAGCGCCGGGAAGCACAGAGCAGGCTTTTATAAAGGGTGAATAAAAAAGAAAATTATCGAGGTGAGAGAAGTTGAGGCGTTTAAAAGGAGTGACAGCCATTGTGCTGAGTGCATTTCTGATCTTTGGAAGTGCGGGAAGCGCTCTGGCATCAGAGGGAACAGTAACCAGTGCTCCAGTTACTTCAGACACCGCAGATAACAGCTTAGAGGATCAGACGGAAAATGGCGGCGTTACGGGGGAAACGGGTTTGGAGGAAACAGAACCTGAAACTGGAGATGAACAGAAAGAGACAGATTATACTACAGATCAAGGCGAAACTGAAAAAGCAGAAAGCGACGAAACGAAGGATTCTTCTGCAGGGATGACAAATTCCGGAGATACAGTAACAGACGATCCTACTGCAGGAGAAGAGACAGGCACAGACGGAACTGGTGAGGAAACTGAAGAGGGAAATGAACAGGATAAGCCGGAGGAAGAACAGATTCCTAAGCTTTCCTATCGTGTCCATGTTCAGAGCAGCGGCTGGAACAACTGGACAGAAAACAGTGGAATCATCGGTACAACCGGAAAAGGGAAAAGACTGGAAGCGATTCAGTTGAAGGTTAAAATGCCGGAACAGGAAGCAACGGAAACACCTGTAGAAGGAACGGATCCAGGAACAACAGGGCTGGACGCAGCAGAGGTGGCTACGGAAGAACCGGAGCAGCTGGCTGGAATCGAGTACCGTGTTCATGCCCAGAGCTATGGCTGGATGGACTGGGTGAAAGACGGCGCACAGGCCGGAACCACAGGCCAGGGGAAACGATTGGAAGCCATTCAGATCCGTCTGACCGGTTCTCTGGCTGATCAATATGATATTTACTACCGTGCACATGTAGAAAGTTATGGCTGGCTGAATTGGACAGCTAATGGAGAAAAGTCCGGAAGCCTGGGGTATGGAAAACGGATGGAGGCTCTGGAGATTCGTCTTGTAAAGAAAGGGGAGGCAGCTCCGACAGGTGAGGGAGACAGCTATAAATACCCTGATCTTTCCTATCAGGCCCATGTACAGTCTGTTGGTTGGCAGGCGGAGAAATTTAACGGACAGACAGCCGGAGTGACCGGGCAAGCCAAGAGAATGGAAGCCATTAAAATCAAATTGCCGGACAGCGAGTATGAAGGCGGAATTGAATATCAGACACATGTCCAGTCTATCGGCTGGCAGGGCTGGAAGAAGGACGGACAGATTGCCGGAACCACGGGCCAGGGGAAACGGCTGGAGGCCATTCAGATCCGTCTGACCGGAGAGATGGCAAAATATTATGATGTCTACTATCGCGCCCATGTGCAGACCTACGGCTGGCTTGGCTGGGCAAAAGGCGGTGAGGAGGCTGAAAAAGCCGGGACGCTTGGTTATGGAAAGCGGATGGAAGCCCTGGAGATCCGTCTGGTAAAGAAAGGGGAAGAAGCGCCGGCGCAGACAACTGCAAGCTTTAAGTATCCACTTGTATCTTATCAGTCACATTCACAGTCTGTGGGGTGGCAGGAGATAAAAGCTGATAACGATATTGCCGGAGTAACCGGAAAAGGCAAGAGAATGGAAGCTATTAAAATTCAGCTTCCGAATATTGGATACGAAGGAAGTATTGAATACCGCACTTATGTACAGTCCATCGGCTGGCAAGGCTGGAAGAAAGACGGACAGATTGCCGGAACCACTAATCAGGCAAAACGAATTGAGGCTATTGAGATTAAGCTGAGCGGGGAAGTGGCAGAGCACTATGACGTATATTATAGTATCCACATGTCGAAGATTGGCTGGACAAATTACGCAGTAAAGGGTGAAACTGCCGGAAGTACTGACTTAAGCAAACGAATTGAGGCCATTAAGATCCAATTGGTAGAAAAAGGCGGAAAGGCGCCGAATACAAGCGGCACAAAGTTTATTGAGGGATATAAAGCCAGCGACATGTACTACAGTGGAACAATCCAGGGAAAAGGAAACAGTGGAAATGTTCAGATGGGTGGAACGCTTGGAACAACAGGTCAGAGTAAACGCCTGGAGAATATTACTGTTACGTTGAACCGCAGGACAGAGGCAATGCCTTCCGGAACTATTAAATATGCAGTGCATCTTTCAAAAACCGGGTGGACCGGCTGGTCGGAGGCGGGAAAAGTTTCCGGATGTACAGACGGCTCTAAAGGGATAGAGGCTGTGAAGTTTAGTCTGTCAGGCGACCTTTCCAAATATTATGATATTTATTATCGTACCTATGTACAGAAATACGGCTGGCTTGGCTGGGCGAAAAACGGGCAGGCAGCAGGAACTTCAAAAATCGGCTACAGACTGGAAGCATTACAGATCAGACTGGTTTCCAAGGATGCCAGCGCACCGGGAGCCAATAGGAATTATTATACAGAACAAAGAATTGTATCAGGTCCGGATGCAGGAATGTATGCACGGGCAAACCTTTACAGTAGTTCGACACCGTATATTATCATGGTTGACAGAGGAAACCGGAAGGTTGGTGTATACCAGGGCTGGAGAGGAGCATGGAAAAACGTAAAATACTGGTCCTGTACAGTGGGAGCACCAAGCACGCCTACAGTTTCCGGAGTCTTTAAAGTGGGAAGCAGAGGATATTATTTTAATTCCGGAAATGTACGCTGTTTCTGGTGGACACAGTTCTATGGTGATTATCTGTTCCATTCTACTACTTATTATCATAATGGAGCAGTAGCAGACAGCAGGCTCGGGCTTGCATTATCTCATGGATGTGTGCGTTTGAATATCAACAATGCAAAATGGATTTATGATACAGTTCCAACTGGGTCAACAGTAGTTGTGTATAACTAGACATAACCGAAAAAGCAGAAAAGAATGGGCGATAGAGCTGTATATCCCTGTTCTTTTCTGTTATTTAAAAATAAAATTAAATTCAGAGGGAATGAATGAAAAGAAAAGGGAAAATAATTGGCATATGGATTTTGGCGGCAATTATGTGGCTTACATTTTGCCCATCCAATCTTTATGCAGAGGAAACAGAAAAAATAGCAATAGAAAAAATGGAGGAATTTTCCTCATGTGAATATCCTGTAGGAACATCAAAAGAAGATATTGTTGCGGGGCTGCCGGAAACAATTACGGGATATGATGCTGCCGGAAAGGAATATGAGCTGGAAGTCACATGGGAAATACCGGAAGATTTCTATACAGATGTTCCCGGTGAATATGTATTTCGTCCAGTTTTATCGGAAGATGGCTATTTATATGCAGCAGAGGGAATGCCGGAACTGCATATTACCATTTTAGAAGAACAGGCAGAAGAGAGGGAAAATGAATTATCTAATGCGCCGGAAGGTCAGGGCGTAGAGGAAAGAACAGTAAATATGGGAGGAGAGTTGGCTCCTGCAGAGCTGAAAATCAACCTTCTTGACCAGCCTTGGGGCGTTACAAAAAGTGGTCTGTCTTTTTCCTGGGAGAACAGTCTGTCTGGAAATATGGGAAAGCAATCTGCTTATAGAATTGTAATTTCCCAACGAGAGGATCAGCTAAATAAAGGAGAATATGTTTTTGATTCGGGATGGAAGGACGGTTCTGAGAATACCTCTGTGCTGATGGATCTTTCAGGAGTATTAAAAGATGATGAATTGTATTACTGGCAGGTACAGATAAAAAATTCGGACGGTGTGGAGGGACCTCTTTCTCTTCCACAGGCATTTTCTACAGAGACAAGCTGGACGAGCAGGCAGGGAATATGGGGAAGTGAAGGAAAGCGGATTGTCTTCTTGAGAAGAGAATTGGATATTCCGACTAATGCGGAAAAGGTGGTTTTAAGCGCAACTGCTTTAGATGGAACAAGGTCAAGGCAGTATGTGTATAATCTGTATGTAAATGGTACAGAGATCGGACTTGGTCCTACCAGACCAAATGGAAAACAGCTGGATTATGATACTTACGATATTACAGACTATGTAGAAAGCGGGAAAAACACTATAGGTGTGATTGCCTATTCAGAAAACAACTCAGCTTTCCTTTGTCAAATGACAGCTTATTTATCGGATGGCTCAAAACAAGTGATAACAAATACGGGATATGACAGAGCAAACTGGCGGGCTTTAGATGGAGATGATATTTTTATCGGTTCATCTAACAGCTCTATAGGTACAAGCTATTATACTGCAGTACAGGACAATATTAATGCATCATTATATCCTGCTGGCTGGAACAAAACCGGATTTCATGCATCAAATTGGAAAACCCCAACATTAAACAGTCGTTTTGAAGGGTATACGCTCCAGCCTTCCCAGAATGATATTTATAAACATTGTGAAGTGACACCGAAGTCTGTGCAAAGAAAATCAGATGGCTCTTATCTGGTGGACTTTGGAAAAGAGATTATAGGAACAATCCGGTTAAATATCAACGGAAGAAGTGCCAATGTTACATTCCAGTATGGAGAAGAACTGGATCAGAATGGGAATGCAAAATATAAAATGGCAACCGGGAATACCTACCAGGAAACGTGGAAGCTAAAAAACGGGCAGCAGAATCTTTCAGGCATCGGAATGAAGGCTTTCCGCTATGTTACAATCAGAAATATGCCGGTAAGCTTGACGAAGGATCAGATTACAGGCTTGACAGTGCGGAGTGCGTTTGATGAAGAAGCATCGGATTTTGAGTCATCTAACAGTGTTCTGAATGATATCTATGATATGACGAAGTACACCAGTAAAATGACAACACAGGGGTTGTATGTGGATACGCAGAGCAGAGAACGATTGGCTTATGAGGGCGATGCACTGATCACAGGTATGACAAGTTTTAGTTATTCGCCAACGTCTACAGCTTTTAAATATTCTGCAGAATATCTTCTCAATAATACAACCTGGCCGTCGGAATACTCCCTGTACAATATTATGGCCATATATCAGCACTATCTCTATACAGGAGATAAGCGTATGCTGGAAGAGTCTTATCAGGCTCTGAAGAGTAAAACAATGGAACAGTTTTTTGATCAGTCCCAAGGATTGATGAAAAGAGCCACAACTTCATTTCAGCATATTATGGTAGATTGGCCGGCAACGGATATTGACGGTTATAAGACGACAGATGCATATTATAATACTGTGTTCAATGCAGTGTGCGTGGGCGGTTATGAAGATATGGCATCCATTGCAGCGGCTTTGGGGAAGGAAAGTGATCAGACCTATTATCAGAATCTTGCAGATACGATCCGGACGAATATGATCCAGAAGCTTTACAATAGCCAGACAGGCGAGTTCTATGATGGCTTGAAGCAGGATGGTTCAGTAGTACGGCATTCGGCGCAGCATGCGACGGCATATGCGCTTGCTTTTGATATTTATAACAGCCAGGGTATGTCTGACAAAATGGCTTCAGCAATAGAAGCAGACGGCGAATTGAAGATGAGCGTATATGGCAGCTATTTTCTGCTGCAGGGGCTGTACAACAGTAACCATGGCACTTTGGCCAGAAAAATCATGTCAAATCCAGATGACGAGATGGGAGTCAGAAGCTGGGCTTATATGATGTATAGCCTGGAATCTACAATTACAGCGGAAGCCTGGAATTATGCGAATAAGCCAAATATGAGTTTAAGCCATGCCTGGGGTTCGGCGCCAGGCAGTATGCTGGTGCGGGGAATGTTCGGTATTCAGCCCACATCGCCAGGATTTGGAACTTTTGATATGAAAATCCAGCCAGGCGGCGTTCAGACGGCATCTGTAAAAGTTCCTACAATGAAAGGAGAAATTGAAGCCTCCTATACAATAGGAGGATCTGGGAATATTACCTGTCATATAAGGGTCCCGGCAAATTCAACGGCTAATCTGTATGTGCCTGTAGGAACAGGAAGCGGAGCGGTTTCTGTCAATGGAAATGCAGTAACGGCATTGCAGGATAAGGCAGGTTATACTGGATGTACGCTGGAAGGTGGAGAATATACAGTTGAGGTACAGGCAGGGATTGCTACAGATGGTTCGGAATTTGTAGAAACAGATGTTGTAACAGATGTTTATTCCGGAGGCTCATGGGCTGGAGAAAAGACAAATGGCCTGATCCAGGGAGATATTGGCGGAGACAATATCGAAGCAATAAGAGCCAGGATTAAAAATGCGTCTGTTTCAGGAGGAATAAAATACAATTCCTATATGCAGTCTTATGGATGGCAGAAAGAATGCAGCGATGGGCAAGTCAGCGGCATGCCAGATGGAAATAAGCGTCTGGAAGCTATTACAATGGAATTGACAGGAGAGTTAAATTCACAGTATGACATTTATTACAGAGTATATGTAAAAGACTGGGGATGGATGGATTGGGCGCAGAATGGTGAGCCGGCGGGATCCTCCGGTTATGCAAAAAGTATTCTGGCTTTGGATACAAGACTGGTAAAAAAAGGGGAATCAGCTCCTGGTGACCGGGAACAACCATATAAGACAACAGACAGAATGGTGGCGTACAATACGCATGTGCAGAGTTATGGCTGGCAGGCAGAAGTAGGAGATGGAGACATTTCTGGAACTGTGGGCGAAGCGAAGCGTCTGGAAGCAATCAAAATCAGTGTACATGTACCAAATGTATCCGGTGATGTTCAATACAGTACACATGTACAGAGCTATGGATGGCAAAACTGGGTGAAGAACGGACAGGAGTCAGGCACAAGCGGAGAAGCCAAACGTCTGGAAGCTATTAAGATAAAATTGACTGGAGAATTGGCAGAAAAGTATGACATCTATTATCGTGTACATGCCCAGAGTTATGGATGGCTTGGCTGGGCAAAAAGTGGAGAAGAGGCCGGAACGGAAGGAATGGCGAAACGCCTGGAAGCGATACAGATTCGTCTGGTAAAGAAAGGCAGTTCAGCCCCCGGAAATACTTCCGGACATTTTATCACTCCCAAGGTGACTTATAATACCCATGTCCAGAGTTACGGTTGGCAATCAACGGTATATGATGGAGGAATATCTGGAACAGAGGGGGCAGCGAAACGCCTGGAAGCTATTAAAATTCAGCTGTATAATCCGGAGACATCTGGAGATATCCAGTATAGTACCCATGTGCAGAGTTATGGCTGGCAAGGTTGGGTGAAGAATGGCCAGATATCAGGTACCAGTGGTCAGGCGAAACGTCTGGAAGCTATTAAAATCAAGCTGACTGGAAAAATGGCGGAAAAGTATGATGTATACTACCGTGTACATGCTCAGAGTTATGGCTGGCTCGGCTGGGCGAAGAATGGAGAAGAAGCGGGAACGGAAGGAATGGCAAAGCGCCTGGAGGCGATACAGGTTGAATTGGTAGAAAAAGGTGGTAAAGCGCCCGGAACAACGTCTGGTCATTTCCATTCAGCACAGGTAGCATACAAGACTCACGTTCAGAGTTATGGCTGGCAGTCAGATGTATTTAACGGAGCTACATCAGGAACCGTAGGAAAGGCGAAACGCCTGGAAGCTATTACAATCAGAAATGCTGTTTCCGGAGTACAGGGAAATATTCTGTATCGTACTCATGTACAAACCTATGGCTGGGAAAGTTCATGGAAGAAGAATGGACAGATATCAGGTACAAGCGGTCAGGCCAAACGACTGGAAGCAATTTGCATTAAATTAGATGGAGAGCTTGCAGAAAAATATGATGTATATTATCGGGTACATGTAGAAAGTCATGGTTGGCTTGGATGGGCAAAGAACGGGGAGCCAGCTGGAACGGAAGGAATGGCTAAGCGTCTGGAAGGAATACAGATCCAGTATGTAGAAAAGGGTGGTAAAGCGCCCGGAAGTACAGACAAGCCGTATTTGAAGTGAGAATAATTACTAATTTGGGACGGGGTTTAGATAAAAATCCCGTCCCAAATTAAAATGTGAACTTTATTTTGTTTCAAATAAATGCGTGATATGTATTTACTTGAGACTAAAATCCCCCTTCTTCCCCTTCTATGAGAACATTATAAACTATGCAAAGTTAATGGCATAGAGGTTGTTTCATACGCTGAATAGTGTTATAATCCTCTAGGAAACTTAAGGATTTAGATTATTGAAAAACGTATCAATAGGATATAAGAAGATATATAATACCGAAAGACAGTAGTATGAGTGATAAAGTAGTAAAGCAGAAATCAATTACAATTAATTTGATAGCGAATGGGATCAAGACTTTGATGTCTGTCTTATTTCCCTTAATTACCTTTCCCTATGCTTCTAGAGTGTTGGGGGCAGCGGGCATTGGAAAGGTGAATTATGCGAGTTCTATTATATCATATTTTTCATTGTTTGCTGCATTGGGAATCAGTACCTATGCGGTTCGTGAAGGTTCCCGAATTAGAGATGATAAAGAGAGATTTAATAAATTTGCAAAAGAAATGTTGAATATAAACCTTATGACAACATTTCTTTCCTATATTTGTCTGGTGATTTTTTTGTGCCTCCCTGTTTTGTCTAATTATAAAAACTTACTAATTATTTTTAGTGTAGGAATTGTTTTTACAACAATTGGTATGGAATGGCTTTTTATTATAAAGGAGGAGTATGCTTATATAACTAAGAGAGCTATTTTGTTTCAATTTGTTTCTCTTGCATTGCTTTTTTTACTAGTTAGGAGCAAAGAAGACTATGTATGGTATGCTTCCTTGACAGTTATTTCGTCAGGCGGATCGGCAATTCTTAATTTTTTCTACTCTAGAAAGTTTGTAGATTGGAGAAAAAAATATCATTGTGAGTATAGAAAACATATTAAACCTATTTTATTGATTTTTGGAACGAGTCTGGCATCAAGTATTTATATGACTATGGATACAACTATGCTTGGTGCTATGAAAGGTGATACTTCTACTGGAATTTATACAGCGGCAGTGAAGATTAATTCTGTTATTAATACATTGTTAAATACAATTTCAGCGACTATCCTTCCTAGAGTGTCCTATTATATTGGTAATGGATTAAAAAATGAATACCGTGAATTGATGAAAGTATCTGCAGATATATTGTTTATGATAGCAATGCCGATTGCAGTTGGGATGATATGTACAAGTGATATTTTGATTGTGTTATTTAGTGGAGCCGAATTTATTTCTGGAAGTTTTGCGGCTAAGATACTCTCTGTAAAATTGGTTGTAGGAGCAGTCAATAGAATATTGGCCTATCAAATTTGTATTCCTTATAAAAAGGATAAGGAAGTTCTTATTTCTACAGTTGCAGGGGCTGTTTTCAATCTTTTGGCAAATGTTATTTTGATTAATTTTTTTGATGTGAGCGGTGCTGCTATTGCAACTCTATGTTCAGAGTTAATTGTATTTTGTGTTTTGACAGTCTATATTAGACCTTTTTTTGAGACATATAGCCTTTATAAACGTATGCCGGTATATTTTTGCGGTAGTATATGGTTTTTGGCAGTTAGAGAGGTAGTTGATATATGCATCACAGATATCGTTTTAAAGTTAATTGTGACGATTTGTATATGTAGTCTAGGGTATTTTATATTTCTAATTATAATAAAAGATCCTTATTTGAAGATGTTTTTGAGGAAAGGTAAAGAAAAATTGTTATAAAGGATAGAAAAATGGATATTGTAAATTGTGTGGGTAAAGAAAGAGAAGGGGAAAAAATTAAACGTGATGTGGGAGTAGAATTTCTTAGAATCATAGCTTGTGTTATTGTAATAGGCACACACGTGAAATTGCAGGATTTACCAGCTTTATTGCCATTGCATCAAATTGATGTTAGCAAAACAATCATTGGAGGCTTTTTGGGAGAAGGAGTTACAATATTTTTCCTAATTATGGGTTTTTTCTTCTTTAATAATAGTAGTTTTAAAAAATTGTTATTTAAAGTATTTAAAACAATTATCATTCCTGCCTTTATTTATATTTTTGTAGCACAAATTTTAAGCCGATGGGTTTGTGGTGAATCAAATTTGGTACAAAGCATTATTTACCCGAGATTTACACTGGAAAATATAAGTGGAATTTTTTCTTGGGATGCATCGAAAATTCATTTAGGAAGTCACTTGTGGTATTTATTTACTTATGTGCAAATTGTTTTTTGGTTCCCTGTATTGCATTATTTTGTAAGGGAAGGGGCACAAGCAGGTAAAGTAAGAAATATTTATTGATTATGAGTGGGATTACAGTCGTACTCGGAGATATACAAAAAATAGTTTCTTTTGACTGGGGAATTATTACCTGGTACAGCGTTACTCCAATATCAATTTTTATTGTAATTTTAGGATATGAGATTTATCAAAAACGCAGGATTTTATACGGTAATAGAAAGATGTTTCTTTGTGGTATAGTGCTCTATCTGACAGCACACGTTTTACTTACATTTTTTCAGCTAGTTTTATATAAAAGAGACTATACAATAGGACATGTATTTTCGTGGGATAGTACATTTGCAATTTTAGGTGCAGTAGGCTTGACAATATCTGTGCTTTCTATTGATTTTAAATCAGGCCGATTAGAAAAAATAATATGTTATGTAGGAAAAAATACATTTTACATATATCTTATCCATTTTCTTGTGATTAAAAAATTGGATAGTTTCGGATTTGGGAAATGGCTTCTGCTCAAAAGTGGTAATGAGGCAGTAGGTGAAGTGATATATACTTTCTGTTATATAACAGTTGTTTTTGCTATATCTTTAATAATCTCATCAATGATAGAAATGGTGAAATTTATCATTAGAAATATAAAAAATAAAAAGATTGAGGTGGAGTAATGGATTTGTATAATTACAAATATATGGATGAATTGTTTCTGGAAAACTATAAAAAGATGGAGCAATTAGATCTTTGTACAGAAGATAATTTAACAGTCGAAGAAGTAATAGAGGGGACAATATTGCCATATCGAGTTGTTGGAAACAGTAAAAAAGCAGGTGTTGTCAATCAAAACGGAGAGTATGTTGCATTGTCAGCCTTTGAAGCACTGTCTGAAGTGGATTCTTGGGGAGGTTCATATCAAATAGAGAGTGCAGAATATTTGGACGAGACAGTTTTATATTTTGGACGTTTTTGGAAACATTGGGGTCACTTTTTAATGGATATGGTTTCAAGGCTTTGGTGGATTATAGAAAATGACATGAATATAAAAATTGCATATGACGCACAAGAGGATATTCAAGGAGTGTATTGGGAATTTTTAAGATTGTTGGGAGTGTCAAAAAACCAAATGGTTCGTGTAGAAAATCCCACAAGATTTGCAAAGGTTATCGTCCCAGAATGTGCTCATAAACCAGGGATTAGCTGCAATGTGAGATATAAGAAAATTTTTGATATTGTTGCACAAAAAGCGTTACAGGAGTTTGAAGATTACGATAAATATCGAGATAAGTCCATATATTTTACAAGAATGCAGATGAAGCGGCGAATCCCTTTTGAGGTAGGGGAAAGGGATTTTGAGAGACTCTTTTCAAGACAAGGATTTGTTGTAGTTGCCCCAGAAAAATATTCTCTAGTTGAGCAGATAGCTATGATAAAAGGTGCAAAGAGAGTAGCTTGCCTTTCTGGTACATTACCACATAATATGATCTTTGCTCAAGACGGAGCAGAATTGATTGTTGTAAGAAAAACCAATAAACCTAATTATAGGCAAGTCAGTGTAAATCAACTTAGAAAATTGAAAGTAACAAACATAGATGCGCACATTTCGCTGAAAGCGGTTGGACCGGGAGGACCGTTTGTTCTAGATATAAACAAAAATGTCGAAGCATACTTTAAAGACTGTTATGGAAAATGCGATTATTCTAAAGTCTTGCAGTGGTTCAAACGTAAGATAAGATTGATGTGGTATGTTCCCATTTATATTCTTAGGAATAGAAAAATGGATCGGCAGGTACCTTTGTTTGATGGTAAAGTATTTTCTACAACAGTTACAGCAAAGTCAGAGCTTTTTTCTTATTATATCAAACGCATATAAAAAGTGAGAGGGATAAAGTGTGAGTGGACGAATTGGATTTGTAATACTGCATTATAATGCAATAAGAGAAACTATTGATTGTGTAAATTCGATTATGAAAAATATAGATACCGATAATTATTTTATTATTATTGTCGATAATAAATCACCTAATTGTACCGGAGAAACGTTAAAAGAGAAGTACAATAGAAGTGAGAAGATAAAAGTTATTTTAAATGAAGAAAATTTGGGATTTGCACGTGGGAATAATGTCGGGTATCAATATGCTGTCCAAAAGTTGGAATGTTCCTTTGTGTGCATATTAAATAATGATACGCTTGTAATTCAAAATGATTTTTTCGCAGTCATAAACGAAGAGTATAAAAGAAGCCATTTCGGAGTTATGGGTCCTATGATTATTTTAAAGGACGGAAGGATAAACAGGTTGTATTATACTTTGCCCGATGTAGAATTTTTTGAGCACGAAAAAGAAATTATGAGAAAAGAGTATTATATTGCAAAAAGATATCTACGTGTTGCTAAATTTCTATTTGATTTTACAAAAAGTATATTTCATAAAATGTTTCGTCTAAAAGAATGTTCAAGGTTTGATGCCTATTTTACTAGTAAAGCGCTCAATAGCAGGCATGAGGATGTCGTATTACACGGATGTTGTCTTGTGTTCTCGCCAGTTTATATTGAAAACTATCAGGAAGCATTTAACCCAAAAACTTTTCTTTATAAAGAAGAAGAATTATTGTATCTTCGCTGTAAAAACAGAGGATTAAAAACAATATACAATCCTGATTTATTTATTAAGCATTTGGAGGATGCTTCTACAAATTCTATATTAGAAAATAGTAGGGTTAAACGTATAAGATGGGCTAAGAATCAGATGGATTCGTTGAATGTTGTTATTGAGGAGATGAAAAATGGAAAAAATTAGTCCTTTAGTATCAATTGTTATACCAATGTATAATAGAGAAAAAACAATACAGACAGCAATTGCTAGCGTCTTGGCTCAAACATATGATAAAATAGAAGTAATAGTTGTCGATGATTGTTCTACGGATAATTCTGTAAATAAGGTAAAACAATTAAAAGACGATAGGATACGCTTGGTTTTATTAAAAAGAAATAGTGGTGCTTGTGTAGCGAGAAATGTGGGTATTGATAATGCTAGAGGAGAATATATAGCATTTCATGATAGTGATGATATATGGCATAAAAATAAGCTGGAAAAATCTTTATACTATATGAAAAAACTAGAAGCGGATATGGTCTTTTCGGCTTTATATAAACAAGGAGAAAAAAGATATCCTACAGGAAGAGTGCTTCCTAAAGTTAATTTGAATCAAGAACAGGATAAAATTGCATTTTTATTAGGAAGTAATTGCGTCAGCACTCAAACAATTGTTATAAAGAAAAATGTCAGTGAGAGAGTTCGATTTGATGAATCTCTGCCAAGATTTCAAGACTGGGATTTAGCACTCCAGATTGCTTTGGCTGGATATAAAATACATTTTATCGAGGAACCTTTGGTAGATTGCTATGAGCAAGAAGATAGTATTACTAAAAATTCATCTAAAGCAGTTAAGGCTTATGAGATTTTGGAAAAGAAGTATGAAAACTGGCGGAAAAATGATAAAAAAGCAATGCTTGTTTTTTATAGTTATGCTGGGAATTTACTGGAAAAGAACGGAGTAAGTGGAGCTGAATACTTTAAAAAAGCATATGATGTGAGTAAAGCTCCAAAGGATTTTGTTCGATATATACTGGCAAAAACAGGATTGTTTAGGCCTGTTACTAATATTATGGATAAATTTTTGTAATGGAAATAAAAAGGTAGATTATGAGTAAAAAAATTGCAGCTTCAATTGTGTTGTACAATCCTGAAATAGCAAGATTAAAAGAGAATATATCTTCTGTTATTAATCAAGTAAATCAAATTGTATTGGTAGACAATGGAAGTAAGAATATAGAAGAAATAGACAGTTTAGAGATAGTAAAAAATCACTGTGTATTGGTAAAGAACAGAGAGAATAAAGGATTGGCTCGGGCTTTGAATCAAGCTATGGAATGGGCAGCAGCAAATAAATATGAGTGGGTTCTTACTCTGGATCAGGATAGTGTTGTAGATGAGAAGTTGATACAGGGTTTGGCAAAACATATTGATAAAGAGAAAATTGGAATAATTGCTCCGAAATATTTGGACAGAAACAGCAAACGATTATCAGATATAGAAACTGGATGGAAATTTGTACTAAGATGTATAACATCTGCTTCACTGACAAAAGTGAGCGTGTGGAGAGAAGTGGGAGGATTTAACGAAGAACTTTTTATTGATTATGTAGATTATGATTTCTGCGCCAGAATTGTACGGAATGGATATGGAATTATTATGGATTCAGATGCAATGATTCTCCATGAAATTGGGCACGCTAAGCAGATTTTTTTTGGAAATAGATCCTATGTTCTTTATAATCATTCAGCTTTTCGAGATTATTATATTGTTAGGAATACACTATATTATTGTTATGCTTATCCAGATGTATGGGATGTTAAAAAAGAGAAAAAAGATCTTTGGATCCGAATCATGATGATAGCCATATTTGAACAGAACCGTTGGGAAAAAATATGCGCTATGTTTAAAGGCTGGAAAGATTCTAAAAGGTTAATTAGTGATGAAAAGAAAAGGAAGAAAAAAACAACAAAAGATGTTAAAGACCGGTTTAATAATTATGCTAAACTTAAATAAGATGTAGGTCGGGATTGTTGGATATAGAAGACTATAAAAGGAGAGGTTCTTTATGAATATTGCAATATTAACAGCTGCAGGAAGCGGAACAAGGATGCATCAGGATATACCGAAACAGTTTTTACATGTAGACAATAAACCGATTATTGCTTATACGATGCAGGCGTTTCAGGATCACCCAAGTATTGATGCAATAGTAGTTGTGACCTTAGAGGCATGGACGGAAGTGCTTTATGCATATGCGAAACAATTTAATATATCTAAGTTGTCAGTCGTAGTGAAAGGCGGATCTACAGGACAGGAGTCCATTCATAATGGATTGTTAGCCATAAAGGAAAAGTATGGGGAAGATCATACGGTGATTGTGCATGACGGAAATAGGCCACTTGTATCGACAGAGATTATTTCTGATGCGTTAGCGACTTTTAAACAATATGGAAGTGCGGTAGCAGCTATCCCTTGTGTAGAAGCGATGTTTACGAGTGGGGATGGAGTGACAGCAGTAGATGAAGTGCCAAGAGAAAAGGCGTTCAGAACTCAGACTCCGCATGTATATACGGTAAAAAAGCTTTTATGGGCGCATGAGGAAGCAGGGAAAAGAGGGATTACTAATACCGCTGCTTCCTGTACTTTGATGTACAAATTAGGAGAAGAAGTCTTTTTTTCCAGAGGATCAGAGGAAAACTTTAAGATAACAACAACAGACGATTTAACTATTTTTAAAGCAATGCTGAAAACCAGAAAAGAGGAATGGATAAAATAGTAATGAAATTATTAAAGAAGAATGTATTTCAAATGGCGTGGGAACAAGTGTCAGATATTGTTCCAAGAAATAGCTCTATTTTAATTACTGGGGCAAATGGTTTGATTGCATCTGACTTGGTAGATACATTGATGTATTTTAATAAAGAGTATGCAATTAATAACAAAATAATTGCGCTGTGCAGAAATAAAGAAAGGGCTCAAAAAAGGTTCGCTTCTTTCTTGGACTGCCCTTTATTCGAACTGGAAATACAGGATATCAGGGAATTTAGGATGGAGCGGTATGTAGATTATGTTGTACATGCAGCCAGTAACGCCCATCCAAAAGCGTATGCAACAAGGCCAATAGAGACAATGCAAACAAATCTGCTTGGAACAATACAAATTTTAAATTATGCCAGTTCAGAACAGTGTAAAAAGGTGGTTTATGTTTCAACTTCAGAAATATACGGGGAAGTGCCAGATGGTGTGGACAGGTTTCAAGAGACAGAATTTGGATGTATCAATACGCTTAACCCAAGATCATGCTATTCAGAAAGTAAAAGGTGTGCCGAAACGTTATGTGCCTGTTATGCAAAAGAGAGAGGAATAGATATTTCTATTGTAAGACCGGGGTATATTTACGGGAGACAAATTACAGAAGAAAACAGTAGAGCAGATGCACAATTTTTACGGAAGGTTCTTGCAAAAGAAAATATAATTATGAAAAGCAAGGGAGAACAAAAACGTTCTTATTGTTATGTTATGGATGCAGTGACAGCTCTGCTATATGTTATGGTAAGAGGAAAAACGGGAGAAGCATATAATATTGCAAATTCTAATTCAGAGGCAACAATAAAACAATTTGCTGAAACGATGGCTCAAATTGGCGAAGTCTGTGTTGAATTTGATCTTCCTAGTGAAGAAGAGAGAAGTGGCTATTCAGTCATAAAAAATTCATTATTAGATGACGGAAAATTAAAGAAATTGGGCTGGAAGGCTTCTTATGATTTAAAGCAGGGATTGACAGCTGTTATAAAGGGATAGTTAGATTAATAAAAATTTTGTGGGTGAGATAATGGCTTTAGTTAGTGTGATTATGCCGGTATATAATTCGGAAAAATATGTAGAATCTGCTGTAAACTCAATACGAATGCAAAGCGAAAAAGATATTCAAATTATCTTGGTTGATGATGGATCAAAAGATCGGTCTGGTGAAATATGCGATAGTTTGGCTAAACAGGATAGTAGGATTACTGTGATTCATCAGAAAAATCAAGGGATTTGTGCGGCCAGAAATAGCGCATTAAAAATTGTAAATGGGGAATACATTACTTTTTGTGATAATGATGATGAATTTCTTCCTGATTTGATTAAAGATAATTATAGGATTGCAAAAAAATACAATGCAGATATTGTACGCTTTTGCCGAAGAAGAATTGTTTCAGTCAATGGAAAAATCGTGAGAGATTCTGTTATGGACAACTTTCCTTTTTTGGTGATATCAAAAGAGGATTATGCCAAGTATGATCATGAAATCAGTAATGCAGGGAATGGAGTATGGACAGGATTGTATAAAACCAGTTTTGTAAAAGAAAACCATCTGCATTTTGATGAATTCATGAAATTTGGTCATGAAGATAATATGTTTAATCTACAGGCATATCAAAGATTTAATATAATGGTATTGAATCCTAAAACTTATTACATTTGGAAAAACAGAATGGAACATAGTACAACAGGAAAATTTAATATAAATTATGTGGAATCATTAAAAAAGTGCTTGCAGGAAGATGTTAAGCTGGCAAAACAGTATTCGACTGTGAAAAGCGGATCTTACCAATCAAAATTGGCGAGGGCTTATGTTTATCCTTTATACGATTATTTGAATCTGGCCAAAAGGAAAATTTCTCTTCAGGAAAAAAGAAAAATTTTAAAAGAATTTCGTAGTCAGAATGGATTCCAAGTTCATAACAACTGTAAAATGTTGAAAAAAGATGGGATTCTTATTTTTATTATGTGGTTATTTTTTTATTATAGATTGTATTTGGTACCGTATTTTGCACTGCATATAAAACAGAAAATCTTTAATAGCTAAAGGAAAGAAATATATTATGAGAATAAGTAAAGATGAAGTGACGCCAAAGTTACAAAAGATACAAAAAGAAATATATTTAGATTTTCAAGAATTATGTAAAAAACATGATATACCTTTTTTTGTTTCAGGAGGAACAGCTATAGGGACAATACGTCACAAGGGATTTATTCCTTGGGATGATGACATAGATGTATGTATGTTAAGAAATGATTATAATAAAGCTATTTATTATATACGGAAAGAGTTGTCTGATAAATATACAGTCTATGATTGCAAATCAAAAGATGGCTATGTTATGGCTTTTTCTAGATTATGTAGAAACGGGACAAAAATGCAAGAAGATGCAGATACGGACTCTAATTTTACAACGGGCATCTTTATAGATATGTTTGCGTATGATAAAACCACGTCTGATTCTAGACTTTTTAAAAGACAAATTAGAAGAACTTGGTTGATTGCTAGATTAATTGTTTTGAGTAAATATAAGAGACCAAAATTTCCAAACAACTTAAAGGGAATTAAGTTAAAAATAGCGAGAATAATATGTGTTTTCATACATTATATATTGAAAATACTCCATTTGAACAAAAGGGTACTTTATAAGATGTATCTTAAAGAAGCGACTAAATATAATGATTCGCAATATGAATTGTATACAGATTTTTCATATAGTCATCCTGAAAAAGTTTTGTGTACGTACGATATGATTTTTCCATTAAAAGAAATGCCATTTGAAGATATAACAGTGCAGATGCTGAATAATGCAGATAAGTATCTTACGTCTCAATATGGTGATTATATGAAAATCCCTCCGATAGAGAAAAGAATTACTCATAATCCGGGATATGTTGATTTTGGGGATGGCAATATTTATAGAAAAGAATCATAAACAAGTAAACAATAGAGGGTAATTATGAATATAGCTTATACGACAAATGAGTTGTTTGCAGCAAAAGTGGCGGCAAGTATATGTTCCGTTTTTGAAAACAATAAGGATATGGAAGAAATTGTAATCTATATTATTGGAGAGAGTTTGTCAGATAAAACGATAGAAAATTATGATAAACTTTCACGTAAATATAAACGGGACATTAGAATTATACAATTAGATGATATAAATAAATATCTGGATTTTGATTTTGACACAAGTGGGTGGAGTCAGATAATTGTTGCCAGACTTGCATTAGATCAAATGCTTCCGGAGGAAATAGAGAGGATATTATATTTAGATGGAGATACTATTAACATTGCGCCTTTAAATGAACTGTGGCATGCAGATATGCAAGGTGCTGTATTAGGGGCATGTATTGAAGCTACTGCAGATATGAAACGTAGAATTGCTCTGGGAATGGAGACTATTCCATATATCAATTCTGGAGTGCTGTTAATGGATCTTAAACAGTGGAGAGAGCAAAAGACAGGCAAGAGAATTTTGGAGTTTTATAAGGAGAATAATGGAAAACTGGTTTCGTGTGATCAGGACGCTATCAATGGTGCTTTGAAGGGGAATATATTCTATCTTAGCCCTAGGTATAATTTCTACAATATTTATTGGACATATCCATACAAGACATTGAAAAAAAGGATGAAAAATACATTCTATTATAGTAAGGCTGAAGTGAAAAGTGCAATAGATTCTCCTGCAATCATTCATTATCTTGGAGAAGAACGACCATGGAGAAAAGGGAATAGACATAAATATCGGGGTGAATATGAAAAATATTTGCAGAAAACTCCATGGAAAAATGAGAAAATGGAGGAAGGATGGAAACTGTATTTTGTTTTTTGGAACATATTTAATGTTTTAATACGTCCTTTCCCGGAACTTCGATATCAGATCATCAATCATTTAATCCCTGTTATGATGAAATGGAGAAGTAAACAGCTTAAGAAAAAGAAGGCAATTACGAAAGGGTAGAGAAAAATATGAAAAATCATACTTTTGTAGTTTGTGCATATAAAGAGAGCCTATATTTGGAAGAGTGTATTCAATCATTACGGGAACAGAAACTGAAGAGCAATATTATTGTTGTAACTTCAACACCTAACGAATATATCGAGCGTATTTCTGAAAAATATAAACTTCCGTATTATGTGAACACGGGGGAAAGCGGAATAACACAAGACTGGAATTTTGGCTATAAGTGTGCTATAAATAAATATCAGAGCCATTATATTACAATTGCTCATCAGGATGATATTTATGATAGGGATTATCTTTCTAAAATTATGGATCAAATGGGAAAGACTAAGCATCCTTTAATAGCATTTTGTGATTATTATGAAATTCGTGAGCAAAAAAAAATAGAGAAGAATACAGTGCTTAGAGTGAAGCGTCTTTTGCTATTTCCATTGCGGGTTGCCATACTGCAAAAATCAAGATGGGTACGTCGGCGAATTTTATCTTTGGGGTCGCCAATCTGTTGCCCATCTGTTACTTTTGCAGTGGACAATCTTCCGAAAGTAGTATTTCAAAATCATTTTCGGGCATGTGAAGACTGGGAAGCGTGGGAGTTAATATCTAAGTTGAGAGGGACTTTTGTTTATGTTCCACGAAAGTTAATGGGGCATCGTATTCATGAAGATTCTGAGACAACGGCAGCTATAGGGGACAACAAAAGAACCATGGAGGAATACCAGATGTTCTGCAAGTTTTGGCCAAGATGGATTGCAAAGGTGTTAGTAAAGCAGTATTCAAAAAGCCAAAAGTCCAATGAACTAAGTAAAATGTAGGAACGGATGAAATATGAAGAAACTAATTATAATACCAGCGTTTAATGAAGAAAGCAATATTGAAAAGACTGTAACAGCGATTCAGAAAACGGCAACAGACTTTGACTATGTGATTATTAATGATTGTTCTACTGACCGAACCAGGGAGATATGTGAGAAGAATAAATATAATATTGTCAACTTACCAATCAACCTCGGAATTGGAGGCGCAGTTCAAACAGGATATAAATATGCTTATCAACACAATTATGACGTTGCTGTGCAGGTAGACGGCGACGGTCAGCATGATCCGGAATTTTTGAATTTAATGGCAGATTACTTGATGGATAAACAGCTTGATATGGTAATTGGTTCCCGGTTTATAGAAAAACAGGGATTTCAGTCATCCAAAGCAAGAAGAGTAGGGATTATTTTCTTCTCCAAGTTGATAAAGTTACTTACAGGTAAACGAATAACAGACCCTACATCAGGACTCCGCATGGTGGGGAGAAACGTAATGGCACTTTTTGCGGTGGACTATCCAAGAGATTATCCGGAGCCGGAAAGTGTTGTGGCGGTTTTGCGTAGAAACATGAAAGTCGAAGAAATTCCTGTTATTATGCATGAGCGGATGGGAGGAGTTTCTTCTATTTCCTTGAAAAAATCTGTGTATTATATGGTAAAAGTAACATTAGCTATTTTAATTGAGAGAATCAGAAAGTATTAGAGGTAGATAAATGAATATCAGGATTCAAATAATAGTGGCTGTGATTGTTGTAATAGCACTTTGTGTTATTGTTAATATGATACGAAAAAAACGCCTTGAACTTCGCTATGCTCTTGCATGGTTAATTGTAGGTGTTGGAATTTTGATTTTGGACTGTTTTCCTAGCCTAATTGACTGGCTGGCGCATAAGTTAGGGATTGCAAGTCCCGTTAATATGTTGTTTTTCTTTGGCTTTTGTTTTTCGCTCATGATCATTTTTGTGTTGACAATTTCTATTTCCAGGATGTCAATACGGTTGAAACAGTTAGCGCAGGAACTGGCACTGTATGAGAAAAGTAATGACGATGCTCTGGCTGAAAGGAAAGAGAAAAAAAGTGATTAAGGGAGAAAGTTATATGAATACCATTTCCATACAGAAAAAATTTATATATCTTGCTATGATATTTGGAATTTTATTTGTCATGCTGCTTCCGCCGTTTCAAGGACCGGATGAAGATAGTCATTTTAAGAAGGCCTATGTTCTTGCGGCGGGCAATATTTTTCCTGATGTTCATGAAGGAAAAACAGGATATTACTTGCCTGCAGACATGATAGATTATATTTCAGAGCAATTAGAATTGAACGGAAAGCTAGATGAGAAGGTTTCTTACTCTGAAGTGATTATTGCTGAACAAGGCAACGCTTCCTATGGAGAGCAGAAGTTTGAACATTTTTCAACAGTTTCGTCTAATCCGCTTGCTCACGCTGTGCCGGCTTTAGGAATTGTGATAGGTAAGATTGTGGGAAAAATTGCAGGCATGAATCCTTCATATGTGTTTCTACTTTATTTTGCAAGGCTGGCAAGTCTTTTAGTTTATGTTGCTTTGGCCGCTGCCGCAATTAGAGTAACGCCTATTTTAAAGAGAACATTTTGTATGCTGGGGCTAATGCCAATGGCGTTATTTTTAGCTGGAGCTGTTTCATATGATATGCTTTTAAATGGCGCGGCGCTTTTGTTCGCAGGAATGTGTTTTAATTTGCTTTATAAACAAGAACAGATTATGAGTAGAAAATATGCAGTTGTTTTTGGGATTATTCTATTTTTGTTTTATGTCCTAAAGATTGTATATCTTCCTATTTTTGCCTTTCTGCTGATTATCTTGCTGAGAAATATAAGAAATGATAATAAGCAGAAAATCATAAAAAGTATTGTCTTTATGGGTGCAGTTAGTGTAGGGTTGGTGTTGATTACTTCCTATCTGCCGGCGATGTTCGCACCAGAAGTAGGAGCTTCGGGTGGAGGAGGATTATCCGCTTCACAGCAGCAGTTACAATATGTGATTTCCCATCCATTAGAGTATTTGAAAACATTTTTTAATACTTTGAGTATTAGCAGAAATTTTTATGTTTCTTCTACTGTGGGAATGTTTGGATTATTAGATACAAGGATTTTTTCTGTTTTCACTTATTTGTATCTATTCTTTTTGATTGCGGTGGGAATTTCTGAAATCAGTTTAGATAGAGTTGTGGTAAAATGGTATGATAGAGTTGTAATCTTAATAGCAACAGGAGCCTCCTTCTTTGGTATTTTTCTTGCTATGTACCTCAATTGGACCCCTTTGGTATATGGAGTGGGAGCTGATGTGATAGAAGGAGTGCAGGGAAGATATTTCCTCCCACTTTTTCCAGCATTTTTCCTTATTTTTGGAAATAAGAGGATAGCAGAGAGAAAGTGCTTGAGGAGAGTGGCAGAAAAGTGCTCTGAATATGGAGTGTTGGCAAGTATATTGATTTTGCAAGTATCAGTAGCAGCCATTTTATTAAGATTTTGGATTTAGAGGTTGATAGAGATGTTGAGACAAATAAGAGAAATGGCCCAGGCGGGAAGATATGATTTCTATTTATTGAGAAATTTTGGAGTAGACTCTGTAAAAAAGCAGAGGAAAATTCGAGCATACCATAAATGTCCGCCAAAGTGTGTAATGGACAATATGCATATAGTGCCACAAGAAATTTTGGAAAAGCAAAAAAATAAAAAATTTAAAGTCTCACCTAAGATTAGTATTATTACACCTTTATATAATACCCCAAAGCAATTTTTAGAAGAAATGCTGGATTCAGTACAAGAGCAGACCTATCCGAACTGGGAACTGTGCCTGGCAGACGGCAGTACTGATTCTTATGAATATGTGGGAAAAATATGTAAAGCGAGAGCGAAAAAAGATCACAGAATAGTTTATTGTAAACTGGAAAAGAATGAAGGTATTTCTGAAAATACAAATACCTGTATTAAAATGTCGACAGGTGAATTTATCGGTCTTTTGGATCATGATGACAGACTTCATCCCTCAGCCCTCTTTGAGGCTGTAAAAGCTATTAATAAAGAAAATGCAGATTTTATTTATACGGATGAAGTGAAGTTTGGAGAGAAGATAGAAACAATCAACAATCCAATTTTCTTTAACTTAAAACCTGGATTTAGTAAATATGACCTTCGAGCACATAACTATATTTGTCATTTTACTGTGTTTTCCAAACATCTTTTGGACGAGGGAGAATTATATCGTAAGGAATATGACGGAAGCCAGGATCATGATATGGTCTTGCGGATGACAGAAAAGGCCGAGCGAATTGTACATATACCTAAGGTATTGTATTATTGGCGTCTACATTCAAATTCAGTATCTATGGATCTTGATACTAAAGCTTATGCGATTGATGCGGCATTTAAAGCGGTAAAGTCACAGTTGGAAAGAAATCACATAAGTGGCAGTATAAGTAATACCAAACGTTTGAGAACGCTTTATCGAATCAAGTACGATATTATAGATCAGCCTAAAGTGTCTATTATTATCCATGGAACGGCAAATGGAGAAGATGTAGAAGAGGTGATAGATAGGCTGCTAAAAAATACGGACTATCGTCCTTTAGAAATTTTATATGCAAAAAAAGAGAATGTAGCTTTAGATTATGAAAATGTCTCTTTTGTAAATATGGGAGATATTTGTGAGATGAAGAAAACTGAAATATGGAATCATGGGGCAGAGCTTGCAACAGGAACTCATATTGTATTGCTGGACAGATCAGTTTGTCCTCTTTCGTCTGGATGGATAGAAGAGATGTTGATGTATAGTCAGAAAGAGGATGTTCATGCAGTAGCACCTAAAATTTTTTATAAGGATTGGTCTATTGCTTATGCAGGTGTTTCTTTACAGGAGGAATCAAAGACAAAAATTAGAATTTTGGGTCAGCATAATGTGAGAGGTGACGATGGATACGAAGCCCTACTGCGTCATGTACGTAAGACGGCATCGGCGTTTGCTGCATGTATGATGTTTTCTAAAAAGTGCTGGGAAGAAGTTGGCGGCTTTTCGGACCAATGCCCTGGGTATGAGGATATTGACTTTTGTGTAAAAGGATTGGAAGAAGAGAAATATAATATATGGACTTGTTTTGCGGTATTGTCATGTGAAAAGAAAGAAATCTGGGAAGAAAAGACGGATGAGCAGGCACAAATATTCGAAAACAGGCATAGAACAGCGATATGCAATGATGAGACGTTCCATCCGGGATGGGATATATTGCATCTGATTTAGGAGATATAAGATGGATGATATTAAAGTTTTAATGAAAAAGACGGCAAAGACACTGAAAGAGGAAGGCGTTGTCAGCTTTGCTAGAAAAGTAAAAAATTATGGAAAGGTTCCAGGTGATTTGCCAATAGAACCAGTATCACAAATTTATAAGGATGTTCTGTTTATTAACGGGTGTGGTGAAAGTGTGCCGCATCCAGCACGTTACCGTGTCAGTCATCAAAGAGAACAGCTGGAATCTCATAATATCTCTACAGACCAGGTTTTTTATGTACAGCTCCAACTGGATCAGGTAAGGTTTTATCGTACATTTATCTTCTTTCGGTGCCCCTATACGGATACAATAGGCGAATTTATCAAATTGGCAAAAAGTTTGAATAAAAGAGTTCTCTTTGATATTGATGATTTAGTAATTGATACAAAATATACGGATGATATCAAATATCTGCAGACACTTTCTAAAGAGGAGAAAGCTCTTTATGATGATGGAGTTATGAGGATGGGAAAAACACTGCAGTTATGTGATGGAGCGATTACAACGACAGAGAGATTGGCAAATGAATTGAAAAAATATGTTCCTGAGGTTTTTATTAATCGGAATACTGCATCAGAAGAAATGTGTGCGTTGTCAGAAGAGGCACTGAAATGTGTAAAAAGGAATTCGGAAAAAGTAAGGATTGGTTATTTTAGTGGAAGTTTGACTCATAATGATGATTTTCTACTGGTGCTGCCGGCGTTGGCAGAAGTTATGCGGGCGAATCCTAATGTAGAACTTCATATATGTGGTGAGTTGGATCTTCCGGAAGAGCTTGGAGGATTGGAAACTCAGGTTGTAACCCATCCCTTTGTAGATTGGAGAAGACTTCCACAGCTGATTGCAGAAGTAGATATTAATATTGCGCCTTTGGAGGAGGGGATTTTTAACGAAGCTAAATCAGAAAATAAGTGGGTAGAAGCTGCTTTGGTAAAAGTGCCGACAATAGCCAGCAATGTAGGGGCTTTTGCCCGGATAATTCAAAACGATATTACAGGGATTCTTTGTACAACAAAAGAAGAATGGAGAGAGCAGCTCGAAAGGCTTGTAGAAAATAAGGAAGAAAGGTCTCGTATTGCCGAGAGCGCCTATCAGTACTGCAAAAAAAATTGTGTAACAATTTATACCGGAAGCCCTCTTAGAAATTTTGTGTGTAAATATATGACACCCAATTATGCATTTGCTCTTCCCTCTTTAAATATCAGCGGGGGAATCATGGTTGCAATCAAGCATGCTATCATTTTGCAGGACCAGGGATATGATGTAATGCTTTTAAATGATAATGAAGCAACAGCGACCCCGTGGTGTGAATACGAAAATCATAAATTTCCAGTTTTAGGACAAGATATTGGGAAGTTTAATGGTCGGATAAATACCGCAATTGCAACTATGTGGACAACAATGGCTTTTGTAGAACGATATTATAATATCGAAAAACGTAAATATTTAGTACAGGGATATGAGACAGACTTTTATCCTAACGCTAACCCACTCCGTATACAGGCAAACCGGACGTATTTTCCGACACGAGAAATACAGTTTTTGACAATATCCAAGTGGTGTCAGAAGTGGCTGAAAGAAAGATACGGGCAGATTGCGGAGTATGCCCCTGATGGGCTGGATGTGGAAAGATATCAGTTTGTTGAAAGAAAAGATTCTGGAAAGTGTCGAATTTTAATAGAAGGAGATTGTGCAGTAGATTATAAAAATATTGATGAGGCTTTTATTATAACGAACTCCTTGGATAAAAGTAAATATGAAATATGGTATATGTCTTACAACGGAGAACCGAAAGAATGGTATCAGGTAGACAGATTCCTGCATAAAGTACCATATGAAGAGGTTCATCAGGTATATGAACAATGTGATATTCTGTTGAAGACAAGTATTTTGGAAAGTTTCTCCTATCCTCCATTGGAAATGATGGCGACAGGTGGATATGTAGTGGCTGTTCCTAATGGTGGGAATAGGGAATATTTAAAAAATGAAGAGAATTGTTTGTTGTATGAACAGGGAAATATAGAAGAAGCAAAACAGGCAATTGAACGTATTTGTCATGACAGGGAACTTCAAGAAACTTTGAAATTGAAAGGGAGAAAGACAGCTGAACAAAGAAGCTGGGATAATATTAGAAAAGACATATTGAGATTATATCAGTAATTGCTGTCGTTATAAAAATATGAACAATGAGAATATGGCTGTGAAGGTATTCCGTACTTTTAAGCGGGATGGTTTGCGGGGAATAAATGAAAAAATTAGAGAACATATATGCGTAAAAGAGGCGGATCTAAAAAAGGAGAGTTATAGAGATTTTCTTTTTGTTTACAGCAGTGACTGCAAATATGAGCAGAAGGAAAGAGAAATATTTGCTGGTCAGATGAAAATGCTTGAGTTGTTCAATTATTCAACCGAACTTATAGAAGAAAAAAGTTTTACAGAAGATCATCTTCGATACTTTAAAGTGTTTGTTTTAGGGAAATGCAGTGAAAAGAGAGAATTTGAAAATCTGTTTGATAAGATTAAGATATTAAATAAAAAGATTGTACTACTGGAAGAATTGTCAGATTTTCAGCTATATGAGGACGAGGCAGAATATCGGGATAAAAGTCTTTCCATTATGGCAAAAGCAAAAGATTTAATTCAGTATTATAAATCGGTATTGCCTCACAATATTGGCATTTTTTTGCCGGGGTTGGCTATTAGTGGGGGAATTAGAGTCGCTTTAAAACATGCCTGTATATTGCAGGAAAGTGGGAAGGATGTGACGTTGTTTACTTTGGACAGCCGTCAGAAGTGGTATGATGTTGATGGACATATTTTTTCAGTTATAAACTTAAAAGAGACTAATCTTTATGGCTGTATTGATCATGCTGTTGCAACTATGTGGACAACTGTTCCGGTAGTTGAACAATGTAGTACAGCTGTAAGGAAGAGTTATCTAGTACAAGGATTTGAAACAGATTTTTATTCGTCAGAAGATCCATTTTATGTAGATGCGAATAAAACTTATTCACCTCATATAAGTATGAAATTTTTTACAGTCTCAAAATGGTGTCAGAAATGGCTGGCGGAAGTATTTGGGCAGGAGACAGTTTACATTAGAAATGGGATTGAATTAGAGCAATTTAATGAAAAAAAACGAGAATTTTCCGGAAAAATAAGAATACTGATTGAGGGAGACTGCGAGGCAGAGTATAAAAATGTAGATGAAGCATTTCAAATAGTAAATGAGCTAGATTCACAAAAATATGAAATTTGGTATATGTCATATAATGGGAAATCAAAGCCACAATATCGAGTAGATAATTTTTTGCATAAAGTGCCTTATGAAAAGGTTGCAGAAGTATATCAGCAATGTCATATTTTACTGAAGACAAGCTTGTTGGAAAGTTTTTCCTATCCACCGTTGGAAATGATGGCTACAGGAGGTTATGTTGTGGCAGTTCCAAATGACGGAAATGCTGAGTATATGGTAGATGAATATAATTGTTTACTCTATTCGGCCGGAGATTTGGATAAGGCAAAAGAACAGATAGAAAGAATTTGTCAGGATGAAAATCTTAGAAAAAAATTGACTGAAAATGCACAAAAGACAGTAGCAGAACGAGACTGGAAGAATATTGAACCGGAAATCCTTGCATTTTATCAATAAGATAACAGGATTGAAAGGTTGTAAAAGCACTGAAGAAATGGTATACTTCTATTTTGTGTTAGTTGTTTATAAAATCGTGTGCGTTAGAAATAAACGGAGGACTAATAGTGTCAACTTATATACAAAATTTTCAAAAGTTCCGGCCGCTTTTAAGTGAGCTGATTGCAAGGGACATTAAAACAAAATATAGGAAATCCATACTGGGTGTACTCTGGACAATTCTTAATCCATTATTTATGATGATTGTACTCTCGGTGGTATTTTCAAATTTATTTAAATTTGATATCGAATATTTTCCTGTATATTTGTTGAGCGGGCAGTTGATTTTTAACTTTTTTTCGGAGTCGACAACGAATGCTATGGGTGCGATTATCGCCAATGGACCCTTGATTAAAAAAATATATGTTCCGAAATATATGTTTGTTATTTCGAGAATTTTTTCAAGTTCTATTAATTTGCTGGCATCCTTTACAGCTTTAATTTTTGTTATGCTCGCTATGAGGGTTGATTTGCATTATACAGTGCTTCTTGTGCCTATTCCGTTAATTTTTATTATATTTTTCTCTTTAGGGATAGGCTTGATTTTGTCAGCAATAGCAGTGAAATTCAGAGACATTGTACACTTATATTCTGTTTTTGTGACAGCATTGATGTATTTGACGCCTGTTATTTATCCAATGTCTATTCTTCCGGAATGGCTGGAAAAGATTGTATTGATAAATCCGATTACAAATATATTGATCATGTTCAGAGATGTTATGATGAATAATACTGTTCCGAATATTACATCTATTGTAATAGCGATTGTAGAAACTGCAATTGCATTGGCGTGTGGGCTATATGTGTTTTACAAAAGTCAGGATACCTTTATTCTGAATATTTAGAGGTGAATTATGGAAAGACAGGATATAATATGTGTAAATAACGTTTCCATGCAGTTCCGGCTTGCTTCGGAAAAGGTAGACAGCCTGAAGGAATATTTTGTTAAGACATTAAAAAATCAATTGTCTTTTGAAGCTTTCTGGGCACTGCAGGATGTATCCTTCAGTATACAGCGGGGGGATGCATTGGGACTGATCGGTTTGAATGGAAGTGGAAAAAGTACAATGCTGAAAATTATTGCCGGAGTATTAAAGCCTACAAAAGGAAGCGTTGCTGTATATGGAGATGTTGCGCCGTTAATTGAATTGGGAGCAGGTTTTGATTACGATCTGACAGCGGAAGAAAATGTCTATTTAAATGGGGCTCTCATGGGAAAATCCAGAGCAGAAATGGAAGAGCATTATCAGGAAATAGTAGAGTTTTCAGAACTCCACGACTTCATGAACGTGGCAGTGAAAAACTTTTCTTCTGGTATGATAGCAAGGCTTGCTTTTTCTATTGCTACGATTGGTATTCCGGACATTTTAATCTGTGATGAGGTGCTTTCTGTTGGTGATTTCCGTTTTCAGGAAAAGTGCCAAAAACGAATACAGAGAATGTTAGATGCTGGGACGACTCTTTTATTTGTTTCTCATAGCATTGATCAGGTAGAAAGCTTATGCAATAAAATTGCCTGGTTGGAAAAAGGACATTTGAAGATGTTTGGAGAAGCAAAGGAGATTGCGGAGATTTATAAAGGGGCTTATTAAGGAGCAGAGATAAAATATGAAAAGTAAAATAAAATGGCTGATTGCACTGATTATTCTTGTATTGCTTGCAGGCCTTTATTCTGTAGTAGATAAAAAAACTCCGATATATGATACAGAGATTGATAACAGTGAGTATTTTTCTGTGGATTTGAGAGAAGGTGACAGAATAAGTCAGTCTTTTCTTGCCCCGGAAGATACATTGGATGGGGTTATGATAAAAATGGCTGCTGTAGGCAACTTAGAGGGCACCATTTTGGAATACAATTTGTTTGAAAGCGGAGGAGAGACTGTCTTGGAAGGGGAAACTTCTCTTGGTGAATTGACAAGCGGCCGGTTTTTTCAAATTGATTTTGATCAATTAACTGGGTGCGAAAATCAAACATATGAGCTTCAGATTTTGGTGAAAGAGTGCGATGAAAATAGCAGTATTACCCTCTATTATACAGGTGGAAAGCAGCAGAATACAGAATGTATGATCGGTGATACCGCAGTAGATGGTACTTTGGTTTTAAGGACATTTACCCATCGATTTGATCTGGAAACATTTGTGGTGACTGTTTGCTTTCTGATCTATGTTATACTTTTTATGAGATGGTTGTCCAAGCTGTTTAAGTAATTGTGTGATATGAGGTAACGATGAAAAAACCAGGTTATTATTCTTCCGGAGAGTTTGCCCGCATGGCAGGCGTTACTCTAAGGACAATCCGTTATTATGATAAACAGAATATCTTAAAGCCCTCGCTTGTGACAGAAGCGGGGGCTCGTTTCTATACAGACGAAGATTTTGCACGGCTTCAGCAGATTCTTCTGCTGAAATATTTAGGCTTTTCTTTGGACGATATCCGGGAAATGACATTTGCAGATGCAGATTATCATTTTCTGTTGAACTCTTTAAATATTCAGCTGAAGTTGGTTCAGGATCGTATTGAGAAGATGCAGCTCATGGAGAGAGCGATTCAAGATACAGCAGAAGAGGTTCGTGCGACGCACACTGTAGACTGGAACAGGATGCTGAATCTGATCCACTTAACAGGCATGGAAGAAAGCCTGAAGAAGCAGTATCAGAATGCCTCAAATATTTCAGCCAGAATTAACCTTCATAGTCTGTATTCTCAAAATAGACAGGGATGGTTTCCTTGGATTTTTCAGCAGCTTGGTTTGGAACCTAAAATGAAGGTGTTGGAAATTGGCTGTGGGGATGGCGCGCTTTGGAAAAGTAATATGCAGAATATCCCGGATGAAATAGAAATTACTCTTTCGGATGTGTCGGAAGGTATGCTTCGTGATACGAGAAGAGAACTAGGCGGAGAAGGCCAAAGGTTCTCTTTTCACGCATTTGATTGCCATAAGATTCCTTATGAATCCGAAACTTTTGATGTTGTGATAGCAAATCATGTGCTTTTTTACTGCCAGGATATTCCAAAGGTATGCAGGGAAGTAAAGAGAGTTCTGAAGCAAGGGGGAGTTTTCGTCTGTAGCACATATGGAAATCAGCATATGAAAGAAGTGAGCCTTCTTGTACAGCAGTTTGATAATCGGATTGTTCTGTCGGCAGACAGGCTTTATGAAAGATTTGGTATGGAAAATGGCCGTGAAATCTTAGAAAAGTGTTTTCAAGAGGTAGAATGGCGATTATATGAAGATAGTCTTTTGGTAACAGAGGCGGAAGCTTTGATTTCTTATATTCTTTCCTGTCATGGAAATCAGGCACAGTATATCGGAGAGAGGTATACGGAGTTTCGTTCTTTTGTGAAAGAAAAGACAGAGAGTGGCTTTTATATAACGAAGGAAGCAGGGATTTTCTTGTGCGGGAAATAAGGTGCGATAAGTTTTCAATATGATAAAAAAGGCTTGAAAATTGTCCTTTTGGGCCCTTATACTTGGAGTAAGGGAAGTATGGGAAAGTAAAATATAAACGATGTACGGGAGATTGCTGTATGGGAGAGAAATTAGTTAGTGTATTAATGGTAAATTATAATCACGAGGATACGCTTGCTGAAACAATACAGAGTGTATTGAATCAGACTTATTCTAATTTTCAGTTTATTATTGTAGATGATGGTTCAACAGATAGGTCTTGTGAGATTATAGAAAGCTTTCAAGACGAAAGAATAGAATTATACAAAAGAGAAGAAAATGAGCATATTTGTGTTGCTACCAATTATGGATTTACCAAAGTGAAAGGAGACTATCTTGCCAGGATTGATAGCGATGATCTCTGGTATCCAGACAAATTGGAAAAGCAGCTTTTGTTTATGGAAGAACATCCAGAATGCAGCGTGTGTTTTACATGGTGTGACTTGATTGATGAATATGGAAATAATATTAATGAACTGGAGCCAAACCGTTTAAAGGTTTACGAGTCGGAAACCTTGGAACAGGCACAGTGGATGCGAAGATTTTATTTTTGGGGGAATTGCTTGGCACATCCGGCTGTACTGATGAAAAGAGAAGTACTCGAAAATATAGGACAGTTTACTCTTGCCTATAGGCAGCTTCATGATTTCGACTATTGGATACGTATTGCAAAGCATTATAAAATTTATGTAATTCAAGAAAGACTTATTGCTGTACGGCGTTTTATGAAAGAAGAGCAGAAATATAAAAATGCAAGTGCTGTATCAGAGAAGAATGATACAAGAGTATTTAATGAATTTATGGATATACGTGCGCATTTTTTTGAAGAAATATCTGACGAACTTTTTGTCGAAGGATTCCAAGAGGATTTTAGATGTAAAGATTCCTTTACCAGAGAAGAGTTAGAGTGCGAGAAAGCGTTTTTGCTGTGTAGTCCTCATAAAGGGTGGAATGGAATATCACCAGCAGGACTTGAAAAATTGGCACAGTTGTTGGAAGAGGAGAAAATGCGAATACTTTTAAGAGAAAAGTATCATTTTTCTGTGAAAGATTTATATAGTTTGACAGAAAAGCATTTATTCGCCGATTCTATTTTAGAAAGGAGGTATGAGGAAATAGAATATTGCAACCATCAGCTTGAGTTGGAAAAGCATCAGCTTCAGCAGGAGGTTGTAAATTGCCAAAATTTAATCTCGGAGTATGCTAATTCTACTAGTTGGAAAATAACAGAGCCATTGAGGAAAATGGGAAGCATTGCACGACGGATATGTAAAAAATAGAAATATATAGGATTAGGAAAAGTCAATGGGATATGATAATTCTATTGACTTTTTTGTTTGCTGGTAGTATTATAAAGAAAACGAGGCACGTGTCTCGTAAATGGGAGGCGATTATATGACACAGGAAGAGTTAGCAAGGAAAATCGGCGTTTCTCGGGCGACATTAGATCGTGTGATCAATAATCGCGAAGGAGTAAGTGCAAAAAAGAGGGAAGAGATACTGGCAGCTATTGAAGAGCTGGGGTATAAACCTAATATTAGTGGCAAAATGTTATCCAAGCAGAACAGGACATCAATTGGAGTTATCATAGGAACAGATAAAACTCCGAAAGATGGGCGCGTATTTGAAATTATATATAAGAGTATGCTGGAATGTTCCAGACATCTTGCGATGAGTGGAGTTCGGTTTATTTATCGTCAGATGGTTTCCGGGGAAGCAGAAGAACAAATCCAGATAATAGAGGAACTTGTAGCAGAGGGCGTGAGCGGAATTGCGTTTGCATTTCGGAAGCGGACAGAAAAGCTGTACGCGACTATTGCAAAATATCAAAGACAGGGGATTCAGTTTGTTCCCTATTTTAATACGCTGACGGATCCAAATGTTGATCTGAGGTTTCAGTGCCATTTGGACACAGATCAGGTTAAGGAAGGGCGGATTGCGGCAAGTCTTCTCGCAAAGTTTATGGGAGGCAAAGGGAAAGCGGCGTTAATCAGTGGTTTGGAAGAAAATTATGTTCATCAATTGAGAATAGAGTCTGCACGGCGATTACTGCAGGAAAATTTTTCGAATATAGAGGTTCTGCCTGTATATAAAAATTGTTATCCAGAAGCAGAAGCAGAAGCGATATGTAAGAGGATTCTGGATGAACACCCAGATTTGTCAGGCATGATTGTCAGCTGTGGTTTTTTTGGGACAATTACTTCTTATTTGAGGAAGAGAGGCTTGGAAAAGCAGGTCTCGGTTATTTTATTTGATATCACAAAACGGGCAAAGCAGGATCTCATGGAAGAAAAGTGCGATGCCATTATTGGGGTGGATTTAAAGCAGCTTGGCTACCGTACCATTAAAGTAATTTATGAACTCGTTTTTCGTAATGAGGTAGATAAGGAGAGTTGGGACATTCCCCTTCAGATTTTGTTAAAAGAGTCGTTGGAAGAGAAAAAGGCATAGAGACATTAAAATGATGCTTGCGGAAATGGCAAGCAATCATTTTTCCCTAAAACGAAGCACGTGACTCGTAAAATGAAATGTGAAGATTTGAGAAAGAATAAGGAAAAGGGGGAAAGGTATGAAAGAAAGTAACTATGAGTTGGAAATGAAAAATATCACAAAACGCTTTGGAGGAGTACTTGCTCTTTCGGATGTTTCTCTGACAGTTCGCCATGGTGAGATTCATGCGCTGATTGGTGAAAACGGTGCAGGGAAGTCTACCTTGATGAAGATTTTGGCAGGAGCCTGTAAAAAAGATAGTGGAACCATTTTGCTTAACGGGGAGCAGGTTAATATTGCAGCACCGAAGGACGCGAAACAACTGGGAATTGCTGTCATATATCAGGAATTTATGCTCGCACCGGATTTAAGTGTGGCAGAGAATATTTATCTTGATGAGTTGAGCTCTGGAAAACTATTTCTTCATTGGCGGGAAATGAGGCAGAATGCAAAAAAGTGGCTGGAGAAACTAGGGTTTGATGATATTGATCCGCGTACAAAAGTTCGCGATCTTAGTGTTGCCTATCAGCAGATTGCGGAAATATGTAAAAATTTGATGCATAATTCCAGGATTTTGGTTCTGGATGAACCAACGGCAGTGCTTACTATTACAGAAATTCAGAAACTGTTTCAGGTATTAAAGCAGCTTCGGAAAGAGGGAGTCAGTATCATCTATATTTCACATCGTTTAGATGAAATTTTTGAACTTTCTGACAGGATCACTGTTTTAAAAGATGGGAAGTATGTTGACACAGTGGATACATCCTCTATCTCAAAAGAACAGCTTGTAACAATGATGGTAGGAAGAGAAATCAGTCAGATGTTTCCAAAAAGAAATGCAAAGATAGGAGAAGAGGTTCTGCGAGTGAAAGGATTGTGCGCAGGAAAGACGGTTCAAAATGTAAGTTTTTATGTCCGTAGTGGTGAGATCCTGGGTTTTAGCGGATTGGTAGGATCCGGACGGACAGAAACTATGAGAGCGGTTTTTGGAGCGGATAAAAAGGATAGTGGGGAAATCACCTATTTGGGGGAACAAGTTACTTTTCGGGATTGCAGATCTGCTATTATTCATGGATTTGGCATGCTACCTGAAAACAGGAAAGAGCAGGGGCTGCTTTTGGATCAGTCTATTCGAATCAATTCCACATTGGCGGTGTTAAATAAAAAGATATCAAAAGCCGGGTTCATTCCCCACAGACAAGAAAAGAATTTTGTCAGAGAATTATTGGAAAGTATTTCCACCAAATATGGTAGTACAGAAGATAAGGTGAACAGCCTTTCCGGGGGAAATCAGCAGAAGGTGTCTCTGGCAAAATGGATCGCGGCAGATTGCCGCTGCATTGTTTTGGATGAACCAACTAGAGGGGTGGATGTAGGCGCGAAAGTTGAAATTTATGAACTGATTACGCAGATCGCAGAACAAGGTGTTGCTGTTATCATGATATCCTCTGAAATGCCGGAGATTATCGGATTATGTGACAGAGTTGTGGTCATGCGGCAGGGAAAAGTGACAGGAGAATTTTCAAAAGAAGATATTACAGAAAACAATCTGATAAAAGCGGCAATGGAGGTGTGAGTATATGCATAAAAAATTTCATTTTAAAGATTTTTTGCTCCAAAATAACACATATTTTATATTCTTAATTCTAATTGTGATATGTTCTGTGCTGTCAGATAGCTTTCTTTCTGTGATGAATATAAAAAATATTGCTCTGCAGCAAGCAGGTCCTGTCTGTATCGTTTTAGGTATGCTGTTTGTGATCTTTACCGGAGGAATTGATCTTTCAGTAGGATCATTGATGGCGTTGGGAGGAGCGACTGCCTGTTGGCTGATCGTAAACAGCGGGATGCATTTTATCCCGGCAGTAGGTATTGCTCTGGGAATTGGATTTTTAGGAGGTCTGTTGACTGGTGTTTTAGTGGCATATTGCAAATTTCAAGGGTTTGTAGCATCTCTTGCTGTAATGACAATAGCAAGAGGCCTGGCTTTGGTAGTGACAAATGGGAGCCCGATCCGTGTAGACAATGGCACTTTAAACTGTCTGGCGTCCCCACAGTATGGCTACCCCATGCTTCTGATCGCAATTTTTCTGATTATTCTTTTTATTATTATACAAAGATTTACATCCTATGGAAGAATCGTCATCGCCATAGGAAGCAATATGCAGGCAGTAGAACTGGCTGGAATCCGAGTAAAAAGATATTTGGCTTCTACTTATGTGATATCAGGTGTTTTGAGTGCCCTTTGCGGCTGTTTTGTAGCAGCACGTACTTCTACTGGGACGGGAACTATGGGAGAAGGACAGGAGCTGAATGCTATTGCAGCCTGTGTCATTGGCGGTGCAAGTCTGGCCGGAGGGCGAGGAGATGTGATCAAAGCCGTAATAGGAGCACTGATTTTGGCTAATATTGTCAATATTATGAATCTTTTGGCTGTACCGGCATATCCACAGGATATCATTAAAGGGCTGATTATTATTGCCGCTGTTTTGCTGCAGATTAGTACAGAAAGATCAACAAAAACAGATTAAAAGAGAACAAGGAAAGGAGAGGAAATGATTCTATGAGAGCTGCTGTGTTGGAAAAACCATATGTGCTTAGTTACAAAGATATACCTAAACCTGTTTCAGATGACGAATTTATGGTTATGGAAGTGAAAGCATGCGGCATCTGTGGGAGTGATCTCCGATATTACAAAGGAGAAAATCCATGGGCGCTCCATACACTGGGAAAAGAAATCCCCAACCCCCCGGGATTAGTATTGGGCCATGAATTTTCCGGTATTATCAGGGAAGTGGCTAATCCAAAATATCAGAATTGGATCGGAAAAAGGGCGGCGGTTCTTGCGTTTAAATCCTGTGGAGTCTGCGATCATTGCCGCAGTGGAAATTATCATTTGTGCCGGCATACTGTACATATCGGTCATGGAGCAGGGTGGGGAGAGATGAAATACTACCCGGGTGGAATGGCAGAGTTTTGTCAGGTGTGGAATACAAATGTTTGTGAGCTTCCGGATTCCATCTCATTCGAAGAGGCAGCTCTTCTGGATCCCCTGTCTGTAGCTGTCCATGCCATTCAGTTGTCTGGTCTTGAAATGGGAGATGATGTATTGATTCTGGGAACTGGTCCGATCGGGTTATGTATTGGACAGGCGGTTCGGGCATTTGGAGCAAACCAGGTTTTTTGTACAGATGTTGAAGAGTATTCACTAAAATTAGCAAGAGAGCTTGGAATTTCAGATGTGATACATATGAGAAAAGAAAGTCCGCTTCATGTGTTAAGGAGACATGGACTTGATAAGGTTCGGATTATTTTTGATACGGTAGGGACCTCGGATTCCCAGAAGCTGGCGCTGGGGCTTTTGAAAGAAAGCGGAACTTTAGTGGAGTTAGCAGTAAGTCCAATTGATCTTGAATATAAGCTTTTAGATATTGCCGGAGAACGGCGAATTATTTCATCGGCAAACAATCGGACTGAAGATTTCCTTGCAGGGATACAGCTGATTGAAAGAGGGGTTGTTCAGGCAGAAAAAATGATTTCTCATATTTTTAGTCTGCAGGATATTCAAAAGGGATTTGACTTGATGATGGAGAAAGAAAATGCTTCTGTTATGAAAATTGTAATATGCCCATAGAAAGGAGGGAGACAGGTGAAAGCAGTTGTTTTAAAAAGAGATGGGAAGATACATTTTATGGAAGTTCCCAGACCGGTGCCAGGGAAAGGCGAAGTACTTGTACAGGTAAAAGCCTGTGGAATCTGTGGAAGTGATCTTCGCTATTTACAGGGGGAGAATCCATGGTCAGAGCAGACACTTGGTATCAAAAATGAAAATCCGGACAATATTATCTTAGGGCATGAATTTGCAGGAGATGTGGTAGAGGCCGCTGCTCCAGAAGATAAGCACCTCATAGGGCAAAAAGTGGCAGTGATTTCATATAAGACCTGTGAGATATGTGATTTCTGCCGGCACGACCGGATGAATCTTTGCAAAAGCACTGCCCACATCGGCCATGGAGCCGGGTGGGACGATATGGAATACTATCCCGGAGGAATGGCGGAGTTTTGCCAGGTATGGAGCAGTAAAGTTTATCCGTTTCACTCTATTTCTTATGAAGAAGCCTCTACTTTGGATTTTTTGGCAGTGGCCCTGGCATCTGTACGTAAAATCCCTAAAATTTTCGCAGAGGATGCAGTAATCATTGGTGCCGGTCCGGTTGGACTGATGGCAGCACAGCTTTTGAAATTGAATGGGGCCAGGAAAGTCTTCTGTGTGGATGTATTGGAGTATTCTTTCCCAATTGCAGAAAAGATGGGTGCAGACATGTGTATTCTGGAAGATAAAGATACAGGAATGAAGATACAAGAGATGACGGATGGACAGGGAGTTGGTGTTGTGTTAGATACTGTAGGAGCGGTAGAATCGCAAAAACTGGCTTTTCAAGTGTGCAAGGCAAAGGGAACTATCGTTAATGTTGCTAGTAATGAAAACGTAGTCCGAATACCCATGACAGCTTTGTGCGGTGAAAGAAGCATTGTATCTGTCGCGAATGCAAAAGATGCATATTTCTATGACTGTCTGAAAATGCTGGAGGCGGGAAGAATTGACGTAAAACCTCTTCTCACAGACTGTTTACCATTAAGTCAGGTTCATCTTGCGTTTGAACGCCTGAAAAATCGTGAAGAAACGGGAGCGGTAAAAGTGATTTTGAGTCCATAGGAGGGAAAGAAAATGCAAATAATAGATACCCATATCCATTTGTATGATTTTGGAAAGGGTGACTTAGGACAGCCGGGAATGTCTCCGGCTGGGTATGGGAAGTCGCTTTATCATGGGGAAGAGAGGAGGATTGCGCCGCCTTCCTTTAGGGATTGTGTCAGTAGTGTAAAACTCCTTCTGGAGTATATGGACTGGTGTCACGTGGAAAAAGGGATAATTTTGTCAAATCCCTATTATGGTTATTTCAATGAGTATATTACAGAAGCGGTAAAAAAATATCCTGAACGTTTAAAGGGGGTGGCTCTGGTTGATGTATTGAAAGGGAAGACAGCAGCAGATGAATTAGAGAAAATATACCGGGATAGTGTTTTGTTTGGCATGGCCTTTGAGACTGAAAATACATTTTTCGAGAAACCATATATGCGGTTAAGTGATCCGCTTATAGAGCCGGTCTGGCAATGTATGGATGCATGGAAGCAGCCGGCATTTCTTCATATGTTTACAGAAGCGGATGTGGAGGATGTAGAAATATTATCAGAACGTTATCCGGATATCTCCTTTATTTTATGCCACATAGGAGCAGATGCGGCATGGGGTGTGAGTTCAAAACCGTATACGATTCTGAGGATATATGAGATGATATCGAAGCGGAAGAACGTGTTTGTAGATGTGTCCAGTATCCCTGATTATGGAAAGGAACGCTATCCATTTCCAACAGCAGTTCGGCGTATTCAGAATACCTGGAAAGCGATAGGAGGTGAAAAGATGCTGTGGGGTTCTGATTATCCGGGAATGCTTACACAGGCTACATATCATCAGCTGATTGATATGGTGATGGAAGAATGCAGAGAAATTCCTTATAAGGATAAAGAATGGATTATGGGAGAAAATGCAGAGCGTTTGTTTTTCAGAAAACATAAAGCGGGATATTAAAAAGAAAAAGGAAGAACAAAAGGAGGAACATTATGAAAAAACGATTCTTATCAACGGGGTTATGTCTGGCGATGACAGTATCATTATTATTTGGCTGCGGCAGTTCCGATTCTTCAGAGGAAGGGACCACAGATCAGGAGAAAGACTCGTATAAAGTCGGTTATGCGACAAAAACTTTGTCAGGAGGATACTTTGTAAAGCTGGATGAAGGGTTGAAAGCAGGATGCGAGGATCTTGGATGGGAATACATTTCTATGAATGCAGATCGTGATGCTGATACAGAAAGAGCAAACTTAGAGGCCATGGTTTCCCAGGGGTGTGATTTGATCTTCCTGAATTGTGTGGATCCGGATTCTGCCGTTGCGAACGTTCAGTACTGTGTTGATAACGGAGTTCCGGTGATTGCAGTGGATGGCGGATGTTCGGAGGATGCAGACCTGATCACAACCGTTTATTCTGATAATAAACAAAATGGGCGGGAAGTAGGACTTGCCTATGCAGAACACATGAAGGATACAGACATTAAGGCATTGATGATCAGCGGATCCAAGGGTGATGTTGCTGGATACGAGAGAAGGATGGGACTTTTTTGCGGCATTATCGAAGGGAAGTCAGGTATGAGCGAGGAGGATGCATGGAAAGCTGCAGATGCGATTGAACAGGAATTGATCGATAATGGAAAAGCACAGAACGAAGAAGCACATTTCTATGTGTTAGGACAGGGATGGTCTAACTGGTCTGAGGATGGAGGATTGCAGGCAGCAGAGGATTTGATTACTGCGAATACAGATATTACCACAATTTTAGGGGAAAACGATGATATGGTAATCGGGGCAGGAGTTGCTGTTGACAATGCCAATCTTGAGAATGTGGATCTGGTGGCTGCAGCAGATGGTTCACAAAGAGCGTATGATCTGATCAAAGAGGGAAAATATTTTGCTACAGGTGAAAACAGTCCCGTATTGGTAGGAAATCTGGCTCTTGATATTGCACAGCAGGTTTTGGTGGATGGCAAGACAAAAGAAGATTTTGAAAGAGTAACTATGACATCTGCAGTTGCTGTTACAAAGGATAATGTAGATGAAAGATATGATTACGGCTTTTAAATCATAATTTCGTAACAAATTCTTAATATTTTCAAAAAAAGCTTGAAGGTGACCTAAGGTCACCTTTTATAATGCATGTAGATGGAAATACTGAAAGAAAAGACAGCAATCAAAATTACATTTCAGGAGGATAAAAATGAAAGGTATTATTTTAGCAGGCGGTTCGGGCACACGGCTTTATCCATTAACAATGGTAACATCCAAACAGCTGTTGCCGATTTATGACAAACCGATGATCTATTATCCCATGTCGGTACTTATGAATGCGGGAATCCGGGATATTCTCATTATTTCTACACCGCAGGATACCCCCAGGTTCCAGGAGCTTTTAGGTGACGGCCATCAGTTTGGCGTGGAGCTTTCCTATGCGGTACAGCCAAGTCCGGACGGACTGGCACAGGCCTTTATTATCGGAGAAGAATTTGTGGGAGATGATACAGTTGCCATGGTTCTCGGAGATAATATTTTTGCAGGACATGGCCTGAAAAAAAGACTTCGCGCAGCTGTGGAAAATGCCCAGTCCGGAAAAGGAGCTACTGTGTTTGGGTACTATGTAGATGATCCGGAGCGTTTCGGTATTGTGGAATTTAATAAAGAGGGGAAAGCGGTTTCTATTGAGGAAAAACCGGAACACCCAAAGAGCAACTACTGTGTCACAGGTCTTTATTTCTATGACAATAAAGTTGTGGAGTATGCGAAAAATCTGAAGCCAAGCGCCAGAGGAGAGCTGGAGATCACTGATCTGAACCGGATTTATCTGGAAGAAGGAAAGTTAAATGTAGAACTTCTGGGACAGGGATTTACCTGGCTGGATACAGGAACACATGAGAGTCTTGTAGATGCCACTAATTTTGTAAAAACAATGGAAACCCATCAGCACAGAAAGATTGCCTGCCTGGAAGAGATCGCTTATTTGAATGGATGGATCTCCCAGGAAGAAGTGCTTAAAGTTTATGAAGTGCTGAAAAAGAATCAGTATGGGCAGTATTTAAAAGACGTTCTGGATGGAAAATATCAGGACGGATTATACTAAAAAAGAAAGCAGATAGGAGTAAGTATTATGAACATTATCGTTACCGGCGGAGCCGGCTTTATTGGAAGCAATTTTATTTTTCACATGTTAAACAAATACCCGGACTACCGGATCATTTGCCTGGATTGTCTGACCTATGCAGGAAACTTATCTACACTGGCGCCTGTTATGGATAATCCTAACTTCCGTTTTGTAAAGGAGAGTATTACAGACCGTGAAGCTGTCTATAAACTTTTTGAAGAGGAACATCCGGATATGGTGGTAAACTTTGCAGCAGAGAGCCATGTGGACCGCTCCATTGAAAACCCGGAAGTATTTCTTGACACAAATATTAAAGGAACTGCAGTTTTAATGGATGCCTGCAGAAAATATGGAATCCAGAGATATCATCAGGTATCTACAGATGAAGTTTACGGAGATCTGCCTCTGGACCGCCCGGATCTTTTCTTTACAGAGGAGACACCGATCCATACAAGCAGCCCGTACAGCTCTTCCAAAGCAGGCGCTGACCTTCTTGTACTGGCTTATCACAGGACATATGGACTTCCAGTTACTATCAGCAGATGTTCCAATAACTACGGGCCATATCATTTCCCGGAGAAACTGATTCCGCTTATGATCGCCAATGCGCTGAATGACAAGCCGCTTCCGGTTTATGGAAAAGGGGAAAATGTCCGCGACTGGCTTTATGTAGAAGATCACTGCAAAGCGATTGACCTGATCATTCACAAAGGCCGTGTGGGAGAAGTTTACAACATCGGTGGACATAATGAAATGAAAAATATTGATATCGTAAAGATTATCTGTAAAGAGCTTGGTAAGCCGGAAAGCCTGATCACTTATGTGGAGGACAGAAAAGGGCACGATATGCGTTACGCTATTGATCCGACCAAGATCCACAATGAGCTTGGATGGCTGCCGGAGACAAAGTTTGCAGATGGAATTAAGAAGACGATCCAGTGGTATCTGGACAACAAGGAGTGGTGGGAGACGATCATTTCCGGAGAGTATCAGAACTACTATGAGAAAATGTATGGAAACCGGAAGGAGATGGAATAATGAAGGTTCTTGTAACAGGTGTAGCAGGCCAGCTGGGCCACGATGTAATGAATGAGCTGGCGGGGCGCGGTTATGAGGGAATCGGATCAGATATCCAGGAAGTGTACAGCGGGATTCAGGACGGTACGGCCGTGACTTCTATGCCTTATGTGCCGATGGATATTACAGATGCAGACTGTGTAAAGCGCGTGATCTCGGAAGCTGCTCCGGATGCGGTCGTGCACTGCGCGGCGTGGACAGCAGTAGATCTTGCAGAAGAGGAAGAAAAGAAGCCGATCGTCCAGGCGGTAAATGTGGACGGCACAAGAAATATTGCCAAAGTCTGCAAAGAGCTGAACTGCAAAATGGTTTATTTAAGCACGGATTATGTGTTTGACGGACAGGGAGAGACGCCTTGGGATCCTGACTGCAAAGATTACAAGCCTCTCAATGTTTATGGGCAGACAAAACTGGAAGGGGAGCTGGCTGTTTCAGAGCTTCTTACAAAATATTTCATTGTACGAATTGCATGGGTATTTGGGAAAAATGGAAAGAATTTCATCAAGACCATGTTAAATGTGGGAAAGAATCATGATACCATTAAGGTAGTCAATGACCAGATCGGTACGCCGACTTACACTTTTGACCTGGCAAAGCTTCTTGTTGATATGATCGAGACAGAAAAATACGGTTATTATCATGCTACAAACGAGGGCGGCTATATCAGCTGGTATGATTTTACCAAAGAAATCTTCCGTCAGGCAGTAGAGATGGGCCATGAAGAGTACAGTGAGGACAAGGTGAAAGTCCTTCCGGTCACAACAGAGGAATATGGTGTATCCAAGGCGGCAAGGCCGTTTAACAGCAGGCTGGATAAGAGCAAGCTGACAGACAATGGATTCCATCTGCTTCCTACATGGCAGGATGCGCTGAACAGATATTTGAAGGAAATCGACTTCTAAGAAAGCGGTTTCGGTGAAAAAGAGAAGAGGAGAAGATCATAAATGGGACAGATCAAAGTAGAAAAGAACGCTGGCGGCATTGAGGGCCTGTGCGTGATCGAGCCGGCCGTTCATGGCGATGCCAGAGGCTATTTCATGGAGACATACAATCAAAGAGATATGGAAGAGGCGGGGCTTACCATGCAGTTTGTCCAGGACAATCAGTCCTGTTCTTCCAAAGGTGTTTTGAGAGGGCTTCATTTTCAGAAAGAATTTCCCCAGGGAAAACTTGTCAGAGTGATCAAGGGCGCTGTCTTTGATGTTGCGGTGGATTTAAGAAGCGACAGCAAAACGTATGGAAAATGGTTCGGCATCGAGCTGACAGAAGAAAATAAAAAACAGTTTTATATTCCGGAAGGCTTTGCCCATGGCTTCCTGGTATTGAGCGATGTGGCAGAATTTTGTTATAAATGTACAGATTTCTATCATCCGGGCGATGAGGGCGGACTTGCCTGGAACGATCCTGAGATCGGCATTACCTGGCCGTCTCTGGAAGGAGAGTATAAGGGAAGCGCTTCCGGGGAAGGTTATCATCTGGAAGATGGCACAAAGCTGAATTTAAGCGACAAGGATCAGCTCTGGAGGGGGCTTAAGGATACGTTCCACTTCTAGGAACAAAGAGAGTGAGGGCAGAAGCTAAGAGAGGCTTCTGCCTTTTTACTTTAATCAGGAAACGCTTGCGGAACTCTTTGCTCTTTATTGTGGCAGTTATGCGGTTTTTGTGGTAAAATGATATATAACCATGTGAAAGTGAAACAGAAAAGAAAAAGTGAGGATATAAATAGAAATATATGGAAACATATAAGATCAGCTGGATAAAATTTTTGAAAAAATTATCTCCCTACAATATAAAAAAGGGGATTCTGTATTTTAAGCATTTTGGACCGAAGGAATTTTGGGTCAGACTGACGGAGCGGTTTCAGACAGATGATGTGGATTATGAGGAGTGGTATCGTAATCACAGACCGTCAGAAGAAGAACTGGAGAGGCAGCGGAAGGAAAAGTTTGACTACATGCCGCTGATCAGTGTTTTAGTACCTGTATATAATACGCCGGAAAGCTTTTTAAAACAGATGATCCAGTCTGTGAGAGCACAGACCTATGGAAATTGGGAGCTCTGTATTGCTAATGCGAATCCGGGAAACAAAGAGGTAGGAGATATCTTAAGAATTGCATCAGAAAAGGATCAAAGGATCCGGGTGACCGATGTTCCGGAAAATGAGGGGATTGCGCAGAATACAAATGCAGCCCTGAAGATCGCCTCCGGAGAATATGTGGGACTTCTTGACCATGATGATCTTTTGACAAAAGACGCCCTCTATGAGGTGGTAAAAGCGCTTAATCAGCAGGAAAGGCCGGAGATGCTCTACTCTGATGAAGATAAGGTGACAACAGATCTTACCGAACATTTTCAGCCTTATATGAAACCGGATTTCAATCTGGATCTTTTGAGATCCAATAATTATATCTGTCACTTCTTTGTGGCAAAGAAATCGCTGATCGAAGATGTGGGAGCCTTCCAGGGGGAATTTAACGGAGCACAGGACTATGATCTGATCCTGCGCTGCAGTGAAAAAGCAGCGGGGATTGCTCATATTCCAAGGATCCTCTATCACTGGAGAGTGCATAAGGCTTCCACAGCGGATAACCCGGCAAGTAAAATTTATGCATTTGATGCGGGAAAGCGTGCCATCGAGGAGCATCTTAAGCGGTGCGGCCAGGACGGAGAAGTTTCCCATGCGAAGGATCTGGGATATTACAGAGTCAAATATAAGGTGAAAGGCAGTCCTCTTGTTTCTATTATCATCCCTAACAAGGATGAAGTGGAAAGCCTGGACAAATGCCTCCAGTCCATAGAAAAATCAACCTATAAAAATTACGAGATCATTGTTGTGGAAAACAACAGTGTAAAGGACGAAACCTTTGCCTATTACAAAAAAATTGAGGCAAAAGGTGTAAAGGTTGTATATTGGGAAAAAGGATTTAACTATTCCGCTATCAATAATTACGGAGCCAGTTATGCGAAAGGAGACTATCTTCTTCTTCTCAATAATGATGTGGAAGTGATCACCCCTGACTGGCTGGAGGAAATGCTGGGCAACTGCCAGAGAAAAGAAGTGGGAATCGTCGGCGTGAAATTATACTATCCGGACGATACGGTACAGCATGCCGGAATTATTGTGGGAATCGGCGGGATTGCCGGCAATATTTTTGTAGGTCTCCCGAGACGGTATACAGGCTATTTCCATAAGGCTTCCGTTCAGCAGGATCTCTCTGCAGTCACAGCGGCCTGCATGATGGTAAAGCGGTCTGTCTATGAGGCTGTAAAGGGACTGGATGAGAAGCTTCAGGTTGCCTTCAATGATGTGGATTTCTGCCTCCGGGTGAGAAAAGCAGGATATCTGGTTGTGTATAACCCCTATGCGGAATTGTATCATTATGAATCAAAGACAAGAGGTTCGGAAGACACCAAGGAGAAAGTGCGCAGATTTCAAAGTGAAATTGAATATATGCGAAGCCATCACCTGGATATACTGAAGAACGGAGATCCAATGTATAACAGAAATCTGACGCTGACAAAATGGGATTATTCCCTGAAAAACAATCAAAAAGGATAAAACTATGTGTAAAGTGACAGTTGTAATACCAAACTATAAAGGTGAAAAATATCTGCTTCCCTGTCTGAAGTCCGTGTATGAGATGACAGGGATACCGGTACATGTCATTGTTGTGGATAATGGATCCTCAGACAGCAGCATTGAGACGGCGAAAGAGCGTTATCCGCAGACGGAGTTTATCTGTTTTTCGAAGAACTATGGCTTCTGCCGTGCGGTCAATGCGGGGATTAAAGCAAGCCGTACGCCCTATGTCATCCTTTTGAATAATGATACAAAAGTAAGAGAAGGGTTTGTGGAAAATCTGCTTCACAGAATAGAGGAAAATGAAAGATATTTTTCGGTGGAAGCGAAAATGCTGCAGTATCAGGATCCGGGTAAAATGGACAGCGCCGGAACCTTTTACAATGCTCTTGGATGGGCTTTTGCCAGAGGACGGGACGGAGATGCACAGAAATATGACAGGCCCTGCAGCGTATTTGCCGCCTGCGCAGGCGCTGCCGTATACCGCCGGGATGTGTTCGAAAAGATCGGATATTTTGACGAAAGGCATTTCGCTTATCTGGAGGATATTGATGTGGGCTACCGGGCAAGGATATATGGCTATGTGAATCTCTATGAACCGACAGCGGAAGTCATCCATGTAGGAAGCGCTTCCAGCGGTTCCCGGTACAATGTTTTTAAGACAAAGTATTCTTCCAGAAATAATGTTTATCTTATTTATAAGAACATGCCATTTTTGCAGATCCTTTTGAACAGTCCCTTCCTTTTGGTCGGATTTTCGGTAAAAACGGTATTTTTCTTCCGGAAAGGTCTGGGAAAGGAATATGTAAAGGGGCTGGTTTCCGGTGCGAAAATGTGCCGGAAGGAAAATAAAGTGCCTTTTCAAAAGGAAAATTTGCAAAATTATCTCCTGATACAGGCTGAATTATGGAGAAATCTTTTCCGAAAGCGATCATAGCGTGAATGAAGGTTAATGAAGTCTTAAGATTGTTTTTCTTGCCCTCGATGGAAAAGTATTGTATCATAATAAAAGTGTTTCTATAGCGTTGGTATGTACTGACGCTTTTATTTAAGTAAAAACGCCTGTTACCATGGAGAAGATATATGCGAGAAGAGAAAAGAATAAAGAGAAGAGAAAAGGAACTGCAGAAAAGAAAACGAAAGAGAAGAAGGAAAAGACGTGTGGCAGTTCTTGTGATAGAGCTGGTTATTCTGTGTGTGCTCGGAGTGGTAGCCTTTGGCATGTTCAAACTGGATAAGTTGAATCATACTGTATTTAATGAAGACAGTATTTTGAATAATGGGGTCAACCAGGAAGGGTTTAAAAATATTGCACTGTTTGGAACAGACAACAGGGCGGGAGAGACGTCCGGAGTAAGAAGCGACTGTATTATTGTGGCCAGTATCAATACGAATACAAAGGAAGTAAAAATGCTTTCTGTGTACCGAGATACTATGCTTCAGCAGGCTGACGGGACATATGATAAAGCCAATTCTGCTTATGCTACAGGCGGTGCAGAGGCTGCTATCAATATGCTGAATAAAAATCTGGATCTGGATATTACAGATTATGTCACAGTAAATTTCCTTGCATTGGCAGATGCAGTAGATTTATTGGGTGGAATTGAATTGGATCTGACAGAAGAAGAAGTTGTCCATATGAATAATTACTGTGTGGAAACTTCAGAAATTACCGGGAAGGATTATGAAAGAATTGAGCCGGAGGTTGCCGGTACTTACCAGCTGAATGGTGTACAGGCAGTTTCCTATGCCAGAATCCGTTATACAGCCGGAGGGGATTTTGAACGTACTTCCCGTCAGAGGCTTGTGATTGAAAAACTGGTGGAAAAAGCGAAAAGCGCTGATCTGGGAACCATTAATAAAGTGATCGATGCTGTCTTTCCGGAAATATCAACAAGTTTTTCTTCCACAGAGATCATTGGACTTGCGGCTGATGTATTCAATTATGAGCTGGGAGAGAACAGCGGATTCCCGTTTACACCGGAGACTCCGGAATCCATTCCGGGATATTCGGGGTCCTATGTAGTGGCTGCAGGTTTGGCGGATAATGTAAGGCAGGCCCATGAGTTCCTTTTTGGTGATGAAGATTATGAACCGACAGAAGTTGTTCAGGGAATCAGCGATGAACTTTCTGAAATGACAGGGATATATCCGCAGGCAGATGAGGAGCAGACGGAGGATACACAAAATGAAACCGGAAGTGAATAGGCGGATCGTAGATGTAATTATACCGGTGTATAAACCGGAAAAAGATTTTTATAAGCTGGTGGAAAGACTGGAGAAACAGACAGTTCCCATAAGGCATATCCACATTATGCACACGGTAGATGGTATGGATTTGTCAGAATTAGCCGGGAAGTATGAGAATCTTCTGCTTACAGAGGTACAGCCGGAGAAGTTTGATCATGGGGGAACAAGAGATCAGGCTGCCCGTATGTCGGATGCGGATATTCTTGTGTTTTTTACACAGGATGCTCTGCCAAAGGGAAGAGATTTGATTGAAAATCTGATAAAGCCCCTTGAAAATGATAGGACGGCAGTCTCTTTTGCACGGCAGCTGCCAAGAGAGGACTGTGCCATTATTGAACGGTATGTAAGGAAATTTAATTATCCGGAGAAAAGCCGGATAAAATCAGAAGAGGATCTGCAGGAACTGGGAATAAAAACTTTTTTTTCTTCTAATGTCTGTGCAGCATACAACAGAAGGATTTATCTTAAAGTAGGAGGATTTGAAAAACAGACTATTTTAAATGAGGATATGCTGTTTGCCGCCAGATGTATCAAACAGGGCTACAGCGTTTCTTATACGGCGGAAGCAAAGGTGATCCATTCCCATAACTACACACATCTGCAGCAGTTCAGGAGAAATTTTGATGTGGCGGTTTCACAGGCACAGCATCCGGAAATTTTCAGCGGCATAAAGTCGGAAAAGGAAGGGATACGGCTGGTAAAGAGCGGAGCGGCATACCTTCTGCGAACCGGCAGGCCTTTTAAAGTAGTTTCACTGTTCTGGGGGAGCGCAGTAAAATATGCAGGATTTTTTATGGGGAAGCATTACCGGAGTCTTCCTAAAAGGCTGGTTCTTTGCTGTACCATGTTTCCGGCATACTGGAAGCGGGTAATGTGAAAAAAGAGGGGTAAAATATTGAAAAAAAGCATAAAGTAATGTATTATGTTGTTTGAAATGTTTGAATCGCGGAAGGAAACTGTACCAAAGAAAGGATGTTACCATGGCAGGTAGAGGGCGAAAAAGAGGCCGGCGTAAGCGCCACAGTTTTGCAGCGTGGTCGCTTGGAAAAAAAATAGGAGTCATTTTTGGCGGAGTCGCATTTGCGGTGCTTTCGACAGCGGCAGTGCTGCTGGCTGGAAAGATGAGCAAGATTGAAACAACCAAAATTGACACAGATCAGTTGAATATATCTTCAGAAGTGGAGCATGAGGAGGGATATACGAATATCGCTCTTTTTGGTCTGGATTCCAGAGAAAACAGTCTTGGAAAGGGAAATCGGAGCGATACGATTATGATCGCAAGTCTTAATAATGAAACGAAAGAGGTAAAGCTGGTCTCCATATACCGGGATACGCTGCTCCAACTGGATGACGGAAGTTATAATAAGGCTAATTCTGCTTATTCATTCTATGGACCGGAAGGGGCCATTTCCATGATCAATAAAAATCTGGATATGAATATTGAAAAGTATGTTACGGTCAATTTCAATGCACTGGTAGATGTGATCGATGCAGTAGGAGGCTTGGATATAGAAATGACGGAAGAGGAAGTTGTCCATATGAACAATTATTGTGTGGAAACTTCTGAAGTAACTGGGAAAAGTTACACAAAAATCGAGCCTGAGGTTGCGGGAACCTATCATTTAAATGGGGTGCAGGCCGTTTCTTACTCCAGAATCCGTTATACAGCCGGCGGAGATTTTGAACGGGCCTCCAGACAGCGGCATGTGCTGGAGCTGATTGCCAACGAAGCGCAGTCCATGAGTCTTGGGACCATTAATAAGATTATTGATAAAGTTTTTCCGCAGGTTTCCACTAATTTTACTTTAACAGAAATGGTGAGTTATGCGAAAGACTTTGCGGAATATACACTAGGAGACTCTTTGGGCTTCCCGTCAAAGAATACGACAGATATGCTGAATGAAGTGGGAAGTGTTGTCATTCCGGATACACTTTCGACAAATGTGCAGGAGGTTCATCAATTCTTGTTTGGCAATGATGGATACACAGTCTCCAGTACAGTTCAGGATATTGAGTATGGAATTTCAGAGAGAGTATCCAGCTCGTCTTATGACAGTTCAGGAGAGACCTGGGAAGATGACAGCGGGGAGACCTATGATGACAGTTATGATACGGGATATGATTCCTCCTATTACGATGATGGAACGGATGATTCCAGCTGGGATAGCAGTGGAACTGGAGACGGCGGATATACAGATACGGGGACATCGGATGGATGGACCGATTCCGGCACTGATTCCGGAACCGATTACGGAGATGGATCAACTGACGGAGGATATGTAGACGACAGCGGAGGCGGCAGCGAATATTCTGGTACGGAATAAATAATGCATAAGAGAGGTAATGGTATGAAATTGGTAAAAAAAATGACGGCAGTCATCATAGCGCTGTGTATGACTGTTATGGTTCTGCCTTTCAGCGTAAATGCAGCTGAACCGCAGCTTCGATTTTCAGATCCTACTACTACACAGGGGGCGACTTTTGATGTGGAGGCGACCTTCTATGCAGATGCAGGAATCGGTGATGTCAATGCAACTCTGACCTATGATGCGGCGGCATTGAAATTTATCAGCGGAGATGGAGCAACAGCCAGCAACGGACAAATCCAGCTGACCGGAAACGGCGGCGGAAGTACAGAGATGAAATGGACGCTTCAGTTCCAGGCACTGGCAGTTCAGACTACAAGCATCACGATTGCTTCAGTAAGCGCTTCTTCTACTGATGGGACATCGTTTCAGGTAGCACAGGGGAGCTCCACTATCACAATTGGCGAAGGGGATCCTTCTCTGATCGACAGCACAGATTCTTCAGGAGAAACAGGTGCTGCATCCGGCGTTCAGGTAGATGTTGACGGGCAGACATACAGCGTGGTGGACTTTTCTGATATTTTAATCCCTACGGGATTTACCAAGACAGAAATGACCTTTGAAGGCCAGACATGCCCGGCAGCGCTGCAGGAGAGCAGCGGAAAATATGCGGTTTATCTTTCCGATTCGGCGGGAGAAGAGAATTTCTTTCTCTATGACCCGGACGGAGGAACCTTCTCTCCTTTTGAACAGATTGAGGTTTCACAGGACAGATATATTATTCCTCTGACAGAGGAGGTTGGAAGTCAGCTGCCAAGCAATCTTCAGGAAACGACTTTTACAGTCAATGGCAAAGATTTTCCGGCATGGCAGAATGTAGATTCGACGGACTATTATGTATTGTATGCACTGAACAGTGACGGGGAGAAAGGCTTCTATCAGTATGATTCCATAGATGACACTTATCAGAGATATACCCCGGATACCTCCTCACAGGAAGAGGAGAACGAATCTTCTTCTCTGCTGGGGGGACTGATCGATACATTACGGGATAATCTGGACAGATTCCTTGTGGGGACCTGGGTATTATTCCTGATCTTCCTCATTATTATCATTATACTTGCAATCAAGCTTCGGCATCGTAATCTGGAACTTGACGATCTCTATGATGAGTATGATATTGATGTAGATGAAGAGGAAGATAAGAAGGCCTCGAAGAAAGCTGCAAAAGATAAGAAGGCTCCGGCAGCGAAAAAGGAAAAAGCGTCAAAAGCTAAGGCGGCAGTAATGGAAGACGATGATTTCGACGATGACCTTGACGATTATGATGACGGCTTTGAATATGAAGATGACGACTTTGATGATTACGAAGACGACGGAGAAGATTTTGAAGAGGATGATTTCTCGGCCAATGATGATTTCGAAGATTTTGAAGAAGACGATGATGATGTTTTCCGCGTACAGTCCCGTGAGTCGGTTGAAGACGATATAGATGACCTTGATGCTCTTCTGGAGGCAAGAGTTCGTGAGCCGGCTAAAAGACCGCCGCGTACGCCAAAGAAGAGAAGTCATGCTGAGGAAGACGATACCTTTAAAATGGATATTATCGATCTTGATTAAAAGAAGAAAAGGGAAGGTGCAGTTGCTGCAGCTTCCTTTTTTCTTGTCTAATAGGAAATTTCTTTGTCTTTACATGCAGATGCAAATTTGATACAATACAATTTGATAGTGCAAAAAAAACGGATGTTTGTACAAAGAGAAAGTAAAGGAGATAAATTATGTGTGGAATAGTTGGATATATTGGAAAGCTGCAGGCAGCACCTATTCTCTTGGATGGTTTGGAAAAGCTGGAATACCGGGGATATGACTCTGCCGGGATTGCGGTCTATGACGGAAAGGAAATCAACATGCTGAAAGCTCAGGGACGCCTGAAGGTGTTGAATGAGATCAGCCATGGGGGAGAGAAACTTCCCGGAACCCTTGGAATCGGGCATACGCGCTGGGCCACTCATGGGGCTCCGTCCGATATCAATGCGCATCCACATTTTAATGCAGATAAAAGTATCGTTGTTGTTCACAACGGAATTATTGAAAATTATTTGAAATTGAAGAAAAAACTGGAAAAAAGGGGATATAAATTTGTCTCTGAAACGGATACTGAGATTATAGTACATCTTCTGGACTATTATTATGACGGGAATCCTCTCCGGGCGATTACAAAAGTTATGCATCGTATGGAAGGATCTTATGCACTGGGAATTATTTTCAGCGACCATCCGGAAGAATTGTATGCGGTGCGTAAAGACAGCCCTTTGATCGTAGGTCATACAGATGGAGGAAGCATTATTGCGTCTGACGTACCTGCAGTACTGAAATACACGAGAGATGTTGTATTTATAGAAAATGAAGAGATCGTGCGGCTGACAGAAGAAAGCATGGAGTTTTTCAATGTAGATGAGGAACCTATTGAGAAGACGGCAACTCATATTGACTGGGATGTGAATGCGGCAGAAAAAGGCGGATATGAGCACTTTATGCTGAAAGAAATGTATGAGCAGCCAAAAGCGATCATGGATACATTTTCACCCAGACTTAAAAACGGAAATATTGTGATCGAAGAGCTGGGAATGTCAGAGGAAGATATCAGAAGTATCCGCAAGATCATGATTGTGGCCTGCGGAAGCGCTTACCATACGGGTATGACAAGCAAGTATGTCTTTGAAGGTCTGGCAAGGATACCGGTAGAAGTAGATCTGGCTTCTGAATTTAGATACAGAAATCCAATCCTGGATGAAGGAACGCTTCTCATTGTAGTGAGTCAGTCGGGTGAGACAGCAGATACTCTTGCGGCTCTTCGGGAAGCAAAAGATAAAGGTGTCAGAGTTCTTGGAATTGTCAACGTAGTGGGAAGCTCTATTGCAAGGGAGGCAGATAATGTAATGTATACATGGGCCGGACCGGAAATAGCGGTCGCTACTACAAAGGCTTATTCTGCACAGTTGATCTCTTTGTATCTGCTTGCAATGAAGTTTGCTCATGTCAGAGGAGAATTAAGCGACAAAGGTCTGGCAGATATGATAGAAGAGCTGAAGGAGCTGCCGACACAGGTGGAGATGCTTCTCAATAACAAAAACAAAATACAGAAGTTTGCAAACCGTTACCTTGCAGCCAAGAGCATTTTCTTTATCGGAAGAGGAATCGATTATGCAATTTCCCTGGAAGGGTCTCTGAAGCTGAAGGAGGTTTCCTATATTCATTCAGAAGCGTATGCGGCCGGAGAACTGAAGCACGGAACCATTTCTCTGATCGAAGAAGGTACTCTGGTATGTTCTGTCCTTACACAGGAAGAGTTGTACAAAAAGACGATCAGCAATATGGTAGAAGTAAAGACAAGAGGAGCATTTGTGATGGCGGTCACAAATGTGGACAATACGGAAGTGGAAAAGGCAGCAGATTATGTGATCTATCTTCCGAAAACCAATAAATATTTTACCAACTCCCTGGCAATCATTCCTCTGCAGCTTTTCGGATACTATGTTGCCGTAGGCAGAGGATGCGATGTGGATAAACCGAGAAATCTGGCAAAATCTGTCACTGTAGAATAAAAGGAGCTGAAAAGATGAAATATGACTATCTGATAGTGGGAGCGGGACTGTTTGGAGCAGTATTTGCCCACGAGGCGGGGAAAAAAGGGAAAAAGTGCCTGGTGGTGGATCGGAGAAATCATATTGGGGGAAATATTTATACAGAAGAAATAGAAGGCATCCAGGTTCATCGGTATGGGGCTCATATTTTCCATACTTCAAACAAGGAAGTGTGGGAGTATGTGAACCGGTTCGCAGAATTTAATCATTATATCAATTCGCCTATTGCTGTTTATAAAGATGAACTGTATAATCTTCCTTTTAATATGAACACTTTCAGTAAGATGTGGAATATAAAAACCCCCGCAGAGGCGAAGGAGATCATTGACAGGCAGATTGCAGATCTTGGAATTACAGAGCCGGCCAATTTGGAAGAACAGGCGCTGTCTCTTGTGGGGCGTGATGTTTATGAGAAACTGATAAAAGGGTACACAGAAAAACAATGGGGACGAAAGTGTACAGAGCTTCCGGCCTTTATTATCCGCCGTCTGCCCCTTCGTTTTACGTATGACAATAACTATTTTAACGATCGGTATCAGGGAATCCCTATCGGCGGCTATACCGCGATTATTAAGAAGCTTCTGGAACAGGCAGATGTAAAACTTGGGACCGATTATCTGAAGGAGCGGGAAACATACAAAGATATGGCGGACCGTATTGTTTTTACCGGTATGATAGATGAATATTTTGATTATATACTGGGAGCGTTGGAATACAGGAGCGTCCGTTTTGAGACAGAGGTTTTGGACTGCCCTAACTACCAGGGCAATGCGGTGGTAAATTATACGGAAAGGGAAGTTCCCTATACAAGAATCATCGAGCATAAACATTTTGAGTTCGGCACTTCGGATAAGACTGTGATTTCCAGAGAATATTCATCAGAATGGAAGGTGGGGGACGAGCCTTATTATCCGGTCAATGATGAGCGGAACAGCAGTCTGTATGAGAAATATAAGGAGCTGGCGGAAAAAGAGAAACGAGTAGTTTTTGGCGGCCGGCTGGGCGCTTACAAGTACTATGATATGGATAAAGTGATTCTGGCAGCGCTTGAATTAGCTGAAAAAGAATTGAATTAGAACAGCGCCGGTATACAAAGAAATGCGACTGAATCCGTGAAAATTCTTTTGTATACTGACGCTTTCAACATTTTTTAATTGATTTATCACAATTTATACACAATTATAAGTTAGACTACAATCATAGAAACAAAAGAAAGACATGAAAGGAGTCTTAACTATGAGTAATGAGTATAATTATTACAATCCTAATCCAGAGGATTTCGATCATAATAATATTTTTGATGAACAGCCAAAACAGGAGAAACCAAAAAAGCCAAAAAAGAAAATGACAAAATGGGCGGGGATTGTCGGCTTGGCCCTTGTGTTTGGAATTGTTGCAAGTGCTGCCTTCCAGGCAAGCAATGTGGTATTTGACAGGGTGACAGGAAATGATACAAAGACAGTGAAGCAGTCTTCCACATCAGGGAACACGCAGCTGACACAGACTGCCAGCACAGTGACGTCGGATGTTTCAAAGATTGCGGAATCAGCTATGCCGTCCATCGTGTCCATTACAAATATGAGCGTACAGGAAGTGCAGAATTTCTTCGGACAGACACAGCAGGAAGAGAGCACAAGCCTTGGATCCGGTATTATCATTGACCAGAATGACTCGGAGCTTTTGATCGTAACGAACAATCATGTGGTAGAAGGTGCAGATACGCTGACAGTTACATTTGTGGATAATGAAAGTGTAGAGGCTAATATCAAAGGAACAGATGCTACACGGGATCTGGCGGTAGTAGCAGTACCGGTGGATTCTATTAAGGATTCCACAATGGATGAGATCAGTATTGCATCTCTTGGAGATTCTGATGAACTTCAGGTAGGCGAACCTGCCATTGCGATTGGGAATGCACTTGGATATGGACAGTCTGTAACAACCGGTATCATTTCTGCAACAGAGAGGGAGCTGGATGGATTTGACGGAAAACTGATCCAGACAGATGCAGCGATCAATCCTGGAAACAGTGGAGGAGCGCTGCTTAACGCGAATGGACAGGTGGTTGGTATTAATACGGCCAAGATCAATTCCAGTGTTGCGGAAGGTATGGGATATGCAATCCCGATCAGTGACGCAAGCGACATTATTACTTCACTTATGAATCAGGAGACAAAGACAAAAGTTTCTGAAAAAGAGCAGGGCTATCTTGGAATTACCGGAGTGGATGTATCAGATGACAGCTCTGAAATGTATAATATGCCTACAGGCGTATATATCAGGGAGGTATCTAAAGGCAGCGGAGCAGAGCAGGCAGGCCTTGCACAGGGGAATATTATAACAGCTATCAACGGAACAACTGTTGACAGCATGTCTACTTTAAAGGAACAGCTTACTTACTATAAAGTTGGCGAAACTGTGGAATTGACAGTACAGGTTGCATCGGACAACGGTTCCTACAAGGAACATACAGTGTCAGTAACACTGGGAAAAGCAAGCGAATAAAAACAAAAGTGCGGCGGTAAAATCCACCGCACTTCTTTTTATTATCAGAGATATGTGGTATAATGTCCATGTAGGCAATGAGCCGTGCAAAAATGCGGGAAACTCAAACGCCTGCTGGCAGGCGGTTTGAGGTTTTCGCATTTTTATAGGGCGAAAGCCCGTGAGCGAGAACCCGAAGGGTTCGAGCTTGGCAGGGCGAATGAGATCTGAGTTTGCCGAAAAGGGGCGAAGCCCGTGAGCGAGAACCCGAAGGGTTCGAGCTTGGGAGGGCGAATGAGGCTTGCAAGGCTACTTAAAAAGGAGGAAAAGGATGTACGCTTTTGAGGACATTAGAAAAACGGACAGCGAAATAGCAGATGCTATTGTAAAGGAGATGGAAAGACAGGATTCCCATTTGGAACTGATTGCTTCCGAAAACTGGGTAAGCAAGGCAGTTATGGCGGCTATGGGAAGTCCCTTGACAAATAAATATGCAGAAGGATATCCGGGAAGAAGGTATTATGGCGGTTGTGATTACGTTGATGTAGTAGAGAATCTGGCAAGGGAGAGAGCAAAGAAACTTTTTGGATGCGAGTATGTCAATGTGCAGCCTCATTCAGGAGCACAGGCAAATATGGCAGTTTTCTTTGCCATGCTGAAACCGGGGGACAAGATTCTTGGAATGAATCTGGATCAGGGAGGGCATCTGACCCATGGATCACCGGTGAATTTCTCGGGAAATTATTTTCAGACCTCCTTTTACGGAGTAAATGAGGAAGGTTTTATTGATTATGAAGAGGTGCGCCGTATTGCTTTAGAGGAAAGGCCGAAACTGATCATTGCAGGGGCAAGCGCCTATGCAAGAAAAATCGATTTCAAGAAATTCCGCGAGATTGCTGATGAGGCAGGTTCCTACCTTATGGTAGACATGGCTCATATTGCAGGACTTGTAGCGGCAGGCCTTCATCAAAGCCCGATTCCGTATGCAGATGTTGTGACAACTACAACACATAAGACTCTGAGGGGACCGAGGGGAGGCATGATCCTTTGCAACCAGGAAGCAGCGGACAAATTTAATTTTAATAAAGCAGTATTCCCTGGTATACAGGGAGGCCCGCTGGAGCATGTGATTGCCGGAAAAGCAGTCTGTTTTAAAGAAGCGCTTCAGCCTGAATTTCGCGAATATCAGGAACAGATTGTAAAGAATGCCCAGGCATTGGCCCGGGCTTTGATGGAAAGAGGAGTAAAACTGGTATCAGGAGGCACAGACAACCATTTGATGCTGGTTGATCTAAGCCAGGAAGAGGTAACAGGAAAAGAACTGGAAAAACGTCTGGATGCTGCTCATATTACATGTAATAAAAATACAATTCCAAACGATGCCAGAGGACCGATGGTGACAAGCGGAGTGAGGCTTGGAACACCTGCAGTTACCACTCGCGGATTAAAGGAAGAGGATATGGAGCACATTGCAGAAGCTATTTCTCTTGTGATTAAAAGTGAGGATAATATTGGAAAGGCACAGGAAATCGTAGCGCAGCTTACAAAGAAATACCCGCTGATCTAACAAAAAAGTACAGGCCTGAAATAGAGGAGGAAGGCGAAAGAATGAAAACAAAACACAGAAATGATGAAGAATACAGAAAACTGATGAATCGTCTGAACCGCGTGGAAGGCCAGGTTCGGGGAGTAAAAAAAATGCTGGAAGAAGAGCAGTACTGTGTTGATATTCTCACACAGGTGTCTGCAATTCAGGCGGCGCTTAATTCTTTTAATAAAGAGCTTTTATCCAGCCATATACATTCCTGTGTGGTAAGTGAAATACAGAACGGAAATACAGAAGTGGTAGATGAATTGTGTGAATCTATCAAAAAGCTTATGAAATAGTGTGCTATCAGTAAAGGGCAGTCTCCCGGAGCAAGGGGACTGCCTTTTGTAGTATGATGCCAATCACATTTTTATTCCAATCCCATACAATAATATTGCAGATTGTTATGGAAGGAGTAATGACACATGCAGAATTACCGGTATCAGTCCCAGGACTGCAGGAGAGGACAGCAAAGAAGCTTTTCTGCTCAGGGAATGCAGAGACAAAGTTCGTGCTGCGCAGAAAGAAAAGAAGTAGCCGGTCTTTCAGACCTGGCCCTTGCCATGGCGTATGTACCATGGCAGGAGTGGCGTGAAATATACGATCTGGAGAAGGGATTTTGCTGCGGCACGATTTTTCGCGAGCTGCATAAACCATTTTTAGGAGCAGGAGGGAGAAGATAATGGCAGATAACAGGCCCTGCAGGAGAGACCTGCTTCAATGGATCAATGTAGTTAGTTTCGCCGTAGATGATGTAAAGCTTTTTCTGGATACCCATCCCTGTAATTCCCAGGCTCTCGCCTTTTTTGAGGAATGTCAGGAACAAAGAAACCGGGCATTGAAAGAGTATGCCAGGTATTACGGACCTCTGACTGTGGATACGGCAGATCTGTCTCAGACAGACAGGTGGAACTGGATCAATGAGCCATGGCCATGGCAGGAAGGGGGATGTTAATTTATGTGGAATTATGAAAAAAGATTGCAGTATCCTGTGAAAATCACTCAGACAAATCCCAAAATAGCACAGGTGATCATCAGTCAGTTCGGAGGCCCTGACGGAGAACTCGGAGCTTCGATGCGCTACCTTGCCCAGAGGTATACTATGCCTTACAAAGAAGTGACAGGAATACTCACAGATATCGGAACAGAAGAATTGGCACATCTTGAGATGATCTGTGCAATTGTCTACCAGCTTACGAAAAACCTGACGCCGGAAGAGATTGAGAAATCCGGATTTGATAAATATTATGTGGATCATACTCTGGCACTCTGGCCGCAGTCGGCAGGAGGAGTGCCATGGAGCGCGACTACATTCCAGTCCAAAGGAGACCCTGTTACAGACCTTCATGAAGATATGGCGGCAGAGCAGAAGGCAAGAACGACTTATGACAATATTCTAAGACTTGTGAAGGATCCGGAAGTGGCAGATCCTATCCGTTTCCTGCGGGAAAGGGAGATTGTGCATTACCAGAGATTCGGCGAGAGTCTGCGCATTGTGCAGGATCATCTTGACAGTAAAAACTTTTATGCTTTTAACCCGGAATTTGATATGGGGAGATGTACGAAATAATATAAAGATAAACGCGGCTGGATACTTATGAAAAATTCCTCATTGTCATTCCAGACATATGCCGTTATAATAATAGCGATTGGAGTGTAAATAAATGGAGAATAAAAATACGAAAGTAACACAGATTCCGAAAAGAGGCCGCGGTGAGCACAGAGGCCGGTCAGCGCAGGCCAGAGAGAGTATGGGGGCAAGAATGAAAAGCGGTATGAAATATTTTGACTACAGCCTTGTGGCGGTTATTGTATTTCTTATATGCTTTGGTCTGGTCATGCTCTACAGTGCCAGCGCTTACTCGGCAGAAGTCAATTATTCGGGGGACAGTATGCATTATTTTAAAAGGCAGCTGTTTTTCTGTATCGTGGGAGGCGCGGGAGCATATGTCGTATCGCTGTGGGATTATCATAGAGTTGCCAAGCATGCGAAAAAAATCTTTTTCTTTTCTATTTTCCTGATGGCTCTTGTAAAGACGCCGCTTGGAGTGGAAGTAAACGGGGCGACAAGATGGATTGCCCTTCCGTTTGGACAGCAGCTTCAGCCTGCCGAGGTGACGAAAATAGCTGTCATTGTTTTTGTCCCGGTCGTTATATGCCAGATGGGGAAAGAGATCCGGACTCTGGCAGGAGTGATTCGGGCAATCAGCTGGGGATTGCTGGCAGCAGGCTGTGTATATTTTCTGACAGAAAATTTGAGTACAGCAGTTATCGTGCTGGGAATTACCTGTATGATGGTCTTTATTGTTCATCCCAAGACAGCTCCGTTTATTGCCCTGGTTGTTCTGGGAATCATTGCTCTTGTAGTGGGGGCGACCATCCTGGGAAGTATGATACAGGCGGGTGATCTGGGAGATAATTTCCGGCTTCGGCGTATCATTGTATGGCTGGACCCGGAAAAACATGCTTCTGATTATGGCTATCAGGTCGTACAGGGGCTTTATGCTATTGGTTCCGGCGGCTTTTTTGGGAAAGGTCTTGGAAACAGTACGCAGAAGCGACTGATACCAGAAGTGCAAAATGACATGATCCTTTCGGTTATCTGCGAGGAGCTGGGAGTGTTTGGGGCCATTATGGTCCTGGTTCTGTTTGGCCTTTTGCTGTACAGGCTTATGGTAATTGCACAGAATGCTCCGGATATGTATGGAGCTTTAATTGCCAGCGGTATCTTTTCCCACATTGCGCTTCAGGTATTTCTGAATGTTGCGGTTGTAATTAATTTGATCCCCAATACCGGAATTACGCTGCCATTCATCAGCTATGGAGGGACATCATTACTTTTTCTGATGTTGGAAATGGGTGTCGCGCTTGGAATTTCAAGAAAAATAAAGATGCAATGATAGAAAAGCCTTTTCAATCTTCCTATTATATGCTATGATATATAAGTGGTTTTTGAAACTACATACACTAGAAGTCAATGACGTTAATGCTAGATATTGAAGATAGAAATGTAGGAGGATGGAAGGAAGATGAGCTATAAAATAATCGTGGACAGCTGCGGAGAGCTGACAAAAGAAATGAAAGAGTCGGAGGTTTTTGAAACAGCGTCTTTGAGTATAGACATAGATGGCCATCATATTGTGGATGATGAATCTTTTGACCAGAAAGAATTTTTAAAAATCGTGGCGGAAAGTCCCAATTGCCCGAAATCGTCCTGTCCGTCACCGGAAGCTTATATGGAAGGATACCACTGCGAGGCGGAAAGGGTCTATGCAGTGACTCTGTCAGCAGAACTCAGTGGATCTTATAACAGTGCAGTGCTTGGAAAGAATCTTTATCATGAAGAGTATGGAGAGAAGGATATCTATGTTTTTAATTCGCGTTCTGCATCTGTGGGAGAAACCCTTATTGCTTTGAAAATCGAAGAATGTGAGAAGAAAAATTTGAGCTTTCACGAAGTCGTCCGGCAAGTGGAGGAATATATTGAAGAACAAAATACGTATTTTGTTCTGGAAACTCTGGAAACATTGAGAAAAAACGGACGTTTGACGGGGCTGAAGGCAATTGTGGCAACGGCGCTGAATATAAAACCGGTAATGGGAGCTACACCACAGGGAGTAATCTGCCAGCTTGGACAGGCAAGGGGCATAAAGAAAGCTCTGGTGAAAATGGTGGATGAAGTTGTGAAAGATGTGAAAAGGCCCGAGGAGAAGACGCTTGCCATCAGTCATTGCAACTGCCTGGAGAGAGCGGAAGCGGTGAAGAGGATGATTCTGGAGAAGATTTCACCGAAAAAGGTCATTATTCTGGATACAGCCGGAATCAGCAGTATGTATGCGGCAGACGGCGGTATAATCGTAGTTGTATAATCCCTGCCTTTGTGATATAATGTTATCCAGTTGACAAAGGAGTACAAAGATATGAGTCAGGAAAAAGTAGATAAATATAAAAAGGAAAAGGCGAACCGTAAGCAGATCATGCAGAAACAGAAAGTGCGTCACCTGCTAAGGCGCTGCATAGTGGCAGTATTGGGATTGGCTCTGGTGTGCTGGATTGGTTATTCGGCATATGGCGTGTATGAGGACAGCAGACCGCAGGAGAGTGCGGAAGTTGATTATTCAGCCATCACTGACTATGAAACAAATCTGAACGGAACAGAATAGATGCTCATAAAAGTAAATTGTGAGACAAAGAACAGGAATTTTTGCCTGTTCTTTTTTTGTTGCACAGGAAAACTGGGTTCCCATCACATTTTATTAAGGAATTTTTAGAAAAAAGGGCTTGAAATCAATAGTAAAGTGGTTTACAATGGTTTCAAGTGGTAGAAAGTGGCGAAAAGTGGTATAAAGTGGTGCGAAAGTGGCAGACCGCTTTGAAAGAAGGTGAGTTCTAATGTTGAAAGGAGAATACAGTCACAATATCGATCCCAAAGGAAGGCTGATTATTCCGGCTAAATTCCGTGACGATTTAGGGGAGCATTTCGTCATAACAAAAGGGATGGAAAATTGCCTGTATGTATATCCGGAAAACGAATGGAACGCCTTTGAAGAAAAACTGAACGCCTTACCAACGACCACAGATAAAAAAGCCAGAGCTTTTGCATATTTCTTTCAGGGAAGTGCAACAGACGGCGACCTTGATAAGCAAGGTAGAACACTGATTCCATCTGTTCTTAGAGAATACGCTAAACTTGGAAAAGAAGTTGTGTTTATCGGTATGGGGAAGCGTGCCGAGATCTGGGACAAGGCCAGATGGGATGAAAAGAATGCTGAAGTGGAGCTTTCTATCGAAGATATTGCATCAGATATGGAAGCAAACGGATTCAGTATCTAAGAGGGAGAAGATATGGGATTCAGTCACAAATCAGTATTGCTTGAAGAAACTGTAAATGGACTTAACATCAAGCCGGACGGCATATATGTAGACGGAACGCTTGGTGGAGGCGGACATGCATATGAAATATGCAGGCGTCTCGGAAACAAGGGGAGTATTGTAGGAATAGACCAGGATGAAGCCGCCGTGGAAGCGGCAGGCATCCGCTTAAAAGACTTCGGGGAGAAAGTTACAATAGTCAGGAGCAACTATTGTGATATGAAGTCGCAGCTCCAAAAGTTAGGCATTGACAAGGTCGATGGGATCGTGCTTGATCTGGGCGTATCTTCCTATCAATTGGATACGGCAGAGCGGGGATTCTCCTATCGCGAAGATGCACCTCTGGATATGAGAATGGACAGGCGTCAGAAAATGACGGCCAGAGACATCGTCAATGACTATAGTGAGATGGATCTTTATCGCGTGATCCGTGACTACGGGGAGGACAAGTTTGCAAAAAACATTGCCAGGCATATTGTGGCGGAACGCGCGAAAAGACCCATTGAAACAACCGGACAGCTGGTGGAGATCATCAGACATGCCATACCGATGAAATATCAGAAAAAGTCAGGGCATCCGGCAAAGAGAACCTTTCAGGCAATTCGTATTGAGTTGAACAGAGAGCTGGAGGTTTTAAGAAATTCACTGGATGATATGATCGCTTTGCTGAATCCGGGAGGAAGATTGTGTATCATTACGTTTCATTCACTGGAAGACAGGATTGTAAAGAGTGCATTTAAAAAGAATGAGGATCCATGTACCTGTCCCAAGGATTTTCCGGTGTGTGTGTGCGGAAAAGTTTCAAAAGGGAGTATTGTTACAAAAAAACCGATTTTGCCAGGTGAGGAGGAAATGGAGGAGAACAGCCGCTCTAAGAGCGCAAAACTCCGCATTTTTGAACGAAACTAAAAAAACGGCAGAAACGGAAATAGAAGGAGTATAAAAAAGAAAGGGGACGATGAAGATGGCAGCAGGAAGAACTTCAAAGAGGCAGACAGCAGCATACAGCAGAAGAAGCAATCCCCAATCTATGTATGTATATGGGAATGCAGTTCCAAAGCCGGAGTATACCCCGGAGAGGGAACCGGAAAAACGCAGGAGAGATCCGCAGCATACAAAAAGAAGCCGTCAGATTCGTCAAAACCAGAGGAAGGCTTTAAAAGTCAACAAGGGTTATGTTATTTTTCTTACGGTAGCAGCTGTACTTGCGCTGGTAATCTGCGTGAATTATGTGAGACTTCAGTCACAGATTACGAGCCGCTCCAGGAACATTACTGCAATGCAGGAAGAACTGGCGGATATGAAAGAGGAAAATACAACAAAGTATAATACGATCATGGATTCTGTCAACCTGGAAGAGGTGCGCGATAAAGCTGTCAATGAGTTGGGCATGGTGTATGCCGATAAAGATCAGATTGTAGAATATGATAATCCGAATGGAGACTATGTAAAGCAGTATGAGGAGATACCGGATGACGGAATGCTTGCAAGCTCCAAGGATGTACAGAATTAAGGTGGGAATATGACAAAAAAAACTATGCATCGTTTGAGAAAAAAATTCCCTAAATTTATGCAGAAAAAGCTAGTCATCCTCTATTTGGGGATTATACTAGCTTTTGTTTTTCTAATAGGAAGAATTACCTATATTAATGCATCTGACGGGGAAGAATATACGAAAATTGTTCTGGACCAGCAGCAGTATGACAGCAGGGTCATTCCCTATAAGCGGGGAGATATTGTAGACCGGAACGGCACAAAAATTGCCACCAGTGAAAGAGTGTACAATGTCATACTGGATGTGAAGACTATGCTGAGTGATGAAGATTATGTGGAACCTACAAAGCAGGTCCTGAAAGACTGCTTTGGGATAGAGGAAGAGGAAGTAGATACTCTGATCGAAGAGTCGCCTGACAGCAGATACAGCGTGCTGAAAAAGGGAATTGACTATAATACGGCCAAAGAATTTGAAGCCATTGATGAAGATGATGAAAATTATCCGGATGTAAAAGGAATATGGCTGGAATCAGATTATGTGCGCACTTATCCCTATAATACGCTTGCGAGTGATGTTATTGGATTTACAGTAGACGGAAACGTGGGAAACGGAGGCATAGAAGGCTACTATAATACGATACTAAACGGGACAGATGGAAGAGAATATGGTTATCTTGATGGCGGGACTTCTGTAGAACAGACTGTAAAAGAACCAATTAATGGGAAAACAGTGGTTTCTACGATTGATGTACAGGTGCAGAGTATTGTAGAAAAATATATCAAACAATTCAACGATGAAAGAAAGAATAATGCAACTGCCGGCGAGGGAAGCAAAAATACAGCTGTCATGATCATGAATCCGCAAAATGGAGAGATCCTTGCCGAAGCCAGCTATCCGAATTATGATCTGAATAATCCCAGAGACCTGTCAAGCTACTATACACAGGAACAGCTGGATGCCATGTCGGATGAAGAACAGCTGGATGCCTTAAACTCTCTGTGGAAAAATTTTTGTGTCAGCGATACTTACGAGCCTGGGTCGACGATAAAACCTTTTACTGTAGCAGCAGCTTTAGAGACAGGGGCACTGAACGGGGATGAAACCTTTTACTGTGAAGGAAGCCTGCATATTGGAGGATATGACATTCATTGTATCAATCGGGAGGGACACGGAACACAAACCTTGAAAGAAGCGGTGGAAAATTCCTGCAATGTGGCCCTTATGCAGATTGGAGAAAAAATCGGCGCCGAGGATTTCATTAAATATCAGCATATATTTGGATTCGGAGAGCTGACGGGGATCGATCTTCCCGGCGAAGCCACTACAGAGGGGCTTTTATATACAGTAGATAACATGGATGAAACCAGTCTTGCGACCAACGCATTTGGTCAGAACTTTAATGTAACAATGACACAGATGCTGGCAGGTTTTTGTTCGCTTATTAACGGCGGAGAATACTATGAGCCTCACATTGTAAAACAGATACAGGATGAAAATGGAAATGTAGTGGAAAATGAAGAGCCGGTTCTTGTAAAACGAACAATTTCGGAAGAGACAAGTACTCTCGTAAAAGATTATATGAGGGGAGTTGTTCAGAATGGAAGCGGTAAGCTGGCGGATCTGGAAGGCTATGAAGTAGGAGGAAAGACTGGTACAGCAGAGAAACTTCCAAGATCAGAAGGAAAGAACCTGGTATCTTTTATTGGATATGCACCCCAGGAAAATCCGGAGATTGCAATTTATGTTGTGATTGATGAGCCAAATGAGTACGACCAGGCCCAGAGTTCTCTGGCGGTGCAGATGGCAAGTGATATTATGAAAGAAATTTTCCCGTATCTGGGGATCTCCAAGACATCTGAAACAGCGGACGATACGGCAACGCAATAATATGAATAACCTCACAAAAGCAGTAATAAAGTATAAAAAGGCTTTTGTGAGGTTTTTTTGTGCGTAGTAAGACATATAATAAGAAGAAAATCCTGATCGTTTTTCTGTGCGCAGTTTTTATCATTCTGTTTTTGATGGGGAGACTTGTCTACCTGATGGTATTTGACGCCGAATATTATCAGGAGAAAGCGGAAGCCCTCCATGAAAGAGAAAGGGAAATTAAGGCGGCAAGAGGAGAGATCATAGATGCTTCGGGAAATATTCTTGCGACAAACCGCACGGTGTGTACGATTTCTGTGATCCATAGTCAGGTAACAGATCCTGAAGAGGTGATCACGGCTCTTTCCCAGGCTTTGGATATGGAAGAGGCCTCTGTGCGTGAGAAGGTGGAGAAGGTTTCAGCTCTGGAAAGGATTAAGACAAATGTGGATAAAGAAATCGGTGACCGGATTCGGGAGATGAATCTTAATGGTGTAAAAGTGGATGAGGACTTTAAACGTTATTATCCCTATGATGAGCTTGCATCTACAGTGCTGGGATTTACCGGGGGAGATAACCAGGGGATTATCGGCCTGGAGGTAAAATATGAAGAATACCTGAAAGGACAGAACGGGCGGATACTGACTACTACAGATGCAAGAGGCATAGAGCTTAAAGGAGTGGCAGAAGATCGGGTGGAGCCGGTTCCCGGGAATACCCTCCGGATCACATTGGACTATAATGTACAGATGTATGCACAGCAGATGGCGGAAAAGGTGATGGAAGAGAAACAGGCCGATGCAGTATCCGTTCTTCTTATGAATCCACAGAATGGGGAGATCATTGCAATGGTAAATGTTCCGGAATTTAATCTCAATGATCCCTTCACCTTAAATACAGGAGAAGATACATCGGGACTTTCAGAAGAGGAAAAACAGGATAAACTGAATCAAATGTGGAGAAACCGCTGTATCAATGATACCTATGAACCCGGGTCGACTTTTAAGATCATTACAGCCTCTGCCTGTCTGGAGGAGGGAGTTGTTTCCCTGGACGATACGTTTCAATGTCCGGGATACCGGATTGTGGAAGACAGGAAGATCCGGTGTCATAAAGTGGGGGGACACGGACAGGAGACATTTGTGGAAGGAGTGCAAAATTCCTGCAATCCTGTATTTATGGATATCGGTCTTAGATTAGGAGCAGATAAATTTTATGATTATTATGAAAAGTTTGGTCTTCTGAATTTGACTGGAGTAGATCTTCCGGGAGAGGCGGGGACGATCATGCATAAAAAGGAAGATATTGGAACGGTGGAGCTGGCAACGATGACGTTCGGGCAGTCCTTTCAGATTACGCCTATTCAGCTTGCCTCCACAGTAAGTTCCATCATTAACGGCGGAGTGAGGGTAACGCCTCACATTGGGAAAAGCGTGATCTCTTCAGATGGGAAAACAGAGGAAGTTTTAGGAGCTGAAAAGGGGGACAGAATCCTTTCAGAAAAAGTTTCTGGTCAGATGAGGGAGCTTTTGGAGGGAGTCGTACGGGAAGGATCCGGGAAGAACGGAGCGGTGGAGGGTTACCGTATCGGAGGAAAGACAGCTACGTCGCAGACTCTTCCGAGAAGCGCAAACAAATATATATCCTCATTTCTGGGCTTTGCACCGGCTGACAACCCGCAGATACTGGGAATGTGTATTATTTATAATCCCCAGGGAATTTATTATGGAGGTACGATCGCCGCACCGGTAATGCGGGAGATTTTTGAAAATGTACTTCCCTATCTTGGCATTGAAAAAGAATAAGAAATGAAGTATACTGTTTTAAGCTGAATAACAAAAGAGATAAGAGGTGTATCTATGGATTATACAATTTTTATTCCGGTATTGATATCATTTGCATTGAGCGTTGTAATGGGACCGGTGATCATCCCCATTCTTCGCAGACTGAAAATGGGACAGACAGAAAGAGAAGAAGGAGTAAAATCTCATCTGAAAAAGGCGGGAACGCCTACCATGGGCGGGGTAATCATTCTTATTGCTGTTGTGGTGACCTCCGTATTTTACATTGGAGATTATCCCAATATTATCCCGATTCTTTTTGTTACACTGGGATTCGGACTGATCGGTTTTCTGGATGACTATTTGAAAGTAGTGCTGAAGCGTTCCGACGGATTGTTCCCGAAACAGAAAATGGCTCTTCAGATCCTTGTGACGGCAGTATTTGCCTTTTATATGGTGAAATTTACAGATGTTTCTCTCGCCATGTTGATCCCTTTTTCAGGGGGAAGATATCTGGATATCGGATGGCTTGCGATCCCGCTCCTTTTTGTGGCGGTGATCGGAACAGTAAACGGAGTCAATTTTACTGATGGGCTGGATGGGCTGGCTTCCAGTGTTACGGTGCTTGTAGCTACCTTTTTTACAGTGGTGGCAGTGGGAACCGAGAGTGGAATTGAGCCTATTACCTGTGCGGTAGTCGGGGCTCTGATGGGATTCCTTCTTTTCAATGTATATCCCGCAAGTGTATTCATGGGAGATACAGGGTCGCTGGCTCTGGGAGGTTTTGTGGCTTCCACGGCCTATATGCTGCAGATGCCGATTTTTATTGTGATCGTGGGGCTTATCTATCTGGTAGAAGTACTGTCTGTTATGATACAGGTTACATACTTTAAAAAGACAGGCGGCAAAAGGTTCTTCAAGATGGCTCCGATCCATCATCATTTTGAACTGTGCGGCTGGTCAGAGACAAAGGTAGTAGCGGTCTTTTCGATTATTACAGCCATTCTGTGTCTGATTGCACTGATGGCTATGTAAGGAGGACAAATAATGGGAAAAACGGTACTGGTATTCGGACTTGGGATCAGCGGGATCGGAGCAGCGAAGCTTTTAGAAAAGCGAGGAGCTGATGTGATCTTATATGACGGCAATGAAAAACTCAATAAGGAAGCAACACTTAAAAAGATGGGAGAAGGCACAAAGGCACGGATTATTACCGGTTCTCTTCCGGAGGAAGTGATGGATGAACTGGATCTTGTGGTCATCAGTCCCGGAGTGCCGACGGATCTTCCAGTTGTTCAGAAAATGAGAGAGAAAAAGATTGAGATCATGGGGGAAATTGAGCTTGCCTATCTGTGCGGAAAAGGAGAAGTCCTTGCCATTACAGGGACAAATGGCAAGACTACCACAACTGCTCTGTTGGGAGAGATTATGAAAAATGCTTCAGACAGTGCATTTGTAGTGGGAAATATTGGAAATCCCTATACGACTGTAGCAGAAGATACCAGGGAAGATTCTGTCATTGTGGCAGAGATGAGCAGTTTTCAGCTGGAGACAATTCACACATTCCGCCCCAGAGTATCGGCCATTTTGAATTTGACGCCGGACCATTTAGACAGGCATCATACCATGGAGGCATATATTCAGGCAAAGATGAATATTGCCTCGAACCAGACGGAAGAAGATTTTTGCATCTTAAACTATGAGGATGAAGTACTTCGCAGATTTGCTGCTGAAGTGAAGGCGAAAGTTTTATTTTTCTCCAGTGCTCATAAGATGGAGAGAGGCATTTATCTGGATAACGGGAATATAATTTATAAGAACCCGGATGACGGAAACGCCGAAGGAACGCTGATCTGTAACGTAGATGAACTGAAACTCCTTGGTGTTCACAATTATGAGAATGTCATGGCGGCATCGGCTATGGCCGCTGTGTATGGTGTGTCCCTTGATATTATAAGAAAGACGCTTCGGGAGTTTGCAGGCGTGGCCCATAGAATAGAATTTGTAGCGGAAAAAGATGGAGTTGCCTATTACAATGATTCCAAAGGAACGAATCCGGATGCAGCCATCAAAGGAATCCAGGCAATGAGGCGCCCTACTGTTTTGATCGGAGGAGGCTATGATAAAAATTCAACTTACAAAGAATGGATAGAAAGCTTTGACGGCAAGGTCAAACTTCTGGTCCTTCTTGGGGCTACAAGGGAAAAGATTGCAGAAGAGGCCAGAGAGTGCGGCTTTACAGATATTGCTTTTGCCGATACATTTGAGGAGGCTGTCCTTACTTCCGTAAAGGCGGCGCAGCCGGGAGACGCAGTACTGCTGTCGCCGGCATGTGCAAGTTGGGGAATGTTTAAGAACTATGAGGAACGAGGAGATAAGTTCAAAGAGATTGTAAATTCCCTATAAGGAGAGAACAAGATTGCCAGATTCAGTTAAAAAAAGAAAGTATGACTATACACTTCTTACGGCGCTGTTTTTGCTGCTGCTTATCGGACTTGTGATCCTGTACAGCACCAGTGCCTACAATGGAGAGGTAAAGTTTCATGATTCCTTTTACTATCTGAAGAAGCAGGTGTTTGCCACCAGTCTGGGCATTGCAGGTATGTTTCTGATGGCGCAGATTGATTACCGGATATTGCGGAAATTTGCAGTGCCGGCCTATCTTGCAGCAGTGCTTTTGTCTGTTGCAGTGCTTTTGGTGGGAGATGAGTATAATGGGTCCAAAAGATGGTTGTCTTTGGGCCCTTTTTCTTTTCAGCCCTCTGAATTTGCGAAAATAGCAGTCATTCTTTTTCTTGCTGCTGTCGTGACAAAGAATGCAGACAAAATGGGGCAGATGAGAACGCTTCTGAAGATCATGCTCAGTGTTCTTCCTATTGCAGGTCTGGTAGGCGCCAGCAATTTGAGTACAGCCATTATTATTCTCGGAATTGCGGTTACTCTTGTCTTTACGGCAAGTCCCAAATACGGGCAGTTTATCTGGATGGGAGTGATAGGCTGCGGATTTATGGCAGTATTTCTTGCGTTGGAGAGCTACCGGCTGGAGCGGCTGGCAATCTGGAGAAATCCGGAGGCATACGAGAAGGGATATCAGACCCTTCAGGGGCTGTACGCCATAGGATCAGGCGGACTCTTTGGGAGAGGACTGGGGGAGAGCGTACAGAAGCTGGGCTTTGTTCCGGAGGCTCAAAATGATATGATATTTTCCATCATCTGTGAGGAGCTTGGCCTTTTTGGAGCAGGATTTATTCTCCTTCTTTTCCTGATTCTGATCTGGCGTTTCTTTCGGATCGCATCCCATGCGGAAGATCTTTTCGGAGCGTTGATTGCAGCCGGAGCTATGGCTCATATGATGATCCAGGTGATTTTGAATATTGCTGTTGTGACAAATACCATTCCAAATACAGGTATTACACTTCCCTTTATCAGCTACGGAGGAACATCGGTTGTGTTCCTTTTGATGGAAATGGGGGTTGTGCTAAGTGTGTCATCTCTGGTAAAATAATAGCATTGGTTTACAAGGAGGATGCTTTTTGTGGAACGAAAGAGAAAAAGCGGACATAAAAAATCTCATAAAATATATGCATTTGTTGTAATCCTGCTGGGACTGGCAATTATTGCCCTGGCTGTGCTGCTGCTGTTCTATGTGCAGCGGATCGAGGTGAAGGGGAACGAATACACATCCAGTGAGGAGATTGTTAATGTAGTAGAGGAGGATCAGGGATCTTTTAACTCCATTTACCTTTTATGGAAATATCATTTTACCGATTATAAAAAGCCGGACAGCATCCAGGATATGCAAGTGAGCCTGAAAGCGCCGTGGATCGTGCAGGTGAAAGTAAAAGAAAAGCCGATCCTCGGGTATGCTGTGGCAGAAAAATCCTACCTGTATTTTGACAGCAGCGGAGAAGTGGTGTTGGAAAGCTCCACATTACTTGAAGGAGTCCCGGCAGTGGAAGGGCTTGAAGTGGGAGATGCCTCTGTAGGAGATTCCCTGAGCAAGGGAAAGGAGCGGCTGTTCAAAGAGCTGACGGAGCTGAAAGAGGATATGGAGAAATTTGAATTGTCATCGGATAGAATTGTCTGTGACGGGAAACAGATTTACACATATTTTGGAGATGTTTGTGTGGCGCTGGGCAGCAGCATCACTACGGAAAAAGTATCACAGATATCACCGATCCTGGAAAAGCTGGGCGGCCAGAAAGGGACGCTGCATTTAGAATATTTTGCGGATGAGAACGATGTGATAACATTCGATAAAGACGAGCTGCCTGAAGCGACGCAGGAATCTACGGATGGACAGACCGGGGAGACCGCGGAAGAAAATCAATAAAAATGGGCTAAAATCCATAAAAATAGAGAAAATTCTATTGATATTTTGCACAAAAGCTTATATTATATACTATATATGGCGGACTCCGAGTCTGCCGTTTATGGGATGTATAATTATATAATAAGGATAGAACAAAGGAGGAGAAACCCTTGCTAGAAATTAAAACAAACGAATCAGAAGCAGCGGCAAAGATAATTGTTGTGGGAGTCGGCGGAGGCGGAAATAACGCTGTAAACCGAATGATTGATGAACAGATTGCCGGTGTTGAATTTATTGCAATCAATACAGATAAACAGGCCCTTCAGTTATGTAAGGCGCCGACCCTTATGCAGATAGGGGACAAGATCACAAAAGGACTTGGTGCGGGAGCACGTCCTGAAATCGGTGAGAAAGCAGCAGAAGAAAGCGCTGAGGAAATTTCAGCTGCATTAAAGGGAGCAGACATGGTCTTTGTAACCTGCGGTATGGGAGGCGGAACCGGAACCGGTGCGACTCCTGTTGTTGCGCGCATTGCAAAAGAACAGGGAGCGTTGACAGTAGGTGTTGTTACAAAACCCTTCCGTTTTGAATCCAAGACAAGGATGAATAATGCGCTGGCTGGAATTGAAAAATTAAAAGAAAGCGTTGACACTTTGATTGTTATTCCGAATGATAAACTGTTGGAAGTGGTTGACAGAAGAACAACTATGCCGGAAGCTCTGAAAAAAGCGGACGAGGTTCTGCAGCAGGGTATTCAGGGTATCACAGACCTGATCAATGTACCGTCTCTTATCAACCTTGACTTTGCAGATGTGCAGACAGTCATGACAGATAAGGGAATTGCGCATATCGGTATTGGACAGGGCCGCGGCGATGATAAAGCGCTGGAGGCTGTAAAGCAGGCGGTTGCAAGTCCGCTGCTTGAGACAACAATTGCAGGGGCATCTCATGTTATTATCAATGTATCCGGTGATATTACTCTTATGGACGCATCGGATGCGGCAGAATTTGTACAGGAACTGGCAGGAGAAGATGCAAATATCATCTTCGGTGCTATGTATGATGATTCCAGAGCAGATGAAGCTACTATTACTGTAATTGCTACGGGATTACATAATGTGGGCGGCACATCTTCAAAATTAAAATCAAGACTGGAAGGCGTACAGCGTTCCGGTATGGTTCCGCCGGCAAGCAGTTATGATAAACAGCTTCATTCCAATCATACCAGCCACAGCCCGAAAGTTGATTTGGGAGCGGCTCCGACGACAAACGGTGGTACAAGCCTGAAGCGTCCAGTTGGAGGTACAACTCCGACTCTGGATACACCAAGGACACCGACCAGCAAAGTGAAGGAGCAGTCTATCAAGATTCCGGATTTCTTTAAAAAGTAAATAACGATTCAGGCAACAGACAGCAGTCATGACAGATTGTGGATTTTTTCGACCACAGTTGACATGGCTGCTTTTTTTGTCGAAAAAATCTGTTTTCCTTCTAACAGTATCTGACAAATTCTGAACCCTTCTTTTCTTTATAATTAATCCTGCCCAGATGAGGGCGCAGGCTTTCAGGCCGCCCTATGCCGGAAGTGCAAAAGAGAAAGAAGGTGGAACGTGTATTATGAACTGTATATAGACATACTGTTTCTCGTCAACTTTATGATGGACTACATATTGCTCCTGTTGATAAAAAAGATATTGAAATGCACTGCCACGCTTGGAAATATCTCACTGGGAGCATTGACAGGAGCGCTTCTTACCTGTCTGGTAGTCGCGCTTCCTATTCCCTGGCCACTTTTGAAAATTCTTCTGTTTCATGGCGTTGTGAATATCCTGATGCTGAAAATTGCTTTACACCTCAAATGGGACAAAAAACTGTGGAAAGCGCTTTTTCTTCTGTACATCACAAGTTTTTTGCTGGGAGGGATTTTGGAGCATGTACGTCAGTATGTGGAGATCGGAAGTCTTTTTTTTGTACTGGCAGTAGGATGCTATTACATCTCATCGGGAATATGGAAGATTTTGGATCTGATTTTCAAGACCGGGCAGTGCCGGTGTGATGTGGAACTATATGTAAATGGACGGTGTGTGACAGTGCCGGCTCTGATAGATACCGGAAACACACTGCGGGATCAACTGACGGGAAAGCCGGTAAACATCATAGAGAGCCAGACGGCAGAAGAACTGTTTGGTAAGGAAATCCCGGAAGGAATCCGATATATTTCCTATCACACGATAGGCAGGAAAAACGCTGTTATGCCTGTTGCCGTTCTGGATAGCCTGCGCATTGCCGGAGAAAATGAGAAATGGGTGGATAAGCCGATGGTAGGGATCAGTGAAGAGAAAATATCTTCAGATGGAGAATACAGGATGATCATAAATCCTGATACATAGATTGGAGGAAACGAAACATGATGATAAAAATAGCTGTGCCAAATCAATTTAAACTGAAAGTAATGCCGAATTTCCGTACGTTCTTTTTCCCGGATAAAAAAGACGTACACTATATCGGAGGATCCGATATTCTTCCTGCTCCGCTGGAAGTGGAAGAGGAAAGCCGCGCGATCGCAATGCTGGGAACAGAGGAAGACAAAAGCGCCCGCAAAATATTGATTGAACATAACCTCAGGCTGGTAGTGTATATTGCAAAAAAGTTTGACAATACAGGCGTTGGAGTGGAGGATCTGATATCGGTCGGGACGATTGGGCTGATCAAGGCAATTAATACATTTGATCCGGGAAAAAATATCAAACTGGCCACCTATGCATCCAGATGTATTGAAAATGAGATCTTAATGTATCTTAGAAGAAATAACAAGACACGCATGGAGGTTTCGATTGACGAGCCTTTAAATGTGGACTGGGATGGAAATGAGCTCCTTTTGTCGGATATTCTCGGAACAGAGGAGGACACCATATATCGGGACCTGGAACAGGAAGTAGAGAAAAAACTTCTTGTGAAAGCTCTCGGGAGGCTGTCCGGCCGGGAGCAGACGATCATAAAAATGAGATTTGGTATCGGTATGCCGGATGGGGAAGAGAAGACACAGAAAGAAGTGGCAGATATGCTGGGGATTTCTCAGTCTTACATCTCCAGGCTGGAGAAGAAAATTATGCAGCGGCTGCGAAGGGAGATGGTAAAATATTCATAGTCACTTTCTGAAAAAGGTGTTACAATGAAAAGAAAAAGGGGTTGGTGATATGCGTCTGAGCTTTATTGGAGCTGCCCATGAAGTGACCGGAAGTTGTCATCTTCTGGAAGCATGCGGAAAAAATATATTGATTGACTGTGGGATGGAGCAGGGACCGGATCTTTATGAGAATCAGAAACTGCCTGTCAGTGCCGGGGATGTGGACTATGTCCTTCTGACCCATGCCCATATTGACCATTCCGGAAACCTGCCGCTTTTATGCAAACAAGGCTTTCAAGGAGACATTGTAACCACGTTTGCTACTGCAGATCTGTGCAGCATTATGCTTCGTGACAGCGCCCATATTCAGGAATTTGAGGCGGAATGGAGAAACCGCAAGGCCAAAAGGAGCGGGGAAGAGCCTTACGAACCTGTTTATACAATGGCGGATGCAGATATGGCCATCTCTCTTTTGGCCCCTTGCGATTACGGGCAGAAGATCGATCTGTGTCCGGGCGTTCAGGTATGTTTCAACGATATGGGACATCTGCTTGGTTCAGCCAGTATAGAAGTGTGGGTGACCGAAGAAAATGTTACGAAAAAAATCGTATTTTCCGGTGATGTAGGCAACATTAATCAGCCTATTATCCGGGATCCCCAGCCAGTGAAAGAGGCAGACTATGTAGTGATCGAATCCACTTACGGCGACCGGACCCACGGGGAGGAGATTCCGGATTATGTGGGAGAATTTACAAGGATCCTGAAAGAAACCTTTGATAAAGGCGGAAATGTGGTTATTCCATCTTTTGCTGTGGGGCGTACACAGGAACTGTTATATTTTATCCGTGAGATCAAAGAGAAAAGGCTTCTCCCGGAATATCAGAACTTTGAAGTCTATGTGGACAGTCCTCTTGCAATCGAGGCAACTTCAGTGTTTAACAAAAATGTAAAATCCTGTTTTGATGAGGAAGCGATGGCGCTGGTGGAACAGGGGATCAACCCCCTTATTTTCCCGGGATTGAAAACAACCATCACAACAGAGGAATCCAAACAGATTAATCTGAATGAACGTCCGAAAGTGATACTCTCTGCCTCTGGTATGTGCGAAGCAGGACGGATCCGCCATCATCTGAAGCATAATCTGTGGAGAGAGGAATGTACCATCTGCTTCGTGGGTTACCAGGCAGTCGGCACGCTGGGAAGAAAGCTGCTGGAAGGAGCAGAGAGTGTGAAACTGTTCGGTGAAAACATTACAGTTAATGCAAGGATTGAGTCTATAAAAGGGATCAGCGGACATGCGGACAGAAACGGACTCTTAAACTGGCTGAAAGGTTTTGAGAAGAAACCGGATCGTGTCATTGTGGTTCATGGCGAAGATACAGTGACGGATGCTTTTGCAGAAACGGTAGAAAAGGAGATCGGCTGTCCGGCATTTGCCCCATACTCAGGCGGATGTGTTGATCTGATGGAAAACAGAATCGTGACTGCCGGCATAAAGATTCCGAAGAAATCTGCAGAGAAGCCGGCAAGAGTCAGAGCGCAGAATGCGTTTGACAGAGCGGTTGCGGCAGCAAAACGTCTGGTGGAAGTTGTAATGAAAAACGAAGGACTCTCCAACAAGGATCTTGCAAAGCTGGAATCTCAGATTCAGAATCTGGCGGACAAATGGGAACCATAGCAGTCTCTTGTGCAATAATGTGAAAAAGTGAAGAAAAAGTTTTGGCCCTTGTCAAGGGCTAAAACTTTTTTTATTTCCAGCTGCTACAGTATAAGGAAAAGACATAATGAGAAAAATCTTATTGTACGTAATCAAATGACGGCAGATACGTTCAATAAGGAGGATTCAGATTATGGCACAGGGTAAGGTTGAAATATGCGGCGTAAATACAGCGAAGCTTCCGCTCCTTACAGAGGAGGAAAAAGAAGATTTGCTGGCGCGCATGAAAGAAGGGGATGAAGCGGCAAAGGAGGAATATATCAAAGGAAATCTGCGGCTTGTGTTAAGTGTGATCAAACGTTTTTCGGGAAGCAATGAAAATCCGGATGACCTTTTCCAGATTGGATGCATTGGACTGATCAAAGCAATTAATAATTTCAATACAGAACTTGATGTTAAATTTTCTACTTATGCAGTGCCGATGATCATTGGAGAGATCCGGCGGTATATGAGGGATAATAATTCGATCCGTGTCAGCAGATCCTTGAGAGATACGGCATACAAAGCGATTTACGCGAAAGAACACTACATGCGGGAGAACCTGAAGGAACCAACGGTACAGGAAATCGCTGATGAGATTGGAATTTCCAAAGAAGATATTGTGTTTGCGCTGGACGCGATACAGGTACCTATGAGTCTGCAGGAGCCTGTTTACAACGATGGAGGAGACGCCCTGTATGTCATGGATCAGATCAGCGATAAGAAGAACAGAGAAGAGAAGTGGATTGAAGATCTTTCTTTAGAAGCTGCTATGGACCGCCTGACAAGCCGGGAGAGATATATTATCCGTCTGCGTTTCTTTGAAGGGAAGACACAGATGGAAGTGGCAGAAGAGATAGAAATTTCACAGGCACAGGTCAGCAGGCTGGAAAAGCATGCTTTGAAAGTAATGCGGCAGTATTTGAGTGCATAACAAATCTGAAAATATGAGAAAAAATATTCCCGCCGGCTGGATAAAAGCATAAAAACAGAGCGGGAATGTTTTTTCCTTCAGGGCATTGAAATTTTGGGCGCTTCATACTATGATAGATGAAGAAGAAAGGAGCAACATATTATGAGAGGCTGTATTTTTGACTTGGATGGAACATTGACAGATAGCCTGGATTCCCTGACTTATTCAGTAAACCTGACATTGGAAGAGATGGGGCTGCCTCGAATTACGGAAGAACAATGCAGGCTGTTTGTAGGAAACGGTGCCAGATATTTGATGGAAAAAGCATTGAAAGCCTCCGGAGATGCTAATTTAAGCCGTATTGAAGAAGGAATGGCGGTATATGGAAGAATATTCAGTGCGAACTGTACATATCATGTAACACCGTACAAAGGGATCTTAGAACTTCTGGAACAGCTTAAAGTGCGGGAAATCAAACTGGCAGTGCTTTCCAATAAACCTCACGGGCAGACGGTGGACGTAGTAAAACAGATATTTGGAGAGAATGTGTTCGACTATGTGCAGGGACAGTGTGAGAACCTTGCCAGGAAGCCGGATCCTTCCGGAGTATGGAAGCTTCTTGAGGAGATGGGGATATCACGGGAGGAATGTCTGTATGTCGGGGATTCGGAAGTGGATGTGAAAACCGCAGAGGCGGCCGGCGTTCAGGAAATTGCAGTGACCTGGGGATTTCGTGACCGGGTATCGCTGGAGAAGGCGGGGGCTATGACTTTGATAGACAGCCCGAGGGAACTGCTTGCATATGTATAGGGCACAACGCCGGGAGATCCCGTCAGGAAAAAGCATGCAATAAAAGAGGGAGGACAAAGCAATGTATGAGTATGATGAGGAATGTTTACAGGTGTTTTTGGAAAATCAAAGCCAGCTTTTTGATGAGCCGGTAGCAGAGACACCGGAAGAAGCAGAGGCATTTCTGGAGGAATGTATGGCGGTAGTAGTGGACAGCATTGAAGAAGTAGCTGCATTCTTTCGGGAAGAGGGCATCGACATGGAGGATATGTCTATGGAAGAGTTGGAAGAGGCTTCCGAAGTGTTCGCCCTCCCAAGCGGTAAGTATCTGATCGTAGAAGGTTAGCGCCGGTGCGCGAAGTCTTCCGGCAGGAGGCGTACCCACTTAGATACAAAGATGTCGCTGAAGCGGCTGTACTTGATAAAGGAGTTCCGTTTGCGGAACTCCTTTTTATACACATGCCCTTCGTTTTTGGGTGATGTTATTCGATTTCGGCATTTTTCAGTGCATTTTTAATGGCGTCTATGATGATCTGTGAGGTGTATGCGGAATCTTCGGAATATTGGATGTTTTCCAGAGACTGTGTCTCACAGATCTGCTGGGCTATATCTTCCATGGCCGGCTGAACAAGCGGAAACATGGCATCTACTGTCTCATCCATATTGGAAAAACGGATGGAATCAATCTGAGATTCGTCGACGGACACCTCTACTTCCAGTTCCGTATTGTTTAAAGTGAAAGAAGAAGTGTATACTCCTTCTTTGTATTTTTTTTCGGGAGTTTCGTTTTTGCTGTGTCCGGGAAGAAACATAAATACAAGAAGAAGGATCAGAACGATAGCCAATACAGCAAAAACGGCGGTGTATATGATCTCTTTCATATGTAGCACAAAAATTTTAGTTTTGGAACTCATAAAGGCCTCCTGTGTCTGAATGTGTATTTGTACTCTATATAATATATGAGCGAAAGCAGAGAAATATTCCGGCAGGATGGGTTTTGCGTGACAAATCTGCCGGCTTCCTGTAGAATGGAAAAGTAAGAAATGAGGTGGAAGAACAAATGTTTATTATTGCAGGGCTTGGAAATCCCGGTCTGCCCTATGAGGGTACCAGACATAATGTTGGATTTGATGTCATAGATGCTATTGCGGACGAATATAATATTTCCGTGGATTACCGGAAAAACCGCGCCTTGATCGGAAAAGGGATCATCGAAGGACAAAAGGTGATTCTGGCAAAACCCCAGACTTATATGAATTTAAGCGGAGAGAGCATCAGAGGACTTGCAGATTATTATAAGATTGACGAGGAGGCAGAGCTGATCGTCATATATGATGATGTGAGCCTTGACGTAGGACAGCTTCGTATAAGAAAAAAAGGAAGCGCGGGAGGACATAACGGAATAAAAAGCATTATTTCTCATCTTGGAACAGATGTCTTTCTAAGAATTAAGGTAGGCGTCGGTGAAAAGCCGAAGAAATATGACTTGGCGGATTATGTGCTGGGGCATTTCTCCAAAGAGGAAAGGCAGCAGATGGAAGAGGGATATCACTGTGCAGTCAAGGCTGTGGAAATGATGGTATCCGGGGAGATCGAGGCGGCAATGAATGAATTTAACCGCAAAGCAAAGAAAGATGCTGCCCGGTCCGGTGAGGAGACAAAAAGATCATAAGAATAGGAGAGAAAGGATTATGGAAGCCTTGACAGGGCCCCTGCATGAACTGGCGGAATTTGAAGAAATATGGAAACAGAGAGAGAAAGAACCGGGAATGCTGCAGATATCGGGCTGCGTCAATTCTCAGAAAACTCATCTGATGTATGCGCTTGGCGATGGCTGTGATTATAAAGTCATCGCTTGTTCCAGTGAATCAAAGGCAAAGCAGATTTATGAGGAATACCGGTTCCTGGATGGAAACATATATCTGTATCCGGCAAAGGATTTTCTTTTTTACCAGGCGGATATCCGCAGTAAGGAGCTGATGCGCCAGCGAATGACAGTGATACAGGCAATCCTGGAACAGAAGAACATTACGGTTGTAACCAGTTTTGACGGATTTATGGACGTTCTGCAGTCAAGAGAAGTTATACAGGGAAAAGTACTGGAGATTAAAAACGGCGAAATCATAGATTTTCCGGAGATTCAAAAGGATCTTGCGGCTAATGGATACGACAGGGAAGAGCAGGTGGAAGGCCCCGGACAGTTTGCAGTGAGAGGGGGGATCCTGGATATTTATCCGCTGACAGAGGAGCTTCCGGTCCGGATTGAACTGTGGGATGATGAAGTAGATTCTATTCGGACCTTTGATGTGGAAAGTCAGCGTTCCATTGAAAATCTGGAATCTGTCTGTATTTATCCAACAGAAGATATGGAAAAGGAGACAGCCGAAAGTGTATCTTTTCTGGATTATTTCCCAAAAAAGGGAACGTTGATTTTTCTGGACGAGCCGGCCAGACTTTTGGAAAAAGGGAAAGCAGTAGAAGAGGAGTTCGTAGAAGCACAGGCGAAACGACTGGAGAGCGGGTATGAGGTCAGCGACAGGGAGATGCAGCTTTACCATACTGAAAAAATTACGGAAAAAATAAACCGCCGCTGCAGTATCGGTTTCTGTTCTCTTGATACAAAGTGTCCTCAGTTTAAGGTACGGGCTAAATATCATATACAGACAAAAGGGATCAATCCCTACAATAACAGTTTTGAAATGCTGACAAGAGATCTGAAGAGACTGAAAAGGGAAGGGTACAAAGTTGTGCTTCTTTCCGGTTCCAGAACACGGGCGAAACGTCTTGCCGAGGATCTGCGTGATTATAACTTAAGCAGCTTTTACAGTGATGAAATGGATCGGCAGGTGCTTCCGGGGGAAATCATGACAGCTTACGGCCATGTGGCGGAAGGCTATGAATACCCTATGCTGAAATTTCAGGTCATTTCCGAGACGGATATTTTTGGAAAGGTCAGAAAGAAAAAGAAAAGAAAATCCTATGAAGGACGGAAGATCCAAAGTTTTTCAGAGCTTAAGCCAGGAGATTATGTTGTCCATGAGAATCATGGACTTGGAATTTATCAGGGAATTGAAAAGATTGTGGTAGATAAAGTAGCCAAGGATTATATGAAGATTTCCTATGCAAAGGGAGGCAATCTTTATATTCCGGCTACCCAGCTTGATCTGATCCAGAAATATGCCAGTGCAGATGCCAAGAAGCCGAAACTGAATCGCCTTGGTACTCAGGAGTGGACCAAGACAAAAACAAGAGTCCGGGGAGCGGTAAGAGAAATTGCAAGAGATTTGGTGCAGCTGTATGCGGCAAGACAGGAAAAGGAGGGCTATGTTTACGGAGAAGATACCGTCTGGCAAAAAGAATTTGAGGAGATGTTCCCTTTTGAAGAGACAGAAGATCAGCTTCTGGCTATTGAGGCGGTAAAAAAAGACATGGAAAGCCATAAGATCATGGACCGTCTGATCTGTGGAGATGTAGGATACGGGAAAACCGAAATCGCTATTCGTGCCGCCTTCAAAGCTGTACAGGAAAATAAACAGGTTGTCTATCTGGTGCCGACAACGATTCTTGCACAGCAGCATTATAATACGTTTTTGCAGAGGATGAAAGAATTTCCGGTCCGTGTAGATCTCATGTGCCGTTTCCGAACTCCGGCTCAGCAGAAAAAAACCATAGAAGATACGAAAAGAGGACTTGTTGACATTGTGATCGGTACTCACAGGGTTCTGAGCGACGATTTAAAATACAAGGATCTGGGACTTCTGATTATTGATGAGGAACAAAGATTCGGCGTACAACATAAGGAAAAGATTAAAAAGCTGAAAGAAAATGTGGATGTTCTGACTTTGACGGCAACGCCGATTCCCCGTACTCTCCATATGAGCCTCATCGGAATCCGGGATATGAGCGTTCTGGAGGAAGCTCCGCAGGAGAGAATGCCTATACAGACCTATGTCATGGAATACAATGAAGAAATGATACGGGAGGCCATAGAGAGGGAATGTGCCCGGCAAGGGCAGGTATACTATGTCTACAACCGCGTGGAAGATATTGCCGAGGTGACGGCAAGAATACAAAGGCTTGTGCCGGAAGTTTCCGTTGCTTTTGCTCACGGGCAGATGAGGGAACATGAACTGGAAAAGATCATGTATGCTTTTATTAACCGGGAGATTGATGTTCTTGTCTCTACAACAATTATTGAAACGGGACTTGATATTTCCAATGTCAATACGATGATCATCCATGATGCTGACAGGCTGGGACTTTCCCAGCTGTACCAGCTTCGTGGCAGAGTCGGGCGTTCCAATCGGATGGCTTATGCTTTCCTCCTTTACCGGAAAGACAAAATGCTCAAAGAAGTGGCCGAGAAGCGATTGTCCGCTATCCGGGAGTTTACGGACCTTGGATCCGGATTCCGGATTGCCATGCGGGATTTGGAAATCCGGGGTGCCGGAAATCTTCTGGGAGCAGAACAGCACGGTCACATGGAAGCGGTAGGATATGATCTCTATTGTAAAATGTTGAATGAAGCAGTGAAACATTTGAAAGGAGAGATGGAGGAAGAGACTTACACAACGACGATAGATCTCAATGTGGATGCCTATATTCCGGAATCCTACATTCCCAATGAATATCAGAAGCTGGATGTTTATAAGAGGATCGCTGCTATTGAGAATGAAGAAGAGATGGAAGACATGTTGGAAGAACTGATCGACCGGTTTGGAGATATACCAAAAAAGGTGCAGCAGCTTCTTAAGATCGCAAATCTGAAAGCGATGGCTCACCAGGTTTACGTTACAGCAGTAGAACAAAAGGGAGAGCAGTATATTTTTACGATGTACGAGAAGGCCAGGGTAAACCCGGCCAGGATTCCGGCTATGCTGGAAAGCTATAAGGGAAGTCTCGTTTTCCGGGCGGAAGAAACACCGTGTTTTATTTATCAGAAAAAAGGCTTTAATAAGAAGGAGAAAGACGAAGATATTCTGGAAGTAGTGAAAAATGTGTTAATTTCCATGCAAGGATTGCTTGAATAGAAGAAAAACGGTATAATGACAGAGTCAGCAATACGAAGGAGGGTGTAAAAACCATGAAAAAAAGAGCAGTTATCTGTCTGCTGGCAGGGGTGCTGGCGGCGGCATCTCTGTCCGGCTGCGGAAGTTTTGACGGCAGTGATGTGGTAGTGACTGTAGATGATAAAGAGATCACGGCAGATCTTGCCAATTTTCTGGCGCGGTACACACAGGCGCAGTATGAGACATATTATGCAGGGTATTTGGGCGATGATATGTGGAACAGCGAGGGATCTTCAGATGGGGAATCCTATGAGGATACAGTGAAGGATTCTGTTCTGGAATCTTTAGAGAATATGTATCTGATGGAAGCTCATATGGGAGATTATGATATTGCTTTGACGGAGGAGGAAGAAAATTCCATCAAAGAGGCGGCAAAGCAGTTCGATGAAAACAACGGTCTTGAAGAGAAGGAAAAAGTATCGGGAAATACAGATACCGTAGAGCGTATACTGGAGCTTATGACGATCCAGAAGAAAGTGCAGGATGCAGTGATGGCAGGGGCGGATACAGAAGTTTCTGATGAAGAGGCAGCTCAGAAGAAAATGCAGTATGTGACGTTCAGTTTTACCACAACAGATGAAGAAGGAAATTCCAGCGAGATGACGGATGAGGAGAAGGCAGAATTGAAAACACAGGCAGAGGAATTTGCAGCAGGAGCAGCAGGCGCCTCAGATTTTTCTGCTTATGCGTCACAGCAGGGATATGAAGCTGTGGAAGGAACTTTTGATTCAGAATCTACCGGATATCCGGAAGAGCTGGTGGCTGAAATGGATAAGCTGGAGGAAGGCGGTACTACAGGAGTAGTGGAGAGTACAGGAGGCTATTATGTGGCCAGAGTGACCAGCCTTTTTGACCGGGAAGCCACAGATACGAAGAAGACAGAAATTGTGCAGGAGCGGCAGCAGAAGCTTTTGGACGATACCATATCGGAATGGCGGGATGACGCCAAGATTGATGTTAATAACCGCGTTTGGGATAAGGTAGACTTCAATAAATTGAGTGTGACAATGAAGCAGGACGAGACAGATCCGTATGCAGACGAAGTGCAGACAGACGATCAGGCAGAGGAAACAGAATAGTTAAAAACATAACAGGGGACGTAGTAAAATTGAACTTCAATGTCATTAAGTTTAGAAAATGAGTCCTCAAAAGAAAGACAGTGTTGGTATCCTAATCTACGCTGTCTTTCTTTTATGCAGACCGATAAAGCAGACCGCTGTCTGCTTCAAATTCCTGTTCCGTATTTTCCCCTTTTATGCTATCCTATAAGTGAAATAGATCACTGCTTTTGGGGAAGGTGTTCTGGGAAAACTTCTTTCCCTTCTTATTGGGACTTTATATTTAAGCAGTAATATTTCAACATCTGGCGGCGCTGTCCCATTTGGACAGCGCCATGATTTTAAGCAGATATCTACTGCTGTACTCAGGCTGATCTGATAATCATATTTCCAGGATGTTTTTTGGGGAAGCGAGATGTGAAACAGGATGCTTTTACAATAATTGAACAGGATGACTTTTGCATACAGTTCCTGCAGGACATACTCTATTCTTTTTGAATGAAGCGCACTGGCCCCAAGATTATATTTTAGCTGGGAAAATGCTGTCTCTATCATCCAACGCATACGGTAGAGTTCCTGAAGCATTCCAACGGGCATTTCTTCTTTGGACAGGTTCGTAAAGAGGATCTCGGAAAGATCTTCGCTTACTTTCAACTTTATCACTCGTAGTTTCATCGGATATTCCGTTTGCTCTTCCGTAAAAAAGTCAAACTTTGCACCGGATCGGATCCGTTTGTAGAATTCCGGCTGTTCTTTGGTGCCACGGCAGTGTTTTTTACAGATAACGACAGGATATTCCACATCGAATTGTTCCTGATCGGGAATGGCTAAACTGGAAAGGATCCCCCTGTCTCCCTGCCGTCCCCGGATCACAAAATTCCATCCTTTTTCCAAGATATGTGCAAAGGTATTATAACTTTCATATCCCCGGTCGGCAGTAAGGATGACTTTGCCGGAAATTTCCGTTTGTGCCAGCATGGTAATAAGGGCGGAATGTTCATCTTTTTCATGGACAGGCTGAAACAGGACCTGATCAAAAATACCGCTGTTTAGATGGTATAAAGCGTTTAGATGGATTGCGTTTTTCCCTTTTTGTGTGTTAGGGATCTTTCGATGGCAGAGAGGTTCTTTTTTATTTTCCGGGAAGGAGAGCTCTGAACCGTCAGCAGCAAGAAGATGATAGCCATGGAAGTTGGAATGTTTGGGGAGAGAGGCCGTAAAAACAGAAAAGAGTACTTTCATAGTATTGGGCTTGAGTTTGCCGCGCTGTTGCAGCATGGCGGAAGAGGTGGGAAGATCCGGGCGATAGGAGAAAAAGTCCAAAAGTTCCTTATCCAAAGACTTAGCGCCTAAAGAAAGAAGGAAACGTAAGGTATCAAAAAAGGAAATTTTTCTGGAACGGGAAAAATCTTTTCCGGGACGTTTTACATAAGAATCAGAGTTGCGGGACATTTTTTTCATCATATGCAATAATTTGTGTTTTGTAATAAGAGAATAATCAGCCATTTGAAACCTCCAAAAAAAAGAATATATTCAAATGGCTTCGCCTCAGATTTTGTATGATTTGTCAAGTGTTTTTTATAAAAAAGCATGGAATTTTTCGTTCCATGCTTTTTTGAATCCTAATTTCTAAACTTAATGACATTGAAGTTTAACTTTACTACGTCCCCAGTACAATTTATCCTTTTTTCTTTACCATTCTTGCCTGTATAATCAGATACAGCGGATAGATCAGACAAAGCAGCGGAAGAAGATAATTTGCCGGAAAACCTAATTTTTCAATAAATCCTTGGATCAAAATAAAGATGATGATCAAAGGGAGAATATAGGTCAGGTAGCCTTTCGTCCATTTTGGAAGCTTCAGGCCCTTTCCGCTGTTTACTTCTGTATAGTAATTATCCCAATTCCATGCGTACCGGTTAGTACAGAATAAAAGGTATAAAAGAGATCCAAGCGGAAGAAGCGTATTGGATAAAATAAAGTCTTCCAGGTCCTGTACAGTTGTGCCGGGTCCAAAGGGCTGGAATCCGCTCCATAGATTGAATCCGAGAGCACATGGCAGGGAAAGTATAATGATTGCAATAATATTTACAATAACAGCTTTTTTACGTGTCCAGCCAAAATCAATGGCAAATGCGATAATATTCTCAAATACAGCAATGATTGTTGTAAGAGAAGCAAAAGCCAGGAATACGAAGAACAGGGAACCCCATACACGACCTCCGGCCATTTCGCTGAATGTCTGAGGCAATGTAACAAAGATCAGGCTCGGACCGCTTCCGGCATCCACATTGTAAGTGAAGCAGGCTGGGAAAATAACCAGTCCTGAGAAGAAGGCAACTGTTGTATCAAGGATTACTACATTCAGGCTTTCGGAAACGAGAGAGTGTTCTTTATCGATATAGCTTCCGAAAATTGCCAGTGCTCCGATTCCAAGACTCAAAGTAAAGAAAGACTGTCCCAATGCAGCAAATAAGATTTCTCCAAGGGAGTAATTTTCAAGAGCCGCTTTGAAATTAGGAATCAGATAGAAGGAAAGACCTTCCTTTGCGCCTTCCAGGAAAAAACTGTGGATAACCAGTACGATCAGAATGAGAAACAGAAGTCCCATCATGTATTTCGATACTTTTTCCACACCGCCTTTCAAGCCGCGTGAACAGATTAAAAATCCTACAATTGTTACAACCAGCATCCAGCTTATCTGCTGTACGGGATCTGCAAGAAATTCACTGAAAGTAGTTTCTACTTGTGCGGTGTTTAACCCGGTCATCTGACCGGAGGCCATTTTGTAAAAATAAGCCAATGTCCAGCCGCCGACAGTTGTGTAAAACATCATAAGCATATAGTTTCCAATAAGCGGAACCAGCTTGGTAAGGTGCCATTTTGTTCCTGCAGGTTCCAGAACCTCAAAAGATTTGGCTGCAGATTTTTGTGAAGCCCGCCCGACAGAAAATTCCATTGTCATAATAGGAAGTCCCAGTATTGCCAGGAAGATCAGATAAATAATGACAAAGGCAGCTCCTCCGTACTGTCCTGTAATATAGGGGAAGCGCCATACGTTTCCAAGTCCGATGGCACATCCGGCGCTGATAAGGACAAAGCCGAGCCGGGAAGAAAACTTTTCTCTTTTCATTTTTATTTAACCTCATTTTCTACACTCTCATCCTTTCTATTCTAAGGAATAGTATATGCCTTGTCAATCAGAGAATGTGCATAAAAGGGGGAATTTCTGGAAAAAATAAGGTTGACAGTTCCGGAAATATCGTTTATATTTGTTTGTAGATAAAAGGGAGTAACTAGCATACACATTTTATAGTATGTTTGCGATAACGTCAGTACGATGAGAAATCATCCGTATCGTAATGAAATAGTGAGACTTTTATTGCATAACAAATTTTATGCAATAAAGTCTCTTTTTTTGTTCCTTTTCATCAAAGAGTTTTATTGCAAAAGAAAGTGAGGAGAAAAATATGCTGACAAGCGAACAAGCCAGACAAAACCAGGAAAAATACGGTTTTAATGAGCTGGTAGAAGGAAAGAAAAAAAGTGTCTTTCAGATTTTTCTGGAACAGTATAAGGACTTTCTCGTTATCATACTGATCATAGCGGCTATTGTATCAGGATTTCTGGGAGATGTGGAAAGTACTGTTGTTATTCTGGTAGTTATTACCATGAATGCAATCCTGGGAACTGTACAGACCGTTAAGGCAGAGCAGTCGTTGGACAGCTTAAAGCAAATGTCCGCACCGGAAGCAAAGGTTATTCGTGACGGAACGTTGATTCAGATTCCGGCAAGAGAGGTTACAATCGGTGACCGTGTTATTTTGGAGGCGGGTGACTGTGTACCTGCAGATGGAAAACTGGCAGAGTGTGCCAGCTTAAAAGTAGATGAAAGTGCTTTGACAGGAGAAAGTCTTTCCGTAGAAAAATCTCTGGATGAGGTTCCGGAAGGAGCGGCTCTTGGTGATCAGACGAATCGGGTATTTTCAGGAAGTTTTGTTACGTACGGACGGGGAGCTTTTGAAGTAACCGGAATTGGTATGGGAACAGAAGTCGGAAAGATTGCCAGCCTTTTGAAAAACACATCCGAAAAACGTACACCGCTTCAGGTAAATCTGGATGAGTTTGGAAGAAAACTTTCTATATTAATACTGATCTTCTGTGGAATCTTATTTGCCATTAATATTTTCCAGGGCGGTTCGGTAGGAGATGCATTCCTTTTTGCTGTTGCGCTGGCCGTTGCGGCGATCCCGGAGGCATTAAGTTCTATTGTAACGATCGTACTCTCCTTTGGTACTCAGAAAATGGCAAGAGAACATGCTATTATCCGTAAACTGCAGGCAGTAGAAGGTCTTGGAAGTGTGTCTATTGTCTGTTCCGATAAGACAGGTACACTGACTCAGAATAAGATGACAGTGGAAGATTACTATGTGGATGAAAAAAGAATCCCGGCAGCACATATTGATCTGAATGAAGAAAATCAAAATATGCTGCTTCATTTCAGTATTCTCTGCAACGATTCCACCAACACAGACGGTCAGGAAATCGGTGATCCTACAGAGACTGCACTTATTAACCTGGGAAGCCGTCTTGGCAAAGAGGCTCTTGAGGTCAGAGATACTTATGAAAGAAAGTCAGAAATTCCGTTTGACAGCGACAGAAAACTGATGTCTACAGCGCATGAGCTTCGCGGAAAACATATTATGGTTGTAAAAGGAGCGGTAGATGTTCTCCTTACAAGAATGACCCATGTCCGCATTGGCAAAGATGTATTGCCTATGACAGAGGAGGAAAAGGCGAAGATCGAGGCCCAGAATATGGAATTCTCCAGAGGAGGTCTTAGAGTTCTGGCTTTTGCCTACAGGGAAATCGAAGGTGACCGGGCTATTACTCTGGAAGATGAAAATGATCTGACCTTCCTCGGACTGGTATCCATGATGGATCCGCCGAGAGAAGAATCTAAAGCAGCAGTTGAAGAATGTATCGAGGCAGGAATCAAGCCGATCATGATTACCGGCGACCATAAGGTAACAGCAGCAGCTATTGCAAAACGGATCGGAATCTTAAAAGATGAATCAGAAGCCTGTGAGGGAGCAGTCATTGAAAATATGTCTGACGAAGAGCTGCAGGAGTTTGTTCCGAAAATTTCGGTATATGCAAGAGTATCACCGGAGCATAAGATCCGAATCGTCCGCGCATGGCAGGACAGAGGCAACATCGTTGCCATGACAGGAGATGGTGTAAACGATGCGCCGGCTCTGAAACAGGCGGATATCGGTGTGGCAATGGGAATCACGGGAACAGAAGTTTCCAAAGATGCAGCGGCGATGGTGCTGACAGATGATAATTTTGCTACTATCGTTAAGGCGGTAGAAAACGGACGTAACCTGTACAGGAATATCAAATATTCCATTCAGTTCCTTCTTTCCGGAAACTTCGGAGCGATTCTTACTGTTTTGTTCGCATCAATCGCAAGCTTGCCGGTTCCGTTTGAACCCGTACATCTTTTGTTTATTAACCTTTTGACAGACAGTCTTCCTGCTATCGCACTGGGGCTGGAACCTCATACAAAGGATGTAATGAAGGAAAAACCAAGACCGATCAACGAATCGATCCTTACCAAGGATTATCTCCTTAGAATAGGAACAGAGGGACTCTGTATCGGAGCCATGACTACAATTGCATTTTTGATCGGTCTGAACCAGGGAGGCAGTCTTCTTGGAAGCACTCTGGCATTCGGAACCTTATGTACATCCAGGCTGGTACATGGATTTAACTGTAAATCCAACAAGCCGGTGATCTTTACGAATCGTTTCTTCAATAATGTATATCTGATAGGCGCATTCGTATTAGGGCTTTTACTGATCACAGGCGTGCTGATGATACCTGGACTTCACAATATCTTCCAGGTTGTCACATTAAACGGAACACAGCTTCTGACTGTATATGGACTGGCGCTTCTTAACCTGCCGATCATACAGTTTTTAAAGAAATTGAGGAAATAAAATGGATTTAAATAAAGAAAACATCAAAAAAATAAGAGGAATTATCATTTTTACGGCACTTCTTATCGTATGTCTCTGGAAATATGATGTAGTGTTTGAGTTTTTTCGCTTTATCTTTGGTGTTACCTTTCCCTTTATTTTGGGAGGAGCCTTTGCGTTTGTACTGAATGTACCTATGAATTTTTTTCAGCGCCATCTCTTCCCGGAGGAAAGAATAGAAAAGACCAGGTGGCTTAAAAAAGCCGCCCGGCCTTTCAGTCTGATCCTGGTTCTGATTCTGGTAATTGGAGTTGTGTCTGTAGTTATGTTTATATTGATTCCGCAGCTGGGAGCTACATTTGGAAGCCTGGGCAGCAGTATCCAGAATTTTGTGCCAAAAGTACAAAAGTGGGCGGAAAATGTTTTTGAAGGAAATGAACAGATCAGAAGCTGGATTGGCAACCTGAATTTTGACTGGAACAGGATTATGGAAGTAGGAGTGGATTTTTTCCGCCATGGTGCAGGCAATATGCTGGATTCCACTATAACAGTGGCAAGGAGTATTATCAGTGGACTGACAACTTTCTTTATTGCATTTGTATTTGCCTGTTATATTCTTCTGCAGAAGGAAAAGCTCAATATTCAGGTGAAAAAGGTAATGTTCGCTTTTATTCCAAGAGGAAAAGCGGAGGCAGCGCTGGAGGTATTTTCTCTTACCTATAATACCTTTTCCAGTTTTTTGACAGGGCAATGTGTGGAGGCAGTAATCCTCGGATCCATGTTTGTGGTTTCTATGTCTGTTTTAAAAATACCATATGCTCTGCTGATAGGTATTGTAATAGCATTTACAGCTCTGATTCCTATTTTCGGTGCTTTTATCGGGTGCGCCATCGGTGCGTTTCTTATATTTATGGTAAATCCTGTAAAAGCATTGATCTTTGTCATTTTGTTTTTAATTTTACAGCAGATTGAAGGCAATCTGATCTATCCTCATGTGGTGGGAAATTCTGTAGGACTGCCGTCTATTTGGGTACTGGCAGCAGTCAGTATAGGCGGAAGCCTGATGGGGATTGTGGGAATGCTTATTTTTATTCCTATTGTGTCGGTATTGTACGCACTGTTTCGTGAGATCGTGTATCTGAAACTGAAACAGCAGCAGATTGATCCGTCTGAAATAGAATAAACAGATTTCTGGTGATATCTGGCGTCTGCTTTCATAAGATATAGAAAGAAGACAGTTCAGGTGAAAGAATGCTCAATTATCTGTGGGCCGGAATGATCCTGACCGGGATCATTTATGGGGCCTGTACCGGAAATCTTGTGGAAATTACAAATGCAGCTCTGGATTCCTCAAAAGAGGCCATTACACTGTGTATTACGATGGCAGGTGTAATGGCCTTCTGGACAGGATTAATGGAGATTGCAGAACGAAGCGGAATGATCGCAGGCCTTGCCAGAAAAATGAGGCCGGTCATCCGCTTTTTATTTCCCGCTTTGCCTAAAGGTCATCCGGCTGCCAGGCATATTACAACGAATATCATTGCCAATATACTGGGGCTTGGCTGGGCGGCGACACCGGCAGGACTTAAGGCTATGGAAGAACTGAAAAATGTAGAAGAGGACAGAAGAAGAGGAATCCTGCCCGGGCCGGTAAGAAAGAAGGGGATTGCCAGCAATGAAATGTGTACATTTTTGATCATCAATATTTCTTCTTTGCAGCTGATCCCGGTTAATATTATCGCTTACAGGAGCCAGTACGGAAGCGTGAATCCGGCGGCTATTGTGGGAGCAGGGATCCTGGCGACTACCGTGAGTACGGGAGCAGCAGTTGTATATTGTAAGATGAAAGAACGAAAATGGAGAGCGTAGAGCTCTCCGTTTTTAAAATTTCTTGTTGATAATACACAAAAAATATTAAAAAATTTCAATGAAAGGCAAAAAAAATTCTATGTTTTATGATCTGCTTCTTAGATATACTGTCAATATCAACAAAAGCACAGACGAGTTGTGCGAAAAAGAAGGGAGAAAAGTAAAATGAAAAAGAAAATGGCCTTATTGACAATGGCTGCAGTACTGGCGCTTTCTGTTACTGCATGTGGTTCCAGCGACAGCGGATCCTCAAGTGACGATTCCTCCAGCTCATCAAGCTCAGAGGTAGCTAACAAAGACAAACCGCTGGTATGGTTCAACCGTCAGCCATCTAACAGCTCTACAGGAGAGCTTGACATGACAGCACTTAGTTTCAACGATGACACATACTATGTAGGATTCGATGCAAACCAGGGTGCTGAACTTCAGGGAACAATGGTAAAAGACTACATCGAAGCAAACATCGATACAATCGACCGTAACGGTGACGGCGTGATCGGATATGTACTGGCTATCGGTGATATCGGACACAACGACTCTATCGCACGTACAAGAGGTGTTCGTAAAGCTCTTGGAACAGGCGTTGAGGCAGATGGAGCAATCAACAGCGAGCCGATCGGAACAAACACAGACGGATCTGCAACAGCAGTACAGGATGGTTCCATTGAAGCAGGTGGAAAAACATATGTTGTTCGTGAGCTGGCTTCACAGGAAATGAAAAACTCTGCAGGTGCTACATGGGATGCAGCTACAGCAGGTAATGCAATTGGAACATGGTCTTCCTCCTTTGGTGATCAGATTGACGTAGTTGTTTCTAACAACGACGGAATGGGAATGTCAATGTTCAATGCATGGTCAAAAGATAACAAAGTTCCGACATTCGGATATGATGCAAACAACGATGCTGTAGCTGCTATCGCTGAAGGATACGGCGGAACAATCAGCCAGCATGCAGACGTACAGGCTTACCTGACACTTCGTGTACTTCGTAACGCACTGGACGGTGTAGATGTTGATACAGGTATCGGAACAGAAGACGAAGCAGGAAATGTTCTGACAGACGATGTTTATACATACAATGCAGATGAGCGTTCTTACTACGCACTGAACGTTGCAGTAACAGCTGAAAACTATGAAGAATTTACAGATTCTACAAAAGTTTACGAGCCGGTATCCAACCAGCTTGATGAAGCAGACCATGCAACAAAGAAGGTATGGCTGAACATTTACAATGCTTCTGATAACTTCTTAAGCTCAACATATCAGCCGCTTCTTCAGAACTATGATGATCTTCTTAACCTGGATGTTGAATACATCGGTGGAGATGGACAGACAGAGTCCAACATCACAAACCGTCTTGGAAACCCAAGCCAGTATGATGCATTTGCTATCAACATGGTTAAGACAGACAATGCAAGTTCCTACACATCAATACTTAGTCAATAGAATTTTGGGGAATAGGGATGAGGCGATTATAGGGGAGAAGAAATTCTCCCCTAATAATCTATTTAGGACTATGAAGATACCGGAAACAACTTTCCGGTATAGATCATGAAAATCAATATACGTATACAGGAGTAATAGTAATGGCAGATAAGAAAGATGATATCGTCTTATCGATACGCGGTATGAGCAAATCCTTCGGTCGTAACCGGGTTCTGGATCACATCAATCTGGATGTGAAGAGAGGAACAGTTATGGGACTGATGGGTGAAAATGGCGCCGGTAAGTCAACAATGATGAAATGCCTCTTCGGGACATACCAGAAAGATGAAGGCAATATCTTCCTTGATGGAAAGGAAGTCAGTTTTTCCGGACCAAAAGATGCTCTTGAAAACGGCATTGCAATGGTGCATCAGGAACTGAATCAGTGTCTGGAACGAAATGTAGTTGATAATTTATTCCTTGGACGTTATCCAGTAAACTCTATGGGTATCGTTGATGAGGGGCGAATGAAAAAAGAGGCATCTGAGCTTTTCAGAAAGCTTGGAATGACAGTTAACCTTACACAGCCGATGCGGAACATGTCCGTATCCCAGAGGCAGATGTGTGAGATTGCAAAAGCGATTTCCTACAATTCAAAGGTAATCGTTCTGGATGAGCCTACTTCTTCCCTGACAGTACAGGAGGTAGATAAGCTCTTTGAAATGATGAGAATGCTGAAGGAGCAGGGAATTGCTCTGATCTACATTTCTCATAAAATGGATGAGATCTTTACGATCTGTGATGAGGTATCTGTACTTCGGGATGGTAACCTTGTTATGACAAAGAGTTCCCAAGAAACAGATATGAATGAACTGATTGCGGCGATGGTTGGACGTTCTCTTGAGAACAGATTCCCGCCAGTAGATAATACACCGAAGGATGTAATCCTGTCTGTTCAGCATTTATCTACAAAATTTGAACCATACCTTCAGGATATTTCTTTTGATGTAAGGGAAGGTGAGATTTTCGGATTGTACGGACTGGTAGGAGCCGGACGTACAGAGCTTCTGGAAACAATCTTCGGAGTGAGGACCAGAGCAGCAGGGCGTGTTTACTTTAATAACAAACTCATGAACTTCAGCAGTGCCAAAGAGGCAATGGATCACGGCTTTGCCATGATTACGGAGGAACGTAAAGCCAACGGACTTTTCCTGAAAGCGGACCTGACCTTCAACACGACCATTGCGAATCTGGATCAGTATAAATCCGGTCTGGCACTTTCAGATGCCAAAATGGTAAAGGCAACCGCAAATGAAATTAAGACGATGCATACAAAATGTATGGGACCTGACGATATGATCACCAGTCTTTCAGGAGGAAATCAGCAGAAAGTAATTTTCGGAAAGTGGCTGGAGAGAGATCCGCAGGTATTCATGATGGATGAGCCGACAAGAGGTATCGATGTCGGAGCAAAATACGAAATCTACGAGTTGATCATTAAAATGGCAAAAGAAGGGAAAACGATCATTGTTGTTTCTTCAGAAATGCCGGAAATTCTGGGAATTACCAACCGTATCGGAGTTATGTCCAACGGACACCTTTCCGGAATTGTAAATACGAAAGAGACAAATCAGGAAGAGCTTTTAAGACTCAGTGCAAAATACCTATAATGAGGGAGATTGATAGATATGGCTAATGGAAACAGTAAAGTCCTTACGGCAGAGCAGGAAATGGAGCTGCTTGCGCCAATTAAGGATTATGTCGGGAAAATTCAGACAGAGATTGACAGCCTGAGAGAAGATGGTACAGATAAAGTTGTTTCAATCCAGAACGTTATGGACGGACTGAAAAGAGACAAAAGCCGGACAAAGAGTGAGAAGGATGCAGAAATTGCAAAACTTCAGGAAACTCTGGGAAAGGCAAAGGCAGTAGAGGCACAGAATAAAGATAAAATATCTAAACTGATTGCTGATGCAGAGAAATATCTGAACGCTCATTTCGATAAAGAATATTATCAGCCGGTAAAAGAAAGCTGCGAGCAGGAAAAAGTGCTGGCAAAAGAAAAATACAAAGAGGATGTTGCCAGACTGGAAAAAGAACATCAGCAGAACCTTTCCAAGCTTTCTGATCACCAGGAAATCAAAGATGAAAAATACGTTCATAAGAACAGGCTGTTTGATGCTAAAATGGAACTGCAGAAAAATCTTCAGCAGATCAAAGACAGAAGACATGCAGCTTTCTCATACAGATACCATTTGATCGACCTGCTCCGTATGTCCAAGTTTACATTCGGAGAGACAATGGCTCAAAGATGGGAAAACTACAAATATACATTTAACCGCAGGTCATTCCTCCTGCAGAACGGTTTGTATATTGCGATCCTTTTAATCTTTATCATCCTGTGTATCATCACTCCGATGATAAAAGGATCACCGCTTCTTACATACAATAACGTATTGAATATCCTGCAGCAGGCTTCACCAAGAATGTTCCTTGCACTTGGTGTTGCAGCTCTGATCCTCCTTGCAGGTACAGACCTTTCCATCGGACGTATGGTTGGTATGGGTATGACCACAGCAACGATCATCATGCACCAGGGAATCAATACAGGCGGTGTGTTCGGACATATCTTTGACTTTACGACTATGCCGATCGCCTTAAGAATCGTTCTGGCGCTGGTAGCATGTGTTGTTTTATGTACATTCTTCACAGCTATTGCAGGATTTTTCACAGCGAAATTTAAGATGCATCCGTTCATTTCAACAATGGCAAACATGCTTGTTATCTTCGGTCTTGTTACTTACGCAACAAAAGGTGTATCCTTTGGTGCGATCGAGCCTACAATTCCGAACATGATCATTCCAAAGATCAATGGTTTCCCAACTATTATCCTTTGGGCAGTAGCAGCCATTGCAATTGTATGGTTCATCTGGAATAAGACAACATTCGGAAAGAATCTGTATGCAGTCGGCGGAAACCCGGAAGCAGCAGCAGTTTCAGGTATTTCCGTATTTGCTGTAACAGTAGGAGCTTTCGTTCTGGCAGGAATCCTTTACGGATTCGGATCATGGCTGGAATGTATCAGAATGGTAGGATCAGGATCTGCAGCTTATGGGCAGGGCTGGGAGATGGATGCGATCGCAGCCTGCGTTGTAGGTGGTGTATCCTTTACCGGTGGTATCGGTAAGATCTCCGGTGTAGTAGTTGGTGTATTTATCTTCACCGCACTTACCTATTCTCTTACAATCCTCGGTATCGACACAAACCTTCAGTTCGTGTTCTCCGGTATCATTATCCTTGTAGCGGTAACACTGGACTGTCTGAAATATGTTCAGAAGAAATAATATAATTTAATTGATTTGGCACGTGGCACTTTTTCTGTGTTACGTGCCAAATTGCATTTTACCCTGTCTTAAATTGTAAATATTTACCAGCAATCTATGTCATATAATTTTCACTTTATTTCCCCGTTGTCTAATATAATCGCGCTATACTGTCTTTTGTACCATATAGACAAAAAACATCTGTTTATGTCAAAAAGAAAGGAGCGTAACAAGATATGGAAAGCACAGAAGAAGCGCTTGAAGACTTTAGGAAATATCTGATTGAATGCGAAAAAGGAATTTCCACACAAAAAAATTATGTAAGGACAATTCGGGATATGATACAGCAGCCAGATTATGTTCTGTCAAAAGAATGGATGGCTGTCTATCGAAACAGACTGAAGGAACGTTATAGCGGAACGACGGTAAATAACCGTCTGGCAGCTATTAATAATTATCTCGAATATAAGGGAGAAACCTGGAAAGTAAAATATATCCGCATTCAGAAAAAAGCATATATTGAGGAGTCCAGGGAATTCGGGAGAAAAGAGTATGAAAACCTTCTAAAGGCATGTGAGGAAGATAAGCGCTTGTATCTGGCTGTGGAAACACTGTGCTCTACCGGGATCCGTATTGGAGAACTGAAACATATACGGGCAGAACTGTTGGATACAGGGAGCGTCAATGTTCTGCTCAAAGGAAAACAAAGAAGAATCCTTTTACCGGATCGACTGATTGAACGTTTAAAGCAGTACTGCAAGGAGCAAAACATAGAGGAAGGCCCCGTGTTTGTAACACGTACAGGACGTCCGCTGGATCGGAGCAACTTGTGGCGCAGCATGAAAAGAGCGGGAGAAAAAGCGGGACTTTCATCGGAGAAAGTCTATCCTCACAATTTACGCCACTTATTTGCAAGTGTATTTTACAGACGGGAGAAAGATCTTTTGAAATTAGCTGATATTTTAGGTCATAGCATCATTGAGACTACCAGGCAATATCTGGTATCAAGCGGCAAAGAGCACCGTCAGAAAATCAATGAGATGGATTTAGTCAAATAAAAAACAACACAATCCGCCTTGTGTTGTTTTTCTGTCTTATTCTATATCATAAATTTCCAATTTTTGTCAATAGTTTTTTATAAAAATGTAAAAAACGGAAAATCTATGCCAAAAATCCATATTTCCCCTTTTATTTTTATCTGCACGTCAAATAAATTTTTAATATATTTTTCTGGTTTTAAAAACATCTTGTGAAAAAATAAATTTTTCTAACTCATTAAACAACACAGGGCGGATTGTGTTGTTTTAAAAGAAACTGAATACAAACTTTACCGGTTTGGGTTTGGAATGGAAGATGAAACTGAAGATGAACACAAAAGCAGAAAAAGGAGAAGATTATGCAGCTAAACCTCACGACAGATTACGCAATCCGGTTTCTCTTATGCCTGGGCGATACAAAAGGGATAATGACAGGAAGTTTGATTGCAGACCAGATGAAAATACCCCCCAAATACCTTCTGAAGATAGCGCGAAAACTGCGCGGAGCAGGAATGCTTGGTACAGTAACCGGTGCAAAAGGAGGATATTATCTTCTAAGATCATTGGAAGAAATTACTCTTCTTGATGTTCTGAATGTAATGGAATCGTCAGTGAAAGTCAACCGTTGCCTGGAAGATGACGGATACTGTAATCGCGGAGCGGTAAGCACCTGCCAGATCAGAAAGTATTACCAGTATATCCAGAAGGAGATGGAAAATAAGTGGTTTTCCAGAAGCCTGGGAGAGATTATAAAAATGATGGATGCAGAAACCTGTGCAGCAGATGATATGCAAAAGGAATTGACGGAGATAAAGTGCAGCCATGGTTTGCGGGAACAGAGATTGGCAAGAAGAAGAGAGCTTCAAGCGAATATTATAGAAAGTATTCCTGTAGCACAATGTGTATCGGAAGAGAATGGGAAAGGATACCATGAAAAAATTGTATGAAAATGAGGCGATAAGTGGTGAATAAAAAAAGACGGAATATTTTGGTTGCTATCTGCATCATAGTAATTCTTGCCCTGACAGCTGGATTCTGGATCAGGGAAAAAGGAAAAAGTGTTCCGGAAAATCATCATTCTGAACAGACAAATGAAAAAAGTAAAGCAGACAACTCCGAAAGATCTGAACAAGCCAATGCATCAAAGAAAAAAGAATATACCGAAGAAGAAAAAGCGCGGATAGAGGAACAGACCGGAGTGACAGTCCAAAACGATGGAACCGTAGAGGTGAATATCGGAGAAATTCTGGAGGAAGAAGAGTCCGCGGCAGTCAGCCGGGAAGAAGCAGAAAAGAAGATCCTGAAAGAAGCAGGAAAAGGATATGAGATAGAGCGGCTGGGGCTGGAAAAATACCAGGACAACATGTACTGGGCAGCCCGCGTTGTTAAAGGAGGTGAGGCCAGACAGATATGGATCGACGCAGAGGCAGGAGAGACATTCCTGAACCAGAAAGAATAAGAGATTAAAAGGGAGGAGGTGAAAAGGAAAAGTGAAAGGAGAAGAAGGCAAGATCAAAAAGCACAGAAAAAGGAAAATCGGAGCAAATTGGCTGAAACGGAGCCTGGCAGTCTGTTTGGCAGCGGCAACGCTGATGACAGGCGTAGGGCTGGAAAGCGTGTTTGCAGATGAAGCGGTAAGTACCGGCAAAGTCGAGACACAGCAGAGTGAACAGACAGAAGTTCAGACACAGGCGGAGACAGGCGAGGCAGATGAGAATACAGCCGCAGCTAATGCAGCTGACCCTGCAGATCATAACAATGACCCGGAAAGTGTGACAACGGGCGGAGAGGCAACTGATTCCCAACAGAAACAAACAGCAGATTCAGACAGCGGCCAGACATCGAACGAAAGTCAGAGTACAGATTCTAAAGCTGAAGCAGCCATACAAGGCAGTGAAAAAAATACTGCTGACGGTACAGATGCAGCCGGCACAAATGCAGCCGACAGTGCGGCAGATATGTCTGATACAGCTGGAACAGAGTTGCCGGAAACTATTCCTGTGGAGCAGTTGAAAGCGAATTTGAAAGCCTTTCAGGCACAGAGTACATCTGTACAGCAGGAAGAACAGATACAGGTATGGCAGTATTATCGAGAAGAAAGAGATTATCTTCTTTCCACCCAATCGGCAGGATTTGCAGGCGGCATGATGGATAACAGCAACGTTCCAAAAAGTTTGTATGGGAATGGAGCAGAGAGGAAATATACACATGCGGAGCTGGTCTATAACAGCGGTACTGACTATGAAAATACAGTTGAGATTATAGGCTTATATCCAGGGCCAGTAGACGGAAATAATCCGGTGCAATGGTACTATGTTTTGAAGGAAAATAATCAGTCAGTAGATGCAGGTGATTATGGAACTGTCAGCGTAGGGCATAAGTTGCCGGAGACCAAAGGAAATGAAACAGTTTCTGGTACGTCGGCAAATGTGGAGATTCGGTTCTTCTATACAGCAGAGAGCGCTAAAAGTCATAAGGTTACCGTGACATTTGATGGGATACAAAACAAAAACAATACGTCTAAAAGTGACTGGAATATATCAGTGAACGGTAAAACACCGGCGAATGATAATCTGAGTGCACCGTTGGTGCTTGGCGCAGTGGCAGATGGCAGTATTGTTCCATTTAACTTTACACTTCCGGGCAAATATGAATATGCAGAGGTGGAAGTGATAACTTCTTCGGAGAGCGGAGCTTCTGGGACAACAACGATTTATACAACAAAAGAAGGAGCGGCCAATGCTTTAGAAAAAAGTGAAAGCGAACGATCTTATAGCGGTTACTTTGTAACATTGGACGGTGACACTACTGTAAATTTTAAAGGGTATCCTTATGGGACAAACAGTCGGTTATATTTTGCGGCATACTCTGATATGGCGGTAGGAGATAGAAGCGCCTGGGATATTGATAGTAATCCTAATACCAGAGGAGGAGCCAGAGTCTATACTAAATCAGGAAATGTTGCAAGAGAACAGGCCGGAGGGTCGGACGCTCCGAAGTATGATCTCCGTGCAGATACTATAAATGGACAAACGTGGGGATATTCTTCCCTAGGAGATATAGGCTATGGAATGGGAAGTTATAGAGAGGGCGGAGAACCTCATGTAATGTCAGATATACAGACAAGATTAATAAATAAAGGATTCAGAGCTCAAGTTATTCGGGCGAATAAAGGATGGACAGGCAGTACGGCCGGTTTGCAGATTGACAGTAACTATAGCGACAATTCCGGATTGATTGCAGGAGATGGCGGAAAAGTCAAGGTGGTAAGAGATCCGGGAACCGGAAAAACGGATACAGTACCGGTAGGACAGTATACACCGGGATCAAAGGTGTCTTTTATGTTTGACAGCATCTCTAATAACTATAGTGTTGGCTATAGCTTTGTTCCTGTATCCTTGGCAATGGATGTTTATACAAGTAATGATGATTTCAGCACAGAAAAGTTTGAAAGACAGAATTTTGTACTTCCAACTAACGGAAAAACGGTGTCATATAATCTTAACATGGGCGGTAAAATCACCATTAAAAATGTATATTGGCAGAAAACAAATCCAACTTATCCAAGCTTTGGAAATCAAGTGGCTGATGACAATAATGTAGTGTTAAGTCCGAATGATCTTACGAATCCGTATGCGCTGGCTATAAATGATACAGGGTATCTATGGGTGGATACACAAACAAGGTGGTACTCTTATGAAGTAACGGTCAGTGGCTGTGCATATCCATTTAAATTATTTCAGAGCCATTCTTCGGGTGCACAACGAGGTGCAATTCTGACAGAAGCAAGCGGAGTGGAACTGGGAACAGGACTAGGGGGCTCACAAAATGAAAAGGATATAACAGCATCCTATGTTTTGAAAAGTCCTAGTCATAATGCAGATCCCTTATATTATCCGCTCATAACCCCTTATGTATTTTACGGTTATAACATTCATAGTGAAAATGGAGCACAAAATGCAGTGCAGCTGGGATTGAAACCTAAAAGGGGATATACAAAACCAAAGATAGAGATAAGTGATTCTAGCAGGATAGAAATTACATCTGGAAATGGACATGGTACACAGTATCCGGTAGGAGAAGCAGGGCGTTATACATATCATTTGAAATTTAAAGGTAATAACAATAATTTCAACCAGCCGCCAACATTTAAGATTAAGGCAGATCCAATCCAAGTGCAGGTATTGTATAAAGACAGCAATAATGGTGGAAATCAAGAACAAGGTGTTGTAATGGGTTACGGTGGAAACGGAGCTGCATTGAATACAGTCCTGAAATCTTTTGGGACAGCTCCTTCCGGTAAATACTTCAATGGATTTACGCTTACTGTAAAAAGGGGAAACGAAACGTTATCAATTACAAATCCAAACAGTTCAGCCGGACAGACTGCAAATATATGGCATATCGGAGAGCTGGTAAGCTTTGATGAAATTTACAGCCAAATGGAGAAAAAGTTTCTGGATGAAACCACCACGAATTACACACTTGAAATCGTACCTCAATATGCAGATCAACCAGGTGCAGATTCTCTTATAGATGGAACCTTTACCATACGAAAACAGAAAGGTTTCAATAGTGGAAATGCATATCAAGAGAATGCTTTTGAGAAGCCGAAATCCTACAAATTAAAGGCTGTTAATGGATCACCGTCTGTGGTAGTAGGGTATGAAAAACAGATAAAAACCAACGGCAGAACATATGTATTTGGACAAGCAAGCCAGACTAAAGGAACTGTAACTGTGGGAACGCCATTTGCACATCTCTATTACCTTTATGGTACATCTGTGCAGATAGACAGCAGCGGTATTAACGATATACTATCCGGAAGTCAAGAAGGTCAGAAGGCGCAGGAGGCTATTACAACTTTTAATGAGGCGAATAAAGACAGATACTATACTAGCGTCAGTGGAGAAAACAATGTGATTGACTATGCGGATGTCTATACAGCTCTTAGTGAGAAAAGCCTGGGAGATTTTAAAGGTTTTGCTGCAAAAGTTAGCGGTACAACTTATAGTAATTTGATCCTGCCAGAAAAGACGGGAATAGATTTTAATAAGTTGTATGGAGGAAATAGTGTAACAGCGAATAATCCATATACAGAAAATTACCGGGATATCTGGGAAGCTTTGTTTACAGCAACCGGAACAGATGGTGTGTTGACACTGGTACCGGTATATGAATCATCTAAGATCGAAAGCACAGATGAAACTGACTTAATTCAAGAAAATGCAGAAGTAATAACCTACACGGGTGGAGATCCGGATCCTGATAAGAATGATGGAAGTTTCCTTGTAGGAGGCACTTTCAAATATACTGGAGATGTAACCGGTCTAAATGACGCGTTATTTGCGGTAACAAAACAGGAGAAACAGCATAGAGCCGGAAGCAGCGAAATAGAAAAGGAAAACACAAAGCTGGTAGGATACGGAAAAATAAGTACTGATGGTAGGACAATCGCTATCAATTCAGAAGGCGGTGTATATTTTGAAAACGCCAGAATGCAGCTGGATGCTGCAGGTTCTACAGTGAACAGTGCAGATAGTACGTTTAACTTGGCATTTCAGAAAATAAGTACAGCTAACAATCTGATCACTTATCAGTGGGAAGATGACGCTATCTATGGAGTTCACGTATGGGGAAAAGGAAATAGTGGTGGACCGGATATTGATAAGCTGGCCGATTTAGCTCGGAAATCGTCAGGGGATTCCACTATGGTTGAAGCAGGTAGAGAGATTCAGGGACTATTCCTGGATGAAGGGCAGATTGACATCCCAGGCGTAACTACAAACATTCAAGTACAACCAAAAGAAATTGCTACGCGTACATCTGACCGAGAACAAGCAGGAGGAAGCGTACAGCAGATCACAAAACCAGATTCTTTGAAGATTCACGCAGAAACAGACTTTGAGATAACCGCGGGATTCATGATTGATGAGAATTATCCGAAAGATTTACAAATCGGTAGTTCTGCAGCAGAGGATGCAAAAATGCATATCGCACTTTACAAGAAGAATCCGGGTAACGATTCAGTAGGCTGGCATAGCTGGGCTTTTGATGGGAGGTTAACAACTGGAGCTAATATTGCCGGTTCTGGCGATAAAAAGACGAGTACAGGAAGTATTACTTCCAATTCCGGAAGTAAAGGAGAGGCTACTGTCACATTCCCTATTTATAATCAGGTAAATCCTAATAATGGGAACCCGACCGTTTCCTGGCAGTGGGATGACGGGGCCAAGTACTGTATCGTGGCGTGGAATAAAAGCAACACAGACAATGTGAACTTCACAGATGATACTTTGAAACCAGGGGGAACGAATGCAGAAAAAGCGCCAAGTGTAACGACCGATATTGCTCTACAGTGGCAGGAGAGCAGCTATTACGTTTACATACCGGCTAACGTAGTCCTGACAGAGGATGAAGCCAAGGTAAGCGGAGGCGCTGAAGGTTATGCAGGAGCAACAGCAACAATTCGTTATAAGAACTCAAGCAACGGGAATCCGGCAGAAGGCAACAATGAAAAAGACCAGCCGGAAGTAGAAGTACAGGTGCAGGATGGAGTGGCGCTTCAACAAACTGGCGGAAGCAAAAGTATGACAATGAACATCTATGGAACAGATGGAAATAGGAGAGATGCATCTAAACAGACAGATACCTCACCTCAAAGTGGCTATGTGTATATTGGACTTCTAACTACAGATACACAAAAAAATCAATGGATCAACGGTAGTGAAACGTTACCAGCAGGAGAAAGTTTCCAGTATCAGATAAATGCGAGAATTAATGAAGACGACGCAAAAGATACAACGTATGAAGGTGTTTTGAACTACCAGCTGACACTTCGGGATTATGTAAGGCCAACATCATAAAACAGCAGATGGAGGAAAAGAGATGAAAACATCTAAAACAATCAGAAAAGTACTGGCATGTGCTGGACTCTGTCTGCTGCTGGCAGCGGCTCCGATAGGGGAAGCTAAGGCAGCCGGAGTGGACAGTGGAGTCAATGTAACGTATGTTGCGAAGGGAACCCAGGGAATCGGCGGAGACGGCAGCGAAGGAAGCAGCACGATCAACGCCGGGAAACGCACTAGTCCGGTACGGACAGGAGATGCCTCCTTACCCATGGCATATCTGGCTATGGTTATGATATCAGCAGGAGCAATTTTACTGATCCTGCTGAAGGATAAAAAAGAAGAAAAAGAGGAGGAAAGTGCATTTTAAAAATACACTTTCAAGACACACGGAAATCCATCAGCCGGGAAAAAAGAGATGGAGGGGAACAGGATGGAGAGGCCATCCAAACAATAAAAAAACACAGAGAAAAGGAGAAAAAGAAGTATGAAGAAGAGATTAGCAACATTAGCAATTTTAGGAGCAATGACAGTGAGTGCAGTAGCACCGATGAGCGTATTTGCGGCAGA
>OJSH01000011.1_pt1 | contig 218293 bp, 178 predicted proteins | sample 1599441 | NCBI WGS metagenome assembly OJSH01 (sample SAMN04168658, study PRJEB22393) | human gut metagenome | biome: human gut microbiome; feature: stool | host: Homo sapiens | collected 2014-03-24 | reverse complement strand
TTTATGAAATTCGCAGTGTAGTTTTGTGCAATTTTTCAAATTTGCTCATTTATAGTTGTTATTTTGAAATAAACACAAATCCCTGATGATATATGGATTAATTATTATATAGAATGCAAAAAACGCGGATTACCTTTGGCTATTCGGAGGTTTTTTTGATTCAAAAGGAACATTTTATTTCCGGAAGTTCTGCTTATGCAAATCATGCAGGTAAAAATACAGATTGCGTATAACAAAAAAGACCCGGTCAGGAGCATATCACTGCGCCATAGGTGAATCTGCTCTCTTGACCGGATTTTTCAGTTTTTATCCATGTTTTTTCTTTTTTCTGTATATCACTGCTCCAAGAGCTGCAATTCCTGCCACAAACAAAGCCGCAGCATATGGAATATAATTGATATCATCTCCTGTCTGAATCGGTTTTGTTTTGTCTATATGTTTCCCATTATCCTGATCAGCAGCCGACGTACTGTTCTGTTCCTGACTTCCATTTTCATCACTATTTGCTTCCGGATCCTCTGTTTGCGGATTTTCCACTTCCGAATCTCCTGATTCAGCTTTTTCAAAAACAGCCTCTGTAACGCCTGATGATACTGCTGTAATCTTATCATAAATGATCGTTCCCGTTACCATACCCTCGTCTCCGACTGCATCCGTTCCGGGAACTGCATTTACCCACAGTCCAAAGGATGTAATGCTTGTCTTATCCTGTGCAAGTCCTCCTGCCGGATTTCCCTGCGTATCTCTCTCTACAAAATCTGTAAATGGTATTGTCACTTTGATTGGAACAGTGCCATCATTTTCCGCATAAGCCTCATATTCGTTCAAATATGTTTCATATACCTTACCATTTGCCGTCAGCTGGATAACTACTTTCTGATGTTTTCCATCCGGTATTGTATAGAATTGAAGTGCATCACAGTCAGACCAGTTAACTTCCTTTGAAATCGTAGCTCCCGCCCATCCGTTCGATGTCTCATTATATACAAACTTCATCGCATACTTGCCGTCAAATACCTGTCCTTTTTCTGCTGTCAAAGCCAGATTAATGGTGCATCCGGTATCTTTATTCACTGCCCAGTAATTTGTAAGCATACTGTCCACACCATAGTAATTTTCAAATCCATCAATTTCATATGGATCTTCTTCTGGTATCACAATATTATAGAGTACACCTATAGATGCGATCACTTGTCCGTCTGCTGTCAGTTCAAGCGTACCTTCTGCCGACTCACCCAGGCTCTTTAATGTTTCTGCTGTCAACTGAGCCACTGCTGTACCATCTTTCAGTTCTGCAGTAATCGTCTGCTCTGTCTCTCCTTTTAATACAAACGCAATCTGCGAATTTTCTGAACTGCCATTTACCTGTGCAGTAAGCTGCGTTGGCTCCAGTATACGACTTCCCGCCACAGGAGCCGTGATATAACCGTATACTCCTTTTGCCGGTGACTGAACCTCAGGTGCATTAATATTGGCAAGAATATTTTTCTGATCCGATGCAAAAATTGAACGATTATCATTAAAAAAGCTTATAAACCCATCGAGTGTTTCGTGACCATGCAGTGTTCCGTCATTGTTCACGGAATCTACATATGGTGTATAATACCCGTCCTTTTTTCCAAAATTTGCCCAAAGAAGAAAATAAGATGCATTACTTTCTGACACTACATCCAGCACCATATTATACCAATTAAGATTTTTGTTTCCTGTCTCGTGAAGAACTGTCTGATTATGTCCGGGATCCGCACTGCTGCATGCAAGTCCTGTTTCTGTCACTGCCATAAGCTTTCCATGTTCATCAGCAAAATTTTGTACTATTTCAAGCTGCTTCCTTAAATTTCCAAACCACACCTCTTCTTTATCATCCACGGGATCCATATCATACATATCGAACCCGATTACATCCACATATTCATCGCCGGGATAACGGATTCCATACTCTTCTTCTGAAACCGCCTCACTCCCCGGTCCGTATAGATAAAGAAAATTGTGTACCTCTTTTTTATCTCTGAGATATTCTACTGTATATTTATATACGCTCTTATATGTTTCTGCATCACAAAACGCAGCGCCCCACCAGAACCAGCTGCCCGTTGCCTCATGAAACGGTCGAAACATTACCGGTCCATCTACACGGCCCGCAAAATCAGCGATCATATCAAGATATGCATTAAATATTTCATTATATTTTCCTCCCGGAAGAATCTGGTTCATTGTATCTCCGGTCAGTGTGTTCGGCGTATATACAGAAAAATCATATTTTGCATAGGAAGGATCTGTCTGCGGATCATAATTTGGATTTTCTTTTACCAGAGAAAAGTTTGGTGTATGAGAGGACAATGTAATGACTGATCCATTGGCAATGTTGTAATTTGCAAGCTTAGCCGCAGCCTCCACGTTGGCTTCTTCTATTGATTGCCCCTGTGTATCTACCGCCTCAAATCCCGGTTTTCCCGCCATCTCACTGTTGTACTTTTCAGCACTGTATTCGTTTCCTGTAACCGATAACGTATCCATACCTACAATTCCTGCATATGCACCTGTTACATCATAAGTGTCTGAATTAGAAAGTTCTGCACTTCCGGCCTTATGCCATGTATCATTCTGGTGCCCATAGATGATGCTATCTGTCTTTCCCATTGCCTGAAGATACTGATAAAGTGCCACTGTCTCTCCTGTTGCAGATGGATCTGTAATTGAAACCGATGAAGCATATTCTTCTGATTCTGATGTTCCATCCTTTTTAACCACTGTCAATGCACTCCCATTTGAACTTACCGGATTCCCACTGTTGGCTGCAAGTGTGGAATCGACACTTGTATCCGGCTGTTCGCTCTCATCTCCTGTTTCACTGTCCTTTGCCTCAAATTGAATATTATCAATCCATACTGCTCCAGAATATCCGGTATTGCATCCTACAATCTTGACTGCAAGATCTGTGACCGCATCAGATCCAATTGCAGGAAAGCCAAACACTGCCCTCGCCTTTGTCAATCCTGTTCCTTCCTCTTCCTGTACATCGATAAGACTTGTGTTCACATCAATTCCACAATTGGAATAAAACGCCAACTTCAATTCTCCTTCTGTCAGTTTTTCTGTCTCATACCAAATATCCATAGAAATTTGTGTTACACCAGACAGATCGATCCCCTCTTCGCTCTTCCAACATGCTGCTATATTGCTCCAGTTCTTGTCTGCATCCTGACTGAAATCAACCGCTATCTTCATGCGTCCGTTTTCTGTATCTGACTCTAGCGTTGGCTTGGCTCCATTATATTGATATTCCCAACCTTCTCCATAGTACCAACCTTCTATTCCATCCTCAAAATTAAAATCATACCTTGTATTGAACAAATCTTCCGCCGCCTGTACACGCGACATATGAAAACCAGGAGTTACGGATCCCGTTAAAAGCACTCCCGCCAAAACGATTGCCATCAATTTCGTAACTATTTTTCTTTTCATAACTTTTCTCCTATTTTATCCGGATCGCTCATTCACATATTTCCCGTCAAAATATCTTTCCCTTAAAAATGATCCTACAGCAAGCCTGCCGCACCTATTATACCCGCATTATTTCCAAGCACAGCCTCTTCAATCTCCGGAACATCTCCCCTTTCTCCGCCAAAACATTCTTCTCTTAAAATTCTGCGAAGTGGTACAAGAAGAGACTCTCCCTGTCCGGAAATTCCTCCGCCCAGCAACACAAGCTGCGGTCGAAAGATATTCACAATATTTACGATTCCAAGACCAAGCCTGCGGATATAGATCTCTACTACTTCTTTCATGGCCGGATCTCCCTGCTTTGCCAGAGCAAAGATTTCTGATGGGATCAACTCTTTTTTAGAGATGCGTTTTGCCTCTCTTTTCAGTGCAGTTGCGGATGCATATGCCTCCAGGCATCCTCGCCGCCCACAGGTACAAGGTTCTCCATTTTCCACAATCACCATATGACCCAGTTCACTTCCGCCGATTCCTCTGCCCTCATAAATCTCGCCATCCAGAACGACTCCGCCTCCAACACCGGTTCCCAGTGTGATCATAACCACATCACTGCACTCTTTTCCTGCTCCTGCTATTGTCTCCCCTAACGCTGCACAATCCGCATCATTTGCAATTTCCACCGGAATCGGAAGATAGGTTGACATCTCCTTTACCAGCGGCACGTCTTCCCAACGAATATTATTAGAATAGCGGACGATTCCTTTCTTACGGTCTACGGTTCCGGGAACACCGATTCCAACGCCAACACATTGTTCCATGGCAATCCCGTTCTTATCCAGAATAGAAAGTGCGGTTTCTGCCACTGTACGGATTACTTCATCTGCCGGACGCTCTGCTTTTGTCGGAATGCATACAGAATCAAGCAGCTTGTTGTGCACATCCACAAGCCCGATTTTTGTGTCTGTTCCGCCAATGTCAATACCTATCCGCACCGGTGCCGCCTTTGCACGGATTGTTGTGATCAGCGCATCACAACTTCCTTCTATTACATATGCTCCGCTTCCCGCAGGAAGAAACAAACTGTCTCCTTTCTGATAAGACACTTTATTTCCACATGAGACAACTCCCTCTCCGTCAAGGATCAGTATGCTGACAAAAGATTCCTCTGAAACAGTGCCTTCCACCCTGCACATCATCCGGCCATCCAGATTCAACTTGTCTACTGTAAAATAATCGCAGTCTGCCACATGGGGATAACTGCTCCTGCTTTTGATCAGAGGTACCCGGTTGGTAACAGCGATTGCCTTCTCTATATGCAAATCGCGCTTTTTCCCGTCTTTTCCTACTCTCCCGTAATCGTAAACCCGATAAGTGACATTGGAATTCTGCTGTATCTCCGCAATCAGGATATCCTTTCCGATTGCATGAATCGTACCCGACTCTATGAACAAAACATCTCCTTTTTGTACTGGTACTGCATTGAGCACTTCCAAAAGTGTGTCCTCCTGGATCCTTCTTGCAAATTCTTCTTTGCTGACTTCTTTTTTAAATCCATAATAAAGAAACGCTTCTTTTCCGGCATCCACTACATACCACATTTCTGTTTTTCCATATTGTCCTTCATTTTTAAGGGCATATCTGTTATCCGGATGAACCTGAATAGATAAATCCTGCTTTGCATCAATAAATTTAGTCAAAATGGGGAAATCACGAAACCTCCTGCAGTTGGTTCCCAACACTTCTTTCCCTTCCGCCTCTATGTACTCCTCCAGTGTTTTACCTGCATATGCACCATTTACAATCGTGGAAGGACCGTCCGGATGACAGGACAATTCCCATGTCTCCGCAAGAATTTCTCCGTCATATTCTTTTCCGTATTCTTCCACAAGCCTGTGTCCGCCCCACAAATAATCCTTACAGCTCGGCTTCAGTTTTAAAACGCTCATACTCTCACTCCTCTTTTAAAGATCCCTTCCATTTGTTTGAATGACGTCTCTGTACCAGTATGCTGAATCTTTTAAAATTCTCTCCTGTGTTTCAAAATCAACATATACGATACCAAACCGCTCCGCATAGCCTTTTTCCCACTCAAAATTGTCCATGAGCGACCACTGGAAATATCCGCGCAGATCAATCTCTTCTGCGGCGCGCTTCAACTCATGCAGATATCTGGCAAGGAAATCAATCCTGTTCGGATCATGGACTCTCTGATCCAATGACACAACATCATGACATGCCATTCCGTTCTCTGTAATATATATAGGTTTCTTATATCTCTCATAAAGAAATTTAGGCCCCCAATACAGACACTCCGGTGTTACCGGCCAGTTGACCGCAGTTTTACCGGCTCCCGGCACACGCCCGACCTCCTCAGGATTTCCATCTGCTCCCATGCGGAATGCTCTTCCATTATAAATATTCTGCCCGTACACATCGATCGGCTCAGAAATAAGACGCATATCCTCCTCCGTGATCTTCGGAAGATATTTCTCATATTTTTTCAGCCCCTCCTCCGGATACTTTCCAAGAAGAACCGGATCTGACCACCATGCCACATTCCATGTCCAGTTCGAATCATCTTCCGGCATGGAGAAATATTTCTTTCTGGCAGCTTCAATATCCTCCGGACGGTCGGAAGCCGGATAAATGATGCCGCTGGTCGGAGCATAACCTATAGTCAATGGCTGTTTTGCGTGCTGCCTTAACATCTGAACTGCTCTGCCGTGCGCACGCAGCGCATTATGTGCCATTTCAAAGGTATCCCGTACAGGACACTTCAATCCAGGCGCGTGTACCCCCGTCAGAAAACCAAGTCCTACAAAACACTGGGGTTCATTTAATGTAAAGAAATGGGTTACTCTGTCACTGAAGCGCTCTGCCACCAGTCCGGCGTACTCTCCGAACCACTCCGCAATATCTCTGTTCATCCAGCCGCCCTTTTTGTACAGCTCATATGGCAGTTCCCAGTGATACAACGTAATATAAGGTTCAATATTATTCTCTATCAGAGCATCGATCAGATCGCTGTAAAACCGTATTCCTTCCTCGTTTACTCTCCCTGTCCCCTCGGGCAGAACACGTGTCCAGTCAATAGAAAACCGGTATGCCTTCAATCCGATTTCTTTCATAATGCGTACATCCTCGCGAAAACGGTGATAATGATCGCATGCGGTCTCTCCTGTATGCCCGCCATATACCTTTCCGGATTCTTTTGTATACACATCCCAAATATGCATTCCCTTGCCTGCTCCTTTTACACCGCCCTCAATCTGATAAGCGCTGGTAGCTGCACCCCAGACAAAATTGTCAGAAAATCCCATATGTAATTCCTCCTGTGCCCTCTGTTTTTCTATTTCTCTGCCTGATATATTTACTCTGCCAGTGACTCCACTGCCTTTGTCAGCACCTTTCGCTTCTCTACGGCATCTGCATCACTGGTTCCTTTTACACCGATATAAAATTTGATTTTGGGTTCTGTTCCTGACGGACGGATACAGCACCATGCTTCATTCTCCAATTCAAAATAAAGCACATTCGATTTCGGAAGTCCTGTGACTGTCTGTGCTCCTGTCACACAATCCTTTACGATATCTTCTCTGTAGTCTCGAAACCTCATCACCTTCAATCCGCCGACCTTTTCCGGTATATTTTCCCGAATTTGTTCCATCATGGACTGGATCTTCTTTGCACCTTCCTGCCCTTTCAGCGTCACTGTACAAAGCCCTTCCTGGTAATATCCATATTTTTGGAAGAGATTCTCCATCTGATCACAGAGCGTGATCCCCTGATGTCTGCAGTACGCCGCCACTTCACAAAGCGCCATCACTGCTGCAACTGCATCCTTATCTCTTGCGTGTGTTCCTACAAGACATCCATAGCTTTCCTCATAACCAAACACATATTCATAATCTTGCTTCTGCTCAAAAAACTTGATCTGCTCCCCAATGTATTTGAATCCCGTAAGCGTCTCAATGAGTGTCATGCCATAGTCCTTTGCAATCTCTTTTGACATCTTGCCTGAAACAATCGTTGTTACTACAGCACCATTTTCGGGCAAAGTTCCCTGTTCTTTCCGCTGTGACAATATATATTCCAGAATCAGCATACCCGACATATTTCCGGTAAAACTCTGATATTCTCCTGTCTTTGTATTTTTTGCATACACTCCGAGCCGGTCTGCATCCGGATCTGTTGCCAGTACAATATCTGCATCCTTTTCTTTGGCAAGCTTTAATGCCAGACAAAACGCATTTTTATCTTCGGGATTTGGATAAGACACCGTCGGAAAATCCCCGTCCGGAAGCTCCTGCTCTTTTACTACGTATACATTTTCAAAACCAAGCTCTTTTAGAATCCTGCGTACCGGTATATTTCCGGTTCCGTGAAGTGGCGTATAAACAATCTTCAGGTTCTGCGCTTCTTCTCTGATAATCTCCGGATGGATGACAAGAGACTTCAACGCTTTCATATACTGATCATCTATCTCATCTCCGATTACCTGATACAAACCTGCCGCCTCTGCTTCTTTTCTACTCATCGTCTTTGCACCTGCATAATCTGTTACCGCATTGACTTCTTCGATGATCTGCACATCTTTTGGATACGTAATCTGAGCTCCGTCCTCCCAGTACACCTTGTATCCATTATATTCCGGTGGATTGTGACTTGCAGTGATCACGATCCCTGCCGTACATCCAAGTGTTCTAAGTGCAAACGAGAGCATCGGTGTCGGACGAAGTGAGGAAAAAACATAAGCTTTAATTCCATTTGCCGCAAGGCAGAGCGCTGCTTCCTGTGCGAACTCCAAAGACATGTTTCTGGAATCAAATGCGACCGCCACACCTTTTTTTTCAACATTCTCTTTGAGGATAAAATTTGCAAGCCCTTGTGTTGCCTTTCTTACCGTGTAGATATTCATCCGGTTTGTGCCGGCACCAATGATTCCGCGCAGACCTCCCGTACCGAATTCAAGCTCCTTGTAGAACCTTTCTTCAATTTCTTTTTCGTCATCTGCAATCCTTCTCAGTTCATTCTTTGTATTCTCATCAAAATACGGATTTTCCAACCAATCCTCATATCGTTTTTTTGCATCCATCTTTCATTTCCTCCATTTTCCCTGTCAGCAGTTTTCTATGCGATAATCAAAGCCATCAGATACAACGGCTCTGCATTCTCAAACTCATCTGGAAGTACTCTGATCTCTACCGTATGTTTTCCATACTCGCCATGATGAAGCACCGGCTCCAGATACAGGCAGTCTCCCCAATCCTCATCAAAGTTTCCATCCAGCAACACCGGATGTTTTGTATCCCCATCCAGAATCAGCTCTGCCTTTCTCGCCGGGTGTCGGATTGTCTTTCGATACTGAACTGCAATACAAGATGCCTCTGTCTCAAATAACAGACGATCTCCCTCTTTGCTGCCGATCCAGCCGTTCTTGAAATGATCCAGATGCCCTTCTTTCTCGTTAGTATCTGCCCGAAATCCATCCAGCCTTGGACAGATTTCCCTGATCGTAAGTCTCTGTGCCCTTTCATATGCATTATCCGTCATCGCAGACGGCAAAGATGTCTGTTCCTCATCTTCCCACATTGATTTTCTTACGTTTTCCAGATATGCTGTAATCTCCGATGCCACAAGAGCATGTCCTTTGTCATTCGGATGAAGTCCGTCAGGTGATATTTCTTCCCGTATAAATTCTCCGGCTTTTATTCGTTTCCACACCGTATCTTTTATACTCACATAGGGCAGACGATACCATTCTCCGATCTGATTGTGATACTCCTGTGCATTCTTTCCCGTATCATAAAAAACATTATTTAAAAGCAAAACTGCCGGAACCGAACTCCATGTCAGCATTCTTCGAACGAGCCCTTCATACGTTTCCTGAAAGAATTTTTCCGGCTCATCATTCACAGAAAAATCTACCACTACAAAATCCGGCTGATACATCAACATATCTGTTACCACGCGGGATACCCCATAATGAGAAGTTGTACCTCCAATCCCCCCATTTACATAATGCAGTTTTGCTTTTGGAAATGTCTTCTCCCACCATTGAAATACCCGATATGCATAACAATATTCATGCTTTGTAGCAAGGCTGTCCTGCGTAATCGAACCACCAAAAAATCCCAGAGTAACATCCTCTCCGGCTTCCGCCCGTCTCATACATGCTTTCAATCTTGTAAGATCTGATTTATACATATTTTTTCCGCCTTTCTCAGATACAGAAATCTTCCTATCCGTACTACTCTTATTACCACTCAATATCCAGATTTTCAATATATGCAGATAATTCTTCTGCCATCTCCTCTGCTTCAGGAATCCTCAAATGTCCCGGAGTTCCCTTGCCATTGCGCCGAAACATAAAATGGCGGATTTTTTCATCCTGTATCTTTCTGCAGACTTCCTCCACAGACCGATCCCATGCGGGATCATGCTCCAACAGTGTTGTGATACATATGATCCATGCATTTGGATATTTTTCTCTGATCCTGCCAAGTAGCTTTTCGTAATTGCTTCTCCAATGCAGTGCTTTTTCACCGTCATAATCTTCTTTCATATAGTCATCCGGATGATTGTCATTCTGACCAATCGCAATGATCACAACCTGGGGTGTATACTCTTCAAAACTCCAGTCTGTCTGTTTTCCAAATACCGGATTGTAGTGTATTTTGTCCCATGCACTTTCCATACCTACATAATCTGGTGCGTGAAACCAACCCGTACCGTCCAAAAGTGCAATGCCTCCCTGTGCAATATCATGAATCTCGGCATCCAGCCTGCGCGCAGTCATCCACGCATAGGAATACCAGCTGTTAGAATACTGCCCGTTATGCTCCGGATCCGGTTTCCCTGTATATTCCACAGCTTCAGACACTTCACCTGCCGAAACAGAATCCCCATACACTTCTATCCTTCTATTCGACTTTTGTGGAGATTCCAGGACTTCACCGTTATCTTCAATTTCAAATCCCAAAAAGGTTATCTCATGACAGGAATCCTGACGCTTAAACAGCAATAGCTCATGCACTCCATCTTTTACAGTACTGACCGGTATCTCCAGAACCCCTTCCCCATCATCCGGAAGCAGAAGCTTTGTCTGCTTCCCGTCCAGAATACACCCGAGATAATTTTCCCAATATGCTTTTTTATTCTTCACATAAATCTTGAGCACTTCTCCCGTAAAACACATTCTCACAAAAGTACATGGAAATACAAATACAGGCGCCTTTCTGTCTGTCCAGTCAATCCTTCCACTGTATTGAAGCTTTTCATGATCCGGTAATATTCTCATCTCTCTTCTCCTTTTGATTCCTCTTTTTTATACACATGTTAAACTGATAGCGGCGGCCTTTTTCAAGACCGCCGTAATATGTTGTATTCTATTTCAGCAGTTCCAGATTTTTTCGGATCAATTCACATCTCTGCGCCACGCAATCCGGTGAACGCAGCGGATCTTCCGGTGTATGGAACAGATAATCTTCCAACTTATCTATCGTAGTTGTTGCCACATGCATTCTCGTATCACAAGAAGCATAATAGATATATACATCTCCGTTCTCTCTTGCAATTGCCCCGTTTGTAAAAACCACATTGGAGACATCCCCCACTCTTTCATTTCCAAGCGGCACAAGAAATACCCCTGACGGACGTGCAATCACTTTTGCCGGATCATGGAGATCCGTACCAAATACATACAGCACATATCTCAAACCTGCAGCTGTATTGCGTACACCATGTGCAATATGAATCCAGCACTTCTTCCCTCTGATCGGAACTGCACCGGCACCATTTTTTGATTCTGTCAGTGTATGATAGATTCTGTGGCTTATGATCTTTTCCTCATCAATTACTGCATGTTCAATATCATCGCACAGACCGAAGCCGATTCCTCCACCACTTCCAGTCTCAATAAAACCGTCCATCGGTCTTGTATAAAATGCATACTTTCCATCCACAAATTCCGGATGAAGCACCACGTTTCTCTGCTGCGGAGAGTGCAGCGTAGTCAGGTTGTCCAATCTCTCCCATGTTTTCAGATCTTTTGTACGAACAATTCCTGCTGCCGCAACCGCAGCCGACAGATCCGGATTCTCCTGATCCTTGCTCTCAGAGCAGAATACTCCATAGATCCATCCGTCCTCATGTTTTGTCAGACGCATATCATATACATTTGTCTCTTCCGGACAGGTATCCGGAAGTACAACCGGATAATCCCAAAAATGAAATCCATCAATTCCATTCTCGCTCTCCGCTACTGCAAAAAATGATTTTCTGTCATTTCCTTCCACACGGACCACAAGATAATACTTTCCATCTAACTCAATAGCCCCGGAATTCATCACCGCATTAATACCGAGACGTTCCATAAAATAAGGATTCGTCTCCTCATTCAGATCATATCTCCAGTGTACCGGTGCAAACTCTCTTGTAAGTACCGGATACTCGTAACGATCATAAATTCCGTTATAGAAATCTGCTTTTTGATTTCTTCTGCTGATCAGCTTTTCTACTTTTTTCTGCTCTATATAATACTGTTTATGCATGCTTCTGCATCCTCCTGATCACTTCTATACACATTCTTCCATTGTGATACGGACATTTCCATGGCTCCACAATCGGCTTTTCATGGGGTTTTCTATCTTTGTCAAGCGCCCAGTACCACTCAGATCCTGCTCTGTTGTCCACAAGATATGTACTGATATAATTCCAGATATCTTTTGCAGCATCCAGATATTCCATATGATCCGGGCACTTCTGCCAGCCATTGATAAATCCGACTACCGCTTCTGCTTGTACCCACCAGACCCGAGTCGTATCTACAATACCATTCTCCGCCTCATTTACCAGAGAATGATCGATATATGCTCTGTCGTAAATGTTCTTTGTGATTGACTCTGTAATCACACTGAGCTTTCTGGTATACTCCGGATCTCCCAATACTTCCAGACCACGATCTACAAGCCAGGCGGTCTCAATGTCATGACCATAGGAATACAGATCGATCAGGGTATGCCATGTCCTGTCAAAAAATACTTCCTGACGCCCCTCTTTCGGGTTATATACTTTATCCGCAATGATATCAAGCATAAAACGGATACTATCTCCCACCTCATCCAACTTCGTCACACGATACAACTCCGTATAAGCTTCAAAAACATGGAGCAGTGTGTTCATTGTTTTCTCCGCAATGACACCATTCTCAGAAAGCTTTTCATTGTCCTCCGGCACAAAGCTGATATTGAACGCTTCCAGATATCCATATTCATCTTTACATTTTTCTTCTATAATATCTCGAAGTGCCAGCGCCAGTTTCAGGGCCTCCTCATCTTTTGATGCATCGTAATAGGAAGCAAGAGCATAGATAGCGAACGCCTGATTATATGTATGCTTTGTTGTGTCTTCCGGTTTTCCGTCATATGTCAGAGACCAGTAGATTCCTCCGTTAATCCTGTCAACGCAGTGTTCTTTCAAGAAGCAATATGCATGTCTGGCATGCTGCATCAACTCCTCATCTCCAGTCAGCATATAACAGTTGGAGAAAAACCAGAGAATCCTGCTGTTCAGGATACACCCTTTGACCGCTTCCTTATCTGTCACAAGATCGAACCCTTTATATCCGTAATATCCGCCAAATTCCTCATCCTTCAAGCCTTCCCAGAACGGAATGATCTTATGAATAAGATGATCTTTTACTTCCTGTACAAACATCATACTCCTCCTTACCGGATTCCGCTCTCAGTATCTGTTTCAGAAACAACACTATGTTCTTTAATATAGGAAACAACATCCTCCACAGTCGTAAATGCAAGTCCTACATAAGTATCTGCACATCCATAGTATATTGCGATTTTTCCGCTCTGTGCATCATGGATCGTTGCACATGGGAATGCAACATTCGGTACAAATCCACGCTCTTCATACCACTCTTCCGGTGTCAAAAGGAATGTACTGCAGCGATATTTCACCACTGACGGATTATCAATATCAAGAATTGCTCCACCAATACTGTACACATATCCATTACATGTACCTGTTACACCGTGATAAAATAACAGCCATCCTTCGGTTGTCTCAATTGGAGCTGCACCTCCGCCAATCTTGACATTCTCCCACCAGTTACCGCTGTTGTTTCCCATCATATGGCGATGCCGGCCCCAGTAAACCATATCAGGGCTCTCAGACAAGAAGATGTCTCCAAACGGAGTATGACCGCTGTCACTCGGACGCGACATCATCATGTATTTTCCATTAATCTTTCTCGGGAAAAGAACGGCATTACGGTTAAACGGGATAAACGGATTTTCAATTCTTGTAAATGTCTCAAAATCCTGTGTTTTAGCAATTCCGATAGAAGCGCCATAAAAATCCTGACACCACATAATGTAATACGTATCTTCTACCTTAACCAGTCTTGGATCATATGCATATCTCGGCATAAAATCATTTCCATTCTCGTCTTTAAACGGAATCTTATCCTCCTCAAATTCCCAGTGAATCGCATCCTTGCTTCTTCCAAGATAAATATATGGAATCCCGTTCGTCTGCTCCCCTCTGAACACTCCGATAAATGAATCTTTGTAAGGCATAACTGCACTATTAAAGATTCTCGCAACTCCTTTTGCCGGATTGCGTCCAATGATCGGGTTCTCATTGTATCTCCATACCGGAAGATTCCCACTTCCCTCCGGTCTGTCCTGCCATGGCATATTCGGCACATTTGCTCCTATGATCTTTATATTACTCATATCTCTTATTCCTCCATAATTTCTGTTTTTAGCCCTTAACGGCTCCCTGTGTCAGCCCACTGTAAATCTGTTTCTGACATAAAATAAAGATGATCAGTGCCGGAATCATGGTGATGAGTACACCGGCACAAATATAGTTATATTGATTTCCAATCGGTCCTGTAAATTTATACAAAGATGTTGCCACTGTAACCAGTGAATTCTGATCCTGCAGATAGAGGTTCGCCATATAGTATTCGTTATATGTTCCCACGCCTTTTAAGATCATGACTGTTATGATCGCAGGCTTTAAGAGCGGCAGCAGGATACGGAAAAACACTCCGAAATAGGTACATCCGTCCATGATCGCTGATTCATCCAGTGAAGTTGGTATATTCTCAAAAAACTGAATGAAAATATAAATGGAGATAACATCCGTTCCACACATGAGGATAATATACCCCGGGAGACTGTTGATCCACCCAAGCGTATACATAATCTGATATACCGGCACCTGCATCGCAATTCCCGGAAGGAGCGCTGCAAACAAAAACAGATTACGGATCAGTCCATTTCCCTTAAATTTAAATCTGCTCAGCACATATGCAAGCATGGAACCTGTCATAATTGAACCAAAAAGAACAAATACCAAGATAATAAATGAGTTTCTAAATGCTGTTGCCATATTGGCCTGCTTCCATGCCTGAATAAAATTCTCAAAATACGTCCAGCTTTGCGGAAGCTGCATCACATTGGTTGAAGCATACTCTTCTGGTGTTTTAAATGCTGTGATCACACAGGATACAAGCGGAAGCACTGCTATGAAAATTGCCAGAAGCAGTGTCGCATATTTAAAAATCGTCCAGATTACTTTTTTAAGCTTTGCCACTGACATTTCTGCTCACCTCCCTGTTTAAATTTACTGACAGCTCTTTCTTCGCCAGTTTTTTTCTTTTTCTTACCGTACGGATGGCTTCCTGCTCACCCTCTCCGAAGAAATATTTAAATGCAGCTTTTTGTATGAATGTCACAAGCAGGATGATAATAAGAAGTACAACCGCCATTGCCGATGCCAATCCTACCTTCTGGCTTGCATGTGCCAGCTTATCCATAATTACAAAATAAGTTCCTGTTCCAAATTCACCTTTTGTGATAACATACGGCGGTTCAAAAGCACTCAGCGATCCCGTAATCGATAAGATCATGTTTAATACAATAATCGTCTTGATACTTGGAAAAATCACATAACGGAATTTTTGCCATCCACTTGCACCATCAATCGCTGCTGCTTCATAAAGAGAAGAATCCACAGACATGATCGCTCCGATAAAAAGAACCATGTTCTGCCCCATATAACGCCATACAGATGTTGCAGCCAGGGAAATATTGTTAATGTTTGTATCCTTCAGCCAATACGGCAGATTATCCAGCTCAAATCCACACCACTGCAATACCGTATCTAAAACAAAACCTCTTGTATAAAAGAATTTAAAGATAAATCCTACTGCAATTCCGCATACAAGATATGGGAAAAACAAAAAACCTTTAAAAACTCCCGCACCTTTTATTTTAAAACTGAGTATTGATGCAAAATACAGCGCAAGCGCCAGCTGCACAAAAGAAGCTCCCATATAATATAAACTGAGTTTTAATGCATTAAAGCAGTCTTCTCTCGAAAATACTTCCACATAATTCTCCAGCCCTACAAATGTTCTTTCTCCGATATATTTCATATCATAAAAACTGAATTGTACCATCTCCGCAAACGGCAGATATGTAAATGTAAAAAGCAATGCAAGTGGCGCAAACATAAACACTATCATGCAAAGCCTGCGGTTCACTTTTCCGCTCTGTATCCACTTTACAAATCCTTTTTTCTGCTTCATAAATCTTCTCCTTTTCAAACAGAGGCAGCAGAAACCTTTTCATTCCCGCCGCCCCTGATCCATCCGTCATCTCCACTGACACAGACTATTTCGTATAATCATACTCCTGTGGCGTAACACCGTTGCTCTCCTGTGCCGCTGTCCACTTCTCATTCCACTCTGCAGACATTTCTTCCATTGTTTTGCTTCCATCGATCGCTGCCTGAAGAACTTCTTTCGGTATAGATCCTGACACATTGATACCAAGCTCAGACTCATTATTAATATCTGACATAAGATTTTCCTCTCCGTCAGGCGCCGGAGTGTTGATCACCAGGTCAATATCTTCAAACGAAGAAAGTGTTTCCGGATACGGCATTCCTTTTACAATCGAAATTCCACCCTCTGATTCCGCAAAACCGGATTTTTCTGTCAGCCATTTGATGTAGCACATTGCCGCGATCTGTTCATCCTCTGAACTGTTGCAGTTAATTCCATAACAGTAATCAGGGCCAGCTGCTGCATATTGTTTTCCATTCACAGAAATAGGAAATGGCATATATGCGATATCATCTGCATTATCTCCGGCTCCCTGAATCTGAGAAATTGCCCATGAACCAAGTACCATACATCCGATCTTTCCCTGATTCATCATTCCCTTGCTGCCTTCCCAGTCTGTTGTTGTCGGATCATCTTCTGTAAGCTTCTGCTTCACAGCTTCATACAAAGTATTATAAACTGCATATGGACCAGTTCCGTCTCCATGATCTGCAAACGGATCTTTTCCTTTGGTTCTTCCTTCATTTGCAAAATCCGGATCTCCTGTTGCATTTCCGTCAATATATGCATCCCATGCATTCATCGTCCAATCAGCTGCAAAGTTGGTATAAAGAGGAATCGCATCTGTGTTGTCTTTAATCTTCTGCAAGTCCTCTAAAAATTCATCCGGTGTCTTCGGCAATTCTGTAATTCCCGCTTCTTCAAAGACTGCTTTGTTATAAACAATGCCCTGTACGTTCGCCATGGAAGGGATACCGTATACATCATCTTCATATTTCAGATTATCTACAAAATCATAACTTTCACTTAATGTTTTATAGCTTCCGAAGCTTGTAAAATAATTTTCCAGTTCATCTTTATCAACTGTAGTCGGAACCATACAAATATCACCCCAGTCGCCTGTAGAGAGCCTTGTGGTGACTCCATTTGCATAATCTGTTACCCCTTCATATTCAATATTTACATTCGGATACATTTTCTGGAATTCTTTAATATACTCCTGGAATTTTGTATCGATTACATCCGTCTTATGTGTAAGGAATTTCAAATCAGCTTTGATATCCGTGTAGTCTTTCCCCACTTCGATCTGGTCAAAGGTGACATCAATCTTCGTTTTTTCTTTTCCGCCCGAATTCCCGGAATTCCCACACGCTGTCAATGACATGATCATCATGGCTGCCATCGTAACTGCCAATACTCTTTTTGCTTTCATTTTTTATTTCCTCCTCTATTTTTAACTTGGTTTAATCCTATCATTAATCTATTTTAATTTCAAGTTTTTGTTTGTTTTAATTTCTATTTCTACTCTTTTCACATTTTCGACACCTTATTTTTGTATATTTTAACATATCAAAAATAGAAAACCCTTTATTTTCCATTCATTAAAGCTTGTTTAAGAGATTAATTAAACTTAAACCAATACGTTGTTTTAATTAAAAAAGACTTTTTACTGAAATTTTAATTTCTTCAGCAAAAAGTCTCTTTCCTTTACCACCTTAGTTCTTTGACACTGTCACGTTCCACAATCACACTGTCCACATATCGGGTCCCCCAGTGTTTTTCATCTCCTCTGATCTTTCCCATGAGAAGTTTTACCGCAATAGCCCCCATCCGCTTTATATCTACATTATACGTAGTCAGACGGTCTGCAAAACTATGCCCGAACAAATAGTTGTCATAGCCGACAATAGAAATATCTTCCGGTATTCGGAATCCTTTTTCAGTGAGAGCATCATACAGATATCCCGCTGACAAATCACTGTTGCACACAAATGCCGTCGGCATATTATCCGGAAGTTCCACCCGCATATCGCCGACAATCAGATCTCGATCCTCCAGAACCCATTCTTTTCGAAACGGTATTCCCGCTTCTTCCAGACCTTTCCGATATCCATAATAACGATCCATAATATTTTCATTGGCATACACCGATCCCACAAACGCGATATCCCGATGTCCCTTTTCCAAAAGATAGTGTGTCATCTTATACATTCCAATATAATTTCCCGACATTACTGCGTCACACTTAAGCCCTTTTATCTGAAAATCCAGAAGTACAATCGGAATTTCAGATTTTTTTACCAGATTTTCCACATATGACTTGAAATGCCATCCAATAACGATCAATCCATCGATCATCTTTTCCCGCATCAGTTTCGGCAGCTCATCCCGCCTCTGCATATCTGTATCCAGAATCTCCAGCATCGTCTGGCTCCGGCTTTTGGACGCAACATACACAACCTGCTGATACATGGCCCAGTAAAAAGAGGTTCCCATTTCCATATACATTTCGGAAGCGATCACTCCGATGCGATAGCCCCCTTCTTTTTTCTCATATCTGGAAAAATCATATCCCATATTCCTTGCTATTTCCTCGATCTTTTCACGGACATCATTGCTTACCCCCCGCTTTCCGGAAAGCGCATTGGATACTGTCACCGTACTTACACCTGCCGCCTGTGCGATATCTTTTAACTTCACTTCTGCCATATCAACAGTCCCCCCTGAATCTCACTGTATTTCCGGGCACGATCCTGCCTTCCACGATTCTTACACCTTCCGGCCTGCTTTTTCCCTCAATTCTTTTCAAAAGCGTGCTGACGCTGATCCTTGCAATTACTTTCTCATCATTTTCATACGTACACAATTTTACTCCATCCTGAACCTGCGGATAATAATTATCAAAACTTACAACAGAAACATCTTCCGGAACACGTACCCCCCGCTCTTTCAGTCTTTCAAGCAGCAGCACTGCCGTTTTATCGCAATTGCAGACAAATCCCTGTGGCAGTTTTTCCGGCAATTCAATCTCCAGCCGGTAATTCCCTTTTCCACATTCCCTGTCCGCAACGAACCGAAACTGCTCTTCTTCCATGCCTGCCCTTTGCATTGCTTTGCAATACCCAAAATATCGGTCCGTAATATTCTTGGTCGCATTCGGACTGCCCACAAAAATCAAATCTCGATATCCTTCCTTTAAGAGCAGTCTGGTCATCTGCTCCATACCGCCAAATCCATCCGTTATAATGTAATCCATATCATCGTAAACATCGTAATAATCCACACACACAATTGGAATGCGGCTCACTTTGCGCAGCATTTTCATATATTCCTGATACAATTCTCCAATCACAATCAGCCCATCCATGGACTGTTCTAAAAACACCATCGCATCTGCACTCAAGTTTTCTTTTTCACAGGTAACCACCTCCAGAACAGTCACATGCCCCCTTTTGGCAGTCTCCTGTGCAACTCTGCGATATATCTCCATATAAAAAGACGGAAATTCCTTCACATAGCGCTCTGCAACCAGAACCCCTATAATATGAGACCTCTCCTTTTCTTTCTCTTCATAAACCGGTGTTTTATATCCCATTCTCTGCGCAGCCTCTTTGATTCTGTTTCGCAGCCCTTCACTGACACCCTTCTTTCCTTTCAGGGCATTCGAGACGGTTACGATACTAACTCCCAGGCTGTCCGCAATATCTTCCAGCTTTACTTCTTTTTTCTGACCCATATCTCCACTTTCAATCATCATTCTCTTCAACGAGGAATATCCTGCTCTTAAAATCTCCAAATTCCTGCGCCACTTTAATCCCCGCCTGCATCAACACGGAGCCGCTGTACTCTTTTCCATCTATTCTGTAACGACTCTGTGCCTTGAGACCTTTTAATTTTACGAATCTGCTCTTTCCATTCGCCGCAGCCATTCCCTGCACATAAAATACAAGTGCTTTCTTTTTCGTTTTTTCCACGATCATCCAACTGTCATAACGTCCGTTTTCCGCAATCGATGCAAGTCGATAATAATCTCCTTCGCGAATCAGCTCATTGTATTTATGATAATCTGCGGTCTGTTTTTTTACAAGTTCTTTTTCCTCTGCCGACAGTTTGGTAATATCCAGCTCATACCCAAACGTCCCCAGAAGTGCAACATTTCCTCTGGTTTCAAACGGTGTCACCCTTCCAACTGTATGGTTCGGACAAACACTGACATGCGCTCCTATTGTTGAAACAGGATATACCATCGCTGTTCCCTCCTGAATTGCCAGCCTTTCCACTGCATCTGTATCATCAGAACACCATATCTGCGGGCTGTAGTACAGCATTCCCGCATCAAATCTCGCACCGCCGCCTGAACAATTTTCCAAAAGCAATTCTGGAAAATCTTGCAAAAGCCGCTCCTGCATTTTATAGACTCCCAACACATAGCGATGGTACAGTTCCCCCTGCCTGTCTGCCGGAAGTCCACAGCTCCCCATCGTTGTCAACTGACGGTTCATATCCCATTTTACATAAGCGATATCAGCGCTTTTTAATACGTCAGCAATCTTTTCATAGACTTCATCCACCACCTCATCTCTGGACAAATCCAATACATACTGAGCGCGGCTCTGTGTAATCTCTCTGCCCGGAATCTGAATCGCCCAGTCCGGATGTTCTTTATATAAATCTGAATCAGGAGAAATCATTTCCGGCTCCACCCAGATTCCAAACTTCATCCCTGTTTTCTTTACATCCTCTGCCAGCTTATGAAGACCTCCGTTTATTTTTTCTTCATTCACTACCCAGTCTCCAAGAGAGCTGTCATCACTGTTTCTTTTTCCGAACCACCCATCATCCATCACCAGCATCTCAATTCCGAGTTTGGACGCTTCACGTGCAATGTCCAGAAGTTTCTTATCATCAAATTCAAAATACGTTGCTTCCCAGTTGTTGATCAGGATTGGGCGTTCCCGGTGCAAGTACGGACTGCGAATCAGGTGATTCCGATACAGATCATGGTATGTCCTCGTCATCTTTCCAAGACCTTTCCCAGAATAGACAAGAATCACTTCCGGAGCCGTAAAACACTCCTCCGGTTCCAATTTCCACGTAAATCCTTCCGGATGAATCCCCATCATCATACGCACAGAATCAAATTGACTTTTTTCCGCCTGTGCAATAAAATTTCCGGAATACACAAAATTCATTGCATAAACTTCTCCCACATCCTGATTCGTTTCTGGAGTTACCAGAGCCATGAACGGACTTTCCTGATGACTTGACTCCCCTTTAAAGGATGCAATATTCTGTCTTCCATATCCTAAAGGTGTTCTCTGAATATGCCGCTCTCTTGCCCACGAACCGAACAACCCCATTACTTCAAAGTTTCTGTCATCCATATCCAGACTGGCACTAAGTACTTTTTCCAGATAAAACGCCTCTTTTCCCTCATTGCAGATTGTCGCAGATCTTGCTATGGCATCCTGATCCCGAAAGACAGAATACCGAAGCACCACCTTCATTCCCAGAACAGGATCCCTTGTCAAAAGACTCAGTGTGATACAATCCTCCTCATTTCCCCATGTTGCAGGAAGTCCCGGAAGTTTTGGCTTTCCTTTCTTGATCTCATACCCTTCATAAATCAATTCGCTTGCTCTGTAACCGGACATACTTCTGACACAGATCGCACTTTCTCTGTAATCTCCCATTCCACTTTCCGGATACTCCATCGGAGCAAAATCCAAATAAGAATTCTTTTCTCTTCGATTCACCCCCGGAGTAAACGGAGCCTCATCCTCTCGAAGCAAATATCGGATATCCGTATCTTCCAGTTTTTTTCCATAATATAAATGGTTCACATACTTATCTTCAGTCACCGCAATTGCATATGTAGTATTTTGTGTATGAAGCAAAAATACCTTATTTTTTTCATCAAACACAACTCTCATTCACATCACCTCCTCTTTTTTAACTCGATTTTAACCTTATTTAATTATAATTTTAATCTTTTTTATCACTTTTGTCAACTCTGTAATTTTTTAAGATGATAAAACTCCCCTTTTTGTTCCATCAACTCTTCGTAATTTCCATACTCTAACACTCCACCATTTCCAATCACTGCAATCTTATCTGCATTTTTTATCGTAGACAATCGATGTGCGACAATTAACGTGGTTCGATCTCTCACCAGTCTTTGGATGGAATCCTGAATCTTCTTTTCTGAAACACTGTCCAGAGCAGAAGTCGCTTCATCCAGAATCAAAATTTTCGGATTTCGCACAAATGCCCGGGCAATTGAAATTCTCTGTTTCTGGCCTCCGGATAAATTATCCCCATGCTCTGTTATCATCGTATCCAATCCATCCGGCATTTTCTTAATCACATCCTCCAAATTTGCTGCCCGGACGATCTCCCAGAGTTTTTCATCCGGAATCCCTTCTGTTCCATATGTTATGTTGTCTCGAATCGTTCCCGAAAATAAAATGGACTGCTGAGGCACAACCGCGATGTGTTCTCTATAGCTCTGCAGATTCACTTCCATTAGATTTTTTCCATCAATCCGTACCTGACCACTGTCTGCTTTCAGAAAACCAATTGCCAGATTCAAAATCGTCGTCTTTCCTGATCCAGAACCTCCTACAAATGCAACTGTTTCTCCTTTTCGTATCTTCAAGTTTAAATCATTTAGTATTTTCTTTTCTTCCCCTCTGTAAGAAAACGAAACTTCATCAAATTCAATTTCACCTTCTACTTCTTTTACCTTCTCTTTTTTCCAGTTATCTTCAATATCATTTGCACACAGCACTTCTCCTATCGACTCAACTGATTCCAACCCTTTGGAAATAATCGGAAGCAATGCCATCACATTTGCGATCTGTGCAACAATAGATGAAAAATAGGTCTGATACAGCATAATATCTCCGATTTGAATCAACTCTTTCCACGCCATGTAAGCAGTAAACACCAGACAGAACACCTGAAAAATCTGAAATGCCACCCAGCTGATCGATGAAAAATAGGTCTGGACCATGTCCAGCTTTAACCCTTTTTGAGCAATTCTTTTCAACTGCCGTTCCATTTTTTCTGTTTCTTTATCTTCCATTGCATGCGCTTTTGTAACAGGGATCATTTCCACCATCTCCATCACTTTCGCAGATGTTTCTTCCATTTCCTCTCTAAATTCCCTGTTGTGACTTTTTATTTTCCCCTTAAATCCTACAATGATTAAAACCGCCACCGGAATCGTACATACAAAAAACAGAAATACAATCTTGCTTTTATAAATAACCACCCCAAATGACACTACAATATTCAAAATAATCGTAATCAAAGAGATAAAAATCTGAGACGCCAGTGTCTGAACCTGTTCCACATCCCTCATAATTTTGGACTGAAGCCTTCCGGACTGCATTTCTTTATGATACGTGATCGAAAGCTGCTGCAGCTTTACAATCAAAGCCTCTCTTAACTCCTTTTCCACACCTCTTACACTTTTCGCATAGAGCCAGGTATGAATATAATTTGTTGCTACATTCTGGACAAGAAATGCGAGCATTAAAATCGTATTCACAGTCAAAATCCGCACAATATCCCCCTCTTTATCTGTCACTGCATTGATAATATTTGCTGTGACGATTGGCAGCACCCACGTAGGAGAATGCTTGATTACAAAAAAGAAAACTGATCCAAACAGCGCCAGATACCGCCCGCGAAACAAAAGCAGCAATGTCTTTAAACTGTGACCTTTGTTTTCTCGAAACATTTGTGTTATATTACTTTTTTCATTTTCTCTTCCCATTGCTTTTCCCCGTCTATTCCTTATAATACTTCTTTATAATCTCCTGTACCGGCTTCTGGCAGATTTGATAACTGTCATCCTTATATGCCTGTTTTGCTGATGGTACTGCAGGCGCCCATTCCCACAACCCATACCCTTGCATCCACTCTCTTTTTCTGCATGACTCAAACATAGTTGTATACCACTCCACCTGTTCCTCTAACCGTAACTTTCCTTCAATCCCCCAGTTATTCGGAACGTGTTTTGATCCTGTTCTGGACATACATCCTGCTTCTGCAAAGAAAAACGGTTTATGATAAGCTTTTACTACAGCCTCGATCCGATCCAGTTCCTGCTCCCAGTCCTGAATCGGATAATAGCCGCTGGATGAAATCACATCTACACAATCCCACCATTTAACCCGGTCTTCCTGATACTTATCCGTATTGTATGATACTGTCCCATCGTAACACTCTCTGATTGCAGCAATCACTTCCCGCCACTCCTTCTCTCGATGTTCTGACATCACCATTTCACACCCTGCGATTAACATATCGCATTCTTCTTTTTGTGCAATCTCCGCATAATGCGTCTGAAATTTCGTGTAGGACGAAAACCAGTTTCCCCATTTTGGCTCACACGGTACATCATGTTCAAAAAAGCTGATATATGCTCTCCATTCTCCGTTTTTACAATTCACGGTAGGCTTTAATCCGACTCTGACTCCTTTTTTCTTTGCATAACAGATCATATCTGCCAGTTCCTCATCCGAAAAAGTAGCATTGGAACTATAACAAATCTCTTCTGAATGTGCTGTATCCTGCAGCCCTCCCGGTGCCAGTATCACAAAATCTGCTCCCGTATTCTCTATCATATAATCAAAGCTTTCTCTTGCCTGCTCTGTATTCAATGTATTTTTCCTGTAAAACGGAGCAAATGTAATTCCTTTTATAAACTTCATATGCGCAATCCCCTTCCTTTAAATTCCCCGAAAGTATAGCATATTCCCTTTATGCATGATATAATGATTCTCGCAAAAAATTGTATAAATCTATGATTACCCAACATTTGCATCTTACTGTTTTTTCACAAAGGAGGAGGACATGAACCCCATTTTCGAATACTCTGATACGTTAAACAATCCTTATGAAGCTTTCTTTTTTGACGCTCAAAAAAACAACTTCCCGGTTTCTCCGCACTGGCATTATTTTATGGAAATTCTGTATATTTTGAAAGGAACTGCCTATATCGAAACCGATACAGACAATTATGTTCTGGAACCCGGAGATCTGATTGTTTTCCACCCGCAGACACCTCATGCCATTTATGCTGCAGGTCCTTTTCCCCTCCAATATCAGGTGCTGAAATTTGATCCCGTACATCTAAATACTCCGGGAAGCAGTCTCCCTTCCATTTCCACACTACTTCATATGATTGATACTGACAAGCGCTTTTCCCGCTTTTTTCAAAAATCCGAGCTGAAGCATATTTCCTTACATTCCCTGTTTGATACAATCATACAAATCGTTACAGAAAAAAACTTTGGTTACGACATTCTCGCACACTCATATTATTGTATCCTTATCACAGAGTTGCTCAAACTTTGGGAAAAACAGGGATTTTCAATTACAAGTAATGCATTGCAGCACTCTCAGAACGAAACATTTTCCGCAGTGGCAGAATATATTTTTCAACACTATCAAGAACCCATTTGTATCGAAACTCTAGCACGGAATTTTCACATGAGTTATTCTCACTTTTCCGCAAAATTTAAAGAATACTACGGACAGACCTGCGGGCATTTTATCAAAATGGTACGAATCCAAAAAGCAGAAGATCTTCTTCGTTTCACTGATTTTGACCTTTCCTACATCAGCCAGGAAACCGGCTTTTGCGACTGCAGTCATTTCATACGGGTATTTCAGGAATTTCATGGAATTACACCCAAAAAATTTCGTAAAAATCTACATACCACCTGACATTTCCATACAATATAAAAACTGCCGGCACCACAGCTGCCGGCAGTTTTTATATTGTTCTTTGTTCTCCGTTATGAAAAGTTCATTTATTTTCTTATTTAACTCATAAGCTTTGATCTACTTTGACTTCGATTTCATCCACATCTTCCACTCGTATCATTTTTACAATTTCCTGATTCTTTTTATCTTTCAGAGAAATTTTCAACCACTCTTCATCACAGTCCATCACATGACATTCAAACTCTGTTTTTCCAACAAAATTGATTCCTTTTTCGCTTGAAATTTTACAATCTCTTCCCACTAATTCTTCAATCAGTTTTGACATGATACTTTCTCTGCACCTTTCTTTTTCTAACTTTTTTACTTTCCTTTCAAGCTTTTTCACTTTATCAGGATATGACATATAACACAGCACTATAACAAATGCCAACACACCCAAATATTCCATATTGCCACCTTACTTCGCCACCGGCAAAAATGGTGCCAGCACTCCTGCCACATTCGAAATCGGCATCGTCTGCAGCCAGATATGTCCCGGTCCACTGATGACCGTATTGAACACGCCTTCTCCGCCGAACAGCATATTCTTCACACCCGGCACGCTCTGAATCTCCATGCTGCAGGTCGCATCCATTGCAGCCAGATATCCGGTATCCACCACGATCTGCTGCCCCGGCTGCAGCTCATACTCTACCACATGACCGTCAAATTCCAGAAATGCCATACCGCGTCCGGAAAGCTTCTGCATGATAAATCCCTCTCCGCCGAAAATTCCGGAACCGATCCGCTTCTGGAAGAAGATCGACAGATCCACGCCAGCTTCTGCTGCCAGAAAACCAGACTTCTGTACTACAATTTCCCGTCCAGGCGCAACCTCATGTGCAACGATCTTTCCCGGAAAGCTGGATGCAAATGCAATCATTCCGTGACCGCCCTTTGCAGTATACGTGTTCTGGAAAATCGACTCTCCGGAAAACATCCTTCCGAATGCTTTGCCGATCCCGCCGTTGGTACTCGTCTCCATCTTCATATTCGGGGACATCCAGCTCATGGCTCCCTTCTCTGTGATCATCGTTTCTCCTTCTTCTAAAGTACAGATCACTGCCGGTAATGTTTCTCCTACGATTTCATATCTCATACGCATTCTCCTTATAGAATTGTATTATATTGTTAGTACAATTATAAACATTTTTCTTTGCTCTGTCAATCTGTGATTTATAACATTCTCGCGACTGAAATGAAAAAAACAAGCAATCCCGCTGCAAATAAAAACAAAGATCCAAGAATCAGACCGATCACCAGCCCCGGTTTTCCTGACGGGAATAATTTCGTGCGATACCCCGGTGTTTTTGCATGAAGAAGATAATTTCCGATATAGATTGCCCCGGGAGCCGCAGAAGCCATCATCAGGTACATCCCCACTGCCGGAAGCATATCCTGAGTCCCCTGCGCAAGTGTCTGTGCCTCCATATACAGTTCCATCCTGGAATACACTCCCTGCATGGCATAAAGTAAAATGACAGGAAGTGCATTGTTAATAAAATGAAACAGCATGTTATAACACATATTTCCGGTTTCCCACAACAGATATCCCATCATCACCCCACCGATCGCTGTCGGAAAAAATCGAAAAACATCTCCGTGGAACATCCCAAAAATGCAGCCACTGATCAACAGTACTGCCCATTTTCCAAGCCTTCCTCTCAGACTGCTGACAAATGTTCCCCGAAACAGAACCTCTTCACAGATTGCCGGTGAAATTGCTACTGTAACAAAGGACAGCAGAAACGGACCTGCGGCAATGGACGATGACAGCCCGTCATTGACCTCCAGAATCTGCTCGGGGAAAAACAGACTCAAGATCAAAAGCAGTACCATTTCACACAAAAACGTCCCTACCCAGATCAGAATTGTGCCTGCAATCCCTGAAAAATGAGGTTTCTTAAGCGGAAACACCTCCCGCAGATCCCCCTGGAACAAAAGGACAGCCCCCACTGCCACCCCAAACAGAAGAAGCTCTCCGAGCAAACTTCCATACATGCCAAACGGGGACAGCAATATCGGCGCTGCCACAAACAAAATAACCGCAGAGACCAGCAGGGTGAGTACACCCTGCCAGATCTTCAGCGGTTTTTTCACTTTACATTTCTGTTTCATTTTCTCCATCCGGTACCTCCTGTCTCTTTGGAAACACAATTTCTGCTTTAAACAAATCTGCTTCCGTGGAGATCTGCAGAGTGCCGTGCTGTAATTCTACAAAGCTCTTTACAATCGCCAGACCAAGTCCGCTTCCCTCGGTATTTCTCGAAACATCCCCTCTTACAAAACGGTCTGTAATTTCATCTGTATTGAAATTCAGTTCCGCAGAAGACACATTCTTCATTGAGATCCGCACATCCTGTTCTGTCTCTTTCATATCAATATACACACGCGTATGCGGCATTGCATACTTCGTGATATTTACGATCATATTCTCGAAAATACGATATGTTTTCTGGCTGTCCAGCCATAATACGATCTTATGTTCCGGCAGATTCCACTTCATTTCCAGATTTGCCTTTCTGATATTACTATCATACTCCAAACCTACCTGTTTTAGCAAATCTACAATGTCAATTTTCATATAATGAAGTGTTACCGTTCTGCTGGTTGCCTTACTGATCTCAAACAGATCCTCAATCAGCACTTTCAGGCGCAAAGACTTTCTCTCCAGAACTCCGATGTATTCTTTTCTCTTTTCCTCATCTGTCTCATTTTTTACCAAATCCACATACGTGATGATCGCTGTCAGTGGTGTCTTTAAATCATGGGAAACATTGGTGATCAGATCTGTCTTCATCCGTTCACTCTTGACTTCCTCACTGACTGCTTTTTTAAATCCCGTCTGAATGCGTTTCAGTTCATTCTGAACCGGCGCGAAAATTCCCACATCTCCTGTAATCGGGAAATCCAGATTCCCTTCCGCCAGCTGATTGGTCGATTTTAAAATACCCTGGTACTGTTCCTGCACCTTGTTGAGGTACTTTCTCAGGAAAATAAACAATCCGACGGAATAAATGATCAACACCCAGATTCCATACATCCAGAACATACTGATCACAAAGATCACCGCAAAGTTAAGCAAGACGATCCGTAAAATAGTTTTGTTGGTATTATCCCGGAAGTCGATATGCAGCAACGCTTCATATTGATGGCGGCAGAATGCTTTGAATGTTCTCCAGCATCCAAGAACAAGTTTTTTGATTTCCTCTGTCATGCTGTTCCCTCCATTCTTCAGCCACAATAAAAACTTCACACACAAGGACCTTTCTCTTAAGTACGATTTCTTCAGTACAAAAATCTCTCTGACACATCCCGCCAGCCAGTACACCACTGTAAAATACACAAACCAGATCACTGCATTCGCTGCCAGAGAAATGGCATCATTCAGATTTTCTCCATAGCTTGCAGAAAAGATCTGAATAAACTTGTGACTGCATGTATTCCATATCATGATCGCCAGTGCACGGACACACGCCATCAGACAAAGTCCAATGATAAATGCAATTTCCAGCGGACATCTTCTGGGATCCACTATAGCGTCCTTTTCCAGCGCCCGCTTCTTATACTGAGGAATCAAAAACGCTGCTGCTGCACTGAATACTGTAAAAATCAGAACAGACCAGTTAAAGGACGGCTGCTGCATCAGTTCATCTACATACATATATGCATACATATCATTCGATGTCTCATACTGCTCCAGATAAGCCTCCAGATTCTGTTCTGTCATCGCATACATGATCTCTACCTCCGACGGAGTCGAAATATAAGACGCCGCCGCTGAATAAACGCTGTTGTCATACAGCCATTGCTCTGCCGTAAACTGGAGGTTTTTATCATATGCTGTTCCGCCCACCTGGATATCGGAAATATCTCCGTCAACATCAAACGAAAAGCGAACACACAGTGCATACGTATCACCGTCAAACTCTTCCGGCAATTTCTTGGCAGATTCATCAGAGGTCAGCATTGCCGTTCCGGATTCATCAAAAATTCCATATTTCATGTACTTTTTCATCAATCCGAAACGACTGTTTCCATACTCTTCTATCACCTCGGAAGACTCCGTCTCATTCGAGATTTCATTATATAACAGATAATTTCCGTCCAGAATCGGATCCAGCATATCCAGCATCTGCTCTTCTTTTCGCATCTCTTTTTGATCCTGATCCGTTATATAGGAAGAAAACGCCGGATAAAAAAGCAGCATTCCGACAGATGAGATCAACAGTACAATGACCGTCAGAAGATTTCCTCTTTTATTGTTGTTTTTCAATTTTGTATCCAACGCCCCACACCACCTTTAAGTATTTTGGATTTTTCGGATCCAGTTCAATTTTTTCCCGGATATTCCGCACATGCACCATGATCGTATCCGTATTGATCGCCTTTTCCTGCCATACCCGCTCGTAAATTTCCTCTGCAGAAAATACCCTTCCCGGATTCTTTGCAAGAAGAAGCAGAATTTTATATTCAATCGGTGTCAGCTTCACCGGCTTTCCGTCAATCGACACTTCCACAGTGTCCTCATTGATCTCCAGACCGCCAATCACATGCACGTTTTCACGAACTTCCAGCTTTTCCATAAATCTTCTGTATCTGCGAAGCTGGGAATTGACTCTCGCCATCAGTTCCATCGGCGTAAACGGTTTTGTGACATAATCATCTGCACCGATGTTCAATCCCATGATCTTATCTACTTCCTCGGATTTTGCCGATAACATAATCACCGGAAAATCATATTTTTCTCTCAGCTTCATAGTCATCCGGATTCCATCCATTCTCGGCATCATAATATCCACGATCGCCAGATGGATATCCTCTTTTTCCATGACTTCCAGTCCTTCAATCCCATCTGCAGCCAAAAATACTTCGTAGCCCTGACTCTGCAAATAGATCTTAACACCTTCTCTGATTTCTTTATCATCTTCCACAACCAAAATGTGATTCATTTCCATCTCTCATCCTTCTCCTTTTCTCGTCATTTTATGCGGTCACGCACCTTTTAACAGTATACCACATTCTGAGACTTCTGCTCTTGTCGGAAGGTCAGGAATTTGTTTTTTATTGACTTCTCCATAATCGTGAACTGCGACGATGACTTTCGAAAACGGAAGTGGAATCGCATAGTGGTCCCATCTCCAGAACAGCCGAAGACATCCATGATAAGAAACTGAAATTCCCACAAAGGATTCCTGCGCCTGCTCTGCCAGATAAAATGCCAGTTTTTTCGGCTCATGCCTTGGTCCCAGCGGTCCGTCCAGCGCCACCGCAATGGAACGCGTCTGCTCATAAGAATCCTGTAGAATTTTTTTCAGTGCTCCAAACGCCGCAAATCCGTCGGGAACACGCAGGGCATGACCGCCGCATGCCTGCAGCATATGTTCAATATAATCCCCTCTTGTGTCTGCTGTCACAATGACATCTACCGGACTGGTTTTCCCGGATAACTCCTCCAGCACCAGATTCATCAAAAAACTGTCCTCATGCCAGAATCCAAACACCTGATTTCCTGTCACAAATTGGATTTCCTGCCATTCGATCGCAACCGTCTTTTTAAGAAGTTTTAAATAACCGGAAAACAGATGCTGCAGAATGTTCTTTCCCACTTTTTGTATGCTCCTCATATCTCATTTCCTCTTTTCTTTCCATACACTGACGATATAATGTTTCTGCATGTGCAGCCAGACGTGACGCCCGATAGCTTTCTGCGGTCTTTCGTGCCTCCATGCAAACTTGTCTGTAATCTGGACTCTGAATCAGCTCTGCCGCCTTATCACTCCAGATTTCTACATCCTCTTCTGTCATATACCCGTTGATTCCATTTTTTACAACATCTTCCACGCCACTCGCCCGAACTGCCACAATCGGATTGCCTGCTGCCATTGCTTCCTCCAGAACAATCCCCTGTGTCTCTGATTTCGATGCGAACAAAAACAGCTCACTTGCATACAGATACTGCTTTACATCCTCATTCGATATATTTCCCAGAAAGACCACGGTATCGGACAATCCCATCTGTTCTGCCAGTACTTCCAGTTCCTTCCTCATACTTCCCTCACCCAGAAGCAGCACACGAAACGAAAATGGCAGCTTCTCTTTCAAACACCGGATTCCATTCAGGAGAAATATCGGATTTTTTTCTTCCTCCAGCCTTGAGACGGAACAGAATAAATGTCCGTTTTTCTCTTCCCCAAGATATTGTCTGCGGATCGTTTTTGTCTTCTCTTCATCCTCAATATAAAAACTGTCATCCAACCCGGTCGGCAGCACTGCCATGGAAACCTCCGTACCGTTTTCCCGGATCCGGTTCTGCATTCCAGGTGTCGGCGCAAAGATCAGATCACATTTATTCGTAAACCATTTCATATATCCCGGGATCACAGTCTCTTTGGCAAACCAGATCAGCTTTTTTCTCCACATCCCTGCCTGCTCTTCTCTGAAAAACGGAATATAATGCAGGTAGTCTTCATACCGTGTGTGATACGTATAAATAACCGGGATCTGATACTTCCGTCCAAGATACAATGCCTGCGTTCCCACAAACATCGGCTGATGCACATGAATGCAGTCAAACTCGTGTTCCTTAAATCCTTTCCAGATTTCTCTGCTGACCAGCTTCGGATATACCATGCCGTTTTCCATCTTCTGACGCGTCACCTGAAACCGGATGACATCGTCCTCTTCCACCTGCCCGTAGCGTGGATCAAATCCATAATCTGGTGCGAAGACCGTCACCTTGTGTCCCTGTTTTCTCAATTCTTTTGCCAGCCGCTCCACGGAAATTGGAACTCCGCCGACAAACGGCTTATAGTTATTTGTAAGCATCGCAATCTTCATGACGTTTCCCCCTCTTCTATGCCAAAACACGAATGGCTGCTTCTCCAAAGAAATATCCGGCTCCTACAAACACCAGATTCCAGATCAGAATCCCCAGACAGGAACTGATGGTATATTTCACAAAATCCATTTTTACCATCCCTGCCGGAATCGAAATGATCGTACGCACCATCGGAAGCAGTTTACTCACAAACACTCCCACACTTCCCTTTTCCCGAAGCATGTCGATCTTACTCTCCACTGCTTCCTTTTGTTTCGGAAATTTCCTGAAGTAAAAGCCCAGCACCTTATCTCCGCCTGCTCTTCCCAGCCAATACAGCGCCCAGCTTCCTGTCAGTCCGGCCGCCACCGTCAGTACCATAACCAGCGGAAAACTGATTTCACCCTGAGATGCCCAGATCCCGGAAAGCGGCATGATCACCCCCGCCGGAAATCCCGGAAGATTCAGATATTCCAAAAGCACGATCAGAAAGATGAAAAATGCTCCATATTCAAGAAAATAATTTGTCAATGTCTGGATACTCATAGAAAACGGCCTCCCTTACTTTTGTATTTATCTTAAAATACAAAAATAAAGGAGACCGTTATAAGATTCAAAAGAATTTCTTAAGGATGTTTAAGAATTTTGGAAATCCGATTCCAGAAGATCTATCACATCATATAAAGTGTCAAACCTGCGCCATACTAATTCTAAAACCGCTTCATCCGGCTCTACCAGATCCGGAATCATCACCGGACGCATCCCTGCAGCTGCTGCCGAGCGAATCCCGGACGGTGCATCTTCCAGTGCGATTGCAAACTCGGGCAAAACCTGAATGGAAGCACAGGCTTTCAGGTAAATCTCGGGATCCGGCTTCCCCGCCGATACCATATTTCCATAAACAGCGCCGTCGAAATAATCAAACAGTCCATATTTCTTTAACAGCAGCTGTGCATGAAGCTCTCTGGAAGAAGTCGCCAGTGCCAGCCGATAGCCATGCTCTTTTGCATACTTTAAAAGCTCCTCTGCCCCGGGCTTTCTGTCTACCCCGTCTTCTTCCATGATCCGATGATAGATCCGACGCGTATTCTCCGTGAACTCTTCCATCGGAAAATCCGGCGATACATGCTCCTTAAAATACTGCTCTCTTCTCACTACATTGAAACCAATGGTATGATAAATATGGTCACCGAACCGTTCTCCGAATCCCATCTGCCTTCCGACTTCATTCCACGATTTCTGTACGACTCTCTCGGAATCAAAGAGAAGCCCGTCCATATCAAATACTAGTCCTTTAATCGGCTGCTCACTCATCTGACTGTCCTGCCGTCCTTTCTGTTCCCTACTGTTCTCTGAACACAACACTTCCGTCTGCAGCATTCATCTTTTCAATGATTGCCAGAGACTCCAGCTGGAATCCAAGGTTACGGATGATCCGTCCACCTGACTGAAATCCCTTCTCAATCACAATCCCGATTCCTTCTACAGAAGCTCCGGCTGACTGTACAATCTGAATCAGTCCCTGCAGCGCACATCCGTTGGCAAGGAAATCATCAATGATCAGAACCTTGTCTTCCGGGTTAAGGAATTTCTTTGCAACGATCACATTGTTTTTACACTTATGTGTGAACGATTCTACCTCTGCCACAAGCATCTCCCCTTCCAGATTGATGCTCTGAGATTTTTTTGCAAATACGACCGGCACATGAAAATGCTGCGCCGCAATACATGCGATCCCGATTCCGGATGCTTCGATTGTCAGGATTTTGTTAATCTCTTTTCCTTCAAAACGCTTCTTGAATTCGCGTCCGATCTCATTGAACAGATCAATGTCCATCTGATGGTTCAAAAAGCTGTCCACCTTCAGTACATTCCCCTCTTTGATAATCCCGTCTTTTAAAATTCGTTCTTCTAAAAAATTCATCTTCTGCTTCTCCCAATCACTTTTTGATTTTGTTCCCCATTATACCTGTTTTTTCTCTGAAAAACAACAAGTTTTATATGGCTTATATCTTCTCCGCTTTTTCCGATGTCTCGATATCCTCAAAAACCAGAAATACCCTTCTTAAAAGCAGCGAATTAAGCCACACTATCAAAGAAACACCAAGTAACAGCCAGACCAGAAAACCTAACATCAACGTGCGCACTGTCAGAAATGTCACAACTACCGGTACTACTGTAATGACCAGCATCAAAAGTGTATATGGCATTTTTGCAACCGTAAGGATCAATGCATTTTTCAATGTGTTCTTGATCGGATTTTCATATCTTGCCTGCAACGCAAATCCATAGATCCCCATGCTGATCAGCAGGATAGTCATGAAGATCAAAAATACCTGCATCACAGTCCTGATGGACGGACTCATCATACGAAGCAGCATAAAGTCGACTACAATCACGATCCCAAACACAAAATACAAAAGCCACATCAGTGTACTTTGTCTGAAATTCTCCTTAAATGCTTTTAAGAACCCTTTTACTATGTAGCCCTCTTCATTCTTTACCAGCCTCAGCATGACCGAATACATTGCTGTCGTGGAAGCTCCAATCGTAATGATGGGAATGGAACATACGATCCACAAAAGATTTAAAAACATAAAATCTGCTACTTTCCCTAAAAAACGTGTTACCCCATTGTCTATCCAGTTCATTTTTCTGCTCTCTTTTCTATTGTTTTTCTACTATTATAACATGCCATTCTATGGCATGAAACACTTCTTTCCGAAAAATGTAGAAAAACCTCCGGGAAGCGAAAGTAACTGCCATCTTCTCTGCCCTTGTTATATATTTCTATACAAAAAAACAGGACAAAAACAACTCCATTTTTGTTTTCGTCCTGTTTGCATGAAAAAAGCGGGTGATGGGAATCGAACCCACGTATCCAGCTTGGAAGGCTGGTGTTCTACCATTGAACTACACCCGCAGAGTTTATCGGGGTGACAGGATTCGAACCTGCGACCTCCTGGTCCCAAACCAGGCGCTCTAGCCAAGCTGAGCCACACCCCGTTATTCGCTTTCGTGTCGTTTTCTCCGTGACACAATAGCTATTATACATAAGGGTATACCAATTGTCAACAACAAATTTTAAATTTTTCAAAAAAATTTTTTCGCACCTTCTCCAACCTTTGCGAAAGCCCGAAAATACGCTATAATATCCATATTCTATAAGAAAGCAGAGGTACTTATTATGTGGGCTTACAACGAAACATTTTATCAAATTTACCCGATTGGATTCTGCGGTGCCCCGACTCACAACGATGGCATCTGCGTTCCGCGTATTCTGAAATTGAAAGACTGGAGCAGTTATCTGGAGAATCTGCAGATCGGTTCTGTTCTCTTAAATCCGATTTTCGAATCTGACAATCACGGTTATGATACCAGAGACTTTAAAAAGGTGGACTGCCGCCTTGGAACCAATGAAGATTTTCAGGATGTCTGTGACGATCTGCATAAGCATCATATCAAAATCGTGCTGGACGGAGTTTTCAACCACGTTGGACGCGGTTTCTGGGCATTTCAGGACGTTCAGGAAAAGAAGTGGGATTCTCCTTATAAAGACTGGTTCTACATCAATTTTGACGGTGACAGTTGTTATCAGGACGGATTCTGGTATGAGGGATGGGAAGGACATTTCGAACTGGTCAAACTGAATCTACAAAATCCTGCAGTCACAGACTACTTATTAGACTGTGTCCGCTTCTGGATCGAAACATTTGATATTGACGGACTTCGCCTGGATGTGGCATACAGTCTGGACCATAACTTTATGCGGAGACTCCGCTCATTTTGCGAAGAACAAAAGCCTGGATTTGTTCTGATCGGTGAAGTACTATTCGGTGATTATAATCTGATTGTAAATGATGAGATGCTGCACAGCTGTACCAATTACGAATGCTACAAGGGAATCTATTCCAGCCTGAACAGCATGAATCTGTTCGAGATCGCACACTCCCTGAATCGTCAGTACGGACCGGAACAATGGTGTATCTACCGTGGAAAGCATCTGATGAGTTTTGTGGATAATCACGATGTCACACGGATTGCCAGCATCCTGACAACCCCTGCACACCTGCCTCTGGCTTACGGTATTTTATTCGGTATGCCGGGAATTCCCTGTATTTATTATGGAAGCGAATGGGGCGAAGAAGGTATCAAGACTCCGGACAATGACTATGCGCTTCGTCCATGCTTTGAGGCGCCAAAACCGAATGCACTGACTGATTTCATCCACCGACTGATCACACTTCGGCAAAACAGTGATGCCCTCTGCAATGGAGGATACCGCAATATCTCAATCACAAACCATCAGCTTGTCTTTGAACGCCGTACAGGGCAGGAACGGATTCTGATCGCCATCAACGCGTCTGAGAGCGATTTCACGATCCATCACGGAGAATTGCTCGGAACATTCACCGATCTGCTGAAAAGCGGTTCTGGGAATATCTCACAGACGCTGAATGGCTCTCTGGATCTTCCGGCTTACAGCGTACAGTATCTCAAAGAGATTTCCTGATAAAATTTTTAAGATTAAAAAAATCCGTGTAAACATCCACACTGTCCTGCGATATTTACACGGATTTTTCATAGGTATAAATTCCTTTAAATTATTTTCTGAATTTATATTTTCCTTTTCTGTGACCTGACACAGGCTCAATAATATCCGACTGCACCAAGTTGGAAATGAGTTTGGAAGCTCCTGAGCTTTTCAATTGAAGCAGTTCCATGACAGCGCTTCTTCCAAATACCTCATCAAAACCAAACTTTTCAAAAAGTCGGTGGATATGAACTGTCGTTTCGTGGATATTCTTTTGCAAGTTCGTATAATTCGCTCGGACAAGTGCATTCCTGAAATACCAAGCATGATCCGCAAAAATATCATTCGTTGCAGAAAAACCAAGTGTTCTCAGATACTTGATGAAAAACACCGCTGTTATTCTCGTATTTCCCTCTCCAAAAATATGGATTTGCCACAGTCTTGAAATAAAAACTGCAAGATGGTGGATTATCTCATCCATTGACAATCCCCTGTAGCTAAAATCTTTCTCCTGCGAAAAATCATATTCAAGGGTAGCTCTCAGTTCAGAAGCGCTGCCGTACATAACGGTTGCCCCATCAAGCACCCATTCCTTTTTCGTAATATTATAATCTCTTATCTTTCCGGCGTGGTTGTAAATACCCCGAAAGAGTTTGCGGTGAATAGAGATCTACTTATTTGGCGAATAAGATTCTGTACTTCTTTTATCGTAATTTTTCCTTCAATATTACGAATAGCAATATCAATCAAATATTTAGATGGTTTCAGTCCGTCCACAGCCTGAAGTCCGACTGCCGTACTCGAAGCGTAACCTTTGCTGGCTTTATCAGGTTCGGACTCTTTCAAATATTCCTCAAACGGATCTTTATCCATATTGCCACCTCGCTTCATAATTTATAATTCACTCTATTTCTTCTAATAGTTTGGACAATCAAACCTATTTTCAAAACAGCGCCTAATCTTCTTTTCTTCTATATGGTACATGATGGTTCCGACACCATTCTTCTGCTATATTGATATAGGTCCGATTTCTGTAGTCATAATAAATCTGGCTGATTCCCAGATCATTTATTTTATCTTTAAAACACCTGTACGGATGCCTTCTTCTAAGAGCATCAAACAGTACTTCAGAAACTCTTTTATTCCCACTCTCATACGCAAACTTCTCCATGATACTTTTCTCATGAAGTTCATACTGATTCGGCAATCTGACATAATCATCCGTCTCATCAATTTCTTCCCAGAGCTCCTGATCTTCTTCACAGGCCATTGAATAAACCGATTTAAATCTTCTTCTGCCTCTGCTGTTACAACTACTTTATAATGCATATTTTCCTCTCATATCTGAAATCACAGCGTCTGCATTTCGATAATTTCCATTTTTTGAAGATTCTCTAGATTGTTCCAGTCTTTGAAACATCTCATCTTCTGTCATAGATGTATATGGATTATGCACAGTTCTTTTTATTTCAAATGGGAATCCGTTATGTGCAACAGCCTGCGTCAAAAACATTCTTATTGCAGATGTCGTATCTGTTCCAAGATCTTTAAAAAGTTGATCAGATTTATTCTTCAAGTCATCGTCTACCCTAATTTGAATTGTACTTGCCATCTTAAATACCTCCACTTCTTTTCCTTTTATTATAATGTTATATCATTGCTATTTCAATACATTTACAATGAATCGGATGTTTTTTTAAGTAATAAGTATCTTTCCTTCACACTTTTCTTTCAGTTCCTATATAAAATCATTATTCATAAATCACTGATTCTGTCATTTCAACGAGCAAAAAAAGAACTGCCTCTAAACTCTAGAAACAGTTCTTAAATATGAATAAAATTGATGTCAAATTGATGTCAAAACAAACGTTCAGATCCGCAAACCCTTGATTTTACGGGCTTTATTTGTCTAAGGACTTCATTATCGGGATTAATTGAACGATTCCTTCCACCCTTGTCCGCCGAGCTCCGTCAGGCACCGTACACATCCAAAAACCGATTTTTTTGGTCTTCCACTGAGGTCCATAGAGCCACAAGTTGGCTGTGTCATTCGTGTTGTACAAATTGTTTTGATATATAGATTGTCTCTTCAAGTAACAAGACAATTCTCTACTTATATTATAATCTTTCCCTGGAGATTTGCAACAATTTCCTGCTTTTTCTCCTGTGTCGCTTCCGCATAAACATCCATGGTTGTTGTAATATCTGAGTGACCCATGATACTTTGGATCACCTTCAAATTCGATTCATTCTCACACAGTCTTGTGCAGAATGTGTGCCTCAAATGATGAGCTGAAAAATGAGGAATAATGAGTGGTTCTCTATCCTCTTTCTCTGCTATTTCTATTTCATCTTTGTTATATGCAACTCTTGCCCTTTCAATCGCTCGATTAACTGCATTTGGTAAATATACCGTTCCGGTTGCTGTTACAAAAACGAAATTTGAATATCCATCAATCTCTTCTGAGGAAAAGCCAATGCACTTTTGGATCTCATACTCATCCAGAAAAGCATTGAACACTTCATCGATCATCGGAATGGTTCTCCGTCCTGAAATCGTCTTTGGTGTAGAAATATGCTTGACCGATTTTCTGTTTTCATCAGGTCTGTAGATAAAAGTATGATTCACACTGACAATGCGCTTTTCAAAATCCAGGTCATCCCATCGAAGACCGATGCATTCACCAATTCGCATTCCTGTTCCAAGAAGGACCGTTATAATAGGTACCCATCCTTGATATTCCCGATGGGCTTTTAAGTAATCCATAAAAGCTTTCTGCTGTGGAATCGTAAGCGCATGTCTCGGATTATCTTCCCAGATATGGCTCTTTTTGATTTCTGCCATTAATCCGTCTGTCGGATTTTGTCTGAGCAGTCCATCCCTTACAGCCATCTGGAATGCCGGATGCAACTGTGTATGTATACTATCCAGCGTATTTGCTTTCATTTCTTCATCCAGGATAATGCGATAATAGAATTTTTTCACATCAGAATATTTGATCTTACCAATCAGTCTTTTTCCAAATGTTGGTCTGACAAAGTGATTATACATATAGAGATAATTCACTTTTGTTGATGGTTTCAAATCATATTTCTGTTCGATAAACCGATCATACAGTTCATTCAGCGTCATCCTGTCAGCCAGCTGCGGATTCAGTCCATCTTCTTTGTCGCGGATGATTTTTCTTTCTTTTGCTCTGAGTTCAACCAATGTTTTTGCGTAAACAGTTCGTCTATTTTTATCTAAATCTGTATAAGAATAAGAATAGCGACCGTCTTTTCTCTGACTCTCACCGGTTCGCAACACATACCCCCGGCTGTCTTTTCTTGATTTTGCCATCCTCTCACCTCACTAATCGTGAGGAGCATCTTAACTGTGCTTATCCTGTCGGTATAATAGTTCCAATCCTTTCTTAAGCACCTGCCCTTTTGTAAGATCGTACTTTTCAGCATAAGCTTCCAATTGCTTCTGCTCAGCATTGGAGAAACGGATGGTGAAACGATAATTCATGGGATCATCACTCTTTGGTCTTCCCATCTTTGCCATACTATTTCCTCCTTCCTTACAACACTATTATACTTTATGTCCGACAACAAGTCAACGTGTTTTGCTCCTCATGTATTACATTTTATTTTTTATAATTCATCTCTGAAATTTTCAAGATATTCATCCACAATCTCTGTATTGACCAGAACAACTCTCTTCACATGATAGACTGCTTTCGCATCTTTCGCTAATTCCTGAAATGTATGCAACCCCATAGAATATAATTGTGCCCCTTCCTCATAACGGACAAATTTCTTTCTTCCGACCTGCACCAGCTTTTCTAATTCTGGAATTTCTTTTCTGACTTTAGGCATGAAAAAACCTCCTTCCTTCGTACATAAAAAAATATCTTTCATATATACAAAAGAAGGAGGGTGAAAATACAGCCTATGATATGCAATTTTTTTATTTTAACAAATCGAGCAGCGTATATTCACCTTTTGGAATCTTAGCTGTTCTATGATACTCTTTTATTGCTTCCACAAGAATCCCAGAATTAGAAAAATAATTAAACACGTAATCATATGATTTTACGTCAGACATTCTAAGATTTTCCTTACAAAAATCACTTGGTTTTTTCCCTGATTTTTTGAATTCTTTATACTGATTTTCAGCAAAGATAATCAACATTTCTATTTCCGGTGCAGTAATCACATTGATAACATCTATTTTATGTTCATATGCTTTACCAATTTTAAATTTTTCTCTTCTTGAATCTAATATTCTGATTACTGATATCTTTTCCGCAAATCCTTTTCTCAAATATTTCTGTTCAAATTTTTTGCCGTCCCTACATCGAATTACTGACTCCTCCAGCATCTCCTCTCTCGAAAATACAAGCAATTCTTCATCTAGAAGAATATCCATAATTGCATTTTCTGCAGCACCTTCACATATACACGCTTTATATTTTGCCAGTTCCATATTGCACCTCCTATTTCAGAGATGCAGTTATACTTTTCTTCAACTGCATATAAGCTTCATAAGTAGGTGTCGTTCCTTCCAGAAATCCACTCTGATAAGCATCGCTTTTCTTAATGTCATTTCTTTTTAGAATATTGGAAAGATTCTCTGCTGTAATCCCATCTCTATTTCTAGTAATAAAAATACTGTCATTACGGTCGTATTCATCCAAAAGTTCCGGATAATGAGTGGAAAAGATTAGCATACCACCATTTTTATTTATTTTTCCGTCCATAAAGAAACGAATCAGAGTACTTACTATTTCTTTATTGAAATGATTCTCTATCTCATCAACAATCAGGTAGCCTCCATCTTTCAGAACTTCTTGTGCCAAAGTGAAAGTAATCATTCCTTTTACGGTTCCTGACGAGAGATAATTATTTAATTCGATTGGATTGTTCAATACAATCTCTTCTTTTCCTTTAAATTTTAAATGTATAATTGGCTTCTCATTTTTTTCTTCAAAATTTAATTTTTCAATTGTTGGATCCAGATAGGAAATAACCTCAGCCGGAATTCCTTCTGAAAATGGTAACACATTCACATTGGTGAAAAGTAACATGCTGACTACTTTTATATGTTCACCAGTTTTTTTATTATATGCGATCATAATACTAACATCATCTGACAAAAAGCTTTCCTGTTCATCTCGAACAATGACTGGTTCTCTCTCCTCAAAATCCAGCATAGCTTTACGAGTTGTTACTTCTTCAGCTTTTTTTGACCATAATGATTCTGATTCAATACTGTACACAACTCCTTCTACTTTCGTATTCTTAGATGTTATGACCGTTTCCAGTCTGCAAATTTCTTTTGTAGTCTCCGAATAAAAATACACATTCAAAATAGCATTTTTTGTATTTCCTAATATATCTTTCGTATTCATGTGATTGATTGGTTCGTTGTTTATAATTCCCAACGCAAGAAGAAGCACCTTTAATACAGAGGTCTTTCCTGAGGCATTGATTCCTATAAACGCGTTTGCCGGATTTAAATATATATTTGAAAACAAGGAATACAAATTCACTTTATCTTCTTCCGCAACTCTTTGCTGTGCATAAAAAGATAAATCCAGCTTCTCTTTAAACAATGGTAAGCCTTGTGCGGTAACTCTCAATAATTTCATATAACGCCTCCAATTTAAAAACTGATTTTACGTGGTTATTTTTCTTTTACTTCAATTATATCCACATTTCTATATTTTATCAACGGATAATCCGTTTTTATTTTTTTAATTTAAAAATCTTTCTCTCACACCCTGTATTTTACCCCTCCATCTTTTGTATATGTAAGAGGGTTTGTAGATTAGAGCAAGATCCACCCATGTTTAACAGTATTGCCATTTGGCATCCTGTCATCCTATGGGATTTATCTTGATGGGGATCTCCCCATACCCTCTCAATAACAGACGCTTCACTTGTCTGTTGGTTCCACCTAAAGGTGTTCACAGCACTATTTCTAATATCCGAAGGGACAGCCGATATTGAAATACGTGGACTCCCAGTGGGAGGAATAATCGTAGCGAAAGGAGGAATATGAGAACAGAAAACAAAGATAAAGAACTGAATCACAGACATTTTATAGGATTACGTCTTACCGATGTCGAACTGGATTTATTAGACCAAGGCGCTGCTTGTTTATCTGTTAGCCGATCAGAATATCTGAGGAAACTTCTATTGGAAAAGCAAATCCATCATCAGATTGAAGTTGTTGCAGACATGAACGATCTCAGAAAACTGGTCAGTGAATATGGAAAAATCGGATCGAATCTCAATCAGATCGCCAAGCATTTTAACAGTGGTGGCAGTCAGTCTCGTGCTATAGAAAATGAAATCCATCAGTGCATCACGGACTTATTCCTGTTGAGAAAAGAGGTACTGAAACTGGCAGGTGGTATGAATGGCAATCGTAAAACACATTAAAAGCAGAAATGCAAATTACTCGGCTGCTATTAATTACCTTCTGTTTGAACATGATGAAAAAACCGGAAAAAAGATTGTAGATGAATCCGGTCGAAGCATCCTGCGAAAAGAGTTTTATATGGATGGTCTGAACTGTGATCCGATGTCTTTTGACAAGGAATGTGAACTGACAAATGCTCATTTTCACAAAAATAAGAAACGTGAAGATATCAAAAGTCACCACTACATTATCAGCTATGATCCAGCCGATGTTGATTAATACGGAAAAAAGAGGTACAATGAAATAGACTTCGTTTGTGTTGCTAGAAAGAGTAGATTAGGAGGAATTTTATGATGGATAATAATAAGATGATATGTTATTGTGATCAGGTTACAAAAGGAGAGATTATTGAGGCTATGGAAAAGGGAGCCAAAACACTCGCAGATATAAAAAGAATGACAGGAGCTTGTTGTAGTTGCAAGTGTGCAGAATTAAATCCAAGCGGGAAGTGTTGTGCACAAGACATTGCACTTGTGATGAAAGAGTATTTATCAAATAAAAATAGTTAAGATATTTCTATGGAGATTGGGGTCGTGGGTGATACAGAGAGGTGTGTTGCCCAATGTCATTAAGTTAATTTAAAAATTAAAAAAAGCAGAATGCAAGTAGGTAAAATCTCACTTGTATTTTGCTTTTTTCATTTTGTTATCTGTTTTTTTGCACGGCAAACAGACAGATGGATTGTACATCTGTCTAGCCTCATATGTGATTTCTGTCCGTCGGACCAAGAGTTTGCTTACAGCTTCCTTCAGATTCTACCTTACGATAGACACCCTTGCTGTTCAGCTATACACTTCCTTGTCGCCTAGGCGTGTTCGGGACTTTCACCCGTTAGAGCGCGCCCATGGCGCGCAAACTAAAATATCGCCAGCCATAGCATGGCTGACGATACAAAAATTTATTATTTTTTATTGTCCTCTTGACGGGGAGCATACCATTATTATAGTGGTTTATTTTTTTATTCCAATGCAACAAACATGTAAAATGTCTGATGTATTTTTGCAAGTTTTGTTCCATAGCAGTGTTTATCTTATTTTCCGTCTTCTTCTGAAAAACAGAATCATGATAATACTTATGGCAAATAGTAACCATACATGCCTGCTTGTTCTCAGACGAACCCCTGTTTCCGGTATTAATTGTGTGTTTTCGTTTGTGATTTTTAACTCAATCACGTCTCCTCGTGCAGCCTCAATCCGCTGTTTCATGACAGCTGTATTTCCATTCGATGTTGCCTGCACTGGATTTGAATACTTATCATTCTCTTCTTTTTTAGAAATCGAAACAGCGTATTTTGATGTATCAACAGTTTCTGTTATTATGATATCCGAAGATATATCTACATTTTTTAATGTAACTTTATCTCCATGTTTCAAAGAAGTTCTAATTGTCTTGCTACGCAGCTTTTGACCATCTTCCCAATAGAGAATTTCCATATCAAATGGCTTCTTGCGGTTTCCAAGTGGACCAGTGACTTCCTTTGTAATCTCAACCGTCACCCCGCCTTTTTGCGGATGATTGACGATATGTCTGTCCGAAACAGCTCTCCAGGTATTTGTCATCGGTGATTTCTCATATAGGAATAAAATATCGGATTCTACATCGACCATATATAAATTAAAGTTATCCTGATACTGTGTTTTGGTTTTATCTGCTTTGTCCTTTTTGTTTGGAGTAACAGATTCTACCATCCAGTATCGTCCGTTCTCAAAGTCCTCCGGTAATTGAAGCATTCCATTTTCATCTGTTTCTAAGGAACGATACGTCGTACACGTTTTTCCATCCTTTTTCAGAACGATATCGTCCTTGCTCTGTGTATTGTCATAATCTACTGTATATCCTGTATCATCCGCATATTTTTTCGTAACATCATCATACGGTACTTTGTAGAACAGAAAACCTGCACCAGCAAGTCGGTTTCTTGGAAGATCATCCGTCTTTAAGAAACTTCGTTCAGCAAGATTGAAATGCAGATTCTGCACTTCCAGTTCCATCTTGGAAACATCCTTGAACTCATTCTCATCCTTCGGGAATATTTGTTGTCCATTTGAATCGAAATACTGAATCTCTGGATAAATAACTTCATAATATAGGAAACCATCCCCGTATTCCAAAGAATAATGTGTCTTTCCTATCTCAATTTCTTCCACCTTATATTCCACCGGATTTCTGTCCTGGAATAGTGGAACATTGTCGACTGTGTGTTCCCATCCGTTCTCTTCATTCAGCAGGAATTCCTGTCCTGTAGAAATTCCATTCTGATACAATCTGATTTTCACCTGTTTTTCCGTCAGTGCATCATTTGGATTTTCCCATGTCTTTTTGATATGCAGAGTGCCTGTTTTAGCAAAATTTCGGATATTAAGGCTGGTATCTCCTCGCTGAAGCAGAACAGATTTTCCGTCTATCTTACCATCAACTGGTGCCTTAACAGCCTCCTGATTTTCGTTAGCCTCCCTATCCACCAGTTTTGCATCAGTGATTTTGAATGCTCCATTGGCAATCTCAACTGTGATCTGTATATCTCCTGTGTCTACATATCCCGTCGGTAAGTTTGTCTCTCGCAACAAATACGTCTCAGTTGCTGTTCTGTTCTGTTTGTTTTCATCTTGTAACGGAATGTGAAGTTGTGCGATTCCGTATTTATCAGTTGTTACCGTTCCCTCCTCAACACCGTTCTTACTGACAGCAAAATTGATCTTCTCCATTCCCTGTCCGGTAGACTCATCAAATTTGTTCAGTGTGAGTATTCCCTCTTTCTGATAACGGTTCTCCAATTCAATAGTAAGAGTCTCACCACCGCGTCCAATTCCACGTCCTGTGAATTGAATTCCACTTTCTGGATATGCTTCCCATGAATTTACATTATCTCCTTGTTCATGAGAATTGCGAACATTGTACCAACCTGAAAATTTCACATTCGAATCTTTTGGCTTATAGTTGTACTCTTTTAATGTGTATTTCCAGAATGAGTCCGCCTTAACGATCCACGTACAGCTTGTATGTGTATCATCTGTCCATGTACCTACAACTTCTATTGGAGCATCCTCCGCTTGCGGAGCTTCTGCATCCGGTTTCTGGCTATCTTCTGAAGGAAGCACAAGTTTCATATGCTCATGAAATGCAGGTGGCTGAGGTTTTCCATCTAAAAGCTTTTCATCCATATCTACCTGGATATAATAATCTTTCTTGACTTCCTCTATTGCTTCCGGCATTCCGACAAAATCTTTCTTTACTGTCAGGTAACCATTTTTTGCTACAATACGTCCGTCAATATGCCACCCATCGGACATTTCACTTTTGAAAGAATACCAATAAATGGTGAAGAATTCGGTATCTAATTTCGATGGCGGAATCTCCCTGTCTCCGATACGAATCATACGTCCGCTTTCACGAATTGTCTGGAATACCTCTTCATCGGAAGGAATTCTATCTATCTTGTAGATATAGTCTCCATTTCCAATATATCCCTCATCTGGTTTAGTTCCCTGCAAAAGTTCTTGCACTCTCTTATTTCCATCCGCATACTGTTCCCACGTAGATGGATTCTTATTTCCAAGAACTGGAACATCATGCAATATACTTGCCTTCACATTACAGTTTGCCACGGCAACCGCACTTGTATAATCGTCTACATTCGTGGTTGGTAATGCTACCGAACCATCTTCCGGCATCGCTGACTTACAGATATAAAACTGTACCTGTTTTCGATTTTGGTTACTCACCTTACGCCACGCTGCATAGAGGGTGATTGGCTGTCTTGCATTATTATTTATAAGATCAGAAATAGAATCCCCTGCACCGCATTCCTGCCACTTTCCGTCTTTGTTTCTGTAATCCCAATGATCGAATTCATACTGTTCCAACTCTTTGCTGTCATTATCTTCATGATCATAAACCAGAGGATATGGTGACTTAACGTTATGTTTTCCAGCTTCTATTTCATTCTCATAATCATCTGTATGTCTTGTCTTATTCTCAACCTGAGGGGTCAACTTAGCTTCCTTAGGAAGTTTCTTCATATAACGAGTTGTATTATAGATAACCCTGACTGCCCCAGACTCCAGCGGTTTGTCTGCGATCACCTCATAAGATGAGTTAACATTCGGAATTTCAAATTTTACCTTATCATCTCCGGACGGTTCCGGAAGAACCTCATTTTCGTCCCTGTCATTAGATGTACAACTCCAGACAATCTCCTTGCCATAATACTCACCTTCTAAACTTGCCCTCTTTGGTACTTCCACAGTATATGCTTCCCCATGGCCTACATACTGTCTCTTAATCGCCTCTCTTTTGGTCAGGTTCAGTGGATCCAACACTTCAATCAGATGAAAACTTCCCTCTACACTGAAATGTCTTCCTGCCAGCCCAACCTGAGAAGAAAGTCCTGTCAAACGATCAAAATAATTTTCGATTCTGTCTGGATTCAGTGGGTTTGGCTGTGAGAAATAATAGACAGATACATCTTTCCCGTTTTTCAGGACAGGAATATACCATGTACCATCGTTGTCCTTATAAGGGTGCTGTACAAACACACGGCTGTCTGTCGCATAACCAAACAGAATCTTCTCTTTCTGATCTGCGCCGGGCTCCAGCTTGCTCGGAGTGAAACCAAACTCACTGTAAATTTTAGAAATCGTATCATCTGGTTTAGCTCGCAAATAATAACGACTGGCTCGGCCACTGTTTGCTTTGATTATGTAATGCTGCTCAGCATTGAGGTTCTTTATCAGCTTATAATGTCCATCGATAAATACATAAAAACTGATATTTGCTTCTTTTGTTGCTGCCGGTTTTTCTGTATTATCAGGAACAATCACATATGGACGTACTGCATCATCTGGCTTAATAGTAAAGCTCATGGTATGCTCTGATTTATTTTTACTCCATGTAACTGCTGAAAGAGTACCATCTTCCTCTCTGCATTCCCAGTTTATATCCTGCGTTTGTTCTTCTACACGCGGGTTTGTACTAACTGTTCTTGTAAGTGTTGACTTTCTTGCAACAAAATCAATTGCCGGAAGATCACGCAAAGCTGTTTGGCTGTAAACCTGTCCATCGTCATCCTGTACTGTCACACTGTAAAAACCGTTATATCTATCATCGTCGTGTTCGAGTAAGGTCTTTGCACTCATGATGCTTGTATTCTGTCCGTCTGGCAGGTAATACACATCCATCGGCTCTCCGGACTTTCCTATATAAATACATTCATGACCTTCTATCGTGTATTTCCCTGCATTATGGATTGTATCGTAATCTCTCTTGGAATAATAAAAACGCTCTTTTGCTCCATTTTGAATAGAACCATCGTAATGAAATTTTTCAAAATGCTTTTTTAACTCATCATTAGAAATATAATAATAAACTGTTCCCGGCTTTGTTGTAGTATCTTTTATAACAGGAATTTCTTCGTTTAGAACATTATATCTCTCATTATTTACAAAAGTATAGAATTTAATGTTCAAGGTTGCTGGTGCAAAAGTGCTGCATGCAACCGTATATGGTTGCTCTATCTTCCCAATAGAAAAGGTTAGTTTATCGCCCTGTTTCACCGGAAAAATTGTTTCATTTTCATCCTCACTGGCACAAAGCCAGTCGCTTTCCTTCGTATCTCCTGGATCAACGGAAATTGTGACCGCAGAATCTTTCTTATAGTAACTCACTGTTCGATTTCCATCTGGATTGATCACTGTAACCGAATAGAAACTGTTCTTATTCTGCTTAATCTGGTCTGAATAATTATCCGGAATTTTTTCGCCATCAGATGCTCCTTTTGGCATATAATAAACGTCTGTTGGTACAGTTGCTTCCTGCTTGTCCAGGTTATAAGATACATATTGCTGTCCTTTATAAGTTACCACTGTCGCCTGTGCTAATGTCTTCTCACCACGGACTGTATATGGAAAATAATTTCCGGACTGTGTTTCCTCTGCATTCAAGCCGAACTCTCTATAAATCTCAGCAAGATCACTGACAGATAAATAGCATCTGCCCTGACGGTTCCATTTATACACCTTTTTCAGAGAATCAGCCGGCAGCTTTCGAACCTCATTGTCTGCATATATATAAAACTGAATGTCAAAGGCTGTCTGATCCGCTCTCTGGATCACATAAGACTGTGTGATCTTTCCGATTGTGAACCTCGTCTGGTTCCCTGATTCCCGTATACCATCTATCACCTTATCATCTGTTCCCATACAGGTCCATTCGATCTGGTCTGTCTGGTCCGACAATTGGGGATTAAAATCAGCCACAGCTTCTTCCACTACAGTTCCTGTTAATGCATAACGAATCCGATCCTGCCCTTCTCCCTTTACCTCTACGGAATAAAATGAGTTGTCCTTTTTTACAGAATCTTTTAAATTTAATGCAAGGCCTTTTCCATTTGGAAGGTAGTAAACATCTATCGCTTCCCCTTGTTTATTCTGTCCATAATTGTAAGAAACATATGTCTTTCCGGATTCTGTGTCTGTATAAACTTTTCCGTATTCTATCCCGCTTTTTCCCCGGTATGCAGATACAAACTTATTATTTGCATCCGGATTCTGATTCTCACCATTTTTCACAAATCCAAATTCTTCATATATCAGGAGCAGGTCCTCAATGGAAACACCATAGTAGGTAGTTCTTCCGTCTTTCCATGTTGCAATGCCGGTAATGTCATTATGCTGAAGCTTTACCTTGTTTCCATCAATAATGACATAGAAATCAATATCAAATCCTTCGGAAATCTCCTGAAGTTTCGGTGATTCCTCTTGTGCAATCTGCTCCTCGAAGGCTTTTTCTTCTTCTGAAAGCTCTCCCTGGGATGGAGTAATTTCTTCCTCCGGAATCTCTTCTAATGGCGGGGTGATTTTCTCTCCAGGAGTCTCTTCTGATGGCGAAGTATTTTCTTCTTTCGACGTCTCTTCCGACAATGATGTACTTTCCTCCGGAATAAAATCTTCTGTGTGCATTTCACCCTCTTGAGTACTATTTATATTTGGAATATTCTCTTCTTCCACTGAAACTGCCAAAACTGTCGTTCCTGCGCTATTCATGCACAAAACCAATAAAAGTGTCCAGGCTATCCATCTTAGCCATCTCTTTTTCCTCTTCACACAAATTCCTCCTAAAAACATATTTTCCTTTTCTCATCTATCTGCCTTTTTTATCCATTCCTTCTGCATTGCCGCTGCTATAAAGCACTGCAATAGTTTTTTTGAAAATACACCACATTCACCGTTGGCAATCATTCTTATGGCTTCTTCATGCTTTAATTTTCTTTTATAGGGGCGTACACTGACCAATGCATCATAAGCATCCACAAGGCCTACTACCTGAGCACAAAGTGGTATTTCATCACCTTTTAGTCCATCCGGGTAACCAGAACCATCATATCTTTCATGGTGATATCTGCATATTTCATAGCTATTTGATGGCAATCACGCCATCAGTGCTGTAATATACAGTGTCATTATATTTTCCGATATAGACACAATCTTTCCCATTTACTCTTGCACTCTTGAATTCATAGTTTTTCCCGGAACCACTAATCGTAAGTTCTTTGTGGTCTTCGATATTTCCAAGCTCAATCGTAGTCGGAGCACCGTCAATTGCTTTTCCGTTCGCATCAACATATTCTACACGATCTGTCGTCTGTTCATCACCATTCGCAACACTTCTCTGCATTGCGATATTCAAACTCTGTACAGATATCGTATCTGGAAGCTGCTCATCACTTGCCTGTTCTGTAGATTTTTCATTGTCAATAATCTGCTCTGAAGACTTCTCTGATATTTCTGTTTCAGATTCTGTAGTTTCTGTAGTTTCTGTTTCCTGCTCCGGGTCTTCTGTCTTCGATATTTCTGACTCTTTTTCCTTTTCTTTCAATGCATAAGTCATAGTCAGTTTTTGCCCATCTGTAAACTTATTGGCATTGATATTATCGGAACTCCAATAAACCGTATCTTTATATACTCCTATAAAGGAACAGTCTGCATCATTTACTTTTGCACTCTTAAATTCATAATCTTTGTCAGAAATATTTAACTCTGAATGATCTGATATTTTTCCAAGCTCAATGGTCTCTGGTGCTCCTTCAATCGCATTGCCGGATTCATCTACATATTCCACCAATTTTGTGGTCGGTACCTGACCATTTGAAGTTGCTTCCTGTATTTCTTTCTCCAGCTTCTCCACTTCTATGCTATCCGGAATCTGTTCCTCAGTTTCTGTTTCTGATGTGAATTGCTCCGAAGTTTGCTCGGTTTCTGTCTGTTGTGCATCTGTCTCACTTGTAAATGCTTCTGTATCTTGTGTTTCTTCCTGCTCTGTAACCACTGATGTTTCATCTTCTGATGCACTTACGGTTTCCAGATTCATAAAACAAATAGAAAAGATTAGAAGCCAGGAACATGCTATTTTCAAATATGTTTTCCAATTCTTATGCCTCATTTTTCGCATCTTCCTTCCTGTTCTTCTGCTTCTCCATGAGTAATCCGCAAAGGCAGATAACTGAGCCAAAGAATAAGAACAAATAGCCTGCAACCGGACTATCATCGCCTGTCTTTACCGGCGAACCATTATGAATAATATCCTTTGATCTTGGGGAAGATGGAACCGGGTTTTGATTTTTACCAGTTTGACCGGTATATGAGTTTTTAAATGAAACCTTCGATACTTTATCTCCATTTTCATTTTTGACCACTGTTACCGCCATCAGTTCATTATTGGAATCAAAGAATCCTTCAATCGTTACATCATAGGTTTTTGAATCATATGTATAATTTTCTTTATTCTCTGTTGCCTGGTACAGCTTGTAATGATATTCTCCTGCCTGTCCGACATTCATAATCAGCTCTGTAGAAGAATTGCCACTCATATTCCAGGTAAATGTTCTTCCATTGCTTCCATCCGGCATTGGATTTTGTATCTGATCTGCTATTAAAACATAAGAGCCTGTTTTGTCAGCATCTACAGAATTGTTCGCTTCAAATATCTGTTCCACTGGTATTTTCACTGTTGTGTTTCTTTCAGCTGCCAGTACTGGTCTTTGAACACCCAGAAAGAATATCATGAACAGGAATATAACCATGGCTATTTTGGTCATACGTGTTGTTCTCATGCTTCTCCCTCTCCTTCTTTCTTTTTGTTTCGTTTCTTTTGTATCTGTCTTGCTATCAGAATCAGTACAAGGACAATCAGGATAAACCATACAATAACTGGCACTTTTTCTACTGCATTTTTCAGTTCATCAATTCCCGTACCTACGTTTTTGGCTTTTTCTTTTTCCGGATATATCTGATCTGTTAAGCGTCCCACCAGGATATTTCTTCCATTTGTCATATCCGATGTACAGGTGGTCAGCAAAACCAGATGATCATCTTCCGTTATATTCATATCTCTTTTATATAAAACATTGTTCTCGATTTCCTGCAGATACTCCTGTTTCGCTTCTGGAGTGTCCAGACACACATTGAAAATCGTTTCATTATAGGCATCTACCTGCATCAATGCATAGAATTCGATTCCATGATCTTTTCCGTCAAAGAACAGATTTCCATATGGATGTTCGTTGAAATACTGTTCTTTTGTAAATTCACCGATATCTCCAAACATCATGTGTTTTTCCATATGGTGGCCATATATAATATTATCAAAATCCGAAAAATCCGGCTTATTTGCACAATGTAAAAAGATTGCTCCGCTTAAGGAATAGTTTCCTTCCGCATCTGTATTCATATAAGTATCATCATTGTCCGTCTGCACCAATGGATAATTGATATTTGTGTCATTCACTCGTATCCATCCAATCACATCCGGATTGATTTTCTGTAATTCTTCAAAAGATTTCGTACTCTTTTCAGTAGGAATATATGCTTCATAATTTTTTGCATCTGCAGTCTGATATACCTGATGGGAATCCCACAGCATATAACCGGAGAGAAACATAGCTGCAAGAATCAGTGATAATGCTATAAAATTTACAATATGGTCTAATCCTCTGATAATTCCTTTCAGCACTTTCTTCATCCGAAGCATATGTACAAGTTCCTTTCACCATTTCTGTTTCTTTTATATTTATCAAAACTGATTCATCTGACCAATTTGCTCGCAAAATTAGCAAAAAGGGATGCGGCGGAGCAACGCCGCACACATCCCCTTTCCTGGTTGCTATATTTTATTATTTCTGTAATCTTCTGCGTTTGAATCCTACAAAAGCGATCAGTGCTACACCGCAAAGTGCAATCATCAGAACGTATGGAAGAGTGTTCATGATGATACCAGTTACAGGTACATCGTTGTATGTATTGGTTACATCAACGATATTCTGTTTCTGACCTAATTTCTGACTTCTTACTGCTGTAAGTTCTGTGTTGTATGATGTTTCAGCAACAGAAGTCAGCTTAGTACCATTGATAGTGATTTCAGCACTACCTTTATAGTTTTTAGCTGCAGACTCTTTTACAGTAATTGTTGTTCCTACTGGAACACCAGTGAATTTCATGTTTTTATTTGCTTTCAAATGGAATGTGTATGTTCCGCCCTCAGCAAGTGTAACATCACCTCCATTAGCTTTGATTCCGCCAAGTGTGTTTGCATCTGTTCCTTTCGGGAATGCAAAGGTTGCTGTGAAAGCGAACTCATCGTCAGGAGTTGTTGCTGTACCATTTGCATTAACAATCTTTTTAGACACATTCAAAGAGCCAAACTGATTATAAATCGGATCTGGATTTGTAGGATCTGTACCTGTACCAGCTTCCTGTACATAAGTGTTAGTAAAGTTGAATCTATTAGTATCGGTATTTCCAATATCTACTTTACCAGTTGCTGTCTGACCTGCATCATCTTTCACTTTATTTACAACGATATTAGAAATTTCTGTACCAGTTGCACCATCTGTAACATATACATCCATTGTATACTCAGCCTGTGACATGATCATTTTTTCATGCTCACTGTTTGCTACTATTGGATCTGCTGTCTGTGTCTCTGTTACAGTATACTCATACTTTCCTGCTTCTGGATATGTCGGAAATGTAATCTGACCTCTCTTAGAAATTGTTCCTGTTTCAGTATCGGTAAATGATATCTCCGGCATAGTAACCGCTGCATCTGTTGTAATGATACCAGTTCCTGTCTTGACCTGCTCTGCTGTAAAGCTAAACTTCTCAGCCTTTCCGACCTCTGTGTAGTAGGTCTTAGTAATCCAAGCCTCGGTTGTCTTGCCCTCATCTGCCGCAAATGTTGGCATTGCCATTCCCATCGTCATGGCACCAGCAGCAACAACTGCGAGCACTTTTTTGAACATTTTATTTATGCTCATAATGATTCCTCCCTTGTAAATAATATTGTTTGTTTTTATTTGATTAACGGAGGAGGGGATTAGAGTCCTCTGGTCCGAATAACCGCAATCGCTTTTCCTTTGACGTCTTTAATATTAATACAGCCATAGATTCTGCTGTCTGACGCTTCCGGTCTGTTATCACCCAGTACAAATATCTGACCTTCGCCAACAGTGATTGGAAAGTCAACTCCATTTTGAAACTGTGTGGTGTCAAAATAAATATCCTGTGAAATCTGCGTAGCACCGTTAATCATCAAACCGTCTTTTGTTATATCTACGGTATCACCTGCGACTGCTACGACCCTGCCTGTGGTTGTTCTGCCATCTTTCTTAAATACTGCAATATCACCGGACACAAAACGCTTGTCCAGTCGATAATACATGACCAGATCACCATCTTTTATTGCTGGTTTCATAGATACGTCATTGATTCTCGCCATCCCGTACATAAATGTAAAAACAAGGATGACCGCCAAAATGATAAGAACAATCTTCAATAACAGTTGAAAGATATCTTCTCCCAGTGTCGTTTCCTGTCTGGGAAGCTGTTTCTCATTATTCTGTTCTTTCTCAACCTGTTTCTTTTTCATGTTTCATTCCTGCTTCATATCAACTTAGATAATCAAGGTATCCTTTTATGTACTGGTTAAAGTATAGCACTTGTTTTTTGCAAAAATAATACAGAAAATAGGAAGATATTTTCACGTTTTACTACAAAAAGTTTGTAGTTATCGATTCTTTGCACAAAAAAAGAAACCATACCGTGAAGATATAGTTTCTCCTGAAATTACAGTGTTTCTGCCATTTTAAAAAGAACAATTCCATTTCTGACAGCCAGCATCTCAGCAGAATTCTTGAAATCAATGCCGGAAATATCTTTTATTTTTTTCAATCGCCCTGAAAGAGTACGATAATTTACATAGAGTTTTTAACAAACTTGCCGAAGCAGAAAATTAATAATATATTTGGTGGCTACACCCCCAAGCCCCTGTGGAATCAACAACACCGGTACTGGATATCAAAATCCCGCACCGGTGTTATTGATTGTAATTAGCTTACTTTGATAAAATGATAGATTGTCAGCTTTGCAAACTTGAATTGAACAAAATCGCTGCGCGATGGCCTGCCAAGGCTGTGGCATAGCGATTTTCTGCTTTCTATAACAAAAAGCAGTGGAAAGCAAGTCCTAAAAGTAGTATTGTTAAGTCACCACAACGAAACAATCAATCAGGATCGACCTTCCCACTGCTTATGAAAAGAATACCATCCTTCCGCTTGGTTGGCAAGCGGTTTTACGACTCAAATGCACCTCCGTGTAAAGCAGTGTTTTGATTACTACTGATTTTACATGGAGGATTTTATTATGTATGAAAAATATTTAGAACAGCTTGAGGAAGCCGGAAAAATCCGCAACCTCAAAGAACGTTCCATCAACTGCTATAAAAACTATGTTTCTTACTTCCTGAAATATCAAGCTAAGTGCCCTGAAGAACTTACCTGCCAGGACGTTAGGACTTTTCTGCTTGCCAAAAAGGAGGAAGGACTAAAAGCCACAACTCTGAACCTTTATAATTCGGCTATCCGTTTTTTCTATCGGAACGTCCTGCATATCCTTTGGGATGATATCACAGTTCCACGTATGATTCTGGAACACAAGCTTCCAACAATACTGACTGTTGATGAAATAGACCGTCTGTTAGAAGCTGTCGATGATATCAAATATAAAGCCATGTTTGCAACGATGTATTCTTCCGGAATGCGGGTTTCTGAAGTGATTCACCTTCATTATGATGATATTTCCCGCTCAAATATGCAGATTCATGTCCGGGATACGAAGAACAGGATGGACCGCTATACAATTCTTTCTAAACGGTGTCTGGATATCCTTACACAATACTGGTTTGAGAAAGGGCGTCCCCGTGGAATCCTGTTTCCTAATAAATTTACCGGGAATTACCTGACAGTCAGTACACTGGAGCAGGTGATGCGACGGGCAGTATCCGATGCTGAACTTCCAAAGAAAGCAACTCCACACTGTCTCCGTCACAGCTTTGCAACTCATCTGATGGAGCAGGGAGTAGAACGGCAAAATATTCAGGCACTGCTTGGACACCGTGACCCAAAATCCACGGAAGTTTATCTTCATGTCAGCAACAAATCCCTCATGGGAATCCAAAGTCCATTTGACAGGAAAGAAGGTGCTGATTATGAATAAGCCCACCGTTCAGGATATTTTCCGGTGTTTTTATCCGGCATACCTTGAAAAGTATTCTCCTTCTCCGGAACAGGCAAAAGTTGCCCGGAACATCTTGAACTGCAAAACCGGAGCCTATGGTGCAAACGTCAGTGTATGCGAAGACTGTGGTGCTGTTCAGATTCACTATAATTCCTGCTGCAACCGTTGTTGTCCCATGTGTCAGGCTGTTCCAAAGGAAATGTGGATGGATGCCCGCAGAGAGGATGTGCTTGATGCACCCTACTTCCACCTGGTATTTACAGTTCCTGACATCCTGAATCCGATCATTTACAATAATCAGAAACTGTTATATGACACCCTGTATCATGCAGCTTCTGCTACAATCAGGGAACTGACCGCTGATCCAAAGCACCTTGGTGCTGCTGTCGGTTATATCTGCATCCTGCATACATGGGGCTCTGAAATGAACTTTCATCCTCATATCCATACAATACTGCTCGGCGGTGGTCTGACATCCAAAAATGAGTGGAAAGACAACGGTACTGCGTTTTTTCTTCCTATATGGGCTATCTCCAAAGTTTTTCGTGGAAAATATATGGATGAGCTGAAAAATCTCTGGAATACTAATCAGCTTGAGTTTCATGGAACTGCCGAAAAATACCGTAACCATTATGCGTTCAAAGAACTGATTGATTTCTGTTATGATGCGGAATGGATTCCTTATTGTAAGAAAACGTTTAACGGCGCACAGTCTGTGATTGACTACCTTGGAAAGTATACCCATAGGATTGCCATCAGCAATCACCGCATCATCTGCATGGACGATGGAAACGTTACTTTTTCTGTAAAAGATTACCGGAACAAAGGACAATGGAAAGAACTTACCCTTTCCGGCGTTGAATTTATACGACGGTTTCTGATGCATGTACCGCCAAAACGTTTTGTCAGGATTCGGCATTACGGACTTCTTTGTTCTCGCAGCAAACACAAGAAGCTTGCTTTATGCCGGAATCTCCTTGGATGCCAAAAGTATCTTTCGAAGCTTCGAGGTAAGGAGATGCCGGAAATATTAAAACAGCTTTATGAGATAAACATTTGTGTGTGTAAATCCTGTGGTGGGCATCTTGGAAAACCACAGCTTCGAAAACCACAAAGATGTTAAAATCTTATTCTTTCATACGTTTTCTAAAGCCTCAAAGCTTGAGGTTTTGTTGTCGTACCTATTTATCTGAAAACACTTGATTTCTGTAGCTTCTGCACAGGAAATCCTGTATAATCATGGGTAAGCACAAAAGATTGAAAGTCCATAGGTAATAGCTACCCGGACGCTCACTTTGTTCAATTAGGTCAAATCGAAAATGGTGTAAACGAAGGGGCAGTTCACTGGAATGCCAAAACTGCTTTTTCGTTCACCCCATCATCGATTCTAACCTAAAGAATTTGTCGCTTTATATATTACAATTATAATACTAGGAAAATAAGTGGTCATTCCTTTTCTGTTATTTATTGAAAATTTAGAAGATATAGAAAAGGACATTCCAATTGCCATTCTCTTATACATCAGTATTTTTGCAAGCAGGTAAACACAGGTGATTTCTTAATATCTTTTTGTTTGGGAAACTCCCGATTCCCATTTGGAAATCATTTTAACCATTTTAATCGCATTTGACTTATACCCATTCCATTCTAACTGTATTTTTTCACACGGAATAAATCCTTGTTTTTCCCAAAAAGCAATTACATTATCTTCATATACAACATCTATTCTAATTCTGTCAGCACCTTCTGCTTGAAAAAGCTGTTCTAACTGACTATATATTCGACTGCCTAATCCATTTCTTTTTTGTTTCCCATCAATCATTAATAATGACAAATAAACTTCCTCTGCTATTTTAAAATCACAGATCCCAACTGTATTACCTTCACTATTCTTTATCACGAAAGAACGAAATCCGATCTTTTTCATTTCTTCCATCTCATTTGCTATAAATTCTTTCGAGACCCAGGAAGTCCCCAGATGCTTTTCTAAAAAATCCGGATTCGAATTATAAATCTCTAATACTTTATCAATATCATTTTTCGTTGCCATATCAAATTTGCAGTGTTCCATATTTAGCCCCCATATTTCCATAAATGCCACCAGTTACACGAACAACACTACTCTGTCAGTAATCTATAACGAATCTCCCACTCTTCAATTCTCTTGAAATAAAATCATTGTGGATAATTTTCCTCTATAAGGATTGTTTTTATAACAAACATATGTTGCCAAATATTCCCGATCACTCACTTCCAGCATATTGGTAAAGAAATCCGGCGCATTCAGTACAACCCTTTGCTCCTCATCCCCTTCTGTATTCACAACTGTAATCGTCTGTTTTTGCTGATTGATATTTTCAACAGTCACAATCATTGTAACTGAGATTTTTTGGCTCTGTACGCGGAAATATCCTATCTGTACCAGCAATAAAACAAGAAGCAACGCCAGAAACCATTTATCAATCTTATTTGCTTTTTTCTGAATCAGTTGCCTGATCATCACGAAAATCCAGATGAATGTTACAAACAGACAAATAATTGGGATCATTGTACTTATCTCATGAACTCCATAGCTTACCACAGAATAGATTCCGTAAAAAGCGAATTCTTCTTGCATGAGAAAGAACCACCAGGCTATCAGCCCCGCAAGTATTCCCACAATCCTCTTTGTACATTGATTCATATCCGGTATCTCCCCTTCCAATTTCATTACCTTTTATCTGGATTATCCAACATATAATACAAAGAAATATGTTCCTCTCCATTCTGTGCTATTCGAATATTTTCTTTTACAAATCGAAATCCACTTTTTTCAATCACTCTTTTCGATTGATGATTTACAACAGAATGACTGCACATTAAATAATCATACTTTTCATTTTCAAAGCAAAATCGAATCACTCGATTGACGGCTTCCGGCATAAGCCCTCTGCCCCAATAGTCTTTGCTAAGAACATATCCAATTTCTCTGCCTACACAATCATCGTACTCTCTATTTAACGAAAGACTGATTTTTTCAAGTCCCAAAGAACCAATCACTTTATGATTGTTCTTAAGTTCCAATGCAAATACATTTTTCTCTTTCATAAACATATCCAAAATTATTTTTGATTCCTGAATGGATGTATGCGGACTCCAGCCGGCCATTTGACCAACTCCATCCACCTTTGCATATTCATAAAAATCGGTTAAATCGGTTTCTTTCCATGCTCTAAGTATCAGCCTGTCAGTTTCAAGCACTATATTCGTCAGGTCAACATTTGCATTCATCCGTCATCTCTCCTTATTATGTTACAACGCATTTTATTTGATGCCATAATTTGCAGAATTCGGAAAATTAAAACATCCCATTTTTAGCCTTGTTATAACGGTAATAATTTTTTCTATTACTGTTATAACAAGGATTCCAGGGGTTCGGGGATGGAAGATCCCCGTATTATTTCTGCACTATTTATTTCTCTGAAAATGGCATATTATAATGTGCTGATCAACATTATTAAACAAAAACGATTTCTTTTATCCTACATAGATTTCATTTGTTTATTTCATTTAGGATATCATATTCCATCATCTTTTACATCATTTTATTAAAAAAGTGACGCAGATTATATTTCCACTTTCTACGTCACTTTTAAGTCTAAAATCACCGAGGAAGATTTTTCTATTCTAAATTTCCTCACCATAATACCTGGAAACAGCCAAACCAATATACTTTGTAACCCCTTTTCCGTACTGTTTGTCTGTGACTGCTTCCAACTGAGAATGATTCAGATAATCCTTTGCGACTTCTAACAACAACGCTCTTGGATTCTCCACCCTGACCAAACTTTTACAACATTCCCCCAATTCTTTTACTGCTTCCATTGTCATCATCTCATCTGAATTTTTCATTGCAAGGGCGAACTTTTGATATACCCGATCCACTTCCTCTCTCTGCTTAATCAATTCATCCCTATCCCCTGTTGACTTCAAACTTGCTTCTACTGCTTTTTCCTTACTACCATAAATTTTAATCAAATGCTCACAAGCTTTTTCATCTTTAAAACCTTCTGCAACAGATTCTATAAATCTGTCAATATTTCCATAATGGTCAATAACTGCCTTTTTATCTTCATCACTCATAACCTCTAAAGAATGATGAATTATTTTTTGAATATCATCATCATGAAATGCTTCAAAACTCATCTTATCCTCTCCCTTCAACACGTCAGAAATCCATTCAATAATGCCATTCAAATGATTCCGTTTCATTTCTAACATCATTTTTTGTGTTTCAAGAATTTTGCGATTATCGTTTTCATAATCTTTCATGATCGCTTTGATTTCTGAAAGCGAAACTTCCAGTTCCCGAAAAAACAAAATCTGACGCAATTTTTTCAATGAATTTTCATCATACAAACGGTATCCTGCTTCTGTCACTTTCGCAGGTTTTAACAAATCAATTTCATCATAGTATCGTAATGTTCTGATGCTAACTCCGGTCAACTCAGATACTTCTTTCACTGTTTTCATATGTCCTCCTTTCCCTTTCACCGTAAACCATTACGTTACTGGAGAGTCAAGCTATTTTTTCCATTTTATCACATTTTCAATAATACTGCTTTTACTTTTACTGTTCTAATTTTGCTTGTAGATGTTCTCTAATTATTGCCAGGTATTGAATTTCCAAAGTACATAAACAAAATTTATATGCGAAGTTTGAGTAATTAAAATGGCGAAGTGCTTATCGTAACACTTCGCCGAAAGCCTAATCGGTTTAAGCATAATATGCTTGATTAGGTCTGTATTTATATTTTATGTAATAAAATTGATTTTAAACACTTAAATGTGCTTTCTCAAATTGATACAATTTTATAATATCTTCAAACTTGATTCCAGGAATATATTTTTTAGTAGAGTTATCATATAAGTGAAACGAATACCCTCGTAAACGATAAAATCCAATGGATTTTAATGCGGTTTCTACATTTTCCTGAGAAAAAATTCCTGCATCAATATAAGATTGCACTTGTTGTGCAATTGTTAATATTTGCTTTGGATATTGATACATAAAAACACTCCATAAATGAAAAAGTCCCACCGGGTTGCGCATAAAAACCAGAGGCGTGGTGGGTTCTGTTAGTATTATTATACATCTTTGATTGAGTCTGTCAAGATTATTTCAAATCAGCAATCTCCCCTTCTACGTCACTGTTACTGCTCAGGGGCTAACTGGACTTGAAAAAAAACAGGACACTTTTTATGTCCTGCCTGGTATGTATCTTTATTCTGTTGGTTTCTCGGGTGGAACAATCAGAAGTGAATCGTCGATTACAATTTCCTCTGATGGCTTTAGCAGTTCTGTCAAATCATGCTGCCGGCCCACGTTGGTAACCTCAATCTTACTGACACAGACACCAATCCATGGAAACTGCTGGCTCAAATCATCCATCAGGTCGTATATATCTGCTGTGGTCAGCTTATCTTCGGATATGTACCCGGAGCCTTGCCGGTGTAGAAAGCGGTGCTTCTTAAAAAAACGACGCAAATCATCGTATGCCTGCCGATAGTTGGCTCCCGGATAGTGTTCTTGTAACTGGTGCGTATCTAAATCAAAATTCAGTGCCTTAAAATATTTTCTCTCCAAAAGATTAAGCCCTCATAGCCTGTTTTTCTCTGTAATGGGTCAGCAGATCTTCTTCATTAAAATCTTCGGGGCTGTCGGAATCGTCACTGTCATATAAACGCCAGACGGCTACATTATCCATAAACCAAGTCTGCTTTTTCAAAGTGTTGACTATTTTCCCAAACAGGCTGAAATCTTTTGCCCGTCCACAGTCACGATATACCAATGCACCAGAACCATCCTCAATGCGAGGAAGTCCTACTGTAAGGAACGTGTTATTGATTGCACTGTAAATACCATCCAAATGGTATTTTTTCTCTGTCGTTATCTTATCATCATCCATGCAGATCATCATTTTTAACATGAAAGCGACCTCCTTCTGCTTTTTATTATATCATCAGAAAACGAGGTCTACAATCTTGAAAATCTAATTTTTGATGAAATGCTTCGGGCCATCATGACCCGAAGTACCTTTGCCACCTCGCCCCACAGCTTTTCATAATCCTTTTGCAGTCTAACACCAATGCCTTTACTCCCAGCAAATTCAAAAAACAGCCATCTGATACTTAGGATATGTATCAGATGTTTTTTAAATAATTAATAAACCAAGATAGAGTATTTTCCCACGACAGTACAGCCTCATAATATATTTTGTCTGTTTTATACTTGTTATAGCGTGGATTGGGAAGATAGGAAATGGTGTTCATATGTCCTAACTCTGTTGTTAATACAATACTCTTTTCATATGATTTTGCTTTTGTCATAATGTTAATTGATGCACTATAAGAATCCCATATTTCATCTTTTATTGAAGTAATTAGTAAAAGAGGACATGTAACATGTTCTATGTCCATAACTCCAGAATCATCAATACTTGATTTCTTCATTAGCATGTTCATAATAAATTCCCTTATTTTAAATGGTTTATAAGATATCTCTTTTCCACCATATGTCCAAGAAGAATGTTTAGAATTTCTCTTCCCTTTTAACCCTTCATAAACTCTATCACTTGGAGAATTTAAAACTGCACATTTAATACCATCATATTTAGTCAGAAACATCAGACTATATTCTGCTCCCTTTGATCTACCATAAATTCCAATCTTTGCAGAATCAACAAATGTCAACTTTTGTATATACTTTAATGCTTCTTCAATGTTTTCAAGTGGTATTCGATCTAAACTTGATTTTTGGTTATTCATTCCAAAATAACTAATAGCCAGTGTCACAAAACCATGATTTGATAACATCATTGCAATATTTTGTGCTTTCTCAATTCCTCCATCACTACCAGATAATACTATAATAGCCGGTTTTTTATTTTTATCCCCGTCATAAAATAATCTCCCTTGCCAACTATCCCTTAGTATATCATAGTGATTTATATTACAATTTTTATAAAATCTATTAAAAGTTGTTTCAGCAAGTAACTTTCCATCCGATAAAACTGAAATTTTATAACTTACAACATCATTTAAAGGTAATTTTTTAAGGTCTCCAATATGTTTTTTATTAACTATAGATACAGCCTTAAGAGATTCAAACAGCCCCATATCTCTAATGCCTATATAATCTCCCCCTTTAGATGGTGAGTTTTTAAGGGATACTGTTCCATTTGAATCACTGAGAAAAATAGCTTCAGATTGCCAAACTGTATTCTCTGACCAATTCATAGGAGCGTTTATATTATAAAAACAATTTGTTTCTAAAATAATTTTAATTTCTTGAAACTTTTTTAATCCTTGGATGCATATATTCATCTTTGAATCCATCAATTTATTAGTATCTTCAATTATAATTTTACATCCCATCGTATTCCTCCCAAGTGCTTATGATATCAGACATTAATTCGCTCAGTTGTTCAAAAAAAATACAATCATATTTTTTAAAAATTCTTCTTAAATCATTTTCTATTTTTTTATGCTCTTCATCATGTTTATTACATACTATTTCTCCTTTAGATGTTAACTCAAGCACAAAACTTTTCTTGTTAGCTTTTTTCTTTTTGACACAATCTTTTTTTTCTAACAAATTAACTAATTGCGTAATGGCGCTTCGACTTACTTTCAGCTTTTCAGCATATTCAATAAGCGTGTAATTTGGATTCTGTTCAGCTACTTTCAATAAATGTACCTCTGATAAATTCAAGTCAAGAATTCTATGTTGTTTGTGTTCTAAACTAAGATATGCTTTTATGAAGTTTTGAAATTCGCATAAAATTTTTTCGTAGTTCATTTTACCACCTCTTTTTTTGTTAATATACTTAACAAAATATCATATGCATCAAAAAATGTCAACTATATACTATCCAGTTTTTCGCCAACAAAAAAGACAGCCCTCCTCAGCTTACCAAGCACATGGAGTTCTGTCTTTTCTATTCACATTGTTTATTTCATTACAATATTAATAATCTTCTTCGGAACATAGATTTCCTTAATCACATTTCCTGTCAGTTTATCTGCAATCGCTTCTTTTCCTGCTGCAATCGCTTCTTCTTTGGAGATATCTGCTGCGATACTGATCACGGCTTTTGTCTTTCCGTTAATCTGTACCGGAACTTCGATCTCATCGTCTTTCATCTGTGCCTCATCGTATGTCGGCCAGCCTGCTTTGAAGATTGTCTCTGTATGTCCGAGCTGCTCCCATATCTCCTCTGCAAAATGAGGTGCAAATGGAGAAAGCAGGACTGCGATCGTCTCCAGCGTTTCTTTATCGATTCCGCCTTCTTTCTTTGCGATCTCGATAAACTTGTTGTTGTACTCCATAAATCCGGAGATAACGGTATTCAGACTGAAGCTCTCCAGACGCATGGTGATATCTGCTACCATTCTGTGACGCTGTTTGATCATCTCTTTTGTTGCCTGTACTTCATTTTCTTTGCTGTCCATCAGCAGATTCCACAGACGTTTCAGGAAGCGGTTGACACCGTCGATTCCACGGTCATCCCACTCTGCATCCAACTCCGGCGGTCCCACGAACAATTCATACATTCTCAAAGAGTCACATCCGTAGTCGCGTACCAGATCATCCGGAGATACGACATTTCCTTTGGACTTACTCATCTTGATTCCGTTCTTTCCTGTGATCATTCCCTGGTTGAACAGCTTGTGGAATGGTTCATCAAAGTCTACAACTCCGATGTCATGCAGGAATTTTGTATAGAAACGAGAGTACAGAAGATGCAGTACCGCATGCTCTACACCACCGATATACATATCTACCGGAAGCATCTCGTCCGCTTTTTCTCTGGAAACCAGTTCTTTGTCATTGTGACTGTCCACATAACGCAGGAAGTACCAGGAAGAACCAGCCCACTGAGGCATGGTATTTGTCTCACGTTTTGCGTCTTTTCCACAAACCGGACACTTGCAGTTTACCCACTCTTCGATTCCGGCAAGCGGTGACTCTCCAGTTCCTGTCGGTTCATAAGAATCTACATCCGGCAGACGCAGCGGCAGCTCTTCTTCCGGTACCGGCACTGCTCCACATTCCGGACAGTGTACAATCGGAATCGGCTCTCCCCAATAACGCTGACGGGAGAATACCCAATCACGCAGCTTATAGTTTACAGTTGCTTTTCCAATTCCACGCTCTTCAATGATATGTGGAGCTTCTTTCTTGAGAACGGCTGATTCCATTCCGTTCCACTCTCCGGAATTGATCATAGTTCCAACAGCATCTGTGTATGCCTCTTCCATATTTTCGATTTCCTGTCCGTCTTTTGCAATGACCTGAATGATCGGGATCTCGAATTTTTTTGCAAATGCAAAGTCACGGTCATCATGTGCAGGTACACACATAATTGCTCCTGTACCATAATCTGCCAGTACATAATCAGACAGCCAAATCGGTACTTTTGCACCGTTGATCGGATTGATCGCATAACTTCCCGTAAACACACCTGTCTTTTCCTTATCCTGCATACGGTCTACGTTGGACTTCATGGAAGCATCATAAATATACTGCTCCACCGCTTCTCTTGTCTCGTCTGTCGCAAGTTCTTTTGCAAGTGCATGTTCCGGCGCAAGTACCATGAATGTTGCACCGTGTAAGGTATCCGGACGTGTTGTATAAACGGTGATCTTGTCGTCTCTTCCATCCACCTGGAAATCTACTTCTGCACCGTAAGATTTTCCGATCCAGTCAGCCTGCATTTTCTTTACTTTTTCCGGCCAGTCCAGTTTGTCGAGATCGTTCAAAAGACGGTCTGCATATTTTGTGATACGCAGCATCCACTGACGCAGATTTTTCTTTGTAACATCTGTTCCGCAACGCTCACATTTTCCATTCACAACCTCTTCGTTTGCCAGACCTGTTTTGCAGGATGGGCACCAGTTGATCGGGAACTCTTTCTCATATGCAAGACCTTCTTTGAACATTTTCACAAAGATCCACTGTGTCCATTTGTAGAAATTCGGATCTGTTGTGTTAACTTCCATATCCCAGTCATACAATGCTGCGATCTCATTGATCTGACGTTTGATGTTTGCTACGTTCTCTGCTGTGGATTTTGCAGGATGAACTCCCATCTTGATCGCATAGTTCTCAGCCGGAAGACCGAATGCATCCCATCCCATCGGATGTACAATATAATATCCCTGCTGTAATTTGTAACGGCTCCAGACATCAGAGATCACATATCCTCTCCAGTGCCCGACATGCAGACCGTTTCCTGACGGATACGGGAACATATCCAGACAATAATATTTTTCTTTTTTCTCTCCGTTGTCCCTGAATCTTGGATTTACCGGATTTTCCTGCCATTTATCATGCCATTTTTTCTCGATTGCTTTGTGGTTGTAAACAATTTTTGCACCCATTTCGCATATCCTCCTTTGATTTCTAAAAAAGCCTTTTCATCTCAATTAAGAGACGAAAAGGCTTTTATCTTCCGTGGTACCACTCTTCTTCATCTGCAAACATACAGATGCACTCATTACTTCTGTAACGGGAAGGCCCGCTTTTTCCTACTTTTCCATCCTGGGTGTTCAGAAAAAGAACTCCGAGGGGAGTTGGGAGAACGCTGTTTCCTGCCTCGCACCATCCGGCAGGTCTCTGAAAAACCTCAGACTCTTACTATTCCTCATCAACATTTCTTTCATATGTTTCCTTATTATAAGAAGAATCATAAAATAAGTCAAGTGGATTCTGCTGATTTCTCTCTATTTCATCCTCGCAAAATAATCTTTCGTTTCTTTGACCACCACATTGCTGAGCACAAGCAGTGCGATCAGGTTCGGAAGCGCCATCAGCGCATTGAAGATATCTGCGATGTTCCACACTGCCGCAACCGTCATATATGGTCCGATAAATACAGCCAGAATATACAGCCAGCGATAAGTCATCACTACTTTTTTATTCCGGTTGAACAGATATTCCATACACCGTTCTCCATAGTAATTCCAGCCGAGAATCGTAGTAAATGCAAAGAATACCAGACAAAGCATCAGAATAAAGGATGCAACTGCCGGCGCAAACGGCAGCCCCTTCTGAAATGCTGCCATCGTGATCTCCACACCTTCCAGATTCGGATCATTCCATGTTCCTGCTAAGACCACGGAAATTCCGGTCATTGTGCAAATTATGATTGTATCAATAAATGTACCTGTCATAGACACCAGTCCCTGACGCACAGGTTCTTTTGTTACTGCAGCCGCTGCCGCGATCGGCGCACTACCAAGACCCGCCTCATTGGAAAAGATTCCCCTTGCGATTCCTTTCTGCATGGCCACGACCATGGTTCCCATCGCGCCGCCTGCCAGTGCACTTCCGGTAAATGCAGATTTCACAATCGTTACGATCGCTGCCGGGATTTCTGTAATATGTGTGATCATAATGATCAGAACAAACACCACGTACAATACCGCCATAAACGGAACTACAATTTCGGATACTTTTGCAATTCGTTTCAGTCCTCCGATCACGACCAGACCGACACAGACTGTCAGAATAATACAAGTAATCACAGTTGCCCATGAATATGTATTTCCAAACATCTGCACGGCATTCTCTGTATTCGGATCAAAGAAATTCTTCACTGCAGATGCAATACTGTTTACCTGGGTAAACGTACCGATTCCAAACAACCCGACTCCGGCTCCGAAAAATGCAAATATTTTTGCCAGCCAGCGCCAGTTTTTTCCCATTCCGTTTTCAATATAATAGAACGGTCCGCCAAGAACATGCCCTTCTTTGTCGATTGTCCGGTATTTGATTGCAAGAAGCCCTTCTGCATACTTCGTTGCCATTCCGAAAAATGCTGCCACCACCATCCAGAACAGTGCGCCCGGTCCGCCTGCCGCAATCGCAGTCGCTACTCCGGTAATATTTCCGGTTCCGATCGTTGCAGAAAGCGCCGTACAAAGTGCTCCAAAGCTGGTCACTTCCCCATGTCCTTCTTCTTCATTTTTTACCATGAATCTGAGTGCTTTCGGCAGATGCCGAATCTGAAGTCCGCCAAGGCGAACGGTTAAATAGATACCTGTTGTCAGGATCAGAATAATGAGCGGCAGTCCCCATATCCGGTCATCCACCCATTTGATCGCTGTGTCGATTTGATTGTAGATTTGTGCTAACATACTTTCTTTCCTCCATCCTTTTGCCTGAGAGATTCTCAGCAAAACCGCATCCAGATCATGCGTCTGCTGATTACACCTTCGGCGCTCTTTTTTCAGAGACTCTCCTGAGTTTAGTGTTTTACAACACTAAAGTAAAGAATAGCATGGTTTTGAAAAGAATGCAAGCCATTTTCTGATTTTCCATTTTAGAAAAACTAATCAATGTTTATAAGTAAAATGCAGAGGGAATACAGACATCGCTCCCTCTGCTTTTTTCTATCCCAGCGCCACATCCAGAATCATCATCAGTGTGAACCCTGCTGCAACACCGATTGTTCCTACATTGGTATGTTTTCCGTTTTGTGCCTCCGGAATCAACTCTTCCACTACAACATAAATCATAGCGCCTGCCGCAAAAGAGAGAAAATATGGCAGAAGCGGAACTACAAGCCCCGTCAGCCAGATTGTCAGAAATGCGGCGATCGGCTCTACAATCCCTGACAGTGTTCCATACACAAACGCCCTCAGTTTTGTAATTCCCTGCGCCCTTAACGGCATGGAAATAATCGCTCCCTCCGGAAAATTCTGAATGGCGATTCCGGCAGACAATACAAATGCCCCTGTCATTGTTATCAGTACATTATCCGAAAGAACTCCGGCAAAGGTCACACCCACTGCCATTCCTTCCGGAATATTGTGCAGCGTCACTGCGAGCATCAACATTGTTGTTTTTCGAAGTGATGCCTGAATCCCTTCCGGCTCCGATTCCTGAAAGTGCTGGTGAGGTGTCACCGTGTCCAGCAAAAGCAGAAAGCCAATCCCAAGCAGAAACCCTGCCGCTGCAGGAATCCATGCAATCTGTCCGCCTTCCTCTGCCATCTCGATGGCCGGGATTAAAAGCGACCAGACAGATGCTGCGATCATGACACCCGAAGCAAATCCAAGCAGACCTTTCTGCAGCTTTTCATTCATCTCTTTTCTCATGAAGAATACCATTGCTGCGCCAAGAGTTGTTCCTGCAAACGGCAGTAAAATTCCAAGTATTACATCCAAATTCATATGTTTCTCCCTTTCGTAATTCTTTTTTTCGATATGTTATCCTATGCTCAGGAGAAGACTTTGGTTCCGTTTAAATGCACATGGAAAAAGAATCCTTATACCGATGCCGTGATCAGTTCCTTTCCGGCTGCCCGGCATTCCTCCAACGCAGCATCATCCGGCGTCTCGTTTGCGATCACACCTTCTTCACAGATCAGATGTGCTCCCGCCTCTTCCATTCTCTGGCACCAGTCACGCATCCACTCTCCGTCACCCCAGCCGTAAGACCCAAACAAAAGTAGCTGCTTACCGGAGATCATCGGCTCCAGTTCTTCCACGAACGGCTCCATTTCGCTGTCTTCCAACTGCTCTGCTCCCATAGACGGGCAGCCGAGCGCAATTTTATCAAATTTTGAAATCGTATCCGCATCTGTCTGTCCAACCTCACATACCTCCGCGGTTCCTCCTGCTGCCTGAATCCCTTCTGCGACCGCCTGTGCCATTGCCTCTGTATTTCCTGTTCCACTCCAATATACTACTGCTGCATTCATGTGAATTCCTCCTTCATTATTGTGCGATTTCCCGGATACTTTTTCCGGCTAAAAATTCTCTGACCACTCCTTCTTTGGCCTGATCATAAGACTTGAAAATCATTTTTGCCCTGGACGGATTACTATATACTTTCCAATATCCGATCATAAGATACTTTCTTCCTTCATTGTGAATAAATCCTTCCACATCTTCCTTCGGATACCCTAAAAATACTCCGATTTCATGGGGAAATCCCAGTTTTCTGCTGCTTATCTGCCTCACTCTTTGAGCCAGTCTTTTGAGCATCTCATCCAGATTCCGCATATGATACCCATATGCCTCAAGCAGCCGCTGATTGTCAGGCAGCATCAGATGATACTCCAACTCACTCCGTCTGAAAAAGAAAACAAGACATCTGCTGTCCCTGCAGGACAGAATTCGATATTCTACCTCTGTCTCTTCAAAAATCTCCTGCAGCTCCTCACACATTTTCTGTTCCATTGTGATCACGCTGGATATCTTGATCCCCTTTAAAAAGGGGGCGCACTGCAGCGCAACCTGAAACCTGGCTTTTAGTTTTATATCTTCATTTTTGAAAAAATAAGACAATGTTTCCGATGACATATGAGCCTCCTTAAATGATTATGATTCTCAATTAGTTTGATATTACCATGTCCTACTCTCAATTTCAACATTTGTTATTGAGAAGTTTTCTCATTATATTTTTCTGAATATTTATCTGCATTTTTATTATTTTTTTATTGTTTAAGAACCTTGTTTAGTGTATAATAAATTTAAGTTATTTGAGCAGAAAGAAGTCTCAAAATACATACAAAAAGGAGAGATTTGCCATGGTAAATTTAATTACAGGACCGAAAGGAACCGGAAAAACACAGCAGATGATTGAGCTTGCTAATGAAAAGGTCAAAACATCTAACGGAAACGTCGTATTTATCAAAAAAAGTCATCGCAACACTACTACTTTAGACTTCGGTGTACGTGCAATCTGCATGGAAGACTATCCTGATATTCTGACAATGGATGAATTTATCGGTTTTCTCTACGGTATGGTAGCAGGTAATCATGATATTGATACCATCTTTATTGACAGCGTATTAAAACAGGCGGATATTTCTTTAAACAACATTTCTGCATTTATGACCAGTCTGAGTAAAATTTCTGCAGAAAATACTCTTGATTTCTTTATCAGTGTGGGGGCTGAGAAAGAATCCATTCCCGATATAGATTCCGACAATTATAACGTTTTGAACTAATGGGTATGAAAAAAGCGATATTCAGTATTTTTTACTGAGTACCGCTTTTTTATACATTATGGTATATCTGTTTTTATTATTCTTCTGATAATGCCTGCTCTTCGCTTTCCGCTTCTGATTTTTTTGTCTCTTTTGCTTTTTGATCCGGCTCTTCTCCGTTCAAAGAAAGTACAGAATTTGCCCGCTCACCTTCTTTGTATTCTACCGTCACAGTATCACCGACATTGTATTTGATAATATCGATAAAATCAACGACTGAAACATCAAAAATATCATCAGAGCCTTCCAACATGATATAAAAGTGAGAATCTCCGTCTACAACGCCCTGTGCGATCTTTGTGATCTTGGAAGCCAGCGTCTTTACTTCTCTCGTATCTTCCGCCTGCTTCTTGATGCCACTCTCATACATCAGATCATTGTAGTTTTCTTCACACTCACTGACCGTATTTCCAATGGCTACAACCTGATATTTCTGCACATTGACCATGGCATACTTTTTCACCAGTCCGGCATCATCTTTCAGCGCCATAAAATAGGTCGGCTCCCCTGAAATATTCAAAAGCAACGGGAATGCCGCTTTGTATTTTAAGTTCTGCACCTGACCTTCTGCTGAAGACATGGCAGACTCTTCTGTCGCGCCTTCCACTTCATAGAACTTCGTCTCCATCGTACGCTGATTCATCAGAACAAATCCTACATTGGACTGGTCTCCTGTGATCGAAGTCACACCTGTATATACCCATACATCATCATCCAGCGCAAGATAGTTGTATCCTGTCGTCGTATGCAGACAATCCTTCTGTCCCAGCACACTGTTTAAAAATCCATGCTTCAACGTACCATAATAATCATACAGCTGTATCAGCATATCTGCGGAGTACGCCCGGTCGATCCACTCCGGTGCATCTTCGATCTTATAATCTTTCGTCTCACCTGTAATGGCATTACATAAAACCACTCTTCCAACTGTGGTACCTCCAAACAGACCGATATTGAATTTCTTCACCGGGCTGATCCAGTATGGAACTCCGTTGTCATCGATCTCAAAACTTAAGTCATTGAAGATATAAGTCGGATATTTGAACCGGAGATGACGGTAAATATTGCGATTGAAATGATCACTGGTCGTATACTTCATCCCTTCATCCAACTTCACCAGTTCGGTATTCTGTGTCGCCATATCGATCTTGATATATGCCGGAATTCCCTCACTCTGATTCGTGAACCATTTGATCAGGCTGGCATAACGCAGGGGAGATACTCTCACGGGCTGATCCTGGTAGTTGATCTGGCTGTACCAGTCATCTACCTCAAACTGAGAGACCATATCCACCATACTTCCCATCTTTCTGTTTCCCAGGATCGTCGCAGAATCTCTGTCAAGCAGCGGAATCTGATCAAATGAGAGTTCCTCGATATCTTTTGTAAATTCTCCATCCTCTACTTTCATCAGCTTCTGATATTTTTTCGCGTTGACGATCGGAGAAGACAACAGTGTACCTGCTGCATACACGATTACAACTGCGCCAAGAATCCCCAGGATCACTTTCATCCCCTTGGATTCTTTCAGCGCATATCTGTCGAACCGCTTTCTTTTCGCATAGAAAAATGCTGCTGCCACGATCACCACGATCAGAAATATCCAGAACTCCGTAGAATGAATATTGAGTGCCGGCAATGCAACATAATAGTAAATACCGGCAAGAATAACCAATGCCAACACTGCAAGAAGTTTCATTTTACCTTTTTTCATGCTAATTCCCTTTCCTAAAAATAATTTCTACTTTTAAAGTAGTGGGACAATTATAACATCTTCAAAGATAATTCACAATTCTTCTTGCAATTTTTATATCTTTTTAATATTTACCTATGATTTTCCCAACATTTTGTCTTAAAATTTCCGTTTCCAGAGCTCCGGTGCAAGCAGGACAAGACAAGGGAAGATTTCCAGCCGTCCCAGCAGCATATCCGCACAGAATACCAGTTTTGACAGCCAGGAGAACTCAAAGAAATTCTCAACCGGTCCCACCTGTGAAATTCCGGGACCGACATTATTTAAGGTCGTCAGAACCGCACTGACAGAAGTCGCAAAATCATAATTATCGATGGACACGATCAAAACAGAAGATACCAGGATAAGCGCATAACAAATACTGTATACATATACTCCATGAAGGGTCTCTCTGCCTACCTTCTGACCGTTCACAGTCACCACCGTCACTGCTTTAGGATGCAGAATCCGCTTGATTTCCTGCTTTACGCTCTTGCAGAGGATCAGAATTCTCGACACCTTCATTCCTCCACCTGTCGATCCGGCACAAGCTCCGATGATCATGGTGACCAGCAAAATGGTTTTAGAAAATTCCGGCCATAAATTAAAGTCCGCAGTGTAGAATCCCGTTGTCGTGATCACCGCTGCCACCTGAAAACTTGAATACCGGAACGCACTTGCCACATTGCCGTATATATGATAAATGTTGACTGTGATCATCAATATTGCCGCAGCAATCACACCAAGATAGGTGCGTGCTTCTTCATTTTTTAATGCACTCTTCCAGTTTTTTATGTAAATTGCAAAATAAATATTAAAATTGATCCCAAACAAAATCATAAATACGGTGATAACCCCGTCAATATACGCACTGTCATAATAGCTCACACTTGCATTTCTGTTGGAAAATCCACCGGTTCCCGCAGTACTGAATGAATGAATCAGTGCGTCATAAAGGTTCATTCCGCCAAATAAAAGGAAAATCACCTCTGCCATTGTCAGAATCAGATACATCAGATACAGAATTCTCGCCGTACTGCGTGCCTTCGGAACAAGCTTGTCTGCTTCCGGTCCCGGTACTTCCGCGCGCATCAGATACATGGATCCGTCATCATCCAGACTCAAAAGTACCATAACAAATACCAAAACTCCCATTCCGCCGATCCAGTGTGTCAGCGCTCTCCAAAACAACATTCCCTGCGGAAGCGCCTCGATATCCGTCAGAATTGTAGAACCTGTTGTTGTAAATCCGGAGACTGTCTCAAAAAAGGCATCCAGATAATCTGGAATCGAACCGGAGATAAAAAACGGCAGTGCACCGAACAGTGACCACAAAATCCAGGCAATCCCGACCAGTGCAAGCCCTTCTTTTCCATAAATACTCGTATCTTTCGGTTTTTTTCTGCCCGCCAGCAGAAAAATAATGAGCAGAATGGCCGCTGTTAATAAAAATGCAATTCCGCTTTGCTCTCCATACAAAAAAGAAACAAGCGCCGGCACCAGAAGCAGAAGTCCTTCCACTCCCAGCATTCTGCCTATCATATAAACAATCATTCTATTATTCATCTCATTACCTCTTCACCAAAATATCGTCCAGATCTCGGATCTGTTTTGTCATGGTGATAATAACTACACTGTCACCTACCTGAATACTGTCATCTCCGTTTGGAATAATGATTTTTCTTCCCCGTGCAATGCAGGCAATGATATTGTTCGCTTTCAGATTCAGATCTTTAAGAGGTACTCCCGTATACGCATTCTCCGATTTGATAATAAATTCCAGCGCCTCCACTCTTCCATCCAGTAGCTGGTACATGGTCTCCACATTTGCACTGCACTGAGAATTTCTTCTCGCCCGCACATAACCAAGAATGGCATCAGCAGTCGCTGTTTTAGCAGATACAATACTGTCGAGTCCAAGTTCATCGATCATCATGGCTCTGCGGTCCTCATTGATCTTTACGATCACCTTGGATACACTCTGCTTAGAAGCAAACAAAGACATGATGATGTTCTCTTCATCCATTCCTGTCAGTGCAATAAAAGCATCTGTTTTTTCAATCCCCTCTTCTATCAGCAGATCATGCTCCGTCGCATCGCCATTGATGATGGTTGCTTGTGGAAGAAGTTCACAGAGCTCTTCACAGCGCTCTCTGTTTCTTTCGATGATCTTGACATTCATCCCCAGATTACACAACTGGCTTGCCAGATAGTAGGCCACTCTCCCCCCACCGCAGATCATTGCATTTTTAATCTTCTCTTTTCGCAGGGCAATCTTCTTGAAGAACTGCTCCATATTCTGATGAGAAGCCGCAATATGCAACTTGTCTCCTGCTTTTAAAATATAATCTCCATCCGGGATTAAAACCGTTTCTCCGGATTCGACTGCACATACCAGCACCTGAACCTGAAAACGTGCATATAATTCAGACAAAGACAATCCTTCCAGCTTTCCGCAGTGAATCGGAAATTCAACCAGTTCCACCCTTCCTTTTACGAAAGTCTCTACCTTACTTGCATCTGGAAACAACAGCAGACGGGTAATATCCCCCGCAACGATCAGTTCCGGATTTACTACCATACTCAAATGGAGATCCTTTTTCAGAAAATCAATCTGTTTATAGTAGATCGGATTTCTTACCCGGGCAATCGTATGCCGTGCACCCAGCCTTCTTGCGATCAGGCAGCTGAGCATATTGCACTCGTCCGTAGAAGTGCAGGCAATCACCAGATCCGCATGCGGTACATCCGCCCTCTGCTGAACCTCCACACTGCCGCCTTCTCCCGCAACACAAAAAACATCCATTCTTTCAATGGATTTTCGCAGTTTTTCTTCATTATTATCGATCAATATAATATCGTACTTTTCCGATGACAGCTGTTTTGCCAGTTTATAACCAACCTTGCCATCGCCTATGATTACAATTTTCATTGGTCCCCTAAGTCCTCTCTGTTTTCACATTCTTCTTTTCAAAACGTGTTCTATTATACCACCTTAATACCTTACACACAATTTTAATACTATTTTTATATTTTTTCCACGTTTTGCATAATTTTTTTCTGTTTTCTCCACCAAAAAAGACCTTTCCTACAACAAAATCATTGATTTTTGCAGAAAAGGTCTTTTTCTAATTCTCTATTCTATTTTTCTTCCGCTGCTCTTGCTGCGATTTCCTTCTCCTGTACATCCGAAGGTGCCTGCTCATATCTTGCAAACTGATACTCATAAGTACCTCTTCCTCCTGTCATGGAACGAAGCACTGTACAGTATCCAAACAGTCCTGTCATCGGAATGTCTGCTTCTATGATCTGTTTGCCGCCGCTTACAGGTGTCATGCCAAGGACACGTCCTCTTCTCTTATTCAGATCACCCATAACATCTCCTGTATAGTCATCCGGCACTGTCACTTTCAAGGATGCGATAGGCTCCAGAAGAACCGGTCCCGCTTCCATAAAACCTTTCTTAAATGCCTGGATCGTAGCTGTCTTGAATGCCATCTCCGAAGAATCTACCGGATGGTAAGATCCGTCGTAAAGAACTGCTTTGACTCCGACTACCGGATATCCTGCGAGGGGACCTTTTACCACAGAGTCCTGAAGTCCTTTTTCTACAGCCGGGAAGTAGTTCTTCGGAACAGCGCCGCCTACCACTTCTTCTTCAAATACATAAGGAGTCTCCAGATCACCGGATGGTTCAAACCGCATCTTTACATGTCCGTACTGACCATGTCCGCCGGACTGTTTTTTGTATTTTGTGTCCACATCCGATTTCTTACGGATTGTCTCACGGAACGCCACTTTCGGTGTCTCCAGTTTAATTTCTACTTTATATCTGGCTGCCAGTTTGCTGGCTGCGATTTCCAGGTGCTGATCTCCCATACCGTAAAGAAGAGACTGTCTGTTCTCACTGTCATTGACTGCTCTGAGTGTCACATCCTCTGCCATCATCTTCTGCAGTGCCTGAGATACCTTGTCTTCATCCCCTTTTGTCAGAGTCTTGTATCTCATATAGGTATATGGAACCGAATAATCTGTTCTGGAATATGTAATCGGCGTATTCTTTGTCGAAAGAGTATCTCCTGTCTTTGTACTTCCAAGCTTTGCGATTGCTCCGATATCTCCTGCAAACAGTTCGGAAACTTCTGTCGGTTTGTTTCCGCACATCGTATAAAGCTTGCCCGGTTTTTCCTCGGCATCCGCATCTGCATTGTAAAGTACGTCATCCCCTTTGAGTACACCGGAGCATACCTTTACAAATGAATACTTTCCGATAAACGGATCTACCATTGTCTTGAATACATAGGCAGATTTGGCCTTTGAAAAATCATAATCAGCCTCGTAGATCTCACTCTTTGTCCTGTGGATACCCGCACAGCTTCTCTTATCCGGACTCGGGAAGAAACGCACGATATCAGAAAGCAGATTGGCAACACCCTGTGCCTGTACATTGGATCCCATGGCAACCGGAACGATGTCCCCATCCATCACTTCCGTACGCATGGCTGCACGGATCTCTTCAATTGAAAATTCGTCTCCCTCAAAGTAACGATCCATAAATTCTTCGCTCGTCTCCGCAACTGCCTCCATCAGAGAATCTCTCAAAATCTTCAGGTTCGGAAGACAATAATCCGGAATCTCGCACTCTTCTCTCTGTCCGATTCCTGTATAACGTCTGCCGGCATTTTTAATAATGTTGATATATCCGACCAGCTTTTCGTTCTCACGGATCGGCTGGAAATGCGGCGCGATTTTCTTACCATATCTGACAGTCAGATCTTCCACAACCTGGCGGAAACTTGCGTCGTCCATATCCATCTCTGTCACATAGACCATACGCGGCAGGTTGTACTTGTCACAAAGCTCCCACGCTTTTTCTGTACCAACCTGTACACCGGCTTTTCCGGAAACCACGATAACTGCCGCATCTGCTGCACTCACTGCTTCTTCTACTTCGCCGACAAAATCAAAATATCCCGGTGTATCCAGAATATTGATCTTTGCCTTTTCCCACTCGATCGGGATCAGGCTCGTGCTGATCGAGAATCCGCGCTTCTGCTCTTCTTTATCAAAATCACTGGTCGTATTGGACTCGGAAATCTTTCCCATACGACTGACTGCTCCTGATACATAAAGCATCGCCTCTGCAAGACTTGTTTTGCCGCTGCCACCGTGGCCAAGCAATACTACGTTTCTAATCTCATCCGTTCTGTAAACCTTCATAGTGCTGCCTCCTTATGTTGTTATTCTCTTCATGTTCCGGCAGCTGTTCTGCCGACTCACGTGCTATGTGTATATTGTACTAAAATTTTATATAAATTACAACTATTTTATTTATTTTTAACAACTTGTTTCTAATTTACTTTTACGAGTTAAAATGCTAAAATATTCTATATGTGCTTCTTGGGATCGCAGCTTCCCATCAGCCAGTTTATTTAGAAAGGACATCAAACTATGCAGACAAAAACAAGCACTACCATCGGATTTATCGGGCTGGGACTAATCGGCGGTTCTATCGCCAAGGCAATCCGCCAGTATTATCCGGACTATCAGATCCTGGCTTTTGATAAAAGCAGAGAAACACTTGCACTGGCCATGCAGGACGGAACGATCGACATCTCCTGTACTGCCATTGACGAACAGTTCTCTCACTGTTCCTATCTTTTTCTCTGTGCGCCGATTTCTTACAATAATGCGTATTTATCTCAGTTAAAGGATTTGATCCATCCGGATTGCATCCTGACAGATGTCGGCAGTGTAAAGACTGCGATCCATGAGGAGATTACCCGGCTTGGTCTGGATGCAAATTTCATCGGAGGACATCCTATGGCAGGTTCCGAAAAAAGCGGATTTGCCAATTCCAAGGCTCATCTGATTGAAAATGCATACTACATCCTGACGCCGTCTGACAAAGTCTCTTCTGAGAAGCTGGAAGATTACCGCTGCTTTGTACAGTCTCTGAAGGCGCTACCGATCGTGCTTGACTACCGGCTGCATGATACGGTCACCGGAACTATCAGTCATCTGCCGCACATCATTGCCTCCTGCCTGGTCAACTTCGTAAAAAGTACGGATACGAAAGAGGAACTGATGAAGCTTCTGGCTGCGGGCGGTTTTAAAGATATTACAAGGATTGCATCTTCTTCTCCGATCATGTGGCAGCAGATCTGCCTGAAAAATAAAGATAATATCTCCCGGATCCTGGACGCTTATATCGAAGAACTGAACCGCGCAAAAATTTCCATTGATGCCGGCAATGAACGGGAATTATTTTCATTCTTCGAGTCATCCAGAGACTACCGGAATTCCATGCCGGATCACTCTGCAGGACCGATCAAAAAGATTTTTGCCCTGTACTGTGACATTATCGATGAAGCTGGAGGAATCGCGACCATTGCCACGATTCTGGCGAGCAATCACATCAGCATTAAAAATATTGGAATCATTCATAACCGGGAATTTGAAGAAGGGGTACTGCGCATCGAATTTTACGAAGAGGACGCCTCTGTAAAAGCCGCCGCACTTCTGCAGAAATACCGGTATATTGTATATGAAGTTTAAAGAAAGGAATATATGATTATGGAATTGACAAGCATTACAGGATTAAAAGGAGAAGTTTCCATTCCGGGAGACAAATCCATTTCTCACCGCAGTGTGATGTTCGCATCTCTCGCCAACGGAATGACAGAGATCCACAACTTCCTAAATGGTGCAGACTGTCTTGCCACCATTGACTGCTTCCGGAAAATGGGGATTAAAATAGAGGAACACCAAAACCGGATTCTGGTACACGGCAAGGGACTGCACGGACTGACTGCGCCTTCGGAAACATTACAGGTAAAAAACAGCGGAACAACTACCCGCCTGCTCTCCGGTATTCTTGCAGGACAGCCATTTTCCACTTCCCTTTCCGGAGACGAGTCACTCAACTCACGTCCCATGAAACGGATCATCGAACCACTGACACAGATGGGCGCTCATATTTCCAGCCTGCACGGCAATGGATGCGCACCGCTGGTCATTGAACCGGGGAAATTGCACGGAATCCACTACACGTCAACGGTTGCTTCTGCTCAGGTAAAATCCTGTATTCTTCTTGCAGGACTTTACGCAGAGGGGGAAACTTCCGTGACAGAACCGATCCTGTCCCGCAATCACACAGAGTTGATGCTCAAAGAATTCGGTGCGGATATCCGGACCGTTCATCAGCTGGCTGGTTCTGAGGCAACGTCCGTGATCCAGCCATGTCAGGAATTACATGGACAGAAGATCACTGTTCCCGGAGATATTTCTTCCGCTGCCTACTTTATCGCAGCAGGACTTTTAGTTCCGGATTCCGAGATTCTGGTCAAAAATGTAGGAATCAACCCGACTCGTGCAGGTCTTTTGAAAGTATGCGAAGATATGGGCGGTAATATCACACTGTTAAATGAACGTACAGAAGCCGGGGAAAAAATGGCCGATATTCTGGTTCGCAGCAGCCAGCTTCATGGAATTTCGATTCATGGTGATATCATTCCCACACTGATCGATGAGATTCCGATCATTGCCGTTATGGCAGCCTGCGCTGAAGGTACGACCATCATCCGCGATGCGCAGGAACTTCGTGTCAAAGAGACGGACCGGATCGAGACGATCACTGACAATCTGATCGCCATGGGATGCAGCGTTCTCCCGACAGAAGATGGAATGGTGATCAAAGGAGGGGAGCCTTTAAAAGGCGCTACCATCCACACACTGCTCGATCACCGGATCGCCATGGCATTCAGTATCGCAGCTCTTGTAGCTGACGGACGCACGAAAATTCTGGACAGCCACTGTATTGACGTTTCCTATCCGGGATTTTATGATGCATTTGAACATCTTTTATAAGAAAGACGAGGGCACTTCATCCAACCAAGACGAAGTGCCCTTTCTCAATATTGTATATTCTTTTGACGGATCAGATTAAATTTGATGATTTCCGTGTTAAAATATTCATTCGCATAGACCAGTGGTTTATCTTTCTCACTGTAATTTAATGTCTTCAGGTAAAGATATGGACTTAAACCCAGTTCTTTCACAGATACATATTTTTTTAATCCTGCAATTTCTGCCGGATTCACTGTATCGATCTCAACTTTATCCCATTGCGCCTTTTCCCCGGACAATTCATAAATATATTTGTAAATCGAATCTTCATACTTTGAAAACATATCAAATGCCTCTTCCCCGCCGATCAGATTCATTCCGAAATAATCTCTGCAGAATGCACAGATCTTATCATCTGCCAGAAACAGCTTTTCTGCCACTACCAGCTGTTCGTCCGGCTGCATCTGAAGAAGAGAACAGATTTCTTCCTCCCGTTTTACTTTTTGAATATTTAAAAGTCTGACGGAAGGAGCATACCCGCTCTTTTTGATCATCTGCGTCAATTCCATACAGGGACTGAACGTGACCTTGATATTGAGAGAATCCACATTGACAAATGTACCCCTTCCCTGTCTGCGGAAAATAATCCCCTCTGCCGCAAGATCATTCAATGCCTGACGGATTGTGATCCGGCTCACTCCAAGCATCTCGGCAAGTGCCTCTTCTCTTGGAAGCTTATTGTCTGTTTTTAGATCCATCTCTTCTATATATTGAAGAATGGCCTCCTTTGCCTGTCCGGACAAGGATTTTACACGTAATTTCTGCGTACTCAAAGCGATTCCTCTCTTTCTCTTAACCTATGTATGATGATAGAAGAATCCCTTTTCTTTGTCAAGAAAAAGCTTTTTTCCCATTCAAGATCAAATTCAGAAAAATCGCGCTGATGCTGACCATAAACAGACCATTGCTTAATACCATCTGCAATGCATTCGGAATATTCACAAAAACATCTGATGCAAACGCTGCGCCTACTCCGATCGCAATGCTGGTCCCTACAATCTTGAAATTGTTATCTTTTGAAAAATCCAGTTTGGATAAAATGGAAATTCCAGAAGAAGTGATCACCCCGAACAATGCCAGTGTTGCACCTCCCAGCACAGATTTAGGAACAGCCGTAAATACCGCGGAAATCTTCGGGAAAATTCCTGCCAGAATGATCATAATGCCGGCTGCTGCAACAACGGATCTGCTTTTAACTTTTGTCAGTCCGATCAGACTTACATTTTCATTGAACATGGTAGATGGAACCGAATTGAACATACCAGTCACCATCTGTGCTGCTGCCTGACCTCTGATTCCTCTCTCCTTTGTCTTATTGTCTGTCTGGATTCCAACAATTTCATCCATTACGGAAAAGACTCCGATACACTGAATCATGTTGATGATGCAGAAAATACTCATAATAAAAATCGGCCATATTTTAAACTCCGGCATTCCATAATAAAATGGTTTCACCGGCTGGAATACTTCTGCCTGCGCGATCGATGTAAAATCGACCATGTGCAGACCACATCCCACGATCGTTCCCGCCACGATTCCGAGCAGCAGGGACATACTTTTCCAGATTCCTTTTGCATACTTTTCTACCAGAATGATAAAGATCAAAACTGCAGTACCCAGAATCAGATTTTCAACAGACCCAAAACTTTCGCTGCCTTCTCCGCCTGCCAGATCCCGCAGTGCAGTCGGCGCCAGTGTAATTCCGATCAACGTTACAAATGTTCCCACTACAACCTGAGGGAAAAGTTTTAAAATCTGATCCATAAAAAAAGACAGGATAAAAATTATCGCACCGGATGCGATCACTGCGCCAAAGAGTGTCTGCATCCCGTATTCTTTTCCGATCAGGATCATAGGGCTTAGAGGTGCAAAGGAAGAACCCAAAATAATGGGATATTTGGATCCTGCCAGTTTTCCGATTCCGATTACCTGAATCAGAATGGCAATTCCACTTGTAAAAAAATTGGCTGCTACTAAAAATGCAGTTTCTTTTTCCCCCAATCCCAGGGCTCCTGCTAAAATCAAGGGAACCGCGATTGTTCCCGGACACATGGTAAGGACATGCTGAAATCCGATCAGCAGCGTCTTTGTCCATCCTACTTTTTCATCAAAATATTCCGCTTTCATACTCTGCTCCTGACTGGAACTTAATCCCAATATCCCTCATGCACCTTTGCTGCTTCTACTTCAACGGCCTCTACCGGTCCTACTACTTCAATTGCTTTCTGCCCTTTTGCAAATACATCTCTGCATGGAAGATCAAAAGTCGGGTTCTGCTCATTACTTCCTGTCAGCTCCAACAGTCGTCTCTCTGTCATTCCGTATACAACTCTTCCGATATTCGCCCAGTAAATAGCTCCTGCACACATCGCACATGGCTCTGCAGTCGTATATAATGTACAATCCCACAAAAACTCTCTGGAATATTCATGAGATGCTCTTGCTGCAAGTGTCGCTTCCGCGTGCCCTGTACAGATTTTCTCTGTAATCTCAATATTTCCCTGCTCCATGATGATCTCTCCCTCTTTGTTGACCAGAAGGGCTCCAAACGGAGTATTTCCTGCTTCTCTTGCCTCTTTTGAAATTTCAATCGCTCTTCTCAAATAAAATTCGTGACTCTGATACATCTTCTCTTCTCCTTATAAAGTATTATGTAATAGGTATTACCTTTTGTTGTTTTCAATATAGCACACATCATTTTATTTGTAAAGAACCAGTTCAAAAGTTTGTAAAAAAACAGCCGGAATTTTACCCGACTGTTTTCTCTTTAATCCAGCTATTTAATTCTTTTATACTGACAAATAAATCCTACCGGATTTCCACAACGGTATAATCTTTCTCTTCCACTGCCTTTTTCAGTACTTCATCAGAAACCTCCGAGCGCAGTGTCACAACCGCTGTGCCTTTCTCATGGCTTACTTCTGCCGCTTCCACCTCTGCAAGTGCCTCCAGTGCTTTCTTTACAGACGCCTCGCAGTGTCCACACATCATTCCTTCAATTTTCATTGTTTTTTCCATTGTCATTTCCTCCTGTTTCTTTCTTGTTTTTATTTTTCGATCTCTTGTGGCGTCCTTCATACGGAACCAGTTGAGACGAAGTGCATTGGTAACAACACAAACGCTGGACAAACTCATTGCCGCCGCTCCGAACATCGGATTTAATTTCCATCCAAACAATGGATACCAGATTCCGGCTGCCAGCGGGATTCCGATGACATTATAAATAAATGCCCAGAATAAATTCTCATGAATGTTGCGAAGTGTCGCACGACTCAGTCGAATCGCTGCCGGAACATCCGTAAGTCTGCTCTTCATCAATACCACATCTGCAGCATCTATCGCAATATCTGTTCCTGCTCCGATCGCAATTCCCATATCTGCTCTTGTCAGTGCAGGAGCATCATTGATACCGTCTCCGACCATGGCTACTTTTCCCTGATTCTTCAGTCTGCGGATCACTTCTTCTTTTCCTTCCGGCAGTACCCCTGCGATAACTTCGTCCACTCCAGCCTGCGCTCCGATGGCACGGGCTGTCTGTTCATTGTCACCTGTAAGCATGACCACCCGGATTCCCATATTCTGCAGTTCCTGCACTGCCTGGGGACTGTCTTCTTTGATCACATCTGCAACTGCGATCATCCCCAGAAATCTTCCGTTTCTGGCAAAGAATAACGGGGTCTTTCCCTGATCTGCCAGTTTTCTCGCCTCTGCCTCCACATTTTCTGATACTTCAGCATGCTGGCGGATAAAGTTCAAATTTCCTCCGGTCAGATTCTCTCCATCATTCAGCCCGGAAAGTCCATTTCCCGGCACTGCCTGAAATTCACTCACTTCGATGCCATCTGGCACTTTCTGCTCCTTTGCATAGGATAAAATTGCTTTTGCCAGCGGATGCTCACTTTTCTTTTCCAGAGCATACGCAATCTCCAGCAGTTCTTCTCTTGCAATTTTACTATCTGGAATAACATCTGTCACTTTCGGTTCCCCGCTGGTAATCGTTCCTGTCTTATCCAGTGCCACGATCTGAACTTTTCCGGTCTCTTCCAGAGAAACCGCTGTTTTAAACATAACACCGTTTTTTGCACCTTTTCCGCTTCCGACCATGATCGCTACCGGAGTGGCAAGACCAAGCGCACATGGACAGCTGATCACCAGAACAGCAATTCCTCTTGCAAGCGCAAATCCCACACTCTCTCCTGCCAGCATCCATACGGCAATGGTAATGACCGCAATCACGATTACAATCGGAACAAAGACTCCGGATACTTTGTCTGCAACTTTTGCAATCGGCGCCTTAGTTGCTGCTGCATCACTGACCATCTGGATAATCTGGGACAGTGTCGTGTCCTCTCCCACACGGGATGCCTCACAACGGATATACCCCGACTGATTAAGTGTCGCAGCAGAAACAATGTCTCCTGCTTTTTTGTCTACCGGAATACTTTCTCCTGTAAGCGCCGATTCATCAATCGCACTGCTTCCTTCCAGCACAATACCATCCACGGGTATACACTCACCCGGGCGAACCACAAACACATCCCCTTTTCTCACCTGCTCGATGGAAACTGTCTGTTCCTGCCCGTTCCGGATCACAACCGCCGTCTTTGGCGCCAGGCGCATCAGGCCTTTTAAGGCATCTGTAGTCTTTCCTTTGGAACGCGCCTCCAGCATCTTACCGACAGTGATCAATGTCAGAATCATCGCGGCAGATTCGAAATAAAACTCATGCATATAAGTCATCACGCCTGCCATATCCTGACGCATCTGTGCATCTGTCATGGCAAACAATGCATAGGTGCTGTAGCCAAATGAAGCGCCTGCTCCAAGTGCCACCAGCGTATCCATATTGGGCGCGCCGTGCAGCAGACTTTGAAATCCACTGACAAAAAACTTCTGATTGATGATCATCACACATCCTGTCAGCAAGAGCTGTAAAATTCCCATTGCCACATGATTCTCTGCCAGAATCCCGGGAAGCGGCCAGTTCCACATCATATGTCCCATCGAAAGATACATCAGCGGCACAAGGAAACAAAACGATAAGATCAGCCGCTTTTTTAAGACCGGAGTCTCTTTATCTTTCAGAAATTCCTCTTCTGCATGTTCTGCCGGCTTTGCGGTATTCTCTCCCTTTACAGAAGCTGAATATCCCGCTTTTTCCACTGCTGCAAGAATGTCTGCTTCTTTCGCATCTCCCTCCACGCCCATGGAATTCGTCAGAAGACTGACTGAACACGAAGTCACTCCCTCAACTTTGGAAACTGCCTTTTCCACTCTTGTACTGCATGCCGCACAGCTCATTCCGTTCACATTGTATTGCTTCACAATATCACCTCACTTTACTTCATCAGTTTTTGAAGCGTTGCTACTAACTCTTCCACTGTCTCTTCCTTTCCCTGACGGATATCCTCTGCCACACAGGTCCGGATATGATTGCCAAGCAGCACTTTACTAAAGCTGTTCAACGCCGCATTAACTGCTGAGACCTGGATCAGGATGTCCGTACAATACGTATCACTTTCTACCATTTTTTTGATCCCCCGCACCTGACCTTCAATCCTGTTCAGACGATGGATCAAATCTTTATATTCTTTTTCTGTGCGTTCTTTTGTCTTTGTTGTATGACAGCACTCTCTTTTTTCTTCCATTTCTTTCACCTCATTTCATACACGCATTATATACCCTTATGGGGTATATTGCAAGTAAAATTTTATAGCATTTTTTTCTTTCCGCATTATAATAATTTTACATTGTTTTCAATCATCAAAATAAAACAGCCGGGGAAAGAACCATTTCTGATTCCTTCCCCGGCTATTTTCTTTTCATATTATTCATAGTCTTTCACAAGGAACATCGGCTTGATCGCCATGACCTCATCGTATTCCTCCTGCTCAAGCTCCACACTGGAATTCATTGCTTTCAAATCCTGCTTCAGCAATTTCAGAGCTTCTGCCACAGACCGTGTCCGTTCTTCTGCAATAATATCAATCATTCTTCGAAGTACTGCCGGATGTGCATAACACGCCGGAAGAGGAAACTTCGGATATTCTGCAATGTAGCGATACATCGCTTCTGTCGCCTTCTTCAGCCTGTCTTCCACATACCGCCTGTTATTGCGGGCAGTAGGAAGAACATTCACACTGGAGAAGAAAAAGATGGCGGCCAGTCCGAACAGCAGAAAATAAATTCCGAATCCCGCTTTTGTGACCAGCGCATAAATCCCGTAAACCAGTGCCGCAATCCCCATCAGGGTAATGAAAAGCGCTGCCCATTTATAAGCAGGATTGCTCTTATCATAGGTTCTTTTTCTCTTCGCACAGCTGCTCAGTTCCCGATATAACTCAGGTCTTTTTTCCAAAAACTGCGCACATTTTTCTAACCATTGGATTTCTTCCCGCGCATCCGAAAAAGCAATCCTTGCTTTTTTCTGTTCAAGTATCCGCTGTTTCTCCAGCAGTTTTTTTTCTGCCTGCACGCTGTGCACCGGCATCTCGGGACGGATACTTCGGATATGGTCAAGCAGTGCATCTACCTGCTCTTCTCTTTTGAAAATACACTGCTTTTCCTCTCCGCCGTCATACTGCACGACTAGATATGGAATCGTGGCAAACATTCCTTTTCCCGAAAAACCGCCTTTACTCATGGCTACTCTTTTAAATACTCTTGATACCGAGTCCAGAGCTACATAATATCTTCTGTCAAAGTAAAAGCTGCTCAGATAAAGAGCCTTTTGACCCACTCCACAGGGGCCGAATCTCCTGCAGTTCTTTTTATCCGCTTCCAGCTCCCGCTCTTCTATTTTCTGTCTGCCCAGCTGCTTTGGTTTCCATATCATCTCGTGTCAGTCCTTTCTGTTTGTGTTTTATGAAAACACTTTATTTTGCTGCTTTCGCAGGTTTTCTCGTCGCATACAGGAAAATGGCAAGGAATCCTGCTGCCAGAATGATACCTGCCGGATACGCAACAGCTGTTCCCAGTCCCAGACATTCTTTCGCATAGAAGAAATATGTCATGGAGACTGCACTCATAAAGGTAGCCGGAACTGCTGTCAGCCAGTAATTCTTCTTCTCACGGAACAGATACATACTTGCTGTCCAGAGAACGATCATTGCCAGTGTCTGGTTGGTCCAGCTGAAATATCTCCAGACGATCGTATAATCCAGATGTCCGATAATGGCACCTGCACCTAACAACGGAACACAAAGCAACAAACGTTTGCTGTATTTGGACTGCTCGATCTTAAACCAGTCCGCCAATACCAGTCTTGCACTTCTAAATGCCGTATCTCCGGATGTGATCGGGCATACGATAACACCGATCATCGCCAGTGCAACTCCGATTCCTCCCATTGTCTTTGAGCAGACATCATAAATCGCTGCTGACTGGCCATTTGCGAGAATTGCGCTTAATCCTGTACTCAGACCGCCTGTCACTTCATACAATGCGCATCCTGCAGCAGCCCAGATCAGTGCGATCACACCTTCCGCCACCATAGCTCCATAAAATACAAAATGTCCCTGACGCTCTGATTTCATACAACGTGCCATCAGCGGTGACTGTGTAGAATGGAATCCGGAAATCGCTCCGCAGGCAACTGTGATAAACATAACGCTCCAGATCGGCGCACCGTCCGGATGCATACTGGAGAAGTTATTCCAGATTTCCGGGATCACAAACTCGGAATGTGTAAAGATTCCAATGATAACTCCTACCGCCATGATGATCAGGCAGATTCCGAATACCGGGTAAATCCGTCCGATGATCTTATCAATAGAAATAAATGTTGCGATAAAATAGTATGCCAGAATGATCCAGAGCCAGAATTCTGTACTGGCAAGAATTCCGCCGATTCCGCCCTCCTTGAACAATGTCACGATCAGACCTGCAGGTCCGACTGCAAACACAGTTCCTACCATAACCAGCAGAACCACACTGAATACACGCATCACATTTTTCATTGCATTTCCAAGGTAAATACCACAAACCTCTGAAATTGATGTACCATTATTTCTTTCAGAAAGCATACCTGAAAAGTAATCATGGACACCGCCTGCAAAAATCGTACCAAATGTGATCCATAAAAATACGATCGGTCCCCACAGGGCTCCCTGCATGGCACCAAAAATCGGTCCCAGGCCTGCAATGTTTAAAAGCTGCACTAAAAAGAGCTTCCACTGCGGCATTACCACGTAATCCACACCGTCATTGATTTTGACAGCAGGCGTCTCCCTGTCATCCGGTGCAAATGTGTTTTCTACGATCTTCCCGTAGACAAAATAGCCTCCGATCAACAGAAGCAGACATAGAAAGAAACTAATCATAGAAATCCCCCTCCTTCTCTTTAGAGAATTTTAATAAATTTATTTTTCTTTTATAATTATATGTTTATTTTAAACAATTTTCAATAGTTTCCTTCTGCTTTTTATTACATTTTTCACATTTTCAAACCCGGAATTTTTTCTTAATCTCCCGAACGAACGATTTTCCACGAAAAACTACGATTCCGGCCAGCAACAGAATGCTGATTCCTGTACAAAGTAAAGACGGATACCGAATCCGGACTGCCCCTGCTGCCAGAAGAATTCCCGGAATACATCCAAAGGCGCCGATCTGAACAAGATAAAACAAATATTCGTTTTCCTCCAGCCTGCACACCCTTGCGACCACTGTCATTGCTGCAAGAATGACCAGAGATGCAAGCGGGAGCACAAAATCCACTGCCCATCCATGCCATCCGGTAAAAAGGTCCCACAAAAGCCCCGCTGCCGATATGAGCAGAAGCTGCCACATTCCATTTTTCAGAAGGTTCCTGCGCTTTTTATAGCCTACCATTACAAACAGCCAGGTACAAAGTACTCCCCCACTCACAAAACCTGCCCACAAAAATCCGGAAGGAAGCATCAGATTGACCACCCAGCTGATCACAACCGCAGCAATACACAAAAACGTAAAAATCTGCATACTCTTCTGCATCAGTCCCAGCTTCTTTTCCTGATATCCGGGGAAGTCATTCTCTTGTTCTGTAACGTGAATCCCTTCCTCTTTTAAGATCCGCAGAAAATTCCGCTGGATATTATGACTCAGTATTTTCGAGGTGATCCCTACTCTCATTTTATCCCCGTAAGAGCAGGAGCACATCTGCAGTTTGTCCGTACTTGTAAAAAATCCAAACGAATCCACATAGGTCTCAAACACATCCGGAAGCTGGATTTTTCCGATATTGGAATAAATCGCGGAAATACTTCTCCCGCCAAGCGTCGTTCCGGCCAGCAAAAACAGGTTTTTAATCTCCAGAGGCACGGCCCGAAGCAGAGGATTTTTTTCCAGACGGACAAGCCGGTTCATATTGTCTGCAATCCGCTCTTTTACAAGTTCTGTTCGAAAGACATGCTGCAGATTCTGCAAAACTTCCTCAAATCTCGTATTTTCTTCAAACACCTGACCAGCTTCAATCCAACCAAAAAAGTTCGTCATGGAATAGGAGGGAAAATAATTTCTCAGATTCACCGGCACCATCAGAGTGACCGGCTTTTTCATCTGACTTCTCGGCATCTCCTCGTGAATCGCACAAAGCAGTGCGGCAGAGAGAAATACCGTGACTGACACCCCGTATGATTTTGCCTTTCTGTATACTTCTTTCGCGGAAAGAACCACCTCTAAAACAGACATCTCCTCCTGCTCCAGCCTTTCCCCCTTCAGCTGGAATGCAGGTCTGCTCTTTTTGACACTGCCATAATCTGATTTTGAATAATACTGCGAAAAGCTGTCTTCTTCGTGATCACTGGCTGTGGAAATCTCTTCTTCTGAAACAGGCGGAAACTCCACCTGTGGATAACAAATCATCAGGTAATTCCGCACCAGTTCTTTTAAAAAATTCAGCGCTCCCGTCCCATCAGTCAGACAATGAAACACTTCCAGATTTATTTTCTTTTTATAATAAGAAACCTCAAACAGAAAGCTTTTCTGATCAGGCACATACAGTCCGCTGCAGGGCGGCCGATCTTCTGCCTTGACTTTTGGTTTTAAATTTCGCTGCTCCATATAGAACCAGAACAGCCCTTTCCTGAGAACCGAACAATACAGCGGATACTTTTCCAGCGTACATTCCACTGCTTTTTGCAGAACTTCCTCTATGACATCCTCTTTCAGTTCACAATACAGCCGGAATACCCTGGTATCTTTCTTCCCGGTTGCTGCCGGAAATGCCTGTGCTGCATTGTCCAGCTTTCTCCACTGTGAACGTTTCTTTTTCTGCATCGTTACCCCTCCCGTAAAAAATGGTCAATATACGCAAAACTCTCTTCCACATGAAGTCTTGAAACTCCAAGTGCAAAATACCCGTGAAATGCCCCTGCGATCCGATAGCACGTCACCTTATTTCCGGCTTCTTTCAGTCTTTTGGCATAATCCTCGCCCTCATCTCTAAGCGGATCAAACTCTGCACTCAGCACCAGCGTTTCCGGCATATTTGTCAAATCTTCTGCAAGAACAGGCGCCACATACGGACTTTTTAAATCCTCCTGCTTCCCGATATAAAGCTGCAGATAGTCATGCATCTTTCCTCTGGTAAGCAGATATCCTTCTCCGTTCTCCCGAATCGAATCATATGCAGAATCCAGTGTGTAGCAGTTGTTTACTGCCGGGTAGACCAAAATTTGCTTATGAATTGAAAATTCCCCGCGGTCTCTTGCCAGCAGACACAAGGCTGCCGCCAGATTTCCTCCGGAGCTGTCTCCCATAACAGAAATCTGTCCCGGCTCAATCTTTGGAAAGATTTTCCCCTGATACAGTGCCCTTGCAGCCAGATAACAATCCTCAAGCCCTGCCGGAAACGGATACTCCGGTGCCAGGCGATATTCTACAGATATGATGGTCTTGTCAACAGATTTTGATAGCATACTGCAGATTCTGTCATATGTTTCTACACTCTCTGTAGACCATCCTCCTCCATGGATAAAAAAAATCGCGGAGGAAATCTCTTCTTTCTGCCTTTTTGTCTCTTCTGATGGGAAATATAATCTCAAAGGAATCTTCCCACACTCTGTTTTTATCACAATATCTTCTTTCTCCACCCAGAGATGAAGCGGATCTAATTTTTTTAGATTTGCCAGTTTTCTGGCTGTATTTATCTCAATATTCTGGTTTGAAAATGCTGCCAGAACTGTCTGTATTACCTGATTCATAAATTGCCATTCTCCGTTACTGTATGAACAGTCACTATTCTCCTGTTGTATTTCTGAACTTTTATTATAGCACAGAAAAAGGCGAATGCCATCCTGACTTTCGCCATGGACAGCATCCGCCGTCATTTTTTCTGACCAGATACAAGCTTACTCTCCGAGAAAATAATGTCCGTACGCATCTGCCGCCTTGATCGCATCTGCCACTTTCTTCGGTGTCACTTCAAACGGCATATTGTGCAGAGTATCTGTCTCGGCACAGGCTGCCTCTGCCACTTTCATCAACTGTTCTTCCGTAATCTTACCTGCTCCCAGCTGTTCCAGTGTAACCGGAAGTCCACATTCGATGCAGAAATCGATCACCTGCTGCAGCTCTTCTGACGGGATGTTCTCAAGCACCAGCTGTGTGATCGTTCCAAATGCCACTTTCTCTCCATGGTACATATGATGACATTCTTCGAGTACTGTCAGACCATTGTGAATCGCATGTGCTCCTGCAAGACCGCCGCTTTCAAAGCCAATTCCGGACAGCAGTGTATTTGCCTCGATCACTTTTTCCACTGCTTCTGTACAGGCACCTGCTTCCAGTGCAAGCTTCGCCTTCACACCTTCCTCCATCAGCGTATCAAAACACAATTTTGCAAGGGCCATAGCTGCCCCGGTGATCTTTCCGCCTGCACAGGATGCGGCATCTGATCTCTGACACGCTCTTGCTTCAAAATAAGTTGCAAGTGCATCTCCCATTCCGGCAACAGTAAGGCGAACCGGTGATTCTGCAATAATCTCTGTATCCATCATGACCATATCCGGATTGGACGGCAGGAACAAATACTCCTCAAACACACCTTCTTCTGTATAAATTACAGAAAGTGCGCTGCACGGTGCATCTGTAGATGCGATCGTCGGACAGATCAGAACCGGCGTCTTTTCATAATATGCCACTGCCTTTGCAGTATCAAAAATCTTACCTCCGCCGATACCGATCACGACATCACACGCTTCTTTTTTCACGATTTCTCCAAGACGTTTGATTTCTTTTTTACTGCATTCACCATTGAAGTAATCAAAAACATATCCACATTCTTTTCCTTCAAAGCTTTTCTCCACCATTGCTCCGATTCGCTTGTATCCACCCTTGCTGATCAGGATCAGAGCCTTCTTTCCATAATTCTGAGCATATTCTCCCAGTTTTTTCATCTCTCCTGCGCCCTGCACATATTTTCCCGGGCTGATCAATACTTTTGCCATTGTCAATTCCTCCTGTCATCATTTGCTGTAATTCTTTTGTTAATATTTTATCACTAAATGCAGTGGAACGGCTACTGTTTTTTTATATTTTTCTGTTGCCAGTACATCACTATGGCCAAATAATTTTCTTCCATTCGGTATTTGAATGAACTATAATGATAATATGAATGATTTTGTGGTTATCAGATGAAAATCGGAGAGCCGATTCAATAGATTTCAGTTTCTATGTAAGCAATTCCGTGGAAACCTGACCCACAAATAACATGATTTGATTTTTCAGAAAAGGAGACAACTTATGAACATCCACCCACTGATCCCAGAGGATTATCCTGTGATCGATTCTTATATGCAGGAGCTTCACGACCTTCATGTTCAGGGACGCCCTGATTTATTTATTCCTGCAAGTCACATTTATTCAGAAGCCGACTTCCGTGAAATAACAACCGACGGCAATCACATAGCTCTTGCAATGACAGATGACCATTTTATCGCCGGTTTTATCATTGCTTCGCTCCGGACCAAAAGCAATATGGTGACCGGAACACTCATCGCATATGTAGATGATATGTTTGTACACCCTTCTTACCGTGGTCAGAAAATCGCAACGACTCTTTTTCATGAAATGGAACAAAAAGCAAAAGAACTCGGAGCCACAAGAATCGATCTGATGGTATGGGAATTCAATGAATCTGCACAGGAATTATACCGGTCACTGGGTATGACCCCGCAGAGGTATATTTTAGAAAAATTACTGTAATCAGGAGTAAATCACTCCTGATACAAAAACTTTACAGACTCATATATTTCGGAAAAATCAATCTCACATTCCCCTTGGAATATTCCCACAGGTACACGATTTTCAAATCCATAGACAACCGGAAGTTCTTCATTTTCCAGATCATACACTACAACTTTTTTCTTATCCGGGTCGATAAGCCAGTATTCCCTGACTCCCGCTGCCGCATATTTGCTATGTTTGATATTCATATCAATTTTTCTTGTAGCAGGGGACAAGATTTCCATAATCAGATCCGGAGCTCCATACACATGTGTCGGAACTATTTTCTCACGGTCACATACCACCAAAACGTCCGGCTGTACCATTGTCTTTTCATCACAATCAAGCTGTACATCTACCGGTGCAGAAAAAACCATGCATGCTCCCTTCTTTTGGCTGATGAAAGCATGAAGCCGTACACTGATTTCCAAGCTGATCTTCTGATGAATAATTGTAGGCGCAGACATATCATAGATCACACCATCAATCAACTCTGCTCGTCTTTCATCCGGAAGTTGATAGTAATCCTCAAGAGTACACTCTCGACTTTTTTTTGATATTCCATATTCCATCTTCGATTCGCACACATAAGAAAAGCCCCTATCAGAGTCTCTTTTATTCTCAAATACAGATTCTATTTGTTTCAGTATATCCGGGCTGAATACTTCCTCATTGTCATGGAAAATCTTTTGCACCGTTTCCAAAGAGACTCCTGATAGCTCCGATAGCTGCTCACAACTATAGCCAAACTGCTGTCTTTTTCGCCTCATTTGTTCGACTGTCACATGATCACCTCATTTCATAGATTCCAACAAGTTTTATTATTTTCATTATACTGATAAAACAGAAAAAGCTCAATCGTTTCTAAATTGTAAATGCCAACAACATAATCCCGTAAGATTTCAGCAATATTTCTCCAGATATTCCCGGACCTTACGCACCGTCTTCGGGCTCTTCCCACCGGAATTCATCCCGATCACAACACCGTCTTTTTCAGTCACTGCAGGAAAGAAAAAATCACACAGGGATTTGTCATCTGCAGTATTTACCAGAATCTTACGCATTCTGCACGCACTTACGATTTTTTGATTCAGCTCTCGGTCATCGGTCACAGTCAGCACAATGTCTGCCCCATTCAAAAAATCAGATGTATCTTTCAGATCTTCTTCCAAAACTTTTCGAGAACTCCACACTGCCTGAGGCACTTCCTTTTTTTCCTCTTCTTTCAGAATGTCCTTCATTTCATCACAGATCTCAGGCGCTGTCACCTCAATGTGCTCTGCAAATTTTAACAGCGTACGCACCCTTCTTGCCGCAATTTTCCCCCCGCCGATCACAAGAATCCTCTTTGTCGAAATATCCACAAACATCGGAAAATAATATCCGCCCATGCTCTTCTCTCCCTCGTCACTTCTTTTCATCCATCATATACAACAACGCATTGCAGATACATGCTGCGATATTACTTCCACCTTTTCGTCCTCTTGCCACGATATACGGTGTGTCGTTCAGCGACAGGATCAGTTCTTTTGACTGTACCACATTGACAAACCCCACCGGCACTCCAATGATCAGCTCGGGTTTTAATCTTCCTTCCTGAATCATCTCATACAACCGGATCAGCGCAGTCGGCGCATTGCCAATGGCAAAGATCAGTTTTTTATCCAGCTTGGCCGCACGCTCCATGCTGGCAACCGCGCGCGTTGTTCCCTGTTCTTTTGCCATGTTTGCAGTCTCTTCGTCAGACATAAAACAGCACACTTCGCCTCCGTACTGTGCCAGTTTTTTCTTGTTGATCCCTGATTTTCCCATCTGCGTATCGGTCACGATCCACGCTCCGTCACGGATTGCATCCATTGCCCTTTGAACTGCGTCTTCTGAAAATTTCAGACTCTTTGCATACTCAAAATCTGCGCTTGTATGAATACAGCGCTTTACGATCGGTTCTGTTCCCGGAATCAGACTGACCTCTCCCAGCTCTTCTGTAATGATCTCAAAACTTCTTTTTTCAATCTCCTGCGGCAATACATTTTCCAACTCTATCTTCATCTTTCTCTTCTCCTTCTCACTTGATCCTGATCCCGATCCCGCACTGTACCCGATCCACCCGGTCTGCACAGGCTGCAAGATTTGTACAGATTCTTCCCACAGCTTCTCTGTACTGTCTTTCAAACGCATCCACCGGAACCAGTCCGTATCCGACTTCCACAGTCACTACGATCAGATCCGGATTTTCCTGTAAAATCTGCTCTGCCAGATCCGTTGCATGCTCTGCTTTGTTTTCCCGGATCCAGCGCCTTACAAATTCTTCAAAATGAACAATTCCCGAACAGGAAAAAATATCTTTCAGGTCGCAGGATGCCCCGTCACTCCACACAAGGTTTGGATATGCCTGTTTTGCATAGTCTGTTTTCCCCTGATAAGCTCCTCCGATTACCATTTTCATCCCTTTTTCACCTCCACCGGTATTCCATAAACAACTTCTGTCACCTGATCTGCCATTTTTGCCATCCGGCAGTTGATTGTTCCCAGTACGCTTAAGTATTCCTGCATTTCTTCGTCAGCCGGAGGCAGATCACAAAACACTTCATTTGTGACTGCCACAAGTCCCCGGCAGCGTTTTTCTAATTCCCGGATTCCTTCCAGAACGGCTTCCCTGGTCCGATCTTTTGCACCTGTATCCAGATACAACTCATTTGCAGTCAGATTCGACATGCATTCCAGAAGTACACAGATTCCCTCTTCTGCCGCATCCGCGCGAAACCCCGGCTCGGTCTGAACCAGCTTCTTAAGGTCTGTAAAACATTCCAACGTCTCAAATCCTTTTCCATTTCGCATCTGTCTGTGACGCAGGATCTTTTGTTCTGTCTCTTTCCCATAAGGGACCATGGTTGCAATATAATACAGATGACGGGAATTTGTCTTTTTTTTGAGCATACAGATCTGTTCTTCTGCATATGCGGATTTCCCGCTCCCGCTTCCGCCTGTCACTACGTGAAACATTTTAGTCTCCTTTCACATCTGCATACCGGTATTCCAGTGCTCCGGTTGCCGGAATCTGACTCACTCCTGTGATATCCGGCCGAATCAGATTACAGCTTTTCATGGAAAACAAAGGAATGATATAAAACTGCTCTCCCACTGCCCACTGCTCTGCCTCGTGAAGCAGTGCATTTCGTTTTACAGGATCCGTTTCCACATCCGAGGCTTCTACCAGACGGTCGTATTTTTCATCCCGGACTCCACTGCAGTTATACGTTCCATTTGACAGAAGCATGGACAAGTAGGTGTACGGATCTGCAAAATCTGCCGTCCAGTTCATCCGGCAAAGATCAAAGTTCCCGGCTCTTCTGGTCGCATAATTGGTCTGTAATTCCTGCGCCTCCAGCTTGATCTCTATATTCAGATTCTGCTTGAGCTGCTCCTGGATCACCTGAGCCGTATCTGCATCTAATTCCAGAGACGGATATTTGTAGGTCAAAACAGGAAATCCTTTCCCGTCCGGATATCCCGCCTGAGAGAGCAACTCTCTTGCCTTTTCCACATTTTCCTCAAACGGAGGATCTGCCTCTTCCACAAAATACTCCCCGGTCGTATTATTTTTCATACGCTTTGCCACGAAATTCACAGTCGGCTCTGTGTCTTCTCCTACCATTTTACAAAGATCTTCCCGGTTGATGGCAAGATTGATCGCCTCCCGCACACGCACATCATCCAGAGGCTTCACATCCAGATTCGGATAAATATAGCGCGTCGCGATATTGTCTGTCACTGCCAGATCGTCTTTCCCCTGATACAGTTCCATGACAACAGAAGGAAGGGAGACTGCCACATCGACCTCTTTGGTCTCATAAGCACTTAACATTGCCTGCTGTTCTTCAAAAAAGCGATAGGTGATCCGCTCCAGATGCACCGCATCTGCATTCCAGTAACGCTCATTCTTTTTCAGGACAAAATATTGCTCCGGTACATATTTTTCCAGATAAAACGGTCCGTTTGACAGACTGGTCTCTGGATTTTTATCCCATCCGCTGCCCGTCTCTTTCGCATATTTACTGCAGGACGGTGTGTAGACCGGAAGACGCAAAAGCTCCAGAAAATACACACACGGCTTACTCAAATGAAAGATCAGAGTATTTTCATCCGGTGTCTCAACACCAAGACTCTCCATATCGGCCGTTCCTTCATAAATTTCCTCTGCATGTTCGATCGGAAACAGATAGTTCGCATATCCACTTCCACTTTTAGGATCCAGCGCCCGCACAATGGTATTCTTAAAGTCAGCCGAAGTCACCGGTGTTCCGTCCGACCAGCAGGCCCCTTCTCTTAAATGAAATGTCCATTCTGTAGAATCCTCATTCACCTCATAGGACTGTGCCGCCCGGCATTCGATTTCTCCATTTTCATCAAATGTCAGCAGTTCGTCCAGAGCTGTGACCGAATAGGAAAGATAGGTCAGTGCAATATTTCCCGCCGGATCCATCCCTCCTGTTTCACTGTTTACTGCAATCGTAATTTCTTTTTTTGTACGTGCTTCTGTCTCCTTCTGCTCCGAAGCATTGCACCCTGTTATCATGCCTGCCAGAATGCAGATACACATGACAATCGCTGTCATTTTTTTCTTCATGCTCTTCTCCATTCTCTTCTGTTCTCAAATCTGAGAAGTCATATGGTAATCCTTTGCACGCTTTTTGGTATGCGCTTCCGAATACAAAAAGCACCTCACTTCTCTTTCACCAAACCGATAGCTTCCAGGTTTTTCTTTGTGGCAGCACTCCATTGCATACCGGCATCTCGGTGCATATGGACAACCGTTTTCTGTATCCTGAGAGCGATTTCTCGTTTCCTTCAGGATCAGTCGTTTCTGTCTGGCTGCTTTCTTCGGATCAAGCGGCAGCATTGCCCGCAGCAGTTCTTTTGTATACGGATGCCACGGCTCCTCGTAGATCTCCGCAGTCAATCCCTGCTCTACCATACTTCCAAGATACATGACCCCCATCCTCTGGCTGATTCGTCTGACTACCTGCAGATCATGGGAAATAAACATATAGGACAGCTGTGTCTTTCTCTGAATCTCTTCCAGAAGCTCCAGAAGCCGAGACTGCGTAAGGATGTCCTGCGAAGAAAACGATTCGTCACAGATCAAAAGCTCCGGATTTAAAAGTAATGCCCTTGCCACTGCAATTCTCTGACGCTGCCCTCCGGAAAGAGCCGCTGTCGTTTTTCTGACGTCGATCTTTTCCATCTGAACCAGTCCAAGCATTTCTGCCACACGTTTTTCCCGCTCCTTTTTGGAGCCTTTTTTCTGGATCACCAGAGGCTCCTCCAGGATCCGTTCCAGTGAAAATTCCGGATCAAAGGATGCCGATGCCTCCTGAAAGATCATCTGGATCTTTCCTTCACAGGAAAAACTGCCGCAGCTCGGAGGAATGATCCCTGTCAGCATTCTTGCAAGAGTCGTCTTCCCGGATCCGCTCTCTCCTACCAATCCAAAGGTCTCACCCTTATGAATCTCAAAAGACAGCGGTTCCACCGCTTCCAGAGATCTGGATTTTCCAAACAGGGAATTTTTTACAAAGCTTCTTCCCAGTCCCTGTGTCCTTAAAATAACTTCTCCGGTCTTTTTTTTCTCCGGCACCTGATAAAGCTTTCTTGCCATGTCCGAGAGTTTTTTCGTATAAGGATGTGCCGGTTCATAAAAAATCTGCTCCATACTTCCCTCTTCTACAATCCGCCCCTCTTTCATCACCAGCACCCTGCTGCACATGGAGGCGATCACACCCAGATCATGGCTGACCAGTACGATGGCTGTATGCGTCTCTTCTGCAATTTTTTTCAACAGATCGAGGATCTGTCTCTGTACGGTCACATCCAGCGCTGTGGTCGGCTCATCTGCAATGATCAGATCCGGATTACATGCAAGTGCGATCGCGATTGCCACCCTCTGCTTCATTCCGCCGGAAAGCTCAAACGGATACTGCTTCATTCTCTGCCCGGGATCTTGAATTCCCACTTCATCCAGAAGTGTTTCTGCCCGCTCTCTGGCTTCTTTTCCGGTACACCTCTGATGTGCCAAAATGGTCTCTGTGAGCTGCTTTCCCACACGGACCAGCGGATTTAAAGATGCCGAAGCATCCTGAAAGATCATTGCTTTTGTCCCGTGCTGCTTCAATTTTTCGCTGGTGATCTGTACCTGTTCCGACAAAATCCCCATCAATGCCAGCATCGCCGTACTTTTCCCTGCACCGGAAGCCCCTGCGATCCCAAGCAGTTCTCCGGATTCTACCTGAAAAGATACCTTGCATGCCGGATTGGCGCTTCCCGGATACTGTACGGTCAGATTTTCTACTTCTAACAGCTTCATCTTACATTCCTTCCCTTCTTCTGCGGATTTTTGCTTCCAGGCCTGCCCCGATCAGATTCAGCGACAGTATCAGGATACACAGCACTACTGTCGGAATCAGCATCTGATACGGATACACGAAGATCTGGCTTCTGGCTGCCTGGATCATGGTGCCAAGACTGGCTCTTGGCGCCGGAATCCCGACTCCCATAAAGCTCAAAAATGCTTCGGTAAAAATAGCCTGCGGTACCAGAAATGTAAGACTTACCACAATCGGTCCTGCAGCATTCGGCAAAAGATGGGTCAGAAAGATCCGAAGAGGGCCGGCTCCTGCAAGCCGGGATGCCAGAACAAACTCCCGTTCTTTGATCCGCATCACTTCTCCTCTTACAATGCGCGCCGTTTCAATCCAGCCGGATATACAAAGTCCCACAAGGATACTTACCTCATTCGCTCCCAGTACCATCATGATCAGGATCACATACAAAAGAGACGGAACCGATGCCACAATATCCGCGATCCGCATCAGAATATTATCTGCGGTCTTTCCCGCATACCCGGATGCCGCCCCATATAAAATGCCCAACGCGCCGTTTAAAAGTGCACTTGCAAGCCCGACACACAAACTGATCCTAACTCCGCACCAAACCCGTACAAACAGATCTCTTCCAAACTTATCTGTCCCGAAAGGATGGGCGAAGGACATTCCCTGACTGCGGATATCCGCATGCATTTCCGTGGATGACCAGGGTGCAAGCACCGGAACCAATACAGCCAGAACAATACAGAGGAATAGCAGGAGCATTCCCACCGTCATTTTTCCGTTTTTTCTCATATTCATCTGCTTCATTGTTTCTCCTTTGTGGTATTGTTACTCTTCATTTACATAGCTTTTGCGTACTCTCGGATCAATGCAGGCACAAAGCAGATCCACTGCCAGCTGGATCAGGATCACAACTGTCCCCATAAAGATCGTCAACCCCAAAATGAGAGTATAATCCCGGTTTGCAATGGAACTTACAAACTGCCTGCCAAGCCCCGGAATGGTAAAAATACTCTCCACCACAAAACTTCCTGTCAAAAGAAACGCACTTGCAGGTCCCAGATAATTCAGCACCGGAATCCAGATATGCGGCAGAATGTGCGTAAACAAGATCTGTCTTTTTTTCAGTCCTTTCGTCCGCGCCAGAAGTACATAATCTCTTTGTTTCTCCTGGGCAAGAAGTGTCCCGGTCAGCCGTGCCAGCGAACAGGCGGGATACAGCGCCAGAGCGCATACCGGGAGAATGTAATTTTTCCAGGAATCCAGTCCGCTGACCGGCAGCCATTTCAGCCAGACTCCAAATACAAGCATCAGCAAAAGTGCTGCCACAAAATTGGGAACTCCTCCGATCAGAAGTGTTCCGGTAAAAAGCCCTCCACGAAGCAGCCTGTGTCTCGAAAAAGTCTGCCAGACTCCAATCCCGATTCCGACGATCATTGCCAGAAGAATTGCCAGAACTCCGATCACCGCAGTCACCGGCCAGGATCTTTGAATGATATTTGCAACCGATTCGGACGGATTTTGATAAGAATATCCCAGATTTCCGCGAAGCAGATGCTTCATATATGTGCCATACTGCACCCCTGCCGGCTGATGTAATCCATATTCTTCCTCCAGCATCTGCAGCACATTTTCCGATACATTTGCCCCCTGAAAAGGACTTCCCGGGATTGCTCTGGTCAGAAAAAATGTGACAGTTGCCAGCACAAATAAGGAAAGAATCCCCATTGCCAGTCTTTTTCCTATGTATTTTGCCACCTCATGTTCTCCTCCCTAGTTTTCTGCCAGTTCCAAAATCTTTGACACCATGCTTGCTACGGATGCCTCCTTTGAAATCTGCACCTGCATCCCATATTTTTTTGCCTCGGCTGCAGTCTGTTCTCCAATGCAGACTGCCTGTATTTTGGCAGTATCTACTTCAGGGAGTGCCTGAACAAATCCCCGAACAGTCGATGCACTGGTAAAGGTAACCAGATCGATCTCTCCCTGCGCCTGCATCTTTTCAATGGTTTCCTTTAAAATGCCCTGCAATTCACAGACTGTCTCATAAATCGGCACATCTTCTACCATCAGTCCTGCACTTTTTAACGGCGGAATCAGCTCTTCTGATCCTTGTTTCGCCCGCAGCAATACAATCCGGCTCTCAGGTGACGCCGCTTTTGCGATTGCCTCTCCAAGCGCTGATGCACAGAACGTCTCCGGCACAACATCTGCAAATACGCCAAATTGTTCCAGTTCTCTTGCTGTCCCAGAACCAATCGCCGCAACTTTTACCTGTGGAAGAAATACCTTTCTTACATCCATTTTCAACATCTGCATCTGTTTCCAGAACGTCTGTACTCCGATCGGGCTGGTAAACACAAGCCACTGCTCGCCTTCCTTGTGCCGGATGCTCTCCAGTGTTGTCCCAAGAGAATCATTTGGCCAGATTGACCTTGTGGTAATAGAAGGCATTTCAATCACCTGCGCTCCCAATTCTCGCAATTTTACCGAGAGTCTGGAGCTATTCTGTCTCGGCCGGGTCGTCAAAATCTGTGTTCCCCACAATGGAAGATCTGATACCCAGTCGAATTTTTCAGCCAATGTGCATACTTTTCCCACGAGGATGATCGCCGGTGTCTGTACCTGGAACGCTTTTGCATCCTTCTCCAGTGTGCAAAGTGTGCTGACAAGCCTTCTCTGTTTTGATGTCGTTCCTTTTTCCAGAACCGCTGCCGGTGTATTTTCATCCATTCCCGCCTGGATCAGTCCCTGGCAGATTTCTCCCATTGCCGTGATCCCCATCAAAAAAATCAGTGTTCCATTCAGCTTTGCAAGGGCTTCATAGGGCAGCTCCATTTTCTTGCCCTGCTTTGCATGTCCGGTAATCACATGAAAGGAAGATGCATAATCCCGGTGAGTGACCGGGATCCCCGCATACGCCGGAACTGCAAGTGCCGAAGTCACGCCCGGAATCACTTCAAACGGAATCCCTTCTGCTTCCAGACATTCTGCTTCCTCCGCTCCCCTTCCAAATACAAACGGATCCCCGCCTTTTAAGCGAAGGACCTTTTTCCCTGCTTTCGCCTCACCAAGCAGAATCTGATTGATTTCTTCCTGACGGACACAGTGATGACCGGAACGTTTTCCCACATAGATCCATTCCTTTCCATCCGGGATCAGACTCAAAATTTCTGCACTGATCAGCGCATCATAAATGATCACATCTGCCTCATCCATGCATTTTTTCACTTTTAATGTTAAAAGAGATGCATCTCCCGGTCCTGCTCCGGCAAGCCATACCTTGCCGGATGGAGATTCCTTCCCATACTTTTTTTCCATTTCATCTGCCAGCTTCTCACCCAATGTACTCGCTTCCCCCACTCTGCCACTTATTTTCTCTACAAACCAACTTTCGTCTGACTCCCTCCAGTACAGCCCCGTCAGCTGACACTGAGATTCCCGTATTTCTGCATATGCCGCCACCGGCGAGGTACAGCCTCCATCCAGTGCTTTTACAAATGCCCGCTCTGCTTTTGCTGCCGCTTCAGACTGTGGATCATTGAGCAATTTTGCGAGCTCTTGATATTCTCCGGCTCTCGCCTGCACGGCCAGGATACCCTGTCCTGCAGCAGGGATCACCTCTTCACAGGAAAAATATCGCCCAATACAAGATTCCATCCCCAGTCTTTTCAAACCGGCTGCGGCCAGAACCGTAGCGCAAAATCCTTCTTCCTCCAGCTTGCGAAGTCTCGTCTGCACGTTTCCCCGGATTCCCTGAAATGTACAGTCCGGATACAGCCTCTCAAGCTGCAGTCTCCGGCGCTTGCTGGACGTTCCGATCACTCCGCCTAAAATCAGATCTTTTTGCCCTTTCGGATAGATCAGCACATCTCTTGGATCTTCACGCTTACTGTATGCAAGGATCGGAAGGTCTTCCGGAATGTCCATCGGCATATCTTTCAGGCTGTGCACTGACAGATCGATCCGTCCATCCCGCAACGCCTGATCCAATTCTTTGACAAACAAGCCTTTGCCGCCGATCTGTTCCAGACTCCGGTCTAAAATCCGGTCGCCTGTTGTTTTCATTGTCACAATTTCTACCCGAATATCCGGAAAATGAGCCTCGATCTGCTCTTTTATGAGTCCGGTCTGTGTAACTGCCAGCCTGCTCTCTCTGCTTCCGATGCGTATTACTTTTTTCATGGCATCCTCGTTCCTTTCCCCAGAATCTGATAAATATACTCCATATCCAAACTTTCCCGGATAATCTCCGCCAGCTTATTGTACTGGGTTTCCTTGTATGCCTTCCAGTCCAGACGCTCAAGCTGCCCGGCATCATGTCCTTTTTCTTTTAAAAGTGCCGAAACAAACCCGGATGCCACACGAGCCTGATCAAAAATTCCGTGTACATAGCAGCCGTAACAGTTGTTTTTTCTGGCGCCGTCATATCGAATCCGTCTTTCGCCTGTTTCCTCCTGAATCTGCACCAGCGGACAAGGCTCCTCGGTATACGTTGTCACTCCCATATGGATTTCATATCCTTCTAATGGCACCTGACTTAAACTGCTCAGACTTCCAGACAGCCCTTCAAAAGTTCCCTGTACGCGGGTTCTCATTTTTTCCCCTGCAAACACAGTCTGTATCGGAAGCAAGCCCATTCCTTTAAGTTCTCCGCCCGCTTCCACACCTTTGGGATCCTGCAGAAGCTCTCCCATCATCTGATAGCCGCCGCAGATTCCAAATACAGTTTTTCCGGATGCCGCATGGCGAAGGATCTTTCCTTCCAGTCCGCACTGACGAAGCCACTTCAAGTCTTCCATCGTGTTTTTACTTCCGGGAAGAATGACCGCATCCGGAGTGCCGAACTGTGACGCACTTGTCACGTACCGGACACCGACTTCATCCATAGATTCTAGCGGCATCAGATCTGTAAAATTAGAAATTCTCGGAAGCCGGATCACGGCAATATCCAGAAGCCCTTTCTTTTCTCTGTGCGTGAACCGCTCGCTTAAGCTGTCTTCTTCGTCAATATCCAGGTGGAAATAAGGAACAACCCCACATACCGGAATCTTTGTCTTTTCTTCCAGCATATCAAGCCCGGGACGTAAGATTTCTTTGTCCCCGCGAAATTTATTGATGATCGTTCCTTTGATCCTTCTTCTCTCCTGCTCCTCTAAAAGCTCAATGGTTCCCACAATCTGGGCAAACACACCGCCTCTGTCAATATCTCCGGCCAGAAGCACCGGTGCATCTACCATCTCTGCCATTCCCATATTCACGATATCTTCACGTTTCAGATTAATCTCCGCCGGGCTGCCCGCACCTTCGATGACAATAATGTCAAACTGTTCATCCAGTTTCTGATAGGCGCTTTTGATCACCGGGATATATTCTCTTTTCCTGCGAAAATATTCCATTGCTGACATCACACCCTGTACTTCTCCGTTTAAGATCACCTGAGAGCCGGTGTCATTGGTCGGTTTTAACAAGATCGGATTCATGATCGCAAGAGGCTCGACACCCGCTGCCTCTGCCTGCATGACCTGAGCTCTTCCCATTTCCAGACCTTCTCTTGTAATAAAGGAATTGAGCGCCATATTCTGGGATTTAAAAGGCGCTACCTGATATCCGTCCTGATGAAATACCCGGCACAGTCCGCCTGCCAGAACACTTTTTCCTGCATTTGACATGGTTCCCTGTATCATGATCGGTGCTGCCATTCTCATTCTCCCCCTTCATAAATATATTCCAATGCTTTCAGCAATTTTTCATTGTCTGTTCTCTGCTTCACCGCGATCCGATAATACCCCTTTTCCAGTCCCTCATAATTGGAGCAGTCCCGAATCAGGATGTTTTTCTGAAGCAGCAGAGAGAACAGCGGATAGGAACTCTTTAAGAGCAGATAGTTCACTTTTGAAGGGAACCACTCCACCCCGATCCGGGTCAGATTTTCTTCCAGCCACGCCCGTTCTGTTTCCAGCCATTTTCGCATTTCCTGCCATCGTTTCGTTTCCTTTAAAGCCGCACACCCGGCTGCCTGTGCCACACCGGACACGCTCCAGGGCTGCCGGTTTCCTTCCATCTTTTCAAGCAAATCCAAATTGGATGTGATCCCGTATCCGAGCCGGATTCCCGGAATCGCAGAAATCTTTGTAAAGGCCTGCAGAATCATCAGATTTTTACTTCTCTCACATTCTCTGGCAAGTGTCTGTTTTTGCGGTTCTGACAGAAATTCCACAAAACACTCATCCAAAATCATGAGAATCCCTTTTTCTTCACATGTCTTTAAAATCTCAAGCAGAAAGTCCTTTGGGATTACCGCTCCGCTTGGATTATCCGGAGAACATAAGAAGAGCAGATCCACATCTTCTTTCAAAAGCTCCAGATAAGACGTTTGCGGCACAAACCCGTGTTTCTCACTGAGCGGATAGTACACACATTCACAGTCCACCGCCTGAAGCGCTCTGTGATATTCTGCAAAAGACGGGATTGTCAGGAGTGCTTTTTTCGGGCGCAGGGAATGGGTCAGCAAAAAGATCAGCTCTGCCGCTCCATTTCCAAAAATCAGAAATTCCTGGGGAACCTGCAGATGTTCTGCCAGTGCACTTCTGAGTTTCCGGCTTTTGCTGTCCGGATACTCCCCTGCATGCTTCAGACTTTCCTCCATTGCCAAAAGCACCTCCTCTCCTGGTCCAAAAGGATTGAGGTTGACAGAGTAGTCCGTCACGTTTTCATAAGTATAAATATCTCCGCCATGCATATATTCCATGATTTTGTCTCCTTTCTTACCAGAAATACCAGAACCGGATCATTCCTGCAAACAGCAGGGTAAGCACCGCTGTCACATACATCAGCCTTCCTGCCCGTTTGATGTCTTCGGCCTCGACAGGACGGATCGGATCTCCGATCGTCTCTTTTTTATGCAGTACACCAAAATACCATGCATCTCCTGCCAGCTGCACCTGAAGCGCCCCTGCACAGACTGATTCCGTCTGCGCAGAATTCGGACTGGCATGCTTTCTCCGGTCTCTTTTATAAATCTGCGCTGCCTTTTTTGCATCCATTCCTGTCAGAAATGCCGCCGCGATCATCAGAACTGCCGATACTCTGGATGGCAGATAATTAAACACGTCATCCATCTTTGCCGCCACTCTCCCGAAATAAAGATTTTTTTCATTCTTATATCCCAGCATCGAATCCATCGTATTGACCGCTTTATAGAGGAATCCAAGCGGTGCACCGCCAAGCATCAGAAACATCAGCGGCGCAGTCACACCGTCTGATGTATTTTCTGCCACAGTTTCCACTGCTGCCTTTGCAATCCCTTCTTCTGTAAGGGACTTGGTATCTCTTCCTACAATCATGGAAACTGCTTTTCTTGCCCCCTCCACATCCTGTGTTTTCAGAGCATGGTATACCTTCTTACTTTCCACAGAAAGGGAACGTGCCGCCAGGATCTGGTAACACCAGAAGCATTCCAGAAGAAACGAAACAGCCGGGTGGATCTTCTCTGCCGCCCACAGCATCAGACATGGAATCCCTGTACTGATCAAAATCACCAGGATCCACAGAATTCCCCCTGCCACAATCTGTTTTTTCGGTGATTTTCCCGCCACACTTCGGAGCGGTTTTTCCAAAAAAGAAATCAGATGTCCGATCAGCCTTATCGGGTGATACAGCCAGTAAGGATCGCCAAAGATCAGATCCAGTCCAAATCCTGTCATACATGCAAGTAATGTTCTCATAATTTTTCTATCTCCGTCAGTTGTTTTTTCCCCTGTCTCCAGCTTTCCTCCTCTGCGATTGCAGAATATCCGCTGCCATTTGAGACCTGCCAGTCATAAAAGTCTCCTCCCGTTTGAGAAAACGCTGACAAAACCGCCATGATCGTACCGCCGTGTACGACAAATGCTGCTTCCCGGCACTGCAGATCCATCAGATGCTCCATCATCTGCTCAAATCCATGTCGTGTTCGCTCAAGAAATGCCTCCTGTCCTTCTCCTTCCGGAAAAGGAATCGTCCCATTGGAATCCAGCCACCTCTGATATCCGGGATCGTCTTTTAATTCTTCATAATTTTTTCCTTCAAAACGCCCGAAATCCTTCTCCCGGAAATTTTCACAGATCAGATCCGGCTCTTTTTGAAACAACAACCTGGCGGTCTGTTTGCAGCGAAGCATCGGACTTGTGATGATCTTCTCCGGACAACACAGGATATTTCCTGTCTGCCCCGGCAAGATGGGCTCATCTGTTCGTCCGATATACCGTCTTTCCAGATTTCCCTGTGTCCGAAAATGGCGGATCAGCCAGATTCTCATAATGCACCTCCTGCCACGATCACTGCTGCCAGTATCAGAAGTTCGGCAAGCTGCAGAAAATATCCTGCCAGATCGCCTGTCATCCCGCCAAACTGTTTCATTGCCATGTGATGGTAATACCAGAATACCAGAAGAGCGGTGCAAAGAGCCGCCGCGCCCATCTGCACAGAAGTCATCAGCATCACTGCCAAAGCCGCAAAAAACCAGCACCCCATCACAACTGCCACCCGCTTCCTGTGTGCCTGCTCCTGAAAGGTTCGTCCAAGTCCGTCTTTTTTGGCAGACGGGAACACCATCACAGAAAGTCCGCTAAGGGAACGTGACATTACATATCCTGCCCCGATCACCGGGAGCATTTCTGATTTTGCTTCACTCCACAATGCCAGACTGGCCACAAGATATAGTCCAAATCCGATCACTGCGAAAGCTCCGGTGCGGGAATCTTTTAAAATTTCCAGCTTCTCTTCTCTGCTTCCGTAGGAATTCAAAGCATCCATCGTGTCCAGGAATCCGTCCATGTGGATTCCGCCGTTGACCAGTACCGGAAGCAGTGTCATCACTCCTGCAAAAAACAACGTCCCGCATGACGTATACGCAAGAAGCGCATTTCCGAGGATGACCTCCAGAATTCCTGTCACCACTCCTACCAGAGGGAAAAAGCACATGGCATATTTCATATTTTTTTCATTCCATTCCACCCGGGGCATCGGAATTTTCGAGTACATCGAAACTCCGATTGCCAGAGACTCAAAGAACCTCATTTTAACACCTCGTATTGTTCGATCTTTGCTTTTTCAAATGTGGTCATCTCCCGGTAAACCGAAAGCCCCATCTCCAGAATCGGAATCACTGCCACTGCGCCGGTCCCTTCTCCCAGACTCATATTACAAGTCAAAAGCGGGGAAAGCTCCAATGCCTCCAACAGCATAGCTCCTGCCGGTTCTTTGGATACATGGGAAGGCAGAAAATAAGACTTTGAAACCGGCACCATACGCGCTGCACACAAAGCCGCTACAGAAGAGATAAATCCGTCGATCACCACCGGAACGCGGTACAGAGCTCCTCCTAAAAAGACACCGGTCAGACCCGCAATATCCAGGCCTCCTACTTTTGAAAGAACATCCACCGGATCTTCCTTGTCCGGCTGATAGTTTGCAATCGCATCCTTAATAACAGAAATCTTTTTCTCAAGTCCTGCGCTGCTAAGGCCTGCCCCGCGCCCGGTTACCTGTTCTGGTGCAACGGATAACAGCACCGACGCAACAGCACTGCTGGTCGTCGTATTTCCGATTCCCATCTCTCCAGTCGCTATGATTTCATACCCCTGTTCTTTGAGCTGCTCCACTTTTCGGATGCCGATTTCAATTGCCTGCCATACCTCTTCTCTTGTCATTGCAGGTTCTTTTGAAAAATTACGTGTTCCGTAGGCAACTTTTTCTTCCTTGACTGTCACTGACGGAACATCCACCGCCATTCCGATATCTACTGGAAAGAGATCCACCCCGGCCACTTTGCTCATCGCACAGACGCTGGTGCTGGATTTTGTAAAATTATCTGCCACCACAGCCGTTACTTCCTGACCGGTCTGTGTGACACCCTCCTCCACAATTCCATTGTCTGCGCACATAATGACCAGCGCCTTTTTCTTCAGCTCATAATCCGGGGTCTCTTTGATCCCCGCCATCTGTATCACTGCATCCTCCAGCTTTCCCAGAGAAAACAATGGTTTTGCGATCTTTATCCAGTGCTCTTTTGCCTGTTCCATACTTGTTTCATCCAAAGGTCTGATCTCTTTTTTCAACTCTTCCAGTGTCATTTTCTTTCACTTCCTTCTTTTTGTGACTGCTCCCATCTGATTGCTTCCCGCATGAACCTTTCTGCAAATACCGGATTGGACGAATAGGAAAGATGTGGAAATCCCGCAAACAGATTCTGCTGCATATGAACGCATTCCCAGCTTCTCTTTCCGTCCGGTTTTAACGCTTTTGCATCTGTTCCATTATTTGTACTGTCCCAGTAGTGGAATTCATGACCGCGGATCCTCTCTCCTCGCTTCAAAAACGTACCGTCCACCACTCCTGTCAGATTGATGTAACCAAACCGTACCAGTTTTTTCTTCGGCACTGCCTCGCCTCTGATCACACCGGCCATCTTCCAGAGTTTTCCTTTCGGATCTGCAAGCTTCTCATGAAGATACAAAAAACCGCCGCATTCCGCATGGCAGGGCATTCCATTTTGAATGCTTTCCCGGATTTCAGAAAGCATGGTTTTGTTTTGACTTAATTCTCTGGCATATAATTCCGGATATCCGCCGCCTAACAAAAGACCGCTGACTCCTTCTGGCAGGTGGGTATCTCGAATAGGACTGAAATACACCAGATTGCAGCCATATCTTTCCAGCAGTTTCAGATTGTCTTTATAATAAAATCCAAACGCCTCATCCCTTGCCACCGCAATTGATACCTTTGGATTTTCTTTCTCCTCATCCTCAGGTACGCTTATTTCCAGAGACGTTGCTTCTTTGGCCAACTCATAGAGACCTTCCAGATCTACCGTCTCTGAGAGAATCTCTCCTGCCTGCTCCAGCTGTGCTTTCAGATGTTTGATCTCCTCCGGTGTGACCAGACCAAGATGCCGGCTCTCCAGATGAAACGCTTCATGTTCCGGAATATACCCGAGCACCTTGATTGGATGTCCTGCCTTTTTCAGCTCGTTTTCCAGCATTTCTTTCAAACGGGGATACAACATTGCAGATACGCGGTTTAACAAAATTCCCCGAATCCGGCTCTCCTTTTTAAATTCCAGAAACCCTTTCACCAGAGCAGCCAGAGACAGAGCGGAGCCTCTCGCTGAAACCACCAGCACGACCGGTATCTGCAAGGCAGCTGCCACATCATAGGAACTTGCTTTTGCCGTATCCAGTCCCATGCCGTCATAATATCCCATAACACCCTCTACCACTGCCAGATCGGCATTTTTGGCATGCTCTGCAAAAATCCCGGTCAGCTGCTCTTTCTCGCAGAAAAACAGATCCAGATTCTGAGAATCAATCCCGAGCACCTCCCGGTGAAACATCGGATCAATATAATCCGGTCCGCATTTACAGGAAACAACATTTTTCTGCTGTCTGCAAAACGCTGCCATCAGCCCACAGGAAATCACCGTTTTCCCACTTCCACTGGACGGTGCAGCAATTAAAATTCTTGGAATGTTCACACTTCTCCCTCCGAAATAATATAGATCGGGTTTTGTCCTGTCATCATGTGATGACGCCCCAGTTTTCTGGCCTTTGCCACTGTAATCTGCACAATTTCCGGTTCCCGCAAAAGCCCTTCATCCACTGCTTCCATTACTTCCGCCATCGTATCCAGAGAAATCGCTGTCAGTACGATCTGTACATCCGGATTCTTCTCTTTGACTGCCAGCAGGATTTCCCTTAGATTTCCGCTGCTGCCCCCGATAAATACATGGGTCGGCGCTTCCAGTTTCCTGAGTGCTTCCGGCGCTGTTCCCTCTACGATCTGCACATTATCTGTCCGTAGTTTTTGCACGTTTTTACGGATCAGTTCGATCCCTTCCGGATTCTTTTCAATGGCATACACTCGAATACTGCCGTCCTGACAGGCTGCTTCAACAGCAACAGAACCTGTTCCCGCACCAACGTCATAAAGAACCGCATCTTTTTCCAGATCAAGCTTTGCGATACAGATTGTCCGCACTTCTTCTTTCGTCATAGGAACGTTTCCTCTTGTAAAGGCTTCATCCTTCAAATGCCGGCACACCTTCTGTGATGGATGTGGATTTTCCAGACAGACAATGCAAAGCCCCTCTGTATCCTCCTCCGTCAGTTCGCTTACCGTTTTTGAAAAAATCTGCTCTTGCGGATAGGAAAAATTTTTTCCGATATGTATCGTCAAGTCTTCAAGCCCATAATACAAAAGCTTCTCTTTCAGATTTTCTTTTCTTCCGCCCAACAGCAGAAATGTTTTTGCATGATGTTCTGCTTCATAAATCCAGTTCTGCCATCTTCCATGGAGGCTGACAAGGGCTGCATCCTCCCAGGAAGTGTGTAGCGCAGCTGCAAAATACACAACAGACGAAATTCCCGGAATCCTTTGGATTTCATACCGTTCTTCACTGCCATTTAGAACTTCTTCCAGTTTTTTTGCCCCGCTGTAAAATCCTGCATCCCCGGAAAGTACAATCCCGATCCTGCAAAACTGCGGATGCTTTCGAAGGTACTCTTCTATTTTTTCCGGCAGATATTCTGCATGGCAGACACAATCTGCATCGGATACCACTTCCAGAAGCCGTTTTGCGCCAATCATACAGTCACAGCCTTTTAAAGACTCTTTTGCCTGGACAGTCATCCCCTCTTTCGTTCCCATTCCGATCCCTGTCAGATAAACGATTCTTTTCTCTTTACACATCCCGATATCCTCTCGGTGTCACCATGTGACCATCCATTTCCTGTGTCTGTTCATTTCCGATAAACACCGTTGTAAACATATCCACCTCTGTGTCTTTTAATTCCTTTAATGTAAGGATCCGGCTCTCCTGCCCGTCTCTTCCGATCTGTCTGACAATTCCGCAGATTGTATCTTCTGCTTTGTATTCCAGCATCATATTACATGCCTTCTCCAGATAGTCATGACGTTTTCTGCTGGAAGGATTGTAAAGACAGATCACAAAATCTGCCATGGCTGCTGCCCTGACTCTCTTTTCAATCTTCTCCCATGGTGTGAGCAGGTCACTTAAACTGATGACTGCAAAATCATGAATTAACGGAGCTCCAAGCACGGCTGCACCGCCGATTGCAGCCGTGATCCCCGGCACAATCTCAAGCTCTGCCTTAGGAAACTCGACACCGACCTCATACATCAAACCAGCCATTCCATACACACCGGCATCCCCGCTGCAGATCATCGCCACTTTTTTCCCTTTCATGGCCTCCTCAAATGCCATCTTGCACCGCTTCACTTCCTGCTTCATCGGCGTGGTCAGAAATTCTTTCTCGGGAAACTGCTCTTTCACCAGATCTACATACACCGTATATCCGATGATTGTATCGCAGGCATTCAGCACTTCTCTCGCCTCTTCTGTCATCTGTTTTCCCGCTCCGGGACCGATCCCGACTACATACACTCTATTCATCTGCCTGCTCCTCCTGTTTTCCCTGTCGAAATTCTGTGGTAAATTCCGGATGGTACAGAAGTGATCTCTCATATTCTCCTTCCAGAATTCTTCCCACCACGATCAGGGCTGTTTTTGTCACCTGTGCGTCTGCCGCTGTTTTTTCCAGTTCTGAGACCATGCATCGCAGCACTTTTTCCTCCGGCCAGGTTGCCTTGTACACGATCGCTGCCGGAGTGTCTGCCGGATATCCCCCTGCCATCAGCTCTTCCTGCAGTTTTCCAAGCATTCCGGTGCTCAGAAAAATCACCATCGTCGCCTGATGCGCCGCAAAGCTGCGGATGGACTCTTTATCCGGAACCGGCGTTCTGCCTGCCATTCTTGTAATCACCACAGACTGGGAAATATCAGGCAGTGTATATTCTGCATGTAGCGCTGCTGCTGCTCCGCAAAAAGAACTGACACCCGGACATACTTCGTACGGAATCTGACGCTCTTCCAAAGCATCCATCTGCTCTCTTATCGCTCCGTACAGACACGGATCCCCGGTATGCAGCCGAACGATCCGTTTTCCTTCTTTTTCCCCTGCATACATCACTTCCAGAACTTCTTCCAGCGTCATATAGGCGCTGTTATATACTTCACAGCCTTCTTTTTTTACCTGCAAAAGACCCGGATTTACCAGTGACCCTGCATAAATGATAATGTCCGCTTCTTTTAAATACTGCTGTCCCCGCACTGTGATCAGATCTTCCGCTCCCGGTCCTGCTCCTACAAATACGATCATTTCGTCTCCTCCCCTTCTGCTATTTTTTCTCTTTTACAATAAACAATGAATAATAACTTGCCTCATCCGGAATCTCCTCTGCCGAATGGTAGATTGTCTCATTCTCCATGCCGCAGTTTTCTACCATCGTCAGATTTAAGTTCTGCTCTTTGATCACCTGCTTGACATAAGGAATCTTTCGCCCGGCCTTCATCAGCACCTTTGTTCCCGCCATCTTTAATCCTTCTTCAATCTCATAGGACGCAGGGATGACATGCAGTTCTTCCTGGTTCTCCACAAGGCTCTGATCCAGTCTTGCCGCTGCCGCACAAAAGGAAGGAACTCCCGGTATGATCCTTGTCTCATATCCCTGTTTCCGAATTCTCTTGTGAATATACATACAGGTCGAGTACACGGTCGGATCTCCCAGCGTGATAAACACCACATCCATTCCTTTTTCCAGAAGCTCTGCTGTTTTTTCTGCACCCTCGTCATGTACCTGACGAAGCCGTTCTTTTTCTTTCATCATCGGCATTGGCAGATACAACTTGGCTTTCTCCCCGATTTGTGCATCTGCCTGCACTGCAATCTGATAGGCAACACATTTTTCCAGATAACTTTTATATGCAGGATCTGTTCCTGTCGGATCATACGCCGCCTCTGTAAAATTTTTATCCGATACCGGGATTGCAATCACCGGACACTGCTTCATCACACGCAGTGCCTTTACTGTCAAAAGCTCGGGATCTCCCGGCCCTACACCTGCTCCGTAAAATATTCCGCTCATTCTTTCTCTCCTGTTCGTTTCTCTTTCACTGATTCTGCGCGTATGATTTCCAAAAGTTCTTCTGCACCGGAAGTCTCTCCTAATATCCCGTTTTCATTCGAAAACACGATTGCTTCCACACGAAGAGACTCCCCTCCTCTGTGCTTCAGATAAAATGCGATCCGTTTCATTACAGAATCCATAACCTGTCCCAACAGCTGTTCTTTTTCAAGCAGTTCTGTCATTTCTGCTGTTGTAATACTTTCCATAATTTTTTTTACGGTTTCAGGATCAGCCCCCGCCATCGCCGCATGTGAGGCAAATACTTCCATCCTACAGTCCGCCTGTCTGGAGTGCGTATTCATCACTCCTGCCGCCACCTTGATCAGTTTGCCCACATGTCCGATCAGCAGAATTCCTTTCATACCGAGCCGCACTGCATGATCGATGGATTCCCCGATGTAATTGCTGCACTTGACCGCAAGATTTCCATCATAACCAAGTGCTTCTTTCAGAAAATCACTTCCATAATTTCCCGGTACCAGATAACAGTACTCGTTTCCATTTTCTCTGAGCATCTTCATTTCCAGGAAAATCGTATCTGTCAGGGCTTTCTCACTCATTGGCTCTACAATGCCTGTGGTTCCAAGCACAGAAAGACCTCCTTCGATACCAAGCCTCGGGTTGAATGTTTTTTTTGCCAGTTCTGCTCCGTCAGGGATTGAAATGACCACAGAAAGACCGCCTGTATACCCGCCGCGCTCTTTCTCTTTTTCCACTGCTTCACGGATCATGGCTCTTGGAACTTTATTGATCGCGGCATCGCCGATATCCTGCTCCAGTCCTTTTCTGGTAATACGTCCGACACCAACGCCGCCATCCAGTGTGATCTGCTTTCCCTCTGTTTTGGAAACCTCTGCATAGACCAGAATCTGATCCGTCACATCCGGATCGTCCCCTGCATCCTTTCGGATCGCACAGCGTACCTTGTCTTTCATACGCAAAATGTCCTCCACATCCAGATACAGCCGGATCCCTTTTGGTGTCATCAGAGAAACCTGACGGATCTCTTCTCCCAAAAACAGCATTCTGGCTGCTGCTTTTGCCGCAGCCGCAGCACAGCTTCCGGTGGTATATCCCATTCTCAGTTTTTTCTGATCTTTCCACACAAATGCCTGTTCTGTCATTGTGCCTCCTCTAAATGCTCCATGAAAATCTGACGGATTCCCGGAAGTTCTCCAAGTCCCCTTAAGATCGGGCGAACTTCATATCCGGCTTCTTCCAACTCACATTTCCAGGAATCCTCATCTCCTGCCATGTCATTTTTTGCATGATCTCCTGCCACAAACATAAACGGCAGCAGTGCCACTTTACGATACTGCTTTTGTTCAATCCGATGCATCACGTCTTTTAATTCTGGAAAGCCTTCTACAGTCGCCACATGAATGCGGTCATATCCCAATGCCTGAAGTGTATATTCCAACGCCGGATAGGCACTGTTTGCATGGTGATCTGTTCCATGTCCCATTAAGATCAGGCATTCGCCCTCTTCCAGATCCACATCCTCCATCACTGCATGCACTGTCTTTTTATAATCATCCGGTTCAGACAGAAGTGGTTTTCCCACCAGGACTTTTTCAAAAGACGACGCATGTTTTTGAATCTCCTCCAGCATTTTTTCATTTTCAATGCCGTTGATAATATGTGTCGGCTGAACGATCACCCTTGTGATCCCGTCCTGCTTCATACGCTCCAGTGCCTGACGGACATTATCATACTTTTTATGTTCTGTCCGTTCCAGTTTGTTCAAGATCATCTGACTTGTAAATGCCCGGTATACCGTATACCCGGGAAATGCTTCTGCAATCTGCTCTTCCATTACCTGTATTGTTTTTGCCATCGTATCCAGATGACTGGTTCCGAAGCTTACCACAAGAATTCCTTTTTTCTCCATTTTCAATCCTTCCTCTCCAGAAATTTCTATCCGATCAACTGCTCCAGTTCCTTCCATGTCCTTGGAGCTTTTCCTGTTGCTTCTATTATTTTATGTGCTTTTAAACGGTCAAATAACCGTAAAAGAGCCGGTTCTTCCAGATTCGTCTCTTTCAGCTTTTCTGTTTCTCTGCACACTGCTTCCGGCGCGCCCTGACAGAGCACTTTTCCATCTTTCATCAACACGATCTCATCCGCCCAGGCATATGCATAATCCATATCATGAGTCGCCATGAGTACTGTGATTCCCTGCTCTGTGAGTTTGTCTACCATCTCATTTACCATACGGGTATGCTTCGGATCCAGGGCTGCTGCAGGTTCATCCAAAATGATGATCTCCGGACGCATCACTAAAATATCCGCGATCGAGACCTGTTTTTTCTGCCCTCCGCTTAACGCATGTACCGGCCGTTTTCGAAAGGGCACGATCTCCAGTTCTTCCATCACCTGCTCCACTTCTGTTCTTGCCTGTTCTTTTGCAACACCCAGATTCAGGATCCCGAATGAGATTTCCTGCTCCACGCTGGCAGAAAACAACTGTTTATCCGGGTCCTGAAACACGATGCCCACCTTGGCCCGAAGTGCCAGAAGTTCCTTTCTCTTGTAGCTCACAGGTTTTCCATGAAACAAAATATCTCCCTTTTGTGGTCGTAAAATTCCGTTGCAGCAGAGAAAAAAAGTAGATTTTCCAGAACCGTTGGCTCCCATAAAAGCAACCTTACTCCCCTTTTTTACTTTTAAGTCCAGCCCCTGCAGAGAAAACCGGTCATTCTCTTCATAAGAATGCCAGATATCTCTCGCCTCTAAAATAATCTCTTCACTCATACTATTCTCCCCCAAACCGCAAGCAAAATCAGGACTGCCTCAAAAACTGCTATTTTCCGGAAATTGCTCTTGTTTTTTTCATACTCTCCTGAAAGTACCCGGATCTCACCGTCATAACATCTGGATTCCATCGCATTGTACAATGCATCCGACTGCTTCAGCGCCCGCACAAACACAACCGATGCCATCTGCCCGAAAGACTGGATCGAAGTTTTCAGATCCCGGTTTCCAAGCCTTGCTTTCTGTGCCGTCATAATTGCAGATGCCCCTTCCATCAGAATAAAAATAAACCGATATGTCAAAAGCATCAGCTCAATGAACAATCCCGGAAAATGCAGTCGCTTTAACACATCCAGAATTTCCGTCATCGGCGTGTTAAAAGACAGGACATACAGACTGGAAACACTTGCAAGCGCAGTCAGTATCATCTGCCCGCCTTTTTTCAGCCCCATCCAGCTGGATGTCACATAATACTGCCCCACCGGGATTGCATAGGCATCCAGCGGCTCTTTGGATACATTGACCAGGATTGCCAGTGTACTCAACAGCAGAAATATCAGGGGTACCATCAGGTATTTCAGGTACAGGTGAAATGGAACTCTTCCCTTTTTTACATTGAGAATTCCATTGACCGCCAGTACGATCACTGCCGCTGTAACAGACCGGCTGACCACACAGACCAACAGGGTCAAAACCGCATATGCAAACTTCTCCTCCGGACTCACATCTGCAAGTCCGGAGGAATAACTTAATTTATCAATGATTATCATTCTGCCACTTCTTCCGCTCTACGAGACGACCCATGCAAAAAGCGATGATTCCCACGCCGATTCCGGTCTGTACACAAAACAGCAGGGACTCCACCTCTCCCGGGATTTCTTTTCCAAGAAAATCTTCCAAAACAGGGGTAAACCACGGTTCATATTCTCCATGGATCTCTTCTACCATCACACTTCCCGCATCATCTGATCCGCCAAACTCTGCATCTTTCAAAGTCAGAAACGGAACTGCCGCCAGCAGGACCACCGCGAGCAGCAGAACCAGTACCAGTGTTTTATTTTTCTTACTCATCCTACTTTTCCTCCTTTAAAAATCCAACGGCTTTGAGTTCCGGTTTTGCATAAGACTCCAGTGCGATCACGATCACAACCGTAAGAAGTCCTTCCATTACTGCCAGCGGAAGCTGTGTCGGAGCAAACACTCCAAGGAATTTCACTGCGGAAGCTCCCACCCCGCCCGCTTCAGACGGATATGCCATAGCAAGCTGCAGACTGGTTACACAGTAAGTGAACAGATCCCCGAAAAATGCTGCCAGAAACACTGCCACCTTCCGGTTTACATTGAGTTTCTGGCAAAGCTTATAAATCCCATAAGAAAGAAACGGACCTGCGATCGCCATAGAAAATGTATTGGCTCCCAGCGTGGTCAGTCCGCCGTGTGCCAGCAGGATTGCCTGAAATAATAACACGATCAGCCCCAACACGCCTGCTGCCGTCGGCCCGAATAAGATCGCACCCAGTCCGGTTCCTGTCATATGGGAACAGCTTCCGGTCACAGACGGGATCTTCAAGGAAGAAATCACAAACACAAAGGCTCCTGACATTGCCAGAAGGATCAGTGTTTTTCTGTTCTGTTTTAATGTTTTTTGAATGGAAAAAAATCCTGCGACGATAAACGGCAGGCAGATGACTCCCCACGCAATGCAAAATGTTGCCTGAAGGTATCCCTCCATAATGTGCATAGCATTTGAAGCCGGTGCAATGGCAAATAACACCGCGATTGCGATGCTTGCCTTCAGTAAGATATTTTGTTTTTTTGTCATGTTCTTTTCTCTCCTTTTCCTTTGACAAAATTTTTCTGAAATATTCCAGGCTGTCAAAAGGTCCTAAAAGGAGACTGTTTTGCATACACCTGGTCATATTCCCGTAACCTTCCAGATTCCTTTAAAAGCGGGTGTTCTGACTTAGGCATCAAACACAGTATTTCGCCTTCCCATAGAATTTCCTACAGTGACCTCATGAAATACCACTACTCCAATACAGCAACGGGCATTGTCCGGGATTCTCACCTGGTTCCCCTGCCGCCTTTTTTCGGACGGCATCTTTTAAATCTGCTTTGAATCTGAATTTATGTAGAAACACCTGCTTCTTCTGTCACAAAGAGCAGCGTCCATACATACAAAATAATATTTAATATTCAATTCCTCTGCGGGCATAAACGCCGCAATCAAACGGATGCTTTACTTTCCGGATCTCAGACACATAATCCGCTATTCTGATCAGATCCTCTGACGGATCCCGTCCGGTCAGAACCACTTCCAGACCTTCTGGTTTCTCTTTCAAAAACTGAATAGCCTCTTCATGCGGGATCAGACCATACCTGTCTGCTGCCATAAATTCATCCATGACAAGCATGTCACACGCTCCATTTTTCGCCCGATCCAGTGCATACTTCCACAATTCTTCATACATCTGCTTTGTTTCTGCCTTTTCTTCCTCGGACTGCGTGTTATAAAACCCATAGGACTTCGGTAAATGGATCACTTCTATCCCCGGAATCTGATCTAACACACACAATTCTGCAGAGTTCTCATTCTTCAAAAAACGGGCAAACAGTACTTTCATCCCGCTTCCGGCCGCCCGAACTGCAAGTCCCGTAGCTGCCGTGGTCTTTCCTTTTCCGTCTCCACAGTAAATGTGAATCATTCCCTGCCTCATATTCTGTCCTCTTCCTGTTTCAGCCTTTCCTTAAATCTTTCTAAATTTTAGCACAGCCCTGCCCATATTTCTAGGAATTTTTTTGTTTCTTTTAGTATTTTTCCAACTTCAAACGGCCTTCCTACTACCACCAGCACAGCCTTTGCCTCTTCTGCAGCCTGTACCTTCTCCAGAAAACCACCGGATTTTCCGGATTCTTTTGTCACAAAATACCTGGCATCCACAGCTCTTAGCATCGCTAGATTTAATTCTTTTGAAAACGGACCCTGCATGGCGATCAGATGCCTTCCTTCGAATCCAAGCCGAATGCTCTCTTCCACTGAAACCTGTGTAGAAAGGACACGGGCATAACATCGCTCTTTGTAGCCTGCTATCCTGGTATATTCTTTCAATTCTTTGCTTCCGGTAGCAATCAGAACATTCCCTGTTGTATTTTGCAGGTATTCCACCGCCTCAGGTACACTTTCCACACGCACAACACGCTCTCCTTTGTCATCCCAGTTCTGCCGCTCCCGCACACATCTGATATATTCCGTACCTGCCATCCTGCATGCCTGCTCTACATTTTTCGTCACTTCTGCTGCAAACGGATGTGTCGCATCCACCACCAGATCAATTTTCTGCGTCATTAAAAACTGCCGGATCTGTGCCTCATCCATCCGTCCAGTACGCACGCTTACATTAGAAGAACTCTCAACATCCATACAGTCTCTTCCATACTCTGTGGCAACACTGACGATTACATCCACCTGCCTGTTTCTCAGAAATTCTGCCAGCTCCCGTCCTTCTGTAGTACCTGAAAAAATCAAGATACGCTTCATCTTTCTTCCTCCTCTTTCCTAAATTTTACCATCACTTCACCACAGACAAACGCAGCCGTGCACTGATTCAGACAGACCTTTTCCTGAACCATCACTCCATCCGGACACATTCTTTTCGCTGCTCTCTCACAGACATTGTCTACCCCTGTCACTCCTCTTACAAATTCCGAAGAACTGCTGACTGCCGAAATTTCCTGAAGTGATTCTGCGGAATAAGTCAAAAACTCCACTCCAAGAGAATCTGCCAGCTCCAGCAACCCGGCCTCCTCCCTTTTCAGATCGATGCTTCCAAGTGCACGGATCTGCTCCGGTAAAAATCCATGCTTTTCCAGAGTTTTCAAAAGCTCTGCCTCCAGAATTTCTTTTTTTGTCCCTTTTTTGCATCCCATTCCCACATACAGATTTCTTGGCAAAAGATATAATACACCTGATTTTTTATTTCTGGGATTTCTTTCACAGATCACGATCTTCCCACAGCATCCCTCCAGTTGTTCTTCACTGCCACATATGGTCAGTTCTTCGGGTACATCCCCCAAAAGCGGAAACTCTGAAAAAATTCCCGTATTCTTTTTTTCAAGAATCCCTGCCGAGATTTTTTTCGCCTCTTCCCGATCTGTAATGACGAGTCCGTTCTCCATGGCAAACACGTCTGCCGCAAACTTTTTCTGCACATCTGTAGCCGTCGTGATCACCGCCCTTCCTCCTGTGTATTCTGCAAGAACCTTCGCCAGCGTTACTCCGCCGCCTACATGTCCGGACAAAAGCGGAATGGCAAATGTGCCCTTCTCATCCAGAACAATAACCGGAGGATCTGTAAACTTATCTTTTACAAACGGAGCGATCGCACGGATCGCGATTCCTGCCGCCCCGATAAATACCAGTGCATGTTCTCCCCAGGATGCCCCGATTTCTTGTTTCCATCCGTCATTTAATCTCTGCAGCCTTTTATCCTCTGCAAAACGTGCCACAGTATATCCTGTACACACATACCCTTCCTGTTTTAGTTTTTCCGCCAGATTTAACGCCAGACGGCTTCCAGTCCCGGTAAAACTATAAATTCTCACACTTTTTCTCTTCATTATTTTCTTCTCTTTTCACTTTCTTTTCATCTACTATACTATTAGCCGGCGTTTCCGTCAAAACTTAGTTTGATTAGCCGGAACAATAACAATTACAATTTTCTGCCTGTTTGTTTAATTTTGAAGATTTTGCATGATTTTCCAAAAATTCTTTGTTTAGTTTCACTCTTGTCATTTTTCAGCTTCTCTGCTATTCTGTTTGCAGACGAAGATGTCTGAAGGATTTTTAAAAATCTCTCAGGCATCTTTTTTTATAGAAAAGGCCTTTTCACAGCAGAAAAACTGTTTTTGTTTCAACTAGGAGGAGATTTTATGAGTTCAGGAGATACTGGTTTTATCATGCTTTGCTCTGCCCTTGTTTTTCTTATGACACCGGGCCTTGCTTTCTTTTATGGCGGATTGGTCCGCCGGAAAAATGTTGTCAACACAATGATGGCCTGCATCGGCATTATGGGGCTGTCCATCGTTATGTGGGTACTGTTTGGATATTCCCTTTCTTTCGGCGGAAACCATGCCGGAATCATCGGTGATTTTCGATACTTTGCTTTTCAAGGTGTAGGAGCCGATCCCGGTCCTTATGCTGATACGATTCCACATCTTGTATTTGCCGGTTTCCAGATGATGTTCGCAGTCATTACCCCTGCGCTGATCACCGGAGCTGTCGTCGGTCGTATGCGTTTTCACGCACTCTTTTTCTTTATCGCTCTCTGGTCCGTTATCGTCTACTATCCGATGGCACATATGGTTTGGGGAGAAAACGGTTTTCTCGCTGCTTTAGGCTCCGTTGATTTTGCCGGAGGAAATGTCGTCCATATCAGTTCGGGAGTATCAGCTCTTGTTCTTGCCATCTGCCTTGGCCGCAGACGCGGGTACGAACACACTTCCTATCGCATTCATAACATTCCGTTTGTCGCTCTGGGTGCATCACTGCTCTGGTTCGGATGGTTTGGCTTCAATGCCGGAAGTGCTCTTGCGGCAGATGGACTTGCAGCTCACGCTTTTATGACCTCTGCGATTGCTTCTGCTTCCGCAATGCTCATCTGGATGCTCATTGATTATCTGAAAAGTAAAAAAACCACACTTGTCGGTGCTTCTACAGGACTGGTCGTAGGGCTTGTAGCTATCACCCCCGGTGCCGGATTTGTTCCGATCTGGTCTTCTTTCCTGATCGGTGCACTTGTCAGTCCGATCTGCTATTTTACCGTGGTGCTCTTAAAACAGAAATTAAAAATCGATGATGCGCTCGATGCGTTCGGATGTCATGGAATCGGCGGTATCTGGGGCGGTATTGCGACCGGACTTTTCGGTAAAACTTCTGTCAATTCTGTTGCCAGATGGAATGGATTAGTCTTCGGAGATTTTCATTTATTCACTGCACAGCTGATCAGCATTCTGGTCACCATTGCAGTTGCTGTGTGCGGAACCTTGATCTGCATCGGTATCGTAAGAATTTTCACACCGCTTCGTGTAGATGTTTCTGCTGAGATATCCGGTCTGGATTTCTCACAGCATGGAGAAAATGCATATCCGTCCTTTAACGGATTTGATTCATAAAAGAGGGGGAGTCATCATGTTGATCAAAATTGAAGCAATCGTAAGAGAAGAAAAATTTGAACAGGTTAAATCTGCTCTTCAGGACATCCAGGTGAACGGGGTTACCATCTCCCAGGTTATGGGGTATGGAACGCAGCGTGGCTATACAGAAATTGTCCGCGGAAGTGAAGTAGATATCCTGTTACATCCCAAAATTAAATTTGAAGTGGTCGTCTCTTCCGAAGAATGGGAACAAAAAACAATCTCAGCAATACAAAAAGCCGCTTTTACCGGCGAAGTCGGTGACGGAAAAATTTTCAGCTATGAAATCCGCAGCGCTGTCAAAATCCGCACAAAAGAGACCGGTTATAATGCAGTTCAGTCACAAGATAATCTTTAATCTGCCGGGGAATCACAGTTCAATATGTGATTTCCCGGTCTCTTTATTCCAGCATGATCCAGTTTGCACGAAAAGGACGCATTAAATTCCAGTATCCGACTCCATATAGTTCATATTCTTTTGCCAGTTCGATCTTTGCCGCAATACTTCTCACATCTTCAAACCAGACTTCCTGCTCTCTTCCCTGATTTCTGTAAGTAAAATACGGGCTTTGAGCCTCTCGGTCATACTGAATCGGAGCACCGTATTCCACCGCAAGCCGTACAGCCTCTACATTACCGATCGTCTCTGCTTTTGTCACTCCTTTTTCATAAGGAAGGGTCCAGTTATACCCATAGTTCGGTATCCCCATCAGAAGCTTCTCAGCCGGGATCTGTGTTAGCGCATACTCTACCACCTGGCGGACTTTCGTAAGGGGTGCGACTGCCATGGGCGGACCATAAGAATATCCCCACTCATAAGTCATCAAAAACAGCCGGTCTGCCTGTTCTCCCAGAAGTGCATAATCAATCCCCTCATAGAGCAGCCCTTTCTGATCTGAAGACGTCTTGGGCGCCAGAGCCACTGACACGCGATATCCCTTTTCGTTCATGGCAGCCCGCAATTCTCCGACAAACTCGGCATATCCTTCCCTGTTCTGCGCACGGACATATTCAAAATCTACATCCACGCCCACATATCCTTTTTCCTCCACCACCTTCAGCAGATTGGTAATCACATTTTCACGTACTGATTCTTCCTCCACCAGAGTCTGGATCAGCTGATTGTTAAAGACCCCCTGTGTAAACGGGGTCAGAACCAGCATCGGTTCTATCCCATTCTCCCAGGCCAGCTGTATCATCCATGTTTCATCCTGTATGGGCGGAACCAACTCTCCTTCAAACGTAAAGCCATAAGAAAACACAAGCAGTTCATTGAGTGCCGGAAATGCCATCTCCAGCACATAAGGTTCAATAAAAGGATATGCATACCCTGTCACATACAAATCCTCTCGAATTTCCGCGCTCTCCTGCGGTTTTAATAAGAGCAGCGCCTGACCCACTGTCAGTTTTCCCTCCTCTCCCAGCTGATTATCATAAATAATCTTCCAGGCAGGAACCCCACTTTGACGGGAGATCGAAGATACGGTATCTCCCGGTACTGTCACATAAATCATAAAAACACCTCCTGACTATCCTATGTCGGATAGCCGGGAGGTATTCGATAAATCAGTGTTTGAAAAACTGTTGACTTTTTTTGTAAAGTGGCATATCATAATCTTAGCTAAGGAAATGGAGAATATTCCATAGTCAAAGTGAACCCCCAAGGAGGCCAGTCCTTGGGGGTTCTTTTTGGGCTAACTGTCTTTATCATTCCGGTCTAACCACTTGCGTATGTAGTAGCCAGCCACACTCGCCATAACCGAAACAGGGAATCGGAGAATATAATCCATAGTCTCACCTCCCTTCTGCTGGAAGGTTTCGACAGCATATTCATCATATCACAGCATTTGTTTCTTTTCCATGCATTTTTTCAATTCCACAGAGTCAAAAAAACGCCATCTATGTCCCCATAGAATGGCGTTTTTCTTCCTCTATAAAATAATCATCGCATCTCCGAAGCTGAAAAAACGATACCGTTCTTTCACTGCCTCTTCATAGGCTGCCATGACATGCTCTTTTCCCGCCAGTGCAGATACCAGCATGATCAGTGTAGATTCCGGCAGATGGAAATTTGTGATCAGCCCATCTAATATCTTAAACTGATATCCCGGATAGATAAAAATTTCTGTCCAGCCGCTGCAAGGCTTTAAGCGTCCGTTCTCGTCCGCCGCAGATTCGATGGTACGGCAGCTCGTCGTTCCCACACAGATCACACGGCCTCCATGTTCTTTGGCTTTGTTGATCTTCTCTGCCGCTTCTGCATCCACCATGTAAAACTCCGAATGCATATGGTGCTCGGTCACATCCTCCACTTTCACCGGGCGGAATGTGCCCAGTCCGACATGAAGTGTCACTCTTGCAATATCCACGCCTTTTTCCTGAATTTCTTTCAAAAGCTTCGGAGTAAAATGAAGCCCCGCAGTCGGTGCTGCAGCTGAACCTTCGTGAGCTGCATACACCGTATTATAACGGCTTCTGTCTTCCAGCTGGTGGGTAATATATGGAGGAAGCGGCATCTGACCAAGCTGGTCTAAAATCTCCTCAAAGATTCCCTTATACTCAAAGTGAATCAGACGGTTTCCCTCTTCTACCACATCCACAACCTCGCCGACCAGAAGTCCTTCTCCGAAACTGATCCTGGTTCCCGGTTTTGCTTTTTTCCCCGGTTTTACCAGTGTTTCCCACACATCGTTTTCTCCGCGCTTCAACAGGAGGACCTCGATCTTGGCACCGGTGCCTTCTTTTTCTCCGATCAGGCGTGCCGGAATTACTTTTGTATCGTTGATGACCAGACAGTCTCCCGGATTCAGATAATCGATCACATCCCGAAAGATATGATGCTCTGTTTTCCCTGTCTCTTTATCCAGAAACAATAATCTGGAACCGGAGCGATCCTCCAGAGGATCCTGTGCGATCAGTTCCTCCGGCAGGTCATAATAAAAATCACTTGTTTTCAATGATATCCCTCTTTCTAAACAGACTCGGTCCTATTTTCTCAGCTCGATTCCCATCTCTTCCAGTGCTTTTAAGATCCGGTTCATCGCAGAAGTTACATCCGCCTCTTCCAGAGTCTTATCCTTTGCACGGAATACGATAGAATATGCAACGGATTTGAATCCGGCTTTGATCTGACTTCCTTCATACAGGTCAAACAGTGCATAGCTTTCCAGATATGCTCCGCCTTTTTTCTCGATCACATCTTCAATCTGTCCTACCAGGATCTCTTTTGGCACTACCATACTGATATCTCTTGTCACAGCAGGGTACTTTGCGATTCCTGTATATTTTCTGTCAAAAGTTGCATACGGAATGATCTCCGGCATATCCAGTACTGCTACATATGCGCGTTCCCCGATTCCGTAAGTATCGGCAACTTCCGGATGTACCTCTCCCAGATATCCGACTACTTTTCCATCGTAAATGATATTTGCCTGGCGCCCAGGATGCAGATATGTTTTTCCTGCATTTGGATCGTATGTTTCTTTTTCGTGCATTCCGATCTTCTCAAAGAATTCTTCTACTACACCCTTCATGCTGAAGAAATCCCCTTCTCCATACATTCCCAGAGTAAACTGCATTCTTTCCTCCGGAAGCTCTGTGATCGGAAGCTGTTTTGGCAGATAAATATTTCCAAGTTCGTAAAGTCTTACATTTTTGTTTCTGCGGTTATAGTTTGTCGCAAGAGATGTGAGCATTCCATTTAAGGATGTCGTTCTCATCACACTATAATCTTCTCCCAGTGGGTTCATGATCTCCACTGTTTCTCTCAATTTCGAATCTGCCGGGATTCTCAGTTTGTCAAACACCTTCGGGCTCTCGAATGAATAGGTCATTCCCTGGCTGAATCCGCAGAATTCGGCGATATCTTTTGCCACATCTTCGATTCTCAGTTTGAAGGACAGTTTTCCTGTTGTGGCCTCTCCCTTTGGAAGTGTCGTCGGAATATTATCATATCCAAAGAATCTTGCAACCTCTTCTGCCAGATCTGCAATTCTGAACAGATCATGACGGAATGTCGGTGCGATCACTTCCTTTGCTGCTTCATCATATTCCAGACCGATCTTTGCGAAATAACCAAGCATCTCTTCTTCTGAAATCGAAGTTCCCAGCATTGCATTGATCTTGTCTGCATCAAATGGAACTCTTACCGGTTCTTTTACTTTTCCGTAAACATCCACGGTTCCGCCAACCACTTCTCCGGCGCCTAATTCTTCTACTAACTGGCAGGCTCTGTCAATGGCTGCTTTTGCATTGTTCGGATCCAGACCCTTTTCAAATTTTCCGGAAGCATCTGTACGAAGCCCTACTCTCTTTGAAGATTTTCGGATGTTGACACCGTCAAAGCATGCTGCCTCAAAGAGCATGGTCTTGACATCATCTGTGATCATGGAGTTTTCCCCACCCATGATACCGGCAATTCCGACTGCTTTTTCTCCGTCACAGATCATCAGGACATCCTTGTCCATGATACGCTCCTGTCCGTCAAGTGTGGTAAATTTCTCTCCATCCTGTGCAGTTTTTACAACAATCTCATGACCTGCGATCGTATCCAGATCATAGGCATGCATCGGCTGTCCGTACTCTTCCATCACATAGTTTGTAATATCCACCAGATTGTTGATCGGACGAATTCCTACAGATGCCAGCCTTCTCTGCATCCATTTTGGAGACGGACCGATTTTAATATTTTTTACCACTCTTGCACAGTATCTCGGACACAGATCGGCATCTTCTACTGTTACTTTTATATAATCGTTGACATCTTCTCCATTTCCTGTCTCTTTCACGATTGGAGGAACAAACTCTTTGTTGAATGTAGCGGCTGCTTCTCTTGCGATTCCAAGTACGCTGTAGCAGTCTACACGGTTGGATGTCACTTCATACTCAAATACCACATCGTTTCTGTCAAGCGCTTCAATCGCACTTGCTCCGATTTCGGCATCCTCCGGGAAGATATAGATTCCGTCTTCCGGAGCCTCCGGATACATATCTGTCGTAGAACCCAGCTCCTCGATAGAACACATCATACCAAAACTTGCCACTCCGCGGAGCTTGCCTTTTTTGATCTTGATTCCGCCCGGAACTTTCTGTCCCGGCTCATGTCCCCCTGCCACGCGTCCACCGTCCAGTACGACCGGCACTTTTGCACCTTCAAATACATTTTTCGCACCTGTTACGATCTGTACTGTCTCTGTTCCTACATTCACCTGACATACGACCAGTTTGTCTGCATCCGGGTGCTTTTCAATCTTATCGATCTGACCAATGACAATCTTTTCCAGATCTGCATCCAGCTGTTCATAGCCCTCTACTTTTGTTCCTGACAATGTCATTGCATCTGTATATTCCTGCGCTGTCACGTCCAGATCCGGGACATACGCTTTTAACCATGATAAAGAAGTATTCATAATCCTATTCCTTTCTCTCCACCTAAATCCTAGAACTGTTTCAAAAATCTGATGTCATTTTCATACAAAAGTCTCATGTCATCAATTTCATATTTCAGCAGTGCGATTCGCTCCAGACCGACACCGAATGCAAATCCTGAATATTCCTCCGGATCGATTCCGCACATCTCCAGCACATGTGGATGTACCATCCCGCATCCGAGGATCTCAATCCAGCCGGAACCTTTACAGAATCGACATCCTTTGCCTCCGCATTTGAAGCAAGTCACATCCACCTCTGCACTTGGCTCTGTAAACGGGAAATGATGCGGTCTGAATTTTGTCTTTGTCTCTTCTCCAAACAGCTCTTTTGCAAACACTTCCAGTGTTCCTTTCAGATCTGCAAAGGAAACATTTTTATCGATCACAAGACCTTCAATCTGATGGAAGGATGGAGAATGTGTTGCATCCACTTCATCAGAACGGAATACTCTTCCCGGTGCGATCATACGGATCGGCAGCTTGCCCTGCTCCATCACTCTCGCCTGAACCGGAGAAGTCTGTGTACGCAGCACAATGTCCTTATTCACATAAAAGGTATCCTGTTCATCTTTTGCAGGATGCCCATCCGGAATGTTGAGTTTCTCGAAGTTGTACAGGTCGTATTCTACTTCCGGTCCTTCTACTACTTCGTATCCCATTCCCACGAAAATGCGCTCTACCTCTTCCAGTGCGATCGTATTTGGATGTCTGTGTCCCACCGTACTTTTCTTAGATGGCAGCGTCACGTCAATGACTTCCGCTTTCATTTTTTCCTCACGGATGGCTGCCTCCATTTTCACTTTTGTCTCTTCTAAAAGCTCTTCGATTGCAGCTCTTGTCTCATTGACCAGCTGTCCGACTTTCGGACGCTCCTCTGGGGCCACGTCTTTCATTCCCTTTAATACGGCTGTTAATTCTCCTTTTTTTCCAAGAAATTTTACACGCACCTCGTTCAGCTTTTCCGGCATATCAGAAGCTTTAATCTGCTCCAAAGCCTGTGCTTTGATTTGTTCCAGTCTGTCTTTCATCTTCTTTCTCCTTTCTTTGAAAGCATATTTCTTAGTATGAAAAAAACTCCATCCCAAAAGGGACGAAGTCTGTATTCGCGGTACCACCCTAATTCCCACAGTCTTCCTGTGAGCACTTGGTCTTGTGTAACGTACAATAGACGGCACTTTCTACTCTGAAATCATTTCAAAAATGCAGCTTACGTGGGAATTTCGATTGCCGTCTGAACCAAAGAAGGCTTACAGCCAGTGACCTTCTCTCTCTGATGGAAAACAGTTCTCTACTGTGCACGCTCATCGCTTTTCATATCCTGATTCATTTTTCAAATTTAAGACAAATTTACTTTATTATCTTATCACAGTTTTTGTGATTGTCAAGATATTTCTCTAACAGTGCATTGACTTCTCCGCCAAGCAGGATCACATACATACACAGATACAACCACAGCATAATCAGCACAATCGTAGTCATACTTCCATACATATCTGAAAATCCTTCAAAGATGTCCAGATAAATCGAAAAGATAAAAGAGATCAGCAGCCATCCGCACGCTGTAAAAACGGCTCCCGGAAGCTGTTTACGCAAAGTTGTCTTCTGTGTTGCTCTCCGGTTTGGAAGATATTTATAAACCAGATCCCAGAAAACGGTCAGAACTGCAAGTGTCATAACGGTCCGTATCTTAATAATATACTGCATCAGAGTACTCCAGAACGGTGCATGCTTGTAGATCATGGCGCTGATACTGTTTCCAAATACAGACAGAACCAGTGACAGTACGATTGCAAGAATGAAGATCACGGTATATAAAGAAGCCCTAAGCCTCAGGTATACATAATTACGAGTCTCGGTATTACCATAAATGCAGTTCAGTCCTGCAGTCACGGACAGTACCCCTCTTCCCGCAGACCACAGCGCTACAAGGATCGTGATCGGAATGATCTTAGCCGACTGGGAAAAATAGACCTGTGCCACGATCGAACGGATAAACCCCTGCACGGATGTCGGAAACACCTGCTCCACTGCATCGATGACATTTGCATAAGTAGCCGGTGTAAACTGTACCGCCGTCAGCAAAAGCAGGATGATCGGAATCATAGAGAGTACAAAAAAATAAGCAGCCTGGGCCGCATACGCTCCTGTATGATGGGAGCCGACGATCTCAGTGACTTTATTTACTTTTTTTATCGTCTCCTTGACTCTTCTTCCCATAATATTCTCTCCTGCTGCTCTCAAACTTTCAAAATCATATCATAAAGCCCCTGTTTCGTAAAGGGATCTTTTTTGAAGGCTTGTATATCCTGTATTGATGAAATAAGGGAATGAAATCAGCCTGTGCTAAATTTCATTCCCTTTTATCTTCTGTAGAATCCCCAAAATGCCGTTCCCTGTATTTTGACTCCTAGCACGCAAGCTAGGTGGGCAACCGCATCTGCTTTTCTGTCTTCCACTGCATAACGGAGGCTTGACATATTACAGAAATATAAGAATCCCGTTTAAAGTATTGTAGGTTCAAAATAACAAGGTTATCGAACATCTCAGGTTTTCCGTTGAATTTATTATAGCCTATTTACATAGATTTTACAACCCATACTCCATTTCTTTTTTCATGGTATTTTTTTCAAATTTATGGTATAGTAACATTATTTACATTTGAATGCAAGGAGAGGATACTATTATGAAAACAACTGAATTAAAACTGGTCTATTTCAGTCCGACAGGGACGACAAGAAGGGTCATCATGGAGGCAGCACGTCAGATTGACCTTAAATCCGTCTCATTTGACCTGTCCGTACATAAAGAAAAAAAGCCGGTTCTACAATTTGACGAAACAGATTTTGTCCTGTTTGGAATCCCGGTTTATTCCGGCCGGGTTCCCGAAACATTTCTTTCTTATTTCGAGACACTCAAAGGACACAACACTCCGGCTGCGCTGATCGCAACTTATGGCTGCCGGGCATACGAAGATGCGCTGTTAGAATTAAAAACCGAGGTGGAAAATCGGGGATTCCACGTAATCGGTGCCGGTGCATTTCCTACTGAGCATTCGATCGTTCGCTCAATTGGTCTGAGCCGTCCGAATAAAGCGGATCTGAAGACAATCAGTGAGTTCGGAATCGCATTAAACCGCCGTATCAAAAATGAAGATCTCTCTGTGGTCTCCATTCAGGTACCTGGTAACACTCCATATCGCAAATACACAAAAACTCCACTGATTCCAAAGGCAGATGTCAGCCTGTGCACGGAATGTAAAGCTTGCGTCAAATCATGTCCTGCCGGAGCAATCTCTGCACAGGATCCGAAAAAGACGGACAAGAAAAAATGTATTTCCTGCCTGCGCTGCGTACGAAGCTGTAAACAAAAAGCCCGCAGTGTCAGCAGTATGAAACTCTCCATGGCAGCCAAAAAACTGAACAAAGTCTGTCAGAGTGATAAAGCCGCTGATATCTTTTTATAAATCCTGTCATTAGAACGTTATTACTCCGATAGATGAATCATTTCTGCAATTTGTATGACGTAAGAAGAGAGTCAGATCCTCCTGACTCTCTTTCGTTGATATTCCCCTTGTATCTTTCTAAAAATATTTCTTTTTCAGTTGCATCGTATACACTGCAAATACCACCAGTGCTGCCATAAAAAGAATGCCGCCCACTGTGTCCACCATCTCCATCGAATTTACATACCAGTGGATACAATCTACAATTCCATAAAGAATCGAAACAATTCCAAATCCCAGAACTGCCGGCAACGCCTTTTTCAGATATGCTTCCTTATCTTTGCACATCTTTTCTGAATAACTCTTCCCCAGGAGAATCGTTTCATTAATGTGTCCGTCTTTTTTCATGTTAAAATATGCATACAGGCAATATATCCCGCATCCTACTGCAAGAATTCCGATAAAACCAAACACACTGTTCATACTGTCCGCACTCATTGACTATACCTCGATTTCTAATATTTCTTTCACTGTCTCTTTCATTTTGTCTGCATCACACTCTCTTGTATGAAGGATTTTCGCATCACGGATCTCCTTGACCGCATTCGGAATGGCAACCTGAGAAAGCTTCTCCAGCTCGTCCACAAGCTCAAACTCGTCTCTTCCCGCATATTCTGCATCAATTGCACGCATCACACTGCCTACGAATTTATATGGACTGGCTGTGGAAGCGATCAGACATTTTGTCTCATCCCCACTTTCTTCTCTGTACTGTGCACATACACAAGAAGCAACTGCCGTATGTGTATCCATCACATATCCGGTACGTTTATATGTATCGTGGATTGCCTGTGCTGTCTGTTCCTCCGTTGCATAACCTCCCACAAAATCATCCAGTTTTGCCTTCATTTCTTTTGTAATCTCATATGCACCACTACTTTTTAATGCATCCATCAGTTCTGCATTTTTCTGACCATCCTGTCCTGCAATTGTATAGATCAGCCGCTCCAGATTGCTTGAGATCAAAATGTCCATGGACGGGGAGGATGTCAGCACAAATTCTCTGTTTTTGTCATATGTTCCTGTACGGAAGAAATCAAACAGGACTTTGTTTTCATTGGATGCACAGATCAGCTTATTGATCGGAACCCCCATCTGTTTTGCATAGTATGCTGCCAGAATATTACCAAAGTTTCCGGTCGGAACCGTCACATTGATCTTCTCTCCACTTTGAATCTCGTCATTCTGAAGCAGTTTTGCATATGCATAGACATAATACACAACCTGAGGTACCAGACGACCGATGTTGATCGAATTTGCGGAAGAGAACTGATATCCTGCCGCATCCAGTTCCTTTGCAAGCACCTGGTCTTCAAAAAGCGCTTTGACACCGCTCTGTGCATTATCAAAGTTTCCATGAATTGCCACAACTGAAGTATTGGCACCTTTCTGTGTCACCATCTGCATCTCCTGCACCCGGCTGACCCCGTTCTTCGGATAAAACACAATAATCTTCGTTCCCGGCACATCTGCGAATCCTGCCATCGCAGCTTTTCCGGTATCTCCGGAGGTTGCTGTCAAAATGACAATATCCTTTGTCACATGATTCTTCTTTGCAGATGTTGTCATCAAATGCGGAAGGATCGATAATGCCATATCCTTAAACGCGATCGTCGCTCCGTGAAACAGCTCCAGATGATAGACATCTCCCACTTTCACAAGGGGGGCGATCACTTCTGTATCAAACTTGGAATCATATGCGCTGTCTATGCAGTGCTTTAACTCCTCCTCTGTAAAGTCTGTCAGAAACTGTTTCATCACTGCGTATGCGGTCTCCTGATACGTCATGTTTTTGAGTTCTTCCATTGTCACATCCAGTGTCGGAATCTGCTCCGGCACGAAGAGTCCGCCATCTTCTGCAAGCCCTTTTAAGATTGCCTCAGACGCTGTTACTTTTTTCTCAGAATTTCTTGTGCTTTTGTATAACAAATTCATATCTTCGCCCTCTTTTTCTTTCTTCACACTGTTATTGCCATGAATTATATCATAAGTGCTCTGTTTTATCAATTTTGTTTCTTAAATACAATGAAGAGAATTGCACTGACACCCATCAGGACGGGGTAGAACAAATTCGGAATAATATCAAACGGAGTCAGTCCTGTGAGAGTTGCCGCAGACAGAAGCTGAGCTCCATACGGGATCATTCCCTGCCCCACGGATGTAAAAATATCCAGAAGGGATGCGGATCGTTTTGGATCAATGTCATATGCTTCGCTGATCTCTTTTGCAATGGGACCTGCCATCACAATGGCAATGGTATTATTTGCTGTACAAAGATCTACAAACAATGCCAGCACTGCGATTCCAAATTCGCCGCCTCTTTTTCCTCTGATCCTGCTTTTGATCAGATTTAAGATGAACTGGATTCCACCATATTCTCTGACAAGTGACACGATACAGGCAACAATGATCGAAATTACCGTGATATCATACATTCCGGTCACACCGTCTCCTACGACATTAAAAATCTCAGACAATCCGATGCTTCCTGTTGCAACGCCCACGATCAGAGATAACGCAATTCCACTGATCAGAACAACAAACACGTTAATCCCCGCCAGTGCTCCCACCAATACAACGAGATATGGAAGTACTTTCCAGATGCTGTATGGCATCTCCTCCCGGATCTGATAACTTCCGTTTCTTGTCATCAGCCAGAATATCACAATCGTTAAAATCGCCGCCGGGAGTACGATCAGAAAATTTGCCTTGAATTTATCTTTCATCTCGCAGCCCTGTGTTTTTACCGCGGCGATCGTTGTATCTGAGATCATGGACAGATTATCACCAAACATTGCTCCGCAGACAACGGCTCCAATACAGATTGCCAGAGAAAATCCTGTCTTTTCACTGATTCCGACTGCAATCGGAGCAAGCGCTGCGATCGTTCCCATGGAGGTTCCCATGGATACAGAAATAAAACAGCCGATCACAAACAATCCTACGACTGCAATGGATGGCGGAAGCACCGAAAGCCCCAGATTTACCGTACTCTCCACACCGCCTGCCGCAGTTACTGCACCGGAAAATCCGCCTGCACATAAAAAGATCAGACTCATCGTAATGATATTCTCATCTCCGATCCCGGCAGAAATCACCTTCATTTTGTCTGCAAATGTTAACTTCCCATTCTGCAAAAACGCTGTCAGAAGAGCGATTAAGAATGCCACAATTGCCGGCATCGCATAAAAATCGCCAAATACAATCCCCATCCCCAAAAACAGGACCAGAAATACTCCGATCGGAAGAAGCGCCACCGCCCTTCCTTTTTCTTCCGCTCTCAACTTTTTCTCTTCCACTGATGTTCCTCTCTTTCTCATTTCACTTCTTTCTTCTTTAATAAAATCCATGAGGGCGTTCCAAAAGATTCTCCGACTTTTTGAAAACGCCCTCATTTTATATCATGCTCTTTCTTTCAATATCCGGTCTTAATTTCCGTTCTATTTCTTTCTGCTGTTTGTATAGCTTACAAGACCTCCGGCTGCGATCAGCTTCTGCATAAATTCAGGAAACGCCTGTCCCTGATACTGAGTTCCTTTGGTACGGTCGTAGATCATTCCGCTGTCAAAATCTACTTCAACCTCATCTCCGGCTTCGATTTCCTGTGCCGCCTGCGGACATTCAATGATCGGAAGCCCGATATTGATGGCATTGCGGTAGAAAATCCTTGCAAAGGTCTCTGCGATCACACAGCTTACTCCTGCTGTTTTCAGACAAAGAGGCGCATGCTCTCTGGAAGAACCACAGCCGAAATTCTTCTTTGCCACGATCAGATCTCCCGCCTGCACTTTTTTTGCAAACTCCGGATCAATATCTGCCATGGCATGTGATGCCAGCTCTTTTGCATCAAATGAATTCAGATATCTTGCCGGAATAATCACATCCGTATCTACATTGTCTCCATATTTAAAAACGTGTCCCTGTGCTCTCATGCCTCTTCACCTGCCCTCTCCGGATTTGCAATATATCCTGCAATCGCACTCGCCGCTGCCACTTCCGGAGATGCAAGATAAATGAGAGAATCTACATGTCCCATTCTTCCTACAAAATTCCGGTTTGTCGTAGATACACAGCGTTCTCCTGCTGCCATAACACCCATATGACCGCCCATACACGGTCCACAGCTCGGTGTATTGACCGCACAGCCTGCATCCACAAAAATATCAAGCAGCCCTTCTTTGATACACTGTTTGTAAATCTTCTGAGTTGCCGGAATGACCATCACACGCACATCCGGATGTACCGTATGCCCTTTTAAGATTGCCGCTGCCTTTCGCATATCTTCCATTCTTCCGTTGGTGCAGGAACCGATCACCACCTGATCGATCTTGATCGGTTCCATCGCCTCGATCTCATCGATGGTCTTTGCATTGCCCGGAAGATGCGGAAATGCAACTGTCGGACGCACTTCGGAAAGATCAATGGTTACAACCTGTTCATAATCTGCATCCTCATCTGCCTCGAAAATCTGATATTCTTTTTTCGAATGCTCTTCTAAATATGCTTTTGTCTGTTCATCCACCGGGAAGATTCCGTTCTTCGCACCTGCTTCGATCGCCATGTTCGCCATGGTAAAACGGTCATCCATAGACAAATGTGCGATTCCGTCTCCGGTAAACTCCATGGATTTGTAAAGTGCCCCATCTACACCGATCTTGCCGATGATGTGGATGATGATATCTTTTCCGCTGACATATTTTCCAGGTTTTCCAGTCAGTACAAACTGAATCGCCGCCGGAACTTTAAACCAGATCTCACCGGTTGCCATACCGGTTGCGATATCGGTCGTTCCCATACCGGTTGAAAACGCACCCAGCGCTCCATAGGTACAGGTGTGGGAGTCTGCACCAATGATGCATTCTCCTGCTGTCACCACGCCTGCCTCCGGAAGGATAGCATGCTCTACTCCGGACTTGCCCTGTTCAAAATACCATTTCAATCCCTGTTCTTTTGCAAATTCACGGATCGCTTTTGAATTCTCTGCGGATTTGATGTCTTTGTTCGGGGTGAAATGATCCGGTACAAATACAACCTTCTCTTTATCAAACACCTGATCTGCCATCTGCTTCAGAATCGGCAGCGCCATCGGTCCTGTGATGTCATTTGCCATCACAATATCCAGCTTTGCCTCGATCAGCTGTCCTGCAGTTACAGATTCCAGCCCTGCATGTGCTGCCAGTATCTTCTGTGTCATTGTCATTCCCATAGGAGAATCCCCCTTTCTCAATCTTTATTTTGCCTGAATAAACCCTTTTGCTGTCAGAGCTTCTGCGCAGAGAACTGCTCCACCTGCTGCTCCTCTGACTGTGTTGTGGGAAAGTCCTACAAATTTGAAGTCAAACATCGAATCTTCTCTCAGTCGTCCGATTGACACTCCCATTCCGTTCTCATAATCTACATCCAGTTTCACCTGTGGACGGTTGTCCTCTTCCAGATACTGAATAAACTGCTTTGGTGCACTTGGAAGGTTTTCTTCCTGTGGGAAACCTTTGAATGACACAAGCTTTTCGATCAGCTGCTCTTTTGTCGGTTTCTTCTCAAAATTGATAAATACAGCTGCTGTATGACCGTTTAATACCGGTACACGCAGACACTGGCAAGTGATTTTCGGAAGCTGAGCCTTTACGATCTCGCCGTTTTCTACTTTTCCGAGAACACGCAGCGGCTCCTGCTCACTCTTTTCTTCCTCTCCGCCAATATATGGAATGATATTTTCCACCATCTCCGGCCAGTCTTTAAATGTCTTTCCCGCTCCGGAAATGGCCTGGTAAGTCGTTGCCACTACTTCTTTTGGTCCGAACTCTTTCCATGCAGCCAGACACGGCGCGTAGCTCTGGATCGAACAGTTTGGTTTTACTGCGATAAATCCGCGTGTTGTTCCAAGGCGTTTTTTCTGATCCTTAATCACATCAAAATGTTCTGAATTGATCTCCGGCACTACCATCGGCACGTCCGGTGTCCAACGATGCGCACTGTTGTTTGACACGACCGGTGTCTCTGTCTTTGCGTATTCTTCTTCGATCGCTTTGATCTCTTCTTTTGTCATATCCACTGCGCTGAATACAAAATCTACCGTAGACGCAACATGTTCCACGTCGTTTACATTCATAACAACCAGTTTTTTCACTGCTTCCGGCATTGGAGTTGTCATTTTCCATCTGTCTCCGACTGCCTCTTCATAAGTCTTTCCTGCAGAACGCGGACTTGCTGCCACTGTCACAACCTCAAACCACGGGTGATTCTCAAGCAAAGAGATAAATCTCTGTCCGACCATTCCTGTTGCTCCTAAAATTCCAACTTTTAATTTCTTTTCCATCTTCTTTCTGTCCTTTCCTCTCATTTTTATTTAAAAACAGCAAACCTGCTATTCTTCTTTCAAATATGCTTCTTCCAGTGCGATTGCCTGCTCCATGGCACTTTTCCCCGGTGCTCCGATGGTATTTCGCATTTCCACACAAGTCTTCATGCTGATGGCCTCATAGATATCTTCTTCAAATACCGGAGAGATTGCCTTATACTCCTCCAGACTCATATCATCAAGGGCGATATTTTTATCAATACAATATAAAACCAGCTGTCCTACAATCCCGTGAGCATCCCGAAACGGCACGCCGTGATTGACCAGATAATCCGCCGCATCTGTCGCATTTGTAAAACCATTCTTTGCACTGTCTTCCATCCGCTGCTTTCTGAACCTCATGGTGCGAAGCATCCCCGTAAATAATGCCAGACAGCCTTTTGTCGTATCAATGGCATCAAACACCAGCTCTTTGTCTTCCTGCATATCTTTATTATATGCAAGCGGGATTCCCTTCATTGTCGTCAGAAGGGACATCAATGCCCCGTAAACTCTTCCTGTCTTTCCGCGCACAAGCTCTGCGATATCCGGATTCTTCTTCTGCGGCATAATGCTGCTTCCGGTACTGTACGCATCATCAATCTCCACAAACTGATACTCATTGGAATTCCAGATGATCACTTCCTCACAGAAACGGCTTAAGTGCATCATCACGGTAGACATTGCTGACAGCATCTCGATCAGATAATCTCTGTCAGATACGGAATCCATACTGTTTAAGGTCGGTCCGTCAAATCCAAGCAGCTCTGCCGTATATTCCCGATCCAGCGGATAAGTTGTCCCCGCAAGAGCCCCTGCTCCAAGCGGGCAGTAGTTCATGCGTTTTCTGATATCTTTCATTCTAAGACGGTCTCTTTTGAACATTTCAAAATATGCGCCAAGATGATGCGCAAGTGTCACCGGTTGTGCTTTCTGAAGATGTGTAAATCCCGGCATATACGTCTCGATATGCTCTTTCATCAGTTTTAAAAGCACTTCCAGCAATTCTTTTAAAAGTGTATCCAGTGCTTCGATCTCGTCTCTTGTGTACAGCCGCATATCCAGCGCCACCTGATCATTTCTGCTTCTTCCGGTGTGCAGTTTCTTCCCTGCATCTCCAATCCGGTCGATCAGATTCGCCTCTACAAAGCTGTGGATATCTTCATACTCATCCGTGATCTCAAGTGTCCCGTTCTCCACATCTGCCTGAATCCCTTTCAGACCTTCAATGATGCTCTCTTTCTCCTCTTTTGTCAAAATCCCCTGCTTTTGAAGCATTGTCACATGTGCGATGCTTCCCCGGATATCCTGCGCATAAAATTTTTGATCAAAAGAGATCGATGCATTAAAATTATATACCAGCTTGTCTGTTTCTTTTGTGAAACGACCGCCCCATAACTGTGCCATTCCCCTGTCTCCTTTTCTCCGATAGTATCTTTTCAGATTGCAATTAGTTTAACACATTAACGTGTTATATGTCCATAGAAAACTGTGACAGTTTCCGCTCTATTGTGTACTGCTTCTTTGTGAAAACTCACAACCGCAGTAATCCTGCCGATACAATCCATATTCTTTGGATAACTCAATGGATCGTTTGTATCCGTTTTTCTTTTTAAAGTCAGACTGCAGGTATTTCACTCCAAACTCTTTCTGTGCCGCCAGTCCGATCTCATTTAACTTGGCTGCATTTTTCATAGGGCTGATAGAAAGTGTGGTCGTAAAATAATCATAACCGGCTTTTTTTGCCATCTGTGCCGTCTCCCGAAGCCTGAGCGCATAACATTTAAAGCATCTGGCGCCGCCCTCTTTGACATCTTCCAGCCCCTCTGCCATCCGGTAGAAGCGATCCTTCTCATAATTTCCCGCCAGAAAACTGACCGGATGCTTCAGATTCATACGGGATATCAGCTCCTGCTGCTCCAGAATCCGTTTTGTATATTCACTTTCCGGATAAATGTTCGGATTATAATAAAATACCGTGATCTCAAAATACTCTGACAAGTACTCCAATACATAACTGCTGCACGGCGCACAGCAGCTGTGCAGCAAAAGTTTTGGCACACGTCCCTCTTTCTGGAGACTTACGATCGTTTTATCCAGTTCTTTCTGATAATTTATCACATTCATCGTTTGTTTCCTCCGGATTTTCATTCTTTCCTTTTTTACAATCTATTATAGTATACGTCTTTCCGGGATATCTGTAAAGAAATGTCGGATTTTCCAAAAGAAACGCACAGATTTTCTTGTTTTCCATAAACTGATTATATACTTGTCGAATGGAGTGTCTGTATGGAACCAATTTTAACACTGGATCACTTAAGCTATGCCTATCATACTCTGGAAGGCGAAACAAAAGCACTGTCAGATATTTCCCTTTCCGTGAAACCGGGAGAATTTGTGGCAATTGTCGGTCCATCCGGATGCGGCAAGTCCACACTGCTCTCACTGATCGCCGGTCTTTTGAAACCGGAAGAGGGGGAGATTCTGCTCAATGGAAAATCATTAAAAGAAAGCGCGACCAATATCGGTTATATGCTGCAGCACGACCACCTCTTTGAATGGAGAACAATTTATCACAACATCCTCCTGGGACTGGAAATCCAGCATACACTGACTGCTGCTGCCAAAACCCATGCACGGGAGCTGTTAAAAACCTATGGACTGGAAAAATTTGCCGACTCACGCCCTTCTGAACTCTCCGGAGGAATGCGCCAGAGAGCCGCTTTAATCCGCACTTTGATCCTGGAACCCGATCTTTTACTTCTGGATGAACCATTTTCCGCACTGGATTACCAGACACGGCTTTCCGTAGGAGATGATATCGGACAGATCATACGAGATTCCGGCCGCACTGCTGTGTTAGTGACGCATGACCTTTCCGAAGCGATCAGCCTTGCAGATACCATCTTCATCCTCAGCAAACGTCCGGCCTCCATTGCACGTATCGTTCCCGTCACCTTCACGCTGGCCTCTGACACCCCTCTCAAACGCCGCAACGCTCCGGAGTTTAAGACATACTTCAATATTTTATGGAAGGAGCTGAATCAAAATGTCTGAACTTTCAAACAGGCAGAAACGTTATCTGCTCCTCCAAAAACGCCATCACCTGATCGTCAATTTATCAAGACTCCTAATCCTGATCCTTTTTCTGGGACTCTGGGAGATCACTTCCCGCCTGGGAATGATCGACTCTTTCGTTTTCAGCAGTCCTGCCAAGATTGTCCGCTGCTTTTGGAGCATGGTCCTTGACCGAAGTATTTTTCACCATCTTGGAATCACACTTTACGAAACGATTTTAAGCTTCCTGTTCGTTACCGGAATCAGTATTCTGATCGCAGTTATTTTGTGGTACAGCAAAAAATTATCCGAAATACTGGATCCTTATCTGGTCGTGTTGAACAGTCTTCCGAAATCCGCCCTGGCACCGCTTCTTATCGTCTGGCTCGGAGCAAACCAGACAACCATTATTATTGCCGGAATGTCCGTTGCGATCTTTGGAAGCATTTTAAATCTGTACACCAGTTTCACAACAATCGATGAAGAAAAGATCAAGCTCATTTACACACTCCACGGAACGAGACACCACGCACTGACCAAAGTGGTCCTGCCAAGCTCCATTCCCGCGATCATCAGCAATATGAAGGTCAATATCGGCCTGTGTCTTGTGGGTGTGATCATCGGAGAATTTTTAGCGGCCAGAAACGGACTCGGATACCTGATCATTTACTCCAGTCAGGTTTTTAAAATGGATTGGCTGCTCATGTCGATCGTGCTTTTGTGTATTATGGCGATGGGATTATATGCCTTGATCAATCTGGTAGAAAAACTCTGTAAAAAACGGTTTTAAAAAATCAGGGAAAGCGGATCCTGTTTTTACAAGTTCCACTTTCCCTGATACTTTTTATGACAAATACTTCTTTTCCATTTTTCATTCTCCTATGTGCTTTAAAACATGGTGATATATCCCTGTACAAAGATAAACAGCACGATCAGAGGCAAAATATACGACACATACACCCTTGACCATTTTGGGAATCGGATTCCCTGTCCGCTGTTTGCCTCCTCTGTAAACTTCTTCCATCCCCATCCATACCGGCTGGTGCAGAACAGAAGATAAATCAGACTTCCAAGCGGAAGCAGATTGTTGCTTACCAGGAAATCTTCAAAATCCAAAATATTTTTTCCTGCGCCCAAAGGAGAAATCCCACTCCATACATTAAATCCGAGAATACATGGAACAGATAAAACCAGGATTGCGATCAGATTGCAGATTACAGATTTTTTCCTGCTGCATCCTGTCAGTTCCATTGCAAAGGTAATGATATTTTCAAACACAGCAATGATCGTGGATGCTGCTGCAAAAAACATGCACAGGAAGAACAACGTTCCCCAGATTCTTCCGCCGCTCATTGCATTAAAAATATTCGGCAGTGTGATAAAGATCAGACTTGGTCCCTGTCCCGGGTTCACTCCGAACGCAAAGCATGCCGGAAAAATGATCATCCCCGCGATCAGCGCCACGCAGGTATCCAGAATCGTAACACAGATTGCCTCCCCTGTCAGCGCCCGTTTCTTATCAATATAGCTTCCAAAGATCGCAATCGCTCCAATCCCAAGACTCAGCGTAAAGAAGGACTGTCCCATGGCAGCATAGACGACTTCAAATACACCTGCTTCTTTCACCTTGCCGAAGTCCGGCAGTAAATAGAACCGAATTCCCTCTCCTGCATTCGGAAGTGTGGCAGAACGTACTGCTAAAATAATCATCAGAGCAAGCAGCAGGATCATCATCACCTTTGTGATCTTCTCCACTCCTTTCTGAAGCCCCATGCTGCAGATTGCAAAACACAGGATTACAACGATTGCCATACACACAAACATCAATCCCGGTCTCGCTGTCAGATTTGCAAACTCCGCTTCAATCCCTTTTGCGTCAAGTCCCTCAAACTGCCCTGCCGCCATTTTCACGAAATACAAAATCATCCATCCGCCAATCGTGGTATAAAACATCATCAGCAGATAATTTCCTGCCATCCCGAAATATTTATACCAGTGCCACCTGGTCCCCTCTGGTTCCAGCTTATCAAAGGAAAGCGCAATACTTGCCTGACTCGCACGCCCTACCGAGAACTCCATGACCATGATCGGAAGTCCCAGTGTTAACAGGAAAAACAGGTAGATCAGCACAAATGCCGCACCCCCGTATTGTCCGGTAATATATGGAAATCTCCATACATTTCCAAGCCCGATGGCACATCCTGCTGAAATCAGGATAAATCCAAGCCTTGAGCCAAATTTTTCTCTCTTCATCTCTCTCATCCTCTCTCACTTATTCAACGTTTATCTTACGTGATATCACATTTACTTGTCAAGAAAATCCGATGCTGTCTGGCAGAACGCATCCTTCGCATTTGCGATCATATTAAATGTCATCTGTGCCATTTCTTCCGGTGATTTTTCTTCCCCTTCATTGAGCCACACTTTCACAAGCCCAAGACATCCACTCAGACAAAACGCGTAAAAATATTTGAGATCCTCTTTCTTACCCGGAAACATCTTCTCCAGCGTCCCCCTGCTGTTTTCTTTGATAATCCGCTCAATGCGGTGGATAAATCCCATATCTCCGTTGGGACCGATCAGCGCTTTACTGATCTCCCGCTCTTCATCTAATACACGAAACATATCTTCTATAAAATAAAACGCATTTTCATTGCCGGATACGATCGGATGCTCTTCGATTGCTCTTTTGATCTGTGCTTCCATATTCTCTTCGATTTCTCTCAAAAGGTCCTGAATGTCTTTAAAATGAAGGTAAAATGTGGAACGATTGATATCCACTTCTTCTACCAGCTCTTTGACTGTAATCTGATTCACGCTTTTTTCCTTCATCAGCGCTGCAAGTCCTTTTTTTAACTGCCTTCTCGTTTTAATAACTCTTCTGTCTACTTTTTTCTCCATTTGTTAACCCTCATTTCCATAATATACTCATCTTTGCTGTAATTTCTTATAATAGATCCATCCTGCAATATCTGCCAGAATCCATCCGATCGGAACTGCACTCCAGATTCCTGACACCCCGATCTGAGGAACCGCTGACAATACATATGCCAGTGCTACCCGTGTCCCCAAAGAGATCACAGTCAGCACAACCGACATTCCCGGTTTTCTGACCGCCCGGTAATATCCATAAAACAAAAACAGGAATCCTATTCCAAAATAAAACACACCTTCAATTCGCAAGTATTGAATTCCAACTGCCAGAATTTCTGTCTCGTATGGCTGGACAAAAATCAAAAGCAGCTGCTTTGCAAACACAAAAACTGACGCTGAGATCACCAGACAAAATCCCAGTACGAGCAGCACCGACTTTCTTGCACCTTCCCGGATCCGCTCCTGTTTTCCGGCCCCGTAATTCTGTGCCACAAAAGTGGAAAACGCATTGCCGAAATCCTGCACCGGCATATATGCAAATGAATCGATCTTCACAGCTGCTGCAAATGCCGCCATTACAACCGGCCCGAAGCTGTTTACCAGCCCCTGCACCATCAAAATTCCCAGATTCATAACAGACTGCTGAACACAGGTTAAAAACGAAAACTGAAAAATCTCGCCAAACGTCTCTTTTGTAATTCTGAAATCTCTCCTTCTTAGACGAAACTGCGGACATCGCCCCCAGGTGTAGAATGCGATTCCGATTCCGGAAATCCACTGAGAGATTACAGTCGCAACCGCAGCTCCGGCAATTCCTGCATCTAGTCCGATCACAAACCACAGATCCAGAACAATATTCAAACCGGCACAGATTGCCAGAAAGATCAACGGAATCAAAGATTCTCCCGCCGCTCTCAAAAGAGAAGCAAAATAATTATATAAAAATGTTGCAAGCATTCCGGTAAATACTACTTCCAGGTATGTTCGCATCCCGTCATATACCTGCTGCGGCACCTGTAAAAACTCCAGGATCCATTCCGTGTTCCGGCAAACCAGTACATTCAGCAATAGTGCCACTGCAGCGATCATCAGAAATGAAGTTCCGATACTCTCTTTTAATTTTTCTTCATTCTTTTCTCCATACCGGATGGAAAATAATGCACCGCTTCCCATGCACAGTCCCAGCAGAATCGAAGTCAAAAACGTCATCAGTGTATATGATGATCCCACTGCCGCCAGAGCATCTGCTCCGAGAAACCTTCCTACGATCACAGTGTCTGCAATATTATACGTCTGCTGCAGAAGATTTCCGGCAATCAGAGGGAGAGAAAATAACATCATTTTTTTCGTCACAGGTCCATTCGTTAAATCTATGCTCATATCTCTGCCCCCTTTTCCTGTTGCTTCGCATCCCCGACGTTTTCATTCTGAAATTTATTTTAAATCAAATACTGCGCATTGGCAAGGTTTTCAGGGAACAGAACCCAAAAACAGTAATTTTTTTACAAAAAAGAGTTGAATTTCTATTACAAAAGCGCTATAATAATTGAGGTTCGTTCAATCAGAACGAACACTTGCTGGAATAGCTCAGTCGGTAGAGCACTTCACTCGTAATGAAGGGGTCGTCGGTTCAAATCCGATTTCCAGCTTGTGTAAAAAAGGTTGAAGGCTTCGGCTTTCAACCCTTTTTGTTTTCTTCCAATATTTTCAAAAGGTTGTTCATAAACGAAAAAACGTACAGATTGCAGATTTTCTTCCACTCCTGCCATCTGTACGTTTTTATTTCCTGTCAAATGATTGTTTTTCTACTCTGCAAAATCATCCAGAACCAGTTTTGCCGCACCACAGATTCCTGCATCGTTACCAAGTGTTGCAAGGGCAAATCTTACATCTTTATTTGCAAAGAACGCATTCTCCTGAAATGGCTTTTCTACATATTCAAGAAGAATCTCCCCGGCTTTTGATACCCCGCCGCCGATCACAAAAATGGACGGATCGATCACTGCTGCCAGATTTGCAAGAGCACGTCCAAGATAATTTCCGAAAGACTCTGCAATCTCTTTTGCCACTGAATCATCTGCTTTCACCGCATCAAATACTGATTTTGCAGACAGATCATTCCTGTTTAAAATCGTGTTTCTTGTCTCCTGCTCCAGTTTTCTTTTTGCAAGACGCACAATCCCAGTTGCAGATGCATACTGCTCCAGGCATCCCTTTCCTCCACATCCGCAGCTTTCTGTTTCGTGAGGATTTACTCGAAGATGCCCGATCTCTCCGCCTGCTCCGTGGCTTCCTGTCAGAATCTTTCCCCCAACAATGATGCCGCCGCCGACTCCGGTTCCAAGCGTTACCATAATCAGATTCTTATATCCGGCTCCGCCGCCTTTCCACATCTCACCAAGGGCTGCTACATTGGCATCATTTCCGACTTCCACGTCCAGTCCGGTCAGCTCCTCCAGCTCTTTTTTCACTTCTTTGTATTTCCAGCCGAGATTTGCACTTCCAAAGACGATTCCCTCTTCTGTCACCGGTGCAGGAACACCTACACCTACTCCGATAATATCCGCATCTGCCAGATCATGCTCTGCTTTTTTCTCCTTGAGTGATGCAGCAACATCCGGAAGGATTGCCTTTCCCTCTTCTTCTGTGTGGGTCTTGATCTCCCATTTTTCCAAAATAGTCCCCGTTGCCTCGAACAAGCCCATTTTCACTGTTGTTCCACCAATATCTACTCCAAAACAATATTTCATCTTCCTGCTCTCCTATTTCCTTTTTGTCAAACTGTTCTGAACTCTTTTATATAATTCCTGTGCAGCGTTATATCCCATCTGTTTCTGTCTGTGGTTGACCGCTGCTGACTCCACGATGATCGCCAGATTTCTTCCCGGACGGATCGGAATGTTATGGCATACTACTTTGTTGCCCAGAAATTCCGTATACGTCTCTTCCAGTCCGAGACGATCGTATTCTTTTTCTCTGCTCCAGTCTTCCAGTGTGATGACCAGATCGATATTCTGTGTCTCCCTGACGCTCTGCACACCAAACATGGACTTCACATCTACGATTCCAATACCACGAAGCTCGATAAAATGTCTGGTGATATCCGGTGCAGAACCAACCAGCGTATCATCGCTGACCTTACGGATCTCTACCACGTCATCTGTTACCAGACGATGTCCTCTCTTGATCAGCTCCAGCGCTGCCTCGCTCTTACCGATTCCACTCTCTCCCATAATCAGTACACCGACACCATACACATCCACAAGTACTCCGTGAATGGAAATACACGGTGCCAGTTTCACATTCATCCAGCGAATCAGCTCCGCCATGAAAGAGGATGTTGATTTTTGTGTGATCAAAACCGGTGTATCCGCCTGTGTAGCCTTTTCTAAAAGCTCTTGATCCGGTTCTAATGCACGGCTGAAGATCAGGCATGGAATTTTATGCGATAACAGCTCATCGTACATCTTCATCTTTTTCGCTTCCTCAAGTGTCTGAAGATACGTATATTCAACATATCCGATAACCTGTACACGATCCGAGTCAAAATGATCAAAATATCCGGACAACTGCAGAGCCGGTCTGTTGATATCAGGCACCTGAACATATTTTTCAACCAAATCCACATCCGGTGTCAGATTTTTCAGGTTCATTTTTTCTACAATTTCTTTTAAACTTACGCCTTGTCCCATAATGTTCTCCTTTTCTAAGCATTTCCTGCGTTCAATTATATCACTTATGAAAAAACTTGTACACAGATTCTGCCGCTTTTTCATTCATTGACGGAATCTGCGCAAGCTCTTCCACCGAAGCTGCTTTTATAGCATCCAGACTCATAAAGTTCCGCATCAGCGCTTTACGTCTCGCCGGTCCGATTCCCTCAATATCATCCAGAATCGAATGCACCTGTCCTTTACTTCTTAAAGAACGGTGATATTCGATTGCAAACCGATGTGCCTCATCCTGAATCCGCGTGATCAACCGAAACGCCTCTGAGTTTTTATCAATGGCGATCTCCTGATTTTCATAATAAAGTCCTCTTGTCCGGTGATAGTCATCCTTGACCATACCACACACCGGGATATTCAACCGCAGATCATCCAAAACCTGAAGAGCCACATTAACCTGTCCTTTTCCTCCATCCATCAGAATCAGATCCGGAAAACTGCTGAAACCTCCGATTTCTTTACTTTCCTTCTGTTCTTTTAGCCCATGGGTGAATCTTCTTGTAAGCACCTCCCGCATACTTCCGTAGTCATCCGCACCTTCAATTCCTTTGATCTTGAATTTCCGGTAGTCATTCCGCTTGGGCTTTCCTCTCTCATAAACAACCATGGATCCGACAGACTCAAATCCATTCGTATTCGAGATATCATATGCCTCCATGCGGCGGATATCCGAAATCCCGATCAGTTTTTCAATCTCCCGGACTGCTCCGATGGTCCTTCCCTCTTCTCTTTTCAGACGTTCTCTGTCTTTACTGAGAACCAGGGCTGCATTGTTGGCAGCCAGTTCCACCAGCTTTTCCTTCGTGCCTTTTTTCGGCACGCGGATATTGACTTTTCCTCCTCGTTTTACACTCAGCCATTCTTCCAGAAGCGAGGCATCTTCAATCTCTTCCTGCAGCATCAGTTCGCCCGGAATAAACGGTGTCCCCGCATAATACTGCTTGATAAAACTATCCAGGATCTCACCGCAGGTCTCTCCCTTGGAAATCCGAAGATAGAAGTGATCCCTTCCGATCAGTCGGCCTCCCCGGATAAAAAATACCTGAACGACCGCATCCTCCTCTTGTATTGCTGCTGCAAGAATATCTCTGTCCTCTCCGCTGCTGTCTGTGATTTTCTGCTTCTGAGCAATCTTTTTTACGCTTCCGAGCAGTTCGCGATACTCTATGGCTTTCTCAAATTTCAGTTTTTCCGAAGCCTTCTGCATCTTCTCTTCCAGATCCTTCAAAATCCCGTCAAAATTTCCATTCAGAAAACGGATCACTTCTGAGATAGCTTTTCCATATTCTTCTTTTGAAATATACCCCTGACAAGGCGCATCACATTGCTTGATATGGTAATTAAGGCAAGGACGCTCTTTTCCGATGTCTTTTGGCAGATTCCGGTTGCAGCTGCGGACATGATACAACTTGTGAAGCAGATCAATCGTATCTCTGACTGCCTGACCGCTTGTATACGGTCCAAAATATTTCGCCTTGTCTTTGAGCATCTGTCTTGCCAGCATCACTCTCGGAAATTCTTCATTTACTGTCACCTTGATAAACGGATATGTCTTATCATCCATCAGCATGGTATTGTATTTCGGATGATGCTCTTTGATCAGATTGCATTCCAGTACCAGTGCCTCCAGTTCTGAATCTGTGACAATGTACTCAAATCGACGTATATGCGTCACCATCTGCTCAATCTTCACACCTTTATTCCGGCTGGTTTGAAAATACTGACGCACCCGGTTTTTCAGGCTGATCGCCTTTCCTACATAGATGATATGATCCCGTTCATCATGCATAATATAAACGCCCGGTTTCGCCGGGAGTTTTTTCAATTCTTCCTGTATATCAAAATTATAATTTTCCATGCCATTTATTATAAATGCTTTTGAAAAAAAGGACAAGATAAAAATCCTGTCCTTCTCCGTCTCATTTATTCTTCTGTAAACTCGGGACCTTCTTCCGATTCTTTGATATCTTCCTGGTTCTTACTTTCCTCCGGCATCCAAACTTCCTGTGCCGGTTCTTCCACAGGTTTCATCGCGATTCTGGCTTCTTTCTTTGTTTCCAGTTCTTCGCTCTCTTCGATCCCCTGCACCTTTCTTAAAATCTTCATAAATTCTTTTCCGGTGATCGTCTCTTTCTCGATCAGGAATTCTGAAATCTTATCCAGTGCTTCTCTGTTTTCCCGAAGCAGGCGTTTTGCCTCTTCATATGCAGCCTTGAGCATCTCCATTACTTCAGCATCAATCTCCGCTGCCGTCGCTTCTCCACAGTTCATCACCGCACGGCCATCCAGATAACGGCTCTGTACAGACTCTAACCCGATCAGGCCAAACCTCTCAGACATTCCGTACTGTGTGATCATTGCTCTGGCAACCTTTGTCGCCTTTTCAATGTCGTTGGACGCACCTGTCGTCACCGTATCAAACACAACTTCTTCCGCCGCACGACCAGCCAAAAGTCCGACCAGCATTGCTTCCAGCTCTTTCTTAGTGTTTAAGAACTTCTCTTCTTCCGGCGTCTGCATCACATATCCAAGCGCTCCCATAGTTCTTGGCACAATCGTGATCTTCTGTACCGGCTCCGCATCTTTCTGCAGTGCGCTGACCAGTGCATGCCCCACTTCATGGTAAGATACGATCCGGCGCTCTTCCTCATTCATAATGCGGTCTTTTTTCTCTTTTCCTACAAGAACTACTTCCACAGCTTCAAACAGATCTTTCTGGCTGACAACCTGTCTGCCATGCTTTACCGCTGTGATCGCAGCTTCGTTGATCATATTGGCAAGATCCGAGCCAACTGCACCTGATGTAGCAAGCGCGATCGCCTCCAGATCCACCGTCTCGTCCATCTTAACGTCCTTGGAGTGCACTTTCAAAATGTCCACACGGCCTTTTAAATCCGGCTTATCTACGATGATTCGTCTGTCAAAGCGCCCCGGACGCAAAAGTGCCGGATCAAGTACTTCCGGACGGTTGGTCGCTGCAAGTAACAGCAGACCTTTGTTCGTATCAAATCCATCCATCTCTGCCAGAAGCTGGTTCAGTGTCTGCTCGCGCTCATCATTGCTTCCCATGGCATTGTCACGACTCTTACCGATCGCATCGATCTCATCAATAAATACAATACACGGTGCCATCTGCTGCGCCTGTTTAAACAGGTCACGCACACGGGATGCACCGACTCCCACATACATCTCTACAAACGCAGAACCTGAAAGGGAGAAGAACGGCACCTTCGCTTCTCCTGCAACTGCCTTGGCAAGCAGCGTCTTACCTGTTCCCGGAGGTCCCACCAGAAGCGCACCCTTTGGCAGTTTTGCTCCGATTCCGGTATATTTGCCCGGATTATGCAGAAAATCTACGACTTCCTGCAGGGATTCTTTTGCCTCGTCCTCTCCTGCAACATCCTGGAATGTTACCCCGGTCTGCTTTTCAACATATACCTTGGCATTGCTCTTTCCGATTCCCATCATACCGCTGCCTTTTGACATCCTCTTCATCACAAAATTCATTAAAAGGAATATCAGGATCAGCGGAAGGATCGCCGTGATAAATACTTCGAATATCAGCGAAGACATCGTATCCGGTATATTCTGTTCATACTCTACTCCCGCATCGTACAAACGCTGGGAAAGTGTATCATCTTTTACCGCGCCTGTATAATAGTCAGGTTCTCTCTCTCCTCCCGCCGTCTTTTCTTCAATCTGCTCAAGAAGCTCTGCGGTTGCTGTATTTTCTTCCTGGTTTTTCTTGATTGCTTCTTTTCTCGCTTCATCTGTGAGCGTAATATAGATTTTGGCAGAATCGATCGTTACTTTTTCTACTTTTTTCTCATCTACCATCTTTAAAAACTTATCGTAGCTGATCTCCTGCGGGTCGCTCCCCTGCATCAGCGAAAACAGTCCCATAACGAGAAACGCCGTCAGCAGTGTCGTCACAAGAATGACGCCCCATCCCTGACGGTTGTTTTTGGGATTGTTCTTATTACTTCTGTTGTTTTGATTGTCCATTCTTTTCCTCCTAAAGTCCACTATCCCCATTATAAATACAGGTTTCCCATAAATCAATAAAAACATTGTGAAAATATTGTAAACTCCTCCCTGTTTATAGTATACTGTATCAGAAAAGGGTAAAACTTCTGTTTTCCCTTCTTGTCACACGTAATACTAAATTGATAGAGGAATGAAATCATGAAAATTGGATTTGATAACGAAAAGTATTTAAAAATGCAGTCAGAGCATATCCGCGAACGCATCAATCAGTTTGATAACAAACTGTATCTCGAGTTCGGCGGAAAACTGTTCGACGACTACCACGCTTCCCGCGTTCTTCCAGGATTTGAGCCTGACAGCAAGCTCCGCCTTTTAAAACAGCTCAGTGACCAGGCAGAGATTGTCATTGTCATCAGCGCAAAGGATATCGAGAAAAATAAAGTCCGCGGCGATCTTGGTATCACTTATGATTCTGACGTACTCCGTCTGATGGATTCTTACCGCGACAACGGTCTGTATGTGGGCAGTGTCGTGATCACACAATATTCCGGTCAGGAAAGTGCCTCTTTATTCCGCCACCGTCTGGAAAATATGGGAATCCGTGTATACCAGCACTACTGTATCAACGGCTACCCTTCCAATATCCCGCTGATCGTCAGTGATGAAGGATACGGTAAAAATGACTATATCGAAACTTCCCGTCCGCTTGTCATCATCACAGCCCCGGGTCCTGGAAGCGGAAAAATGGCAACCTGTCTGTCTCAGTTATATCATGAGCACAAACGCGGGATTCATGCAGGATATGCCAAATTTGAGACATTCCCGATCTGGAATCTGCCGCTGAAGCATCCGGTAAATCTGGCGTATGAAGCGGCTACAGCAGACCTCAACGATGTGAATATGATCGATCCGTTCCATCTGGAGGCCTATGGAAAGACAACCGTCAACTACAACCGTGATGTTGAGATCTTCCCGGTTTTAAACACGATTTTTGAAAAGATTTACGGAAAGAGCCCATACAAATCTCCAACCGATATGGGTGTAAATATGGCCGGAAACTGTATCTGTGACGATGCTGTATGCTGTGAAGCATCCCGCCAGGAGATCGTTCGCCGTTACTATGATTCCCTCAACTCTCTTCTGAAAGGAAACAGTCCGGAAGAAGAAGCACAAAAAATCGAGCTGCTGATGAATCAGGCCAATGTGACGATCGAAGACCGCCACGTTGTTGCAGCTGCCTTAAAACGTGCGGAAGAGACACATACGCCTGCTGCTGCTCTGGAACTGGATGACGGCCGTATCATCACCGGAAAGACCACGAATCTTCTCGGTGCCTCCGCTGCCCTTCTTCTGAATGTGATCAAAGAACTGGCCGGGTTGAAACACGAGCTGCATATTATTTCACCAGAATCGATCGAGCCGATTCAGAAACTGAAAGTGGACTATCTGAAAAGCAAAAACCCGAGACTTCATACTGATGAAGTACTTATCGCACTTTCTGCAAGCGCTGCCACCAACCCGGATGCCAGACTTGCACTTCAGCAGCTTTCAAAATTAAACGGATGTCAGGCTCATACTTCCGTTATGCTGTCCGATGTTGATATCCGCACCTTCAAACGTCTCGGCGTCCAGCTTACATGTGAAGCTGTCTATGAGACCGGATATAATTACCATTAAAAGCGATCCTCTCCTGATGGGAGAGGATTTTTTTAATAAAAGAGGAAATATTTATTCTTCATAAAAAAGTACTTGTATTTTTTCGCAAAAAGAGAGTATACTCTTTTTTTAATATTTTTATTCACATCATATGAGGAGGATCACTATGGCAGTAAAATATGTATTTGTGACCGGTGGAGTTGTTTCAGGACTAGGAAAAGGGATTACAGCCGCATCACTCGGCAGGCTTTTGAAAGCCCGCGGATATACGGTGACTATGCAGAAATTCGACCCTTACATCAATATTGATCCGGGAACCATGAATCCGGTACAGCACGGAGAAGTATTCGTAACCGATGACGGAGCCGAAACGGATCTGGACCTGGGACATTATGAACGTTTTATCGATGAAAATCTGACAAAAAATTCCAATGTCACAACCGGAAAGATTTATTGGTCTGTCTTACAGAAGGAACGAAGAGGTGATTTCGGCGGCGGAACCGTGCAGGTTATCCCACACATCACCAATGAGATCAAAAGCAGATTTTACCGAAATCCTTCTGCTGAAAATACAGAAATCGCGATCATTGAAGTGGGCGGAACTGTCGGTGATATCGAAAGCCAGCCTTTCCTGGAATCCATTCGTCAGTTTCAGCATGAAAAAGGACGTGATAACGTCATTTTGATCCATGTAACCTTAATTCCATACCTGAGAGCCTCTCAGGAAATGAAAACAAAACCTACACAGGCCAGCGTCAAAGAACTTCAGGGCATGGGAATCCAGCCGGATATCATCGTATGCCGTTCCGAACATCCGCTGGATAACGGAATCAAAGACAAGATTTCTCTGTTTTGTAACCTTCCGGCAGATCACGTTCTTCAAAACCTGGATGTGGATTATTTATACGAAGCACCTCTGGCAATGGAAAAAGAACATCTTGCGCAGGTTGTATGTGAATGTCTCCATCTGGACTGTCCAAAACCAGACTTAAGTGACTGGGAAACTATGGTAGACAATCTAAGACACCCGGTTTCCAAAGTCCGCATCGCACTGGTCGGAAAATATGTTCAACTGCACGATGCCTATATCAGCGTGGTAGAGGCTTTAAAACACGGCGGAATCTACAGCCACACGACTGTTGAGATCAAATGGGTGGATGCCGAGACAGTGACTCCTGAAACCGCAGATGAGATTTTTAAGGATGTAACAGGAATCCTGGTTCCCGGCGGATTTGGTCACCGCGGTGTGGAAGGCAAGATCGAAGCCATCCGCTACGCCCGCACACACAAAATTCCGTTCCTCGGTATCTGTCTTGGAATGCAGCTTGCGATCGTAGAATTTGCCCGCAATGTGATCGGTTTCCACGATGCACACAGTCTGGAACTAAATCCATCCACTACACATCCGGTGATCCACATCATGCAGGATCAGATCGGTATCGAAGATATCGGCGGAACACTTCGCCTGGGTGCTTATCCATGTATTCTGGACAAAACTTCCAAAGCATATGAGGTCTACCAGAAAGAAGAAATTCAGGAACGCCACAGACATCGCTATGAAGTCAACAATGATTACCGTGAAGTTCTGACCGAAAACGGCATGAATCTGTGTGGCCTTTCTCCGGACGGCAAGATCGTTGAAATGGCAGAGATCAAAGATCATCCGTGGTTTATCGCAACACAAGCGCATCCGGAATTAAAATCCCGCCCGAACAAACCACATCCACTGTTCAAAGGATTTGTGGAAGCTGCGGCGGCACTTAACAAACACTAATATATACAGACTGATAACCAGCGACTCCTTCACAAAGACCGCTGGTTATCAGTCTTTTTTCTTTAAATCATCCATCTCCAATTATACAGAAAGAACTGACCGACAAGGGACAGAGCCAAATATACTGCCCCCTCTTTCCCGCCAAAACCTTGATTTCTCCGTCCATACTTTAAATGCGTGATACGGGAAAAAACAATCCAGATCAGCCATCCGAGAATTGCACCGAGCGTATTCATGAGCAGATCATCCACATCCGAAACCCGCCTGTTGAAAAGCTGACAAAATTCAATTCCACACGAAAAACAAAAACCGATTATCGCAGTTCTGACCAGACTTTGATATTCTTTCCAAAGCAGGGGCAGCAAAAATCCAAGCGGCATAAACATTACCACATTTAAAATCATACTGAGGCTGATTCCATCACGAAAAGGAATCAGATTGATCTCTTCCTGAAGTTTCATACCAGGATACAACCCGATTTCCCAAATGGTTCCGATTCCTGTTGTTTCCAGAACAAGGTACACATAATACAGAAAAATAAAAACCCAGATCATATGTATAAAATTAGTTCTCCGATGAAATCCTTTCGTTTGAATCAGGACATACAGCATACATGGCAGCAGAATACAAAATAACGGATACAGTACAAAAATCATATTTTGCATAATAGGGCGACTCCTTTCACTATCAATATGTATCCAGATGGGTATACTCATTCAGGCATCCCGTAATACATAACTGCGGTGGGCGGACTTTGTCCGACAATGTATACTGTATCAGATAAGTTTTAAAAATCGAAAAAAAGATTCTTAAGCTTTTCTGAAATGACGCTGATTCTTAAATTTTAATTCTCAAAAATACCACTGGCCAACTGACCAGTGGTTATCAACTCTCTTTATATCTAAAAAATCAAGTATGGAAACTACTCATTTTGTCATACGCAAACTGATAAACAGAAATTACTCTTCCAACACCAATCATGGCAAGAACGGTTCCAAGCCCTACTCCTACCACTGAATGTGCAAAACATAATCCAATGAATATGGTTGTACACAAACTGATAAAATCAACACAGTTTTTTGTAAAACCTATATTTTTTTGGATTTTTGTAGCAATTGCCTGTACAATACCATCTCCTGGGTTAGGAATCAAGTTCATGTTCAGCATTGTTGCCGCACCGATTCCTGTTAATACAATCGCTAAAAACAGTGCAAATAATCGAAGCAAGATGCTGTATTCATTAAAATCCGGGATTATATACGTAAACAGATTTAAAAATCTTGTAAAAATCAGGCTGAATGGAAGTTGAAGTAAATCTAATAACCTCAGTCTTTTATCCTTTTTATGTAATATCATCTCAGTAATGATAAAACCCGAATACAACACCAGTGTTAAATTTCCAAAATTCAAATCAAATATCTCTGATATCGAAAACGGCACAGAAATAATCGGTGACACACCCAACCCCGCTTTTGTATTGAGAGTCAGGCCTGTTGCAAGAATAACAACACCTATAAAATAAATTATATACCTTTTCATTTCTTTTCTAATATCCTGTGAATGTGAATTGTTAAATACATCTGCTCTTGATCTGTTAAAGTGATATTAAACTCTTTTTCCAAGTACATGTTAATTCTTTCCACGCAAAGAAATTCTTCTTTACAAGAATTTTTAACACTTTCTACTAAAACATCCTTTTCACTGCTTTCAACCATTTGATTTGAAACGATTCTTTGAGCTAATAACTGAGCATGTGTTATAAATCTTGAGTATGCAAAATCATTCTCGTTATAAACTAAATGAAAATGTAACTTTACAATATGCAGGATATTTCGAGTAATCTTTTCCATTTTCAAGCTCAATTCATTAAATGGATGATCCACTTGCCCATTAATAAAATGAAATGCTATATTTCCAATTTCATCTTTGGGAATTTCTACCCCGGTTCTGTCCTGTATTACTTGGATGGCATAGCATCCAACATCAAATTCTTTTGGATTTAACCTTTGCATTTCCCTCACATAATAATTTGAAATCACAACACCATCTAACACTCTTTTTACGCAAAAGGAAATATGATCCGTCAGCGAAAGATATAAATAATCCAATATTTTCATTTCATACTTATCAATCGCATATTGAATAATCTGATTCGCAATTTCAAAATATATACTTTTTGTATCTATTGCCAATCGAATCATATCTCTTTTTAGTTTTTTATCTTTCAGCTCAAATATTTTTTCAATTTGTGAAGATACTATTTTCTCCCCGATACTTTTTTTGTATCCAATTCCCTTCCCCATTAAAATAACTTCTTCACCATTTTCATTTACTGCTAAAACCAATGAATTATTCAACACCTTAACAACTTGCATATTCCCATTCTCTCCATTTACCCTTCCTGTAAAATAACTCAGGCTAAATCTGCTCCATTTGACCGGATCACCTTCTGATACCAATAAAAACTATCCTTTTTAATCCGTTTCAATTCTTTCAAATCATCATCTGTACGGTCTACATATACCAAGCCATAACGCTTTTTAAACCCTTGATGAGAACTTAGTAAATCCATAAAAGACCACGGGCAATACCCAAATACGTTTACTCCATCTGCTAACGATTCACGAATAGCTCGTATATGATTCCTTAAATAATCAATCCGGTATTCATCATGAACTTTATTGTCAGATGTTAAAATATCCGCGGTACCCAATCCATTTTCTGTAATGATCAATGGTAAATGATATCTGTTCCAATATTCATTTAAAACAATACGTAATCCGACCGGATCAATTTGAGCGCCATATTCACTTGCCTTAAGGTTTTCATTTTTCTCAATTTTCCAGTATCCGTACATATCATAATCAACCTCATTAAAGCCTTCTACACGTTCTCCTTTTTTATGTTCTTGCGTAGCAGATAAGTAACGGGCTGTCAGTGTGCGATAATAGTTTAATGCAATAAAATCCATTTTGGCTGCTTTCATGATTTTGGCATCACACTCTTCCATTTTGGGAACAATATTTTGCTCTTTCAAATATTCCATATAGTATCCCGGATATTCTCCATTAAAATGGAAATCCAGACAGTAGTCCGTCTTGAACTGATTGTTCATACGCGCTGCCCAAACATCTTCCGGTTTATTGGTATAAGGATAAGTAACCGTACTGGAAACAGCTGGTCCGATTTTTCCATTTTCAACAGCCTCATGGCATGCATTCGTTGCCAGGGCATGTGCCAGAAACATATGATAATCCATTTGAGCACGAATTTTTTCTTTTTTTAATGGATCAGTTTCACAGATATTCATACGTTCATCAACACGCATCATTAAGTTTTGTTCGTTATGAATCACCCAATATTTCACTCTGTCACCAAAGTTCTCAAAACATATTTTAGCATACCGTTCAAAAGCATATGCACAATCTCTCGCTTCCCACCCATTGTATTTTTCTACTAATGCATAAGGCAGATCAAAGTGATACAGCGTAACAAATGGGATGATATCGTATTCTATCAACTTATCAATGACCTTATTGTAGAAATCAATCCCCTTTTGATTCACTTTTCCATCTCCATCCGGAATAATACGAGCCCATGAAATAGAAAAACGATATGTTTTCATGCCGAGTTCTTTCATGAGATCAATATCTTCATTCCAATGATGATAAAAATCACTTGCCACCTTACTGTCTGCCTGAAGATGAGATCTTTTAAAAGAATTGAAATCAGCTACTGTTTTTCCCTTGCCGTCTTCATTCCATCCCCCTTCAATTTGAAATGCAGAGCTGGAAGCTCCCCACCAAAAATCTTTTTGAAATAAATTTATCATCTTAAATTCTCCTCTCGCTTATTTAATTTCTACACAAATCACTTCGATATTTTCATCGACGTGACCATTTGAAATAGTTTCAATACTTTTAAATAAATTGGAGTTTGAAACAACCACAGGAACTGTTACATCATATCCTGCCTTTTCTATTGCTTCTTTATCAAATGAAACTATCTTTGTTCCTTTTGTAACATGCATTCCAGCCTGAACATGCTGCTCAAAAAATTTTCCATTTAAATCAACAGTATTCATCCCAATATGAATCAACAATTCAATCCCACTATCTAAAGTCAGACCAATTGCATGTTTTGTAGGAAATATCACAGAAACAGTACAATCTTCCGGCGCCAGAACTTCACCTGTTGTTGGCATTACGGCAAACCCTTTTCCCATTGCTTCGCTGGAAAAGACTTCATCTTTTACATCCTCCAGCTTTATTGCTTCACCTTCAACCGGAGATGTGATCCGAATACTTCCTTTTTCTATTTTAATACTTTCTTCCGATTCAGCTTTCTTCTCCATATCTTCAAATCCAACAAAATATGTCAGGATTGCTGCTCCCAGAAAAGCTACCAGAATACCGATTAAATAGGCTAGGAACTGATATAAGGCTGTTCCTTCCCCATAATACGTCATAATCGTCAAAATACCATTATTAGCAAATCCTGTATTCACCGCATTTCCAAGACCCATGATAGCACCACCGATTGCTCCCGCAATAACTGCACAAAACATCGGCTTTTTCAAACGCAGATTACATCCATAAATTGCAGGTTCTGTGATTCCAACTAAAAATGCCGGAATCGTTGCCGCCATAGCAATTTGTTTTAAATCTTTGTCTTTTGTCTTTAACATAACACCTAATGAAGCGCCTGCCTGAGCAAAATTTGCAGAACCGGCAAAACACATCAATGTATTCGTTCCTGTAATTGTCACATCATTTAATCCAATCGGAAGCAATGCCCGATGCGCTCCAAAGATAACAAAAACGCTCCATAGACCACCGACAATCGTTCCTCCAAGAATTGGACTGAATGAATATAGTGCCTGATAAAGCCATTGAATCGCATACCCTACATAAATTCCTACCGGGCCGACAACAACCAGCAAAACAGGAACCATAATAATCAGAGAAAGACCAGGAACCAGAATAATCTCCAACATATCTGGAATCCATTTTTTCAGGAATTTCTCAAGATAGTGCAATACAATAACAGCCAAAATAATCGGAATCACAGATTCTGTATAAGAGAATACTTTTGTTGCCTCACCAATCGTAAATGCTTTTTTTATAACTGGCAATCCAAAAATAGTGTTTACTGTTGAAACATCCTGAATTAATGCATCTATAACCGGATGGCACAAAAATGCTCCCAGCACCATAGCATTTATTTTACTGCATTTTAAAGCTTTTGCACTGGTATATGCTAAAAATATCGGCATATAGTAGAAAATAATATTGCTGGCAGTATTCAATAAAATATAAGTACTATTCGTATCGCTGATCCACCCCAAGCGAATTGCAACAGACAACAGTCCTTTGATCAGCCCCGAAGCAGCAATTGCCGGAACTAATGGAGTAAAAATTTTTGAAATCGTCTGCAAAATACGATTTCCTAATGATCCCTTATCCGCTTTGATTTCATTTCCTTTTTCACGATTAACCATAGGTAAAATTGCTTCGTATACTTTATCAACCTTTGTACCGATTACGACTTGGAACTGTCCGTTTGCTTCTACAACTTGTATAACACCTTCTAACTTTTCCACAATTTCTTTGTTCGCCAGCTCCCTGTTCTTTAGTACAAACCTCAATCTTGTGAAGCAATGAGTGACATCTGCAACATTTTGAGCACCACCAACATTCTTCAAAATGTTGCCTGCAATTACATTATAATCCATAATTTTTTCTCCTCTCGCTATCTATTGATTTGAATGATCCGGCCTGATCAGGTTATTTAAAATAATGTATAAAAAAAAGATTGAACACACAAACACAATACTCCCTAGGAATATGATATTTGTCAATTCAATCTTGCCTGCTTTACCAGTAACACGTATCCTTGTACATTATTTACCTTTAACCAAATTTAATATACCACTTTCGAACAATCTTTGCAAGCATTTTCTTCAGCCCTCTCTATTTCCTTTTATTTCCCTTCGCTTCACAATCCTCACCGCTCCCCATGCAGCCAGCACTCCCACAACAGCTCCACCGAGCACATCCGTCGGATAATGTACGCCCACATACAACCTGGAAAGTGAGATCAGCACTGCCAGAATTACAAGCGGAATCCCCCACTTTCTCTCCAAAAACGGATACATCGCCAACGCTGCTCCAATAGAGGCACAGGTATGTCCGGAAGGAAACGAAAAATCTGACTGCGGCTCGATCAAAAGCTTCAGTCCTTCCACCACTTCATACGGGCGGATTCTTGCAATGATATTTTTGAGTGCCACATTTGTGATCAATGCTCCGATCGCCAGCGCCGCCAAAGCGGCAATTCCTGCTTTTCTTGTCGTTTTCGGAATCAGAAGTACGATTCCCAAGATAATCCAGAACCATCCTGCATCCCCCAGATGTGTGATCGTCTTCCAGAATCCGTCCATCCACACCTGTCTGATATGCTCCTGAATAAACAGCAAGGCCTGTCCATCCCATTGTAAAATTGCTTCCATTCGCCTCTCCTTCTCCTATACCAAATCCTGTTCTTCAAATAGCGCATCCACAACTGCTTCATACAGTTTCAACTTTTCTGCTTTTTTAATTTTCTTGGCATACTTCTCATACTGCATGAACAACGGCGCCATATAAAACCACAGCTCTTTCATCTTGAAGAGTACTGTTTTCTCCCCAAAAAGAACTTCCTGATATTCCCGGTAAAGTTCATCATGAAATGCCCGGATCCTGTCCTTTTCAATCGGTATGCCTTGTCTGATCTTCCGAATCAGCCCCGGATTTTTCAGAATTCCTCTTCCGATCATCACAGATGGCACCTCCGGGAAACGGTTACAGATCGTTTCATATTCCTCTTTCGTGCAAATATCCCCATTGTAACAGAGTGGATTTTTACTGTTTTTGACCGCATATTCAAACATTTCCAGATTCGGAGTGTTCTTATAGAAATCAGTCTGGATCCTCGGGTGAATGATCAATTCCTCCATTGGATACTGATTGTAGATTTCCAGAAGCCGGATCCATTCTTCCGGACTCTCCTTGCCAATCCGCGTCTTAACTGAAATACGGATCGGTGTCTTTTCAAAAATCTCTTCTAAAAATGCATGCAATCTGTCCGGCTCTGCCAGAAATCCGGCCCCTCTTCCTTTGCTCACCACGGTTTTTGACGGACATCCCAGATTCAGATTGACTTCCTCATACCCGTATTCCTGCAGCCTTTCTGCCGTCTTTATAAAATCCTCCGCCGAATTGGTCAAAATCTGCGGAACCGCGCACATTCCCTGATTGTGCATGGGTAAGATATCATTCTTTTCCCTGGAACTGAGCTTTCCTTTCTGATTCGGTTTAATAAACGGAATAAAATATTTGTCAATTCCTCCAAAATAGTGTTCATAAGCCTTTCTATACACATATCCGCTGATTCCTTCGAGCGGTGCAAAATAAAATTTTTCCACAACATTCTCCTGATTCTTTTTTGTTTCGCTCCATTATAGCATATATTCTTTTATTTGACACCCATCTGTCAAAAAACGGACTCCGAAGAGTCCGCTTCATTTTCACAATATTACATTAATTTTGTATCTTCCAGTTTTTCTATAAACAATTCGTTCAGGCGAATCACCGGTTTCCGAAGCACCAGTCCCAAAAACAGTGATGCCAGAAGGAACAGACACATGATTCCCAATTCTGCCCAGTACGTATACTGATAGAATCCGGCAACACATTCCCGCATAGCTGTCATACTGTGCGTAAATGGAAGAAACGGGTAAATCTTCTGGAAGATTTCCGGCGCCACTTCGATCGGGAACGTACCGCCTGATCCTGCCACCTGCATGACCAGAAGAACCACACAGATTGCTTTTCCTACATCTCCAAATGATACCGTGAACGTATAAATAATATTCACATATACCACACTGCTTACCCAGCCTGCCAGAAGGAACAAAAACGGATGCTCACACTGGATTCCAAGGAAATACAGATCTCCCAGACAGATCAGGCCACTCTGGATCAGTCCCAGCACGAGGAACAGCAGGTATCTGCCCAGATAAATCTGATGCGGCTTCAATGGCGCAAGCGCTCTTTTTAAATTTTCCGAAGCTGTCACTTTCATCATTGCTACCAGGATGATCCCGCCTACCCAGATAGAGAGTGTAGAATAGAACGGCGCCATGGCTGATCCATAATTTTCTACCGGATACAAGGCTTTTGTCTGCATTCTTACCGGCGCAGACACAAAACTGCTGATTACTTCCGGGCTGCTTCCAAGCACATTTTTTAATGTCTCCACATTTCCGTCCTGTGCTGCCGTATCCAGCTTTTCTGCTGCCTGGTTTACCTTTTCTGCCGTCTCTGTCAAAAGGGAAGCAGATGTATCCAGTGTTGTTTTCATCTTCTCCAGACCGGATCCTGCATCCTTCGCCAGTTTTTCCATATCTTCGACTCCATTGTCCATACTGGTGAACAAGGACTGCACCGCACTGCTGGTATCTCCCAGTGTACCAAACATGGTATCGATCTGTGTTTTTACGTTGTTTTCATAATCTGAACGGATCCCCGAAATCTGCTGAGAACTCTGCTGCACCAGCTGATCCAGCTGTGCCTGATAGTTTCCCGCATCACTTGCAGTCTCCGTAATCTTTGCCGCCGCTTCATTTAATTTATCCCTTACCGCTTCCTGATGGGCAATGGATTCATTCAGGTTTCCGATGATCGGCTGGAGCAGATCTGAAGCAAGCGGAAAGGAATCTGCAAGCTGCTGCACACTGTCCCGAAATCCCGTATAGCGGTCAATCATAACCTGTACTTCAGATGCCACTCTGTTGAGTGCCTCTGCTGTTGCTCCCGCATCCGTGGATATCGAAGAAAATGCATTGTTGATCTGTCCGGATATGGCATCATAGCACTGACTTCCCTGTGCCAGTACCTGATTGACACTCTCTGTTGTTCCCGACACTGCGCTTCTTAATGAGTCAACAGAATTTCCAGTCTCATTCAGAAGTGACAGATTTGTTTCCGTATTCTGCCCCGCTTTATTTAAAATATCTGCAGTGGCATCCAGCATCTGCTGCATGGAAACCGTCATGTTCGAAAATGCCTTCACCGTACCGGCTGTTGAATCCAGATCCGATCCGATCTTCCGGATATTTTCTGTCAGATTCTGTGCTGCTGCCTGTGCGCCGTCACTGCTGGTCACTTCTGAGATTGTATCCAGAAGATCCAGTCCCACCTGCGCCGCTGTTTTTACAAAAATCTCATCGATCTGCTGCTGTACGGCACTTGCTCCCTTGTCAGTCACTTTCGGAGCAATGGCATTTTCTTTTTCATTGATATAATATATAATATCGGAATGTGTCATCTCCTCCGAAAACAGGCTCATCATATCCTGACTGAAACTTTTCGGAATTACGATCGCGGCATAGTATTTTCCCGATTTGACACCTTCTACTGCATCCTTTTTCCCTGTAAACGTCCAGTCCAGCTGGTCATTTTCTCTGAGACTTGAGATTACAGTATCTCCGATATTGATCTGGAGAGGAAGGATTTCTCCTTCATACCCTTCATCCGTATTTGCAACCGCCACCTTCAGACCATTTGTATTGGAATATGGATCCCAGCTTGCAGCAATATTGAACCATGCATAAAGAGACGGAACAACGCACAAGCCGAGCACTACGATCATTGCGATCACATTTTTTTTGATATGTGAAATATCATAAAGAAAAACTTGCCCTATCTTCTTCATGCTTCTTCCTCCTCTTGTTCTTTCCGTTTTCTCAGTGTCTCTAACAATTCCTCCTGAGACATCCGACTCACCTTCAATCTCCGTTTCAGACTTTCATGGAGATATTCCACACAAATCAGATAAAGCGCGATCACAATGATCGATGTGATCCACAACACCAGAAATACCATTTTGGAACTGATACTGAACATCAGAATCAAAAAGATCAGCGGAATGATCAAGATCGCCGCAAATCCTCTGCGGATCCGTTTCTTATAATTTCTCTCAAACCGTTCTGCCCTCTGGTACATCTCTTCCCGGAATGTTTTCTTGTCTGCCAGCGCACTCACAACTGCTGTCATACGGAATCTCTCTTTTGTCAGACCTTCCTCCTCACAGATCATCAGCTCAGTCTCTCCCAGTTTCTGGTCAAACATATGGTTCAGATTCAAAAGCCATGGACGTACGACAACTCCGATCAAAAGCGCAATCGGAACATACACTGCAAGACACAACAGATTCTCTGCATAATGGAATCCATATATTCCTGCTACCGCTTCTCTCATCGCATTGATTCCGTATGTAAAAGGAAGCAGCGGATGCAGCTTCTGGAAAAACGCCGGTGTCATCTCGATCGGATAGGTTCCTGCAGAACCCGGAATCTGAATGATGACCAGAATTACACTGACTGCCTTTCCAATGTGTTTGAATGTAATAGAAAGCGCATAAATAATATTCACATATACAAAGGAAGTGAACAATCCTGCGAAAATAAATGCCGCAGGTGACTTGCACTGGACTCCTAACAATAGCAGATCTCCCACACAGATGATCAGCGACTGTATCAGTCCCATCACCACATATAGCATCCATCTTCCGAAATAAGACTGAACTGCTGTAAACTTCGGCACGACTTCATCTTTATCAGACTCCAGTTTGAAAATTGCGATCAACACAATCCCCCCTACCCAGATGGCAAGGTTTGTATAGAACGGAGTCATGGCGCTTCCATAATTTTTCACCGGATAAAAGGACTCTGTTTTCAGAGCTACCGGTGCAGACATAAACTCCGAAACTGCTTCCGAATCCAATCCTGTCAGATTCAGAAAATCCTGATAGGACTGGGAACTTCTGAGCGCATTCAGATCTGCTGTTACTGAATTCAGTTTTTCCTGTACTTTCTGAAGCGCATTTCCTGTACTCTCAAGTGCCGTCTTGGAGTCATTCAGGCTTGTATTGAGATTGTCAAGAATTCCTTTCGTCTGATCCACCAGTGGATCCACTCCGCTTAACACACCGGAGAGTTTTCCGGAAAGCTGTCCGAAAGAATCCAGAGATGTGTTCAGCCCTGGAAGTACATTCTGCTCAAAGCTGCCTTTGATTCCACGAAGCTGCTGCTGATTTTCCTTTACCAGACTGCCAATCTGCTGTGCTGTATCCGTTGCCGTCTGAGCCGCATTGCCGATTCCCGCATTTCCTGCCTGCAGACTATTCAAAAGCTCCTGATGTCTCTGGTTCTCTGCCTGCAGCTGTGCGATCAGATCTGATGCCGGACTGCCTGGTATGGCACTGTCCAGCTGTGAAAGCAGATCAATGATCTTTTCATTCAGCTGGATCACACTGTTGATGGAAGACATGGCACTGTCCACTTTTCCATTGACTGACTGAATCTTTTCATTCAGACTTCCCAAATCTGCCCCTGCGGAATTCCCGATGTCGGACAGAAGATTCTCCCCATCCGTCAGCGTTCCAGATAGTGCAGAAGAAAATGATGAGACACTGTTTCTTCCTGCCTGAAGTGCAAAAGCCCCTGCATCCAGAGCAGCAGCCCCTGAGGAAGCAGCGCTTTTCACCTGATCCATGGCAGACTGCACCTCTTTGATCTGCGCATCACTGTCCTGAAAGGTTGCCTGGAACTCAGACAGTATCTGCTGATAACTTGCGATATTGTCAGATACCTTCTGAATATCTGAAACTACATTTTCCTGCAGCGAATCCAGATTGCCCGCTGCATCTGCAATCGAATCTTTAAAAATTTCTGAAACTGCTTCTGATGCAGCAGATACAAATGCCTCATTGACCTGACTCTGCACCGCTGTCGCCCCACTGTCCGTAATTTTCGGTGCGATCGCATTTTTCTTCTCATTCAGATAATAAGTAAATTTAGGCTGTTCAATCGTTCCCGTCAGTACACTGGTCAGGGATTCACTGAAATCTTCCGGAATCACGATCGCAGCATAATACTTGCCGGATTTCACTCCGTCTACAGCCTCTTCTTTTTTCACAAACTTCCAGCCCAGATCATGATTCTCCTTCAACTGATCTACAATCTCCTCACCTGCATTGAGCGAACCGGTAAGTTCATTTTCTGTTCCCTTATCCAGATTCGCCACCGCGATCTGAACTGCTCCCGTATTTCCATAGGGATCCATATTCGCAGCAATATTAAACCATGCGTACAGCGATGGGAGCAGACAGACGCCGGCTACAACGATCATTGCGATTGGATTGTGAGCCAGACGCCTCATATCCCTTTTTAAAATCTGAAATGCGCGCTTCATCTTCACCCTCCTTTAATAAACACTCTGTCCATAGTAGTGTATTGTATCATAAAAAGAACCATTTGGGCTATTGCAAAAAAGATGAATTTTGGTCAGAAATTTTACTCATTTTTAACAACAAGCCACTTATTTTCTGTTGATTATCTCTTTTTTATCAAACGGAAAGTATATTCCACCTTCCATTCTTTTTAACAACAGGCAGGCAATCACGGCTGAAACCAGTTCTGCCACCGGAAAACTGATCCAGATTCCCGCCGCTCCCATTGTCCGGGACAAAAGATATCCAAGCGGAAGGATAATGACCAGCTGGCGCAAAAGTGAAATGATCAGAGAATCTCCACCCCGTCCCAGCGCTTCAAACACACCGGAAAAGATCACACCTGCTGACGACACCAAAAATCCAAGTGAAATCAATCGCAGTGCCTCCGTTCCTGCACGCATCAGCTCTGCATCTGCCTGGAACATACTCAGAATGATGTCCGGAATTGCCAGAGAAACAACCGTTCCCACCAGCATCAGTACTGCCGCAGAAATCAGACTGTAGCGTATCGTATCCCGCACCCGTTTCTTTGATCCGGCTCCGTAATTATATCCGATAATCGGCCGCATTCCCTGTACAATTCCATTCGCCGGCATATAAATAAATGTCTGAAGTTTGAAATAAATTCCAAGTACTGCTACATACGTATCCGAAAATGCAGCCAGGATACCATTTAATCCGCCCACCAGAACAGACGGCATCGTCATCATCAGAGAAGACGGGATTCCAACCGAGTATATCTGACGGATCAGCTGCCAGTCCAGATGCAGATATTTGGGATGAATCGTAACCCCCGGATTTTTTCGCAGATAAACAACAATATATAGAAGAAATGCGCTGATCTGCCCGATCACAGTTGCCACTGCCGCCCCTTTTACTCCCATTCCAGGAAATCCAAGAAGACCGAAGATCAGGATCGGATCCAGAATAATATTAATCATTGCACCTGCTCCCAGAAGTATCATTGTCGTTTTCATTGCTCCGATGCCCTGATAGATTTTTTCCATCGCGATCTGAAGCAGAGAACCAAACGAAAAGCAAAGAACAATATACGTATAGTCACATGCCTGTTTCATCACCTCGGGTTCCTTTGTAAATAATCCGATAAATGGTTCTGTGATCACAAGGCCCAGGATCACAAACAGTACACAGTGGATCAGCGTAAGTGCCATCCCCATTGTGGCAGCCTCATTTGCCCGTTTCTGATCCTTTTTTCCCAGACTGATCGATAAGACGGAAGCAATCCCGACACCGATTCCGACTGCCACAGACAGCACGATATTCTGCAGCGGGAATGCCAGTGACACTGCCGTGAGAGCCCCTGTTCCCAGATACGATACATAAATACTGTCAATAATGTTATAAAGAGACTGCACCAGCATGGACAATACCATCGGCAGAGACATGCTCATCAAAAGCGGAAAAATGTCCCTTGTCTCCATCTTGTTTGTTTCCATAATACCCTCCATTCCTCAAAAAAAAGCCATGTGTTTCTGTTTATTCTGAAACAGAAAAACCACATGGCTTTGTACATGACCTATTTTTTTAGCTTTGACAGCATAACATATCTTTTTCTTTCTGTCAATTGCTTTTTCCAGGATACGGCTTGTGTCTCATTTTTAATTATGATACTATGATTTCGTATGGACATCAAAGCGGTCCATCAGCATACAGATAGAAAGAGGGGACATTTATGCACACACTGAAAAAATTTATCCATTACTACGGTCCATATAAAGCCGTTTTCTTTCTGGATCTGATCTGTGCTACGATCATCAGTCTGGTCGATCTGGCATATCCTCAGATCCTGCGTACCTGTACCAATACCTTGTTTACGAAAAGCAGTTCCTCTATTTTAAGCGCACTGCTTCCCATTGCAGCCGGTCTTCTGATCATGTACCTGATCCAGAGCCTGTGCAAATATTATGTCAGCTATCAGGGGCATATGATGGGCGCTTATATGGAACGGGATATGCGTCAGCAGCTTTTTGACCACTATGAAAAACTTTCTTTTTCTTATTATGATCAGAACAACTCCGGACAGATGATGAGCAAACTTGTCTCTGACTTGTTTGATATTGCAGAATTTGCGCATCATGGACCGGAGAATCTGTTTATTTCCGTGATCAAGATTATCGGATCGTTCATCTTCCTCTTCCTGATCAACTGGAAGCTGGCAATTCCACTTCTGTTTCTGGTGTTTTGCATGTTTGCATTTTCTATGAGCCAGAACCGCCGAATGCAGTCTACCTTTATGGAAAACCGGAAGAAAATCGGAGATGTCAATTCCCGTCTGCAGGACACACTTGCCGGAATCCGCGTGGTTCAGTCTTTCGCAAACGAGGATGTGGAAAAAGAAAAATTCCGCAAGAGCAACCACAATTTTCTGCTCTCCAAGGATGCCAACTACAAATGCATGGGCAGTTTTATGGGCTATAACCTGTTTTTCCAGGGAATGATGTATCTTGTCACACTGGTATTCGGCGGCTACCTGATCGCAAAAGGAGAAATGCAGGCGACAGATCTTGCCATGTATGCACTGTATATCGGAATTTTCATCAGCCCGATCCAGATTCTGGTGGAGCTTACGGAAATGATCCAGAAAGGTTTCTCCGGATTCAAACGGTTCCTTGCCGTGATGGAGACAGAGCCGGAAATCCAGAATTCCCCGGATGCAAAGCCACTCAAAGACGTCCGCGGACTGGTTTCCTTCGAGGATGTATCCTTCCACTACAGTGATGACGATACCCTGGTATTATCCAACGTTTCCTTCCAGATTCCGGCAGGAAAATCCATTGCCCTTGCCGGTCCGTCAGGAAGCGGAAAAACTACAATCTGCTCCCTTCTGCCAAGATTTTATGATGTGAGCAGCGGACGCATTACGATCGACGGCAAAGATATCCGTGATCTGACATTAGAGAGCCTGCGAAACCAGATTGGAATCGTACAGCAGGATGTCTATTTATTCTGCGGCACAATCAAGGAAAATATCGCCTACGGAAAACCGAATGCCTCTATGGATGAGATCGTCGATGCTGCCAGAAAAGCAAATATTCACGATTTCATCGAAAGCCTGCCGGATGGCTATGACACCTTTGTGGGAGAACGCGGAACCCGTCTTTCCGGCGGTCAGAAACAGCGGATCTCCATTGCCCGCGTGTTCCTGAAAAATCCGCCGATCCTGATCCTTGATGAGGCCACCAGCGCACTGGACAACGAAAGTGAACGCTGGATTCAGCAGAGTCTGGAAGTTCTCGCTAAAAACAGAACAACCATCACGATCGCACACCGACTCTCCACGATCCAGGGAGCAGACGAGATTCTTGTCATTGCAGACAATGGAATTGCAGAGCGGGGAACTCACGAAGAACTGATCGAAAAAAACGGAATTTATGCGCACTATTTAAGAGCATAAAAAACGTACATCCTGTAAGGATAACTCTCCTTCTGGATGTACGTTTTTCATTTTAGTAGTTTTCTGCGTGAACCTCAAAATAGCTCTGCGGGTGATTGCAAGTCGGACAAATTTCCGGTGCTTTTGTTCCGACTACAATGTGACCACAATTGCGGCATTCCCATACCTTTACTTCACTTTTGGCAAATACTTCTGCACTTCAGTTCAGAAATTTCAGAAATTCTTCTGCCTGTTTTTGAAGCATCTTTTCACTATCCATTTACATAGGCTTCCTGCATTGGCGTATCGTATTCATCTAATTCATTATCAGTGTTTTTCCGAAGCGGCGAGGCCGGGTAATTAAAGTAACACGATCTCTTCTCTCCCACCACTCTTTTATAAATTGTGTTTTATCTACATAAAACAAATCGTTTATAATAATATCCTCAAATTCCTGATATCCAATTGATACTCTTCGTGCCATACCCTAGCCCTCCCTTCTCTGCATATATTCAATTATGGCACTTTTCTTTCATAATCACAATGGGGATCTTCTTCCAACATCTGATAAGAAAAGAAACCATCAACAAACTCAAAAAATACGTCTCTTACAGTTTTACTGTAAAAGACGTATTTTATACTGCCTTACTCGATCACCTGAATCCATCCTTCCGGCGCCTCAATGTGCCCCATCTGGATTCCCGTCAGTGTGTCATACAATTTCTGAATGGTCGGACCCATCTTTTCCATTCCGCTCGGGAAGCAGATCTCTTTTCCGTGATCCACGATCTTTCCGACCGGAGAGATGACCGCCGCTGTTCCACACAGTCCGCACTCTGCAAACTCTTTCACTTCATCCAGATACACATCCCGTTCTTCCACTTCCAGACCAAGATAATGCTCTGCCACATATAACAGAGAACGTCTTGTGATTGACGGCAGAATCGTATCAGAATGCGGTGTCACCACTTTATTGTCTTTTGTCACGAAAATAAAGTTTGCCCCGCCTGTCTCCTCGACTTTCGTTCTTGTTGCCGAATCTAAATACATGTTTTCATCATAGCCGTTCGCATGTGCTGTCACGATCGCATGAAGACTCATTGCATAATTCAGTCCGGCTTTGATATGTCCTGTTCCATGCGGCGCCGCACGGTCAAAATCAGATACACATAATGTCAATGGTTTTACTCCGCCTTTAAAGTACGGTCCAACCGGTGTCACAAACACCCGGAACTGATACTCATCTGCCGGCTTGACTCCGATGACCGGATTGCTTCCAAACATGTATGGGCGAATATAAAGTGTTGCTCCGGAACCATACGGAGGCACATACGCTGCATTGGCTTTTACCACTTCTTTGACTGCCTCCAGAAAACGTTCTTCCGGAAATACCGGCATCTCCAAACGTCTCGCAGAATCTGCCATCCGGGCAGCATTGAGATCCGGTCTGAATACAACGATCTTACCGTCTTCTGTCGTATAAGCTTTCATTCCTTCAAATACAGTCTGTGCATACTGCAGGACTCCGGCACATTCATTGAGTACCACACCGGCGTCTTCTGTCAGTCCTCCCTCATCCCATTTTCCGTCTTTATAATTGGAAACATATCTCTGTTCAGTCTGTACATAACCAAATCCGAGATTCTCCCAGTCGATCTGTTTCTTCTCCATCAAAAACTCCTCCATTCCTCAATCGAACGTATTTGCAACTTGTTTGTTGCAATTATAATACTCTCACGCTCAAAAATCAAGAGTGCGCTCTGTTTTTTTATCGTTCCATCATACTGATGGATTCAATCCCGACACTTCCGCCTCTGACGACTTCAATACTTTTGAATTCTTCTTTTATCAGCTTCACCACTGCGTCGTTTTTCGTCCCGGTCTGTACAAATTCCAGAAGCAGGCTGTCTCTGTCACAGTCGATCACTTTTCCTTTAAATGTCTCTGCGATCTGATGCAGCTCCACTTTCTGATCCAGTGTACACTTCCGAACTTTGATATAAAGGATTTCTTTCATCCGCACAAAAATATCTGTAAAATCGATGACCTTGATCACTTCTACCATTCGATTGAGCTGCTTTTTGATCTGCTCAAATGTCTCATCATCACTGACTGTGGCGATCGTCATTCGGGATACCGTCGGATCTTCTGTGGTTCCTACTGTCAGACTGTCCAAATTGTAGGATTTTCCGGAAAACAGACCGGAAATCTTAGAAAGCACTCCCACCTGATTTTCCACATACAGAGAAATCCATCTTTTTTTCATACTTTTATCTGCCATCGTCCGTCTTCCTCCTAACAATCCATAATCATATCTTCCAGTGTTCCGCCCGGCTTGATCATCGGATATACCATCTCTTCCGGATCAATGATAAATTCAATCAGGGTCGGAGTTTTTGTATTTTTCTTTGCCTCTTCAAACGCTGCCGCGATCTCTTCTGTTTCTGTCACACGGATTCCTTTTGCCCCATAACTTTCTGCCAATTTTACAAAATCCGGCGTATACTCCGGAAATTCAGCTCCATCTGTCCGTCTCGAAAGCGCTCCTGCGCGCAGATTGGTCATCCCATAGCGTTTTCCGTAAAACAGCTTCTGCCACTGACGCACCATCCCCAGATATGTATTGTTAAATACACAGGCGATGACCGGTGTCTCCTCCAGAACTGCCGTTGCAAACTCCTGAATATTCATCTGCATACCGCCATCCCCGGAAACTGCGATCACTCGTTTCTCCGGATTACCGATCTGTGCTCCGATCGCCGCCGGGAATCCATATCCCATCGTCCCCAGTCCTCCGGACATGACAAGCTGCTTCTTTTCTGTAATCTCCGCATACTGAGACACCAGCATCATATGCTGACCGACATCTGTCGTGATGATTGCATCATCAAACTGACGGTTCATCTCTTCAATAATATCCAGAGGGCTCATCAATGCATGCCGTTTCATCCGAAGCGGATGCTCCTCTTTCCATGCCGCGATCTGCGCAAGCCATTTTTTTGTCTCGCACTCTTCCACATACTCCGTCATCTTCGTAAGCGCTTCTTTCGCATCTGCTACAATCGGGATATCCACATGGATATTTCTTGAGATCGATGCTGTATCGATATCAATGTGCACAATCTGTGCATGAGGCGCAAATTCATGCAGCTTCCCCGTGATTCGGTCGTTGAAGCGAGTCCCGATGGAAAACAGCAGATCGCAGCCGCTGACTGCCATATTGGCTGCATAAGCACCATGCATCCCCAGATTTCCGATAAACAGCGGATGATTTGTCGCAATGGTGCCTCGCCCCATAATCGTTGTCACTACCGGAACCTGTGTCTTCTCCACTACCTCTGTAAACAACGCATTTGCTCTTGCAATATTCACCCCTCCACCTGCCAGAAACAACGGGCGTTTTGCCTTGTGAAGCATCTTGATCGCTCTTTTCAGCTGTCCGATATGGACACTGGTATTCGGCTTATATCCTCTGATATTCACCTCTTTCGGATACTGTGCACTGCCAAGCTCCGCCATCACATCTTTCGGAAGATCGATCAGAACCGGTCCCGGCCTTCCCGTTCTTGCGATGTAAAATGCCTCCTTGATGATCCGTCCAAGATCTTCCCGCTTCGTGACCGTCACACCGTATTTGGTGATGCTCCGTGTGATTCCCACAATATCCACTTCCTGAAATGCATCATTTCCGATCAGATGTCTCGCCACCTGTCCGGTAAAACAGACCAGCGGAACACTGTCATAATTGGCAGTCGCAAGTCCTGTCACCAGATTGGTCGCTCCCGGTCCGCTGGTCACCAGACAGACGCCGACTTTCCCCGTTGTCCTCGCATACGCATCTGCTTCATGCACCAGTGCCTGCTCGTGTCTCGGAAGGATCACATCAATCCCGCTCTGCTTATACAGCTCATCGCTGATGTCGATCGTACACGCGCCCGGATATCCGAACAATACTTCTACACCTTCTTCTTTTAACGCTTTTACAAATAATTTGTTTCCTGAAATCTGCCTCACCTTTCACACCCTCCTTATGCAAAACGCCCCAAGCTGTCAAAAAGCTCAGGGCGAATAAAATTCCTCATACACTGAATTTCAGAGGCTTTCGCTGCTGAAATTTATCCTCATTATACGGTGTATTTTTATCTTTGTCAATTTCCTTTTCTTGATCTTTTTTAATCCAATTCGCATTTACTTCCCGTTGTTTCTGTTTTTCAGGGCTCCGATCACACTGTAGATAGCCAGCATTGCCATATTAACCACAACTACACTCGCACCTGCCGGTGTTGCATACACATAGGAAATCGTCACTCCCAGAATCAGGCATACAACCGATAGGATCGCTGAATTCAGAATCACACCCTTAAAGGTCTTAAACACCCGCATGGAAGTCAGCGCCGGAAAAATGATCAGACTGGAGATCAGAAGCGCTCCCATCATCCGCATTCCCAACACGATCGTAACTGCCGTCAGCACCGCAATCAGAGTATTATACAGATTTGCACGGACTCCTGTTGCCCGGGCGAAAGTCTCATCAAAGGTGATCGCAAAAATCTTATTATAGAAAAACAGATATAAAATCAGCACTGCAGCCGAAAGAAGAATACTAAACTGCACATCCTCACCACTCATGGCGAGGATACTTCCGAACATATAGTTATAAACATCGGTGTTCATTCCTGTCGTCATGGAAATCACCATAATCCCGATTGCCAGTGCTCCCGTAGAGATCAGTGCGATTGCCGCATCTCCTTTGATCTTGCTGCTGCCGCTGATGCGAAGAAGCAGAACCGCGGCCGCCACGACCACCGGAATTGCAACTGCCAAAGGCGCCATGTTCAGCGCAGCCGCGATTGCCAGTGCCCCGAATCCAACATGAGAAAGCCCGTCTCCGATCATCGAATAGCGTTTCAGCACCAGACTGACTCCCAGAAGCGCCGAACACAATGCCACCAGGGAACCCACCAGAAACGCCCGCACCATAAATGGATATGACATCATTTCTATAAATGTATCAAGCATTTCCCTCACCTCCCAGAAATCGCTTGCCGACTGCACTGTTTTGATATTCCTGCGCAGTTCCGTAAAACAAGGCGCTCTCCTGCAGATGCAGGATATGGCTTGCATACTGTATCGTACTTTCGATATCATGAGACACCATGACAACTGCAATTTTAGCCTCCTTATTGATTTTTTCAATCAACTGGTAGAACTCTGCAGTCACCAGCGGATCCAGTCCTGTCACAGGCTCGTCTAACAACAGGAGCTTCTTTGTGGCGCACAGCGCTCTCGCGAGCAGTACCCTCTGTTTCTGTCCGCCGGAAAGATCCCGGAAGCACTGGTGCTCCATTTCCCGGATTCCTAAAAGCTCCATATTCTCTCTGGCTGCCTTCTTATCCGCTGCGCTGTAAAACGGCCGCCAGCCTCTGCTGTTGAGTCTGCCGGAAAGTACCACCTCATAAACGCTTGCCGGAAAATCTTTCTGCACGACCGTCTGCTGCGGAAGATACCCGATCTCGTCTTGCTTCAATCCGTCTCCCAGCAGAATCTGCCCTTTAAAGGGAGGCTTTAATCCAAGAAGGCTTTTTACCAGCGTACTTTTTCCGGAACCATTCTCTCCCACAATGCAGAGATAATCTCCCTGCTCAATCTGAAACGACAGATCTCGTACAACAGTCTGTCCCTCATATGCGATTGAAATTTCATCACACTGTATCAATGCCATCAGTTCAAAGCCTCCTTTAATGTCTCCACATTCTTTTTCATCATGCTCAGATAAGTCTCCCCGTCTGCAAACTCTTTTGCAGTCAGATTATGACAACTGTAAAACGTCTTCACTTTCGCATGTATCGTCTCGGCAATGGCATTTGCAATATTCTCATTACTCAGCTCCATCTTTAAGATTGCCGGAATCTGTTCTTCCTTTGCTTTGTTGATCAGAAATGCCATTGTTGCCGCACTTGGCTCCGTATCGGATGCACAGCCCGGGAATGCCGCATAGTATTCCAGACCGTATTCATCTGCAAAATACCGGAACGGAAAACGGTCTCCAAAAAGCAGCACATCGCGTTTAGCCGAACTTACCACCTCACGAAACCCATCATCCAGCTCTTCTAAAAGACTTACATACGCTTTTTCGTTCTCTTCATAAACTGCCGTCTGCTCCGGATCCAGCTCGCCCAGAACATCTGCAATCTGCTCCACGATTGCAATGGCATTCTTTGGAGACGTCCATACATGTTCATCCGGGGTCAGCGTCTCATGTGTTTCGTGCGCCTCTTCCCCGTGCTCATGCTCGTGCTCTTCCTCTTCTTCATGTTCGTGACCGCGTTCTTCTTTCATCCCTTCTACGTGTTCTTCATTTACCGTATCCACGCAGTCGATCAGGCGAAGCAGTCTGATATGCTCTGTATCGATGGAGTCCAGAATATCCTCCACCCATTCATCGTTCTCACCGCCCACATAAATAAACAGATCACAATTCTGGATCTTCAGAATGTCCTGCGGTGTCGGCTCATAGGAATGTGTCTCTTCTCCCGGCTTTAAAAGCATCGATACTTCTACATTATCCCCTGCGATCTGACGTACAAAATCATACTGTGGAAAAATGGTTGTCACGACATTTACTTTCTCTTCGCCGGTCTCTTTCACAGCCCCCACTCTCTGACATCCAGCCACACTTGTCACCAAAAGAAACACACTCAGCAGCACTGCCGCCTGTTTTCTCTTGTATGTTTTTCTAAATTTCATGATATGCCTGCCTTCACTGTCGGCGCTCGTAAGTCGAAAATACATACTCCAGATCAAAACAAGTATGCTCTTCACTGACTTCTGTCATTTCCCAGTCTTCCAGCTGATCCAGATTCGGGAAATACGTATCTGCCTGATATGCATGGTCGATCTTTGTTACATATACTTTGCTGCAATAAGGAAGCATCATACGGTAAACACTTTCCCCGCCGATCACAAAGATTTCTTCCTCATCATATTTTTTCAGTTCTTCCAGCAATTCTTCTGTTGTATGCACGATCACTGCATCTTTCACATGATAATTGGGATTCCCTGTCAGCACAATATTGGTGCGGTTCTTCAGCGGCAGACCGTTTGGAAAGCTTTCCAGCGTCTTTCTTCCCATCACAACTACCTTTCCACCTGTCATCTGACGGAAAAACTTCATATCTGCCGGAATGCTGACCAGCAGTTTGTTTTTATATCCGATTGCCCAGTTTTTATCGGCTGCTACAATTGCGTTCATATTCATTTCCTCCTTTTTTACACAACACCTATACCGCGATTGGAATATTCTTAATCTGAGGATGTGTCTCATATCCATCCAGCCGTACATCATCCGGTGTAAATTCATAAAAGTCTTTTACCTCCGGATTCAGCCAGAATTTCGGTGCCGGAAGCGGTTCTCTTTTGATCAGTTCCTCGATCATCGGGATATGTCTGTCATAAATATGCGCATCTGCGATCACATGAACAAACTCTCCGACCTTCATATCACACACCTGTGCCAGCATATGAAGCAGCACCGCATACTGACACACATTCCAGTTATTTGCTGCCAGTACATCCTGAGAACGTTGATTCAGGATTCCATTTAATGTCAATTTGTCGCTGTCCTTTTCTTTTGTCACATTAAATGTCATGCTGTATGCACATGGATACAGATTCATCTCATGAAGATCCTGATGCACATAGATATTCGTCATGATCCGTCGGCTGTAAGGATTGTTCTTCAGATCATAGATCACACGATCCACCTGATCCATCATTCCCTCTTTATACTGATGCTTTACCTGCATCTGATAGCCGTAGGCTTTTCCGATGGAACCGTCCTCATCTGCCCAGCTGTCCCAGATGTGACTGTTTAAATCATGAATGTTGTTGGACTTTTTCTGCCAGATCCACAGCATCTCATCCACACAGCTCTTGATTCCTGTCCTTCGCAGAGTCAGTGCCGGAAACTCTTTTGAGAGGTCATAACGGTTCACAACACCAAATTTTTTGATGGTGTACGCAGAGGTTCCATCCTCCCATACCGGACGTACCTTTTCTCCCTCTGTACTCGTTCCGTTGTCAATAATGTCTCTGCACATCTCTATAAATACTTTATCTGCGTAACTCAATCTTATCTTCCCCTTCTAATATTCTCTGATCATACTGCTGATCTCAGAAATGCTGTCCATTTTCTGCAGCTCTCTCAGCGCATCCTTGATATGATACTCTTTCACTTTTTCTGTACTGATGACCAGTTCAGCCGCTTCTTCCTGTACATGCTTCTGCACAACTCTGCGGATACTTACCTTGTGACCGCCAAATACACTTGCCACTTTCGCCAGAACTCCCGGTTCGTTTTTCACCTGCATTCTGAGGAAAAATTTATTTTTCACTTCATCAAACAGCTTCACCGGCAGATCCTGATAGCAGGTACAGCTGATTCTTCCGTTGCATCCAAACTGCAGGTTTCTGGCAACATCAATCACATCACCGACAACAGCACTTGCCGTCGGCATCTCCCCGGCACCTCTTCCGTAAAACATCGCATCATCCACAGCATCTCCGTGCACAAAAACAGCATTGAACGAATCCCGCACAGACGACAGGGGATGCTCTTTTCCAAGCAGCACCGGATACACTCCCACTTCAATCCCTTTGTCCGTATTGTGCGCAACTGCAAGCAGCTTGATCACACAGTCAAATTCTTTTGCATAGGCAATATCTTCTGCTGTGATCTTTGTGATTCCTTCTGTATAAACATCTTTAAACTGTACTCTGGAATGAAAGGCAATGGAGGAAAGGATCGCGGCCTTTCTTCCGGCATCCAGCCCTTCTACATCCGCTGTCGGATCTGCCTCTGCATATCCCAGCTCTGTTGCTTTTGCAAGTGCAGTCTTAAAATCCATATTTTCTTCAAACATCTTGGTTAAAATATAGTTTGTCGTTCCGTTCACGATCCCCATCACTTCTGAGATCTCATTTCCGGCAAGACACTGTTTGAGCGGACGGATGATTGGAATAGCGCCTGCCACCGATGCCTCAAACAGCAGATCACAGCCATGTGCCGCCGCAAGGTCCAAAAGCTCTCCTCCGTGTTCTGCCATCAGATCTTTATTCGCTGTCACCACATGCTTTCCGGCTCCAAGTGCTTCCTCGATCATGGACTTTGCCGGTTCGATCCCGCCCATCACTTCAATCACAATCTGAATCTCCGGATCGTTTACAATCGATTTCCAGTCCGTTGTGAGAAGCTCTGTATCCACACCTTCTCTTTTTTTATGCAGACTGTGTACCAGGATCTTTTCCACTTCCAGCTCGGCGCCGACTGTGTGTATCATACTTTCTGATCTCCTCTGGATCAATTTGTACACTCCGCCTCCAACTGTTCCAAGTCCCAGCAATGCCACTTTGATCTTTTTATTTTCCATACTCTTCACCTCTGTTTTTGAATCCACTGTTTTTCTTTGCTCCGTCTACAGACTTCTGTTTCTATAGAGTAACAAAATCTTTTCGAAAAGTAAAGCGGACATTCTTCTGTCCGCTTCTATCTATAGCTGACCTTATTGAAAGGCAATACCATATAATTCACAGGCCTGTGTAAACAATCGCTCTGTGTTTTCTGTTGCCTGAGAAGTATTCAAAGATACACTGCTCACCAGAATTTCCCGGTCCTCCATCAACTGAACCTGTATGATCTCAGTGCACGGATAAGCTACTCCATCTGCCCCGATCTGATTGCAGATCAGCTGCTGCATCACGAATCCGTCTTCTGCTACCATCTCACCTGCAGTAATATCCGTATAGATTCCCGCCTGACTTTCCAATGTCTTTCGGATATTTTCCACTTCTGCCGAAATTCTCTGCTCGATCGTTTCATCCGCAGCCAGAAGTGTAAAACCTGCTTTGAGCTCAATTCCATCTTTTGCGGAAGTTGCTGTGGACTCCGTAACTGTATTCTCCCCGTCCTTGAACAATGTGACATCCGTAACCCATTGATAACCATCCAGGGATACTGTCTCAAAATCCTCATATCCTTCAACCGGAGTGCCCTCATATTCTCTCTGAACGTCCGCCTCTTCTTTCACATCTGGTTCTTCCTGTGTTTCCTCCGGAACTTCTTGTGAAATCACCGCATCCTGTGTCTGTTGTACTGTCAGATCTGAAACTGCAAACAGGCCCAGTGCGACAACTGCTATCACTTCAAGTACCAACAGAATGATACCGATTCCGCCAGTGATCGCACTGGCTATGATCGCTCCTGTACTTTTCTCCGGATCCGGACCTGTATACTCTGCCTTTCCAAACGCAAGGATTGGAAGAAAGACAATACTTAAGAAAATCAGCCCACAGGCAAATCCACCTTTCTTTCCAAATACTTTTGCCAGTTTTATCATTGTAAAAATTGCAAATATCAGATTCCCCAGCGGCAGGAATCCAAAAATAAACAGCCAACCTCTCCCCCAGGTTATCCTGGTCATTACATACAAATTATAAAACGGGATCAATGACGCCCATCCGGGTTCTCCTGCTTTACAAAATACTTTCCACATTACCGCAACACAAAAAATCAGAAGCGCCAATGCCACAATTATCATTCCTATCGCTGCTGCCATCATACCTTTTCCTCCTGTTCCTTAGCTCCCTTATCCCTTTTGACCTCTATTTCATTCTCCTCTTTTGGACTGAAGAATGATTCTTTTCGATTTTAACACATCATAGCAAAAAAGTCGATGAGAATAATTCTCTTTTTGAATATTGTAATATACAGGCAGGGATTGGTGTAAACAGTACGATTTGAACATACAATTAGAAATTTCAAAAAAATTAATTTTTTTCAAAAAAGTTGTTGACAGATCAGAACTCCTGTAGTATAGTATATATTGTTCCGAGGGGAACACAAAACAAACGCGATAGTGGCTCAGCTGGTAGAGTACGACCTTGCCAAGGTCGGGGTCGCGGGTTCGAACCCCGTCTATCGCTCTTATAGGACTGTGAATCGAAAGATTTACAGTCCTTTTTTCTTATTCAAATTCTGTTTTTCCCGATATTTCTGTTATTTCCGTAAAATAAGAGAAGCTGCGATCTACTCACAGCCCCTCATTTTCTGCTGCCCTTTTCGGACAAGTTTCTCTTTTATTCTTCTGTTTCTTCCTGAATATCCAGTTTCAGCCCCAGTTCTTCCAACTGCTTGTTGTCTGCCATACTTGGAGCCTGTGTCATCAGACAGGACGCATCTTTGATCTTCGGGAATGCCATCACATCACGGATGCTGTCTTCTTTTGCCATCAGCATGACCATTCTGTCCAGACCATATGCCAGTCCTGCGTGAGGCGGTACTCCGTATTTGAACGCATCCAAAAGAAAGCCAAACTGCTCATATGCCTGCTCTTTTGTAAATCCAAGCACCTCAAACATCTTCTCCTGTACGTCGTTCTGGAAGATTCTTACACTTCCTCCACCGATCTCATTTCCATTTAAGACGATATCGTACGCTTTTGCACGGACTCTGCCCGGCTCGGAATCAATATACTGCAGATCTTCTTCCATCGGCATCGTGAATGGGTGATGCATTGCCAGATAACGATTCTGCTCATCGCTCCACTCAAGCAACGGGAATTCTGTAACCCACAGGAAATTGTACTGATTCTTGTCCAGAAGTTCCATCTGTTTCGCCAGTTCCAGACGCAGATTTCCAAGAACATCCCATACAACTTTGTTCTTATCTGCCGCAAAGAGCAGTAAATCTCCTGCTTCTCCGTTCATTGCTGCAATCAGATTGTTCATCTCTTCTTCTGTCATAAATTTAGAGAAGGAGGACTTCACCGTACCATCTTCCTGGATTGCAATATAAGCAAGCCCCTTAGCACCGAAATCTTTTGCAAATGCCACCAGCTTGTCAATCTTTTTACGCGGCATTGCCCCCTGTCCTTTGGCGTTGATACCACGGACTGTTCCTCCGTTCTCAATCGCCCCTTTGAACACAACAAATTCACTGTCTTTCACAGTCTCTGTCACATTCACCAGTTCCATACCGAAACGGGTATCCGGTTTGTCAGAACCGTAGCGGTCCATCGCTTCCTGCCATGTCATTCTCTGGATCGGAAGCTGTACATCCACATCCAGAACTTCCTTGAACAGTTTTGCAAGGAAACGCTCGTTGACTTCGATCACGTCATCTACATCTACAAAGGAAAGCTCCATATCGATCTGGGTAAACTCCGGCTGTCTGTCTGCACGAAGGTCCTCGTCACGGAAACATTTTGCGATCTGGATATAGCGGTCACATCCGGAACACATCAGAAGCTGTTTGTAAAGCTGTGGTGACTGTGGAAGTCCGTAAAAACTTCCCGGATGTACACGGCTAGGCACCAGATAATCTCTTGCCCCTTCCGGTGTTGTCTTTCCGAGGATCGGAGTCTCGATCTCAAGGAAGCCTTCTTCTGCGAAAAACTGACGTGCCAGTGTTGTGACCTGACTTCTCATACGCAGGTTTCTCTGAAGATCCGGTCTTCTTAAATCCAGATAACGATATTTCAGACGAAGTTCTTCCTTTGTCTTGCTGTTTTCTTCCACCTGGAACGGCGGTACCTCGGATTCTGAGAGGATGCGAAGTTCTTCAGCACGCACTTCAATCTCTCCTGTTGCCAGGTTTTCATTGACTGCACCGCTTCTCTTCTCCACATCTCCTACAACCGCAACTACAAACTCACTTCTTAATTTTGCAGCTTTTTCCATCAGCTCTGCCTGCTCTTCTCCCTCAAATACAATCTGAAGGATTCCGGAGCGGTCACGCAGATCCATAAATACGATTCCGCCTTTATTTCTGTTCTTCTGTACCCATCCCATGACGGTTACTTTCTCTCCAATGTTTGCACTGGACAGTTCCCCGCATCGGTGTGTTCTTTTGAGTCCCTGCATTGATTCTGCCATTTCTCTGTTTCTCCCTTCTTCTCTACAACTGCTCCACATTGTCAGCATAGCAGTCTACAATCTCTGTATATCCCTGTTCCATCAGCTGTTCTTTCTGGAACTTTTTATTTTTCTTCATGTTGACGATCATCACCTGTTTTCCAAGTGCGCGCTCTGCTTTTGCCAGATTTAGGATCTTGAGCATACCTTCCTTCGGCATCTTCTTGTCGATCAGAAATGCTTTCTTCTGTGCGGCTGTCGGTACCTGATATCCTCGTTCTAAAAGCAGCATGACAATCCGTTCAAATCCGATGGAAAATCCGACTGCAGGTGTATTCTGTCCGGTGAATTTTCCGATCATTTCATCATAACGTCCGCCGCCGCCTACCGAACCGCCGAACTCGTCCATGGAAATCTCAAAGATCGTCCCTGTGTAATAGGACATTCCGCGAACCAGTGTAGGATCAAATTTCATACGGAAATCCGCTTCTTTCGCACTCTCTACACATGTGATGATGGTCTCAAGCGAAGCCGCCGCGTCATCCGCAAGAAAGCCTTCCAGTTTTTCTTTACAGTAACGTACGCCTTCCACGTCATTCGTAATCTCTTTGAATAACTGCAAATATTTTTCCACAGACTCTTTTGCATATCCGTTTTCCTCTAATTCTGCTGCCACACCATCCAGACCGATCTTGTCCATCTTGTCCAGGATGATGAATACATTTTCATAATCACTCTCTGCAAATCCGCTGTATGCTGCCATTGCTTTTAAAATTCTTCTGTCATTGATACGGATCGTAAAGTTTTTAAAATCCAGTTTTCCAAGCAGCGTCGTCGTTGCCAGGATCAGCTCGATCTCTGCCAGATTACCTGGCTCTCCCAGAATATCGATATCACACTGCATAAACTGACGGAATCGTCCCCTCTGCGGTCTGTCCGCTCTCCAGACATTTCCCATCTGAAGTGCTTTAAACGGAGACGGCAGTTCATTTGCATTGTTCGCATAGTATCTGGACAGCGGTACTGTCAGATCGTAACGAAGTCCTCCGTCCACAACATCTTTTTCTTCTTTTGCTTCTTCGATCTTCAGCTTTTCTCCTCTTTTTAAAATCTTGAAGATCAGTTTTTCATTGTCTCCGCCCTGTTTGCTGCAGAGATTTTCAATGTGCTCTACACATGGAGTCTCAATGGATGAGAACCCAAATGCACGGTATGTCTCTTTGATCTGTCCGATCACATAATCGCGGATCTCCATCTCCGCCGGCATCATATCTTTCATTCCGGTTACCGGTTTCTTTTTCAGCGCCATAACCATTCTCCTTTTCTCTCTATCATCTCATCAATACGGCTTTCATACTCCGTAATATTTTTCACATTTTCTATGCGGATCAGATTCGTCTCCCGTCCATTGTCCAGACGGATCTTCTCCGGAAGCACGATCTTTGTGGAGGCACCTGCCCCTGCTGCAAGGATCGTCTGTTTTTCTTCCATAATAAGTATATTGTATATTCCGGCTTTGTCAACCTTTGCATATCCAACATTTTCAAAATTTCCCGCAATATTTTTCTGCCGGTACAGATAATACGGCACAAGTCCCATGCGTTCTGCCGCCCTGGCACTCTCTTCTACCATCTGTTCGATCTCAGAATGCAGATCAATCTTGCGCTGCTCCTGGCCGAACTTCGCCGCCCGCTTGATCGCCAGCGCATGAACCGTCAGACTGTCCGGCGAAAGCTCTTCAATCTGACAAAGCGTATCCCTCATATCCTCCGCCGTCTCTCCCGGAAGTCCTGCGATCAGATCCATGTTGATATTGTCAAATCCAAGCTCTCTGGCTGCATGGAAAATGTCTTTTACATCCTGAACGGTATGCTTTCTTCCCACCAGATCCAGCGTTTTCTGCTGCATGGTCTGTGGATTGACCGAAATCCGGGTCACCGGAAATCTCCGCATTACTTCCAGCTTTTCTCTTGTAATGCTGTCCGGTCTTCCCGCTTCGATCGTAAACTCCTGCAGATCCTCAAATGAAAACGACTTCTGTATCGTATCCAAAAGCACAAAGAGCTGCTCTGCCTCCAGTGTTGTCGGAGTCCCGCCTCCGATATAGATCGTATTAAGCTTTCTTTCTTCTGCCCGCTCTCCCAGTGCCCGGATTTCCTGACAGAGCGCCTTTAAATAGTCATCCACCCGGTCTTCCCACTCCGCCAGAGGGGACGAACTGAAAGAACAGTACGAACAGATGCTTGGACAAAACGGAATCCCTACATAGAGACTGAATCCCTGTTCATAGTCAAGTCTGCCAAGCAGCTCTTTTTCCCGCTCTGCAATCGCAATGCCAAGTTCTGCCTTCTGGTGACTGACTCCGTACTCCTGCTCTAAAAATGTGCAGACTTCTTTTCGGCTCATACCGGCTTCCAGTTTCTGCATAGCCAGCTTTGTCGGTCTGACACCTGTCAGCATCCCCCAGGCAAGTGTTCGTCCGGTCACTTTTGACAACCAGTCATAGACAAGCTTTGTCACTTTCTTCTTTCCATCCTGGCAATCCGGACAGTCTGCAATTTCTGAAACAGGAACATAAAAGCAAGAATCCTCTTCCAGCTTCACTGAAACCAGAGATTCCTGCTTTTCGTCCAGATTCTGGCTGATCTCCTCATTCGGGAAAAAAGCCTTCACAATATGATATAAATTATACATATATAACGTATCTTTACTGCTGATCTGTATCATCATATTTCTCTTCCGTTTTCTTATAAAAACGGATTATTCTCCTTTTCAAATCCAATCGTTGTTGCCTCCATATGTCCCGGATACACCTGCGTATCTTCCGGAAGGCTCAGCAATCGCTCTTTTACCGAACGCACCAGTGTACTCATACTGCCTGTCGGAAAATCTGTTCTTCCAACAGATCCTGCAAACAGTGTATCTCCGCTGAAAAGAACCTTCTCTTCTTCTATATAATAACAGCATCCTCCCGCCGTATGCCCCGGAGTGGAGATCATACGGATCTGATATCCTGCAAGTGCGAGAGATGCCCCATCTTCCAGAAACTTGGCGTCCGCAAACACATAGCCCGCTCCATATGCAGCAGACAGATTCACATTGGTATCTGTCAGAACCTTCTGCTCCAGTACACTGGCATAGACAGGAACTGACCATTTCCTGCGCAGTGCGTCAATTCCCATAATATGATCAAAATGACCATGTGTCAGGAGGATTCCCTGCAACTGAAGACCTTCTGTCTGGATAAATTCGACAAGCGGCGCAGATGGTGCCGCCGGATCCACAACAAAACATTCTTTTGTATTTTCATTGTACACCACATAGCAGTTGGTGCCGACCATTCCTATCACAAATTTTTTGATTCTCATTTTTCTCTACCCCGCTGTCCGTTCAATATCCAGAACCCCTTCTACGTTGCGCAGTTTTTTTATAATAAGATTCAGCTGTTCTCTGCCCTTTACAATAAATCCCATTTCCAGTGTAGCGGTTCCTTTTTTGCTGGTTCGTGTATTCATAGATCTGACATCGATTTTTTCTTCTGTAAATACCTTCGTTACATCCAGAAGCAGTCCCTGCCTGTCGTTGGCATACATCTTCAGCTCTGCCAGATACTGTCCGCCGCCTTCCGTCTCTGCATTATTCTCCCACTCTGCATCGATCAGACGCTCCCTCTCCGCAGCAGACAGATGCAGCATATTTACACAGTCCGTACGGTGGATCGTCATCCCTCTTCCTCTGGTCACAAATCCGACGATCTCATCGCCCGGAACCGGATTGCAGCATTTGGAGAACCGCACTGCCATATCATCGATTCCTTTGACTACGATTCCGCTTTTCGATTTTGCAATGTGGACTTTCTGATTATTTGCCTCAGAAATCTTCTCCAGGATCGTCGCGTCTGTAATCTCTTTTTTGTGATCTTTTCCATACTCTTCTACCAGACGGTTGACCACCTGACCTTCTTTTAAACCGCCGTGCCCGATAGCCGCCAGAACCGCATCCCAGTCACGGAATCCATACTTTCTCTGGACGATCTGCAGATACTTGGGCTTCATCAGATCTGCCTGGGTCAGAGACTTGGACTTGCAATATGCGGCGATCAGTTCTTTTCCGCGGATGATATTTTCTTCCTTAAACTCATGCTTAAACCACTGATTGATCTTGTTCTTTGCCTGCGTACTCTTTACAATATTCAGCCAGTCACGGCTCGGTCCTTTGGAATTCTGAGAAGTCAGAATCTCAATCCGGTCTCCGTTCTGGATCTTGTAATCAATATTGACCAGCTTGCCGTTGACACGGGCTCCTACCATCTTGTTGCCCACCGCACTGTGGATCGCATAGGCAAAATCCACCGGAGTAGAACCATTTGGCAGGTTCTTCACATCTCCGTTTGGAGTAAAACAATACACATCTTCTGCAAACAGATCCAGATCGCCTTTTAAGAGACTTAAAAACTCCCGATTATCTGACATGTCTCTCTGCCACTCCAGAATCTGACGAAGCCAGCTTAACTTTTCTTCTTCCCGGCTCTTATTATTCTTCGCCGGACCACCGCTTTCTTTATATTTCCAGTGAGCGGCAATACCATACTCCGCAGTCTTGTGCATCTCTTCCGTACGGATCTGGATCTCAAACGGCTGCCCTGCCGGTCCCATCAGCGTGGTATGCAGTGACTGATACATATTGGCTTTTGGCATGGCGATATAGTCTTTAAACCGCCCCGGAATCGGAGTGTACATCTCATGGATCACGCCCAGAGCTGCATAGCAGTCCTTCACAGAATCCACGATGATCCGTACTGCAAACAGGTCGTATACCTGATCCAACGTCTTGTTCTGGTTCACCATCTTCTTATAAATACTGAAGAAATGCTTCACTCTTCCGTACACCTTGGCCTGGATATGGGCGTTCTCCATATGATGAGAAACTTCTGCCACGATCTGCTGCACAAACTCTTCCCGCTCTGTCTTTCTCTCATTTAAATCCTTTACCAGCTGGAAATACACTTCCGGCTGATAATATTTTAAAGAAAGATCATCCAGCTCTGTCTTGATTTTGGAAATACCCAGCCTCTGCGCGATCGGAGCGTAGATATCCATCGTCTCTCTGGCTTTTTCCTTCTGTTTTGCCGGAACCATAAACTCCAGCGTTCTCATATTGTGCAGGCGGTCTGCCAGCTTGATAATGATCACACGGATATCTTTTGCCATGGCAAGAAACATCTTGCGCAGGTTTTCTGCCTGCACTTCCAATTTATCCTTAGAATAAGACAACTGGCCCAGCTTTGTGACTCCATCTACAAGCAGCGCTACCTCTTCGCCAAACTCTCTTGTAATATCCTCCACTGTCATCTCTGTATCTTCAACCGTATCATGGAGCATTCCTGCCACGATCGTCTCCTTATCCATCTCCAGATCCGCCAGAATGATCCCCACCCAGAGCGGATGAATGATATAAGGCTCTCCGGACTTGCGGACCTGCTCTTTATGTGCCTCTCTGGAAAGCTTATACGCCTTCTCGATGAGAGAAATATCTGCGGATGGATGATACTTTCTTACCCTTGCAATCAACGCTTCATATAACTGCTCAGGGTTTTGATAATCTTCAGGTGCTTTCACGGCATGGCCATCCACCATTTCCAGATTTTTATTCAGAAGTTCATATTCCAGCGTACCTGCCATATCAAATCCCCCTTTTCTTTTTATCGTAAAATTCCATATGGATTAGTATATCATCATTATTGATAATTTACCACTGTAATCTGTATGCTTTTGTTTCCTCTGTATTCATTGACCGACGGATAAAATGTCAGCGCCACCTCTTCTTTTCCCTGCAGATACTCCATACACTCCTGTACCTCTCCGAAATAGATCGCCTCCATTTTCCGTCCATTTCGATCCAGAACCTGAAATTTCAGGACATTCTGATTCTTCCCGATCACACGGAGATTCTGTACTTTTAAGTTTTTTTCCGCAAACAACGGCTTTGTATTTCCTTTCCCGAAAGGCTCCAGAAGTTCCAGTTCTTCAATCAGCTCTTCTGTTACATACGCAAGAGGAAGCTGCATGTCAATGGATACCTTCGGCATCAGATCCTGACTGGTCAGCTCACAGAGTTCATTGATCGTTCTGCGGAAACGTTCCACATTCTCCTCTTCCAGAGATAGCCCTGCCGCCAGCTTATGGCCTCCGAATTTTGTGAATAACGCCCTGCATTTGCACATTTCCTCAAACATATGGTAGCTTTCAATGGAACGCCCCGACCCTTTGACGCCATGTTCTCCCTGCGTCAGAACAAACACCGGCTTATAATATTTTTCTTTCAGTCTTCCGGCAATGATCCCCGCAATACTCTCATGACAGTCCTGCAGATACACGACCAGTACTCGATCCTCTTTCAAATCCGTTGTCTCGATCTGTTCAACTGCCTGCTCTACCCCTTTTTCTGTCATTTCCTTACGGCTGTCATTCAATGCTTTTAAATCTTCTGCCATCATGACAGCTTCTCTTCTGTTCTTCACCTCAAGGAGCTCCAATGCCCGCTTTGCCGTATCCAGTCGCCCGCTCGCATTGATACATGGTCCGATGACAAATCCGATGTGATAGGCAGACAATCTCTCTATCGGTACCTGCGTGCATTCCATCAATGCTTTCAGACCTTCATTTTGCGTGCGTTTCAGCATTTCCAGCCCCTGTTTTACAAAAATCCGGTTCTCATCCACCAGATCCATCACATCCCCCACGGTCGCAATCGCCACATTTTCCATCAGAAAATCTACATCATCTGCATCCTGCCCCATGACATTATATAACGCTTCCACCACTTTATACACAACTGCCGCACCGCACAGACCTTTAAACGGATAAGGATCTCCCGGTAAATGCGGGTTGACCACTGCATCTGCATCGGGAATCAGATATTCTTTCTCTCCTCCTGCTTCTAGATAAGGTACTTCATGGTGATCTGTCACAATGATCGTCATCCCCTGCGCTTTCCCGTAAGCAATCTCTGAAGCGGCTGCGATCCCATTGTCACAGGTAATGATCGTATCTACACCGTCCTCCAATGCCCTGTCAATGAGCATCTGATTGAGGCCGTATCCATCCTTCATCCGATCCGGAATATCCGTATCCACCAAAGCTCCCAGACTTTCTAATCCTGTTTTCAAAATATACGTCGCATTGACTCCGTCGATATCATAATCTCCGATCACACGGATTTTTTCGCCTTCCCGGATTTTTTCCTCCAGAATCTCCACTGCCGTATCCATATTTTTCATCAGCATCCCATCGTGCAGATCTGCAATCGTTCCATTTAAATAATAGTCAATATTCTGATCGCCTAAAATATCCCTGTTTCGGATCAGGCGCGCGATGATCGGGGAAATATGATATTTTTCCGCAATCTGCGTAAAATCCGCTTTCTTCATGGACACAAACCACTTTTCCATGTCAGTTCCTCCCAAGTATCTTTCTTGTTTTTCTAGCTGTTAATTTTTATTGTAGCATACTAAAAATTTTCTGTAAATCTGTCCAGAACTGGAGTGCGCAAGCACGACGATTGCGCATGGATAGGTGGGGAATGGTGTGAACGGTAACAAGAACTGTTCTGCCAGCGAATATTTTATTCAAACATCTTCCGCCAAAGCCAAATTTCCCGTACCATAAAACAGTGCCCCATGCCTTTCGGCACAGAGCACTGCTCATGTTTAGGAAGAATTTTTTATTTTTATTTATTTGCGTCTTTTCAGGAATGCCAGAAGTGCTGCTCCTCCTGCAAGAAGTCCGGATACTGCTCCGGCAATCGGAGTGGCATCTCCTGTCTTCACTGCTTTGTTTGGAGTACCAGTTGACGGTTTCTGTGTTGTAGACTGATTGCTGTTTCCGTTATTGTTTTGTCCGCCATTGTTTCCATTTCCCGGTTTGTTGTTATCCGGTTTATTATTGTCTGGATTTTCTGGTTTTTCAGTCTGCGTTTTTTCCTCCAGTGCATCGATCGCAGTTCTTACTTTCTGTACTGCTGTATCAATGTCTGCCTGAGATGCCTCTTTGTCTGCAAGAATAAACTGCGCCGCCTCCACTTCTTTCTGAAGCGCTTTTACAGTCTCTTCTGTGTACTTATCTGCCTGCTCCAGACGTTCCTCTGCTTCTTTTATAACAGCTGTAAGCTGTGATTTATCTGTAGAAACAGCTGCTTTCTGGAAGAGTGCTGTAATATTGGCATCTGCATTGACATCACAGAATGTATACTCTGCCACTGCACCAACAGACTGTCCATTTACCAGTACATCACTGATCACATATCCTTCTTCCGGCTGGATCACAAATGTCTGGCTCATACCGCGTTCTACTTTTACAGTACCGCATGGAGTGATGCTTCCGCCCTCTCCTGCTGCTGCCATAATTGCAAACTCTTTCTGGATCGGTGCAATATTCATTGCTGCATCCAGTGCATTCTGTGCCGCATCTACTGTTTCCTGTGTCGCTGCCGGATCTGCTGCTACCGCTTTCGCTGCATCCAGTACTTCCATCAGATTCTGAACATCTTCCGGAACATAGTCCTCTGCATGTTTCAGAAGTTCTTCTGCTGCTGCAATGGACTCGTTGAGTTTTGTCTTGTCAGCCTGTACTGCTTCTTTTTCTGCGAAGAATACTTCAATGCTTGCATCTGCACGAACTGCCTCAAATTTGTACTCTGTAACAGCTCCAACGGATTCTCCATTTACAAATACTTCTTTTACTTCAAATCCTTCATATGGTTGGATTGTAAATACCTGATCTTTTCCTTCTTCTACTTTCACTGCACCGCTTGGATCAATGGTTCCACCGCCATGTGCAACTGCTGTGATCGTAAATTCTTTCTGTACCGGTGGTTTTTCCTGCAATTTTTCAATTGCATCTCGTACAGCTGTCACAGCTGCATCAACCTCTGTCTGGCTCGCATCCGAATTATCAAATACATTCTGCGCAAGATCTACTGCGTCTTTCAGCGCTTTTACAGATTCTTCTGTGTAAGCATCTGCTCCCGCAAGTTTCTGAGCCGCATCTGCAAGAACTGCTTTCAGGGCTGTCTTATCTGCTTCTGGTACTGCCGGTTTTTCTGCCAGACCTGCTACTGCATCCGCTACCTCTTTTACTGCTGCATCTACCGCTTCCTGTGTTGCTTTCTCATCTGCCATTACTTTTTCTGCTTCTGCTACTACATCTTTCAGGGCTTTGACAGACTCTTCTGTATACTTATCCTCTTCTTTCAGCGCTTCTTTGGCTGCATCGATTGCTGCTTTCAATGCATCTTTGTTCACTACAACTGGCGCTTTTTCTTCTACCAGAGTAATGTCAAATTTATCAAGCTGTGGCGCATTCTTTTCCGGTGCTGTAAATACCAGTGTTCCATCACCTGCTTCATTTACTACAAACTCGATATCTTGTGTGTGTGTTGCTTTTGCCTGATCTCCAGCTCCTATTTTCATAACTTCTGTCTGAGCCGCAATTTTATTATCAGCCTCAGACCAAGTCAATCCATTATTTGTATCACCGCTACGGAACTGTACAGTTGCTTTATATTTCCCCGGTTTTTCTGCATGATAGTGTAAAGTAATCTGATCACCACTATTCATTGCATTTACAAAGTATCCATTGCTTGCCCAATCGGCTGCAGACACCTGTAATGGCCATGCTTCACCTGTTCCTACATTCTTTAATGCAAAATGCTCTGCCTCTGCTGTGATTGCTGTTCCATTTACTTCTGTCGGGAAATTGAAACGGTTTTCTTCTGTATATGCTGCCGGAGCAAATTTAGCAACAACCGTTGCATTTTCCTTCACATCTTTTAATGTATAAGATGTGACAGCTCCTACAGATTCACCATTTACCAGAACATCCGCTACCTTATGTGTCTTGTCTGGTGTGATCTTAAATTCTACAGTTTCACCTTCTGTTACTTTTGTTTCTCCACTCGGTGTAATTGTACCGCCTTCCCCTTCAACGGATGCATTCACAGTAAACTCTGCTCTCTGAATATCATCCCCAGGTGTGATTTCAAACATATCGAGCTGTGGAGCTTTTGCATCTCCTTTTAATGTCAGAACCCCACTTCCGGCTTTCGTTGCTTTCAGTGTGAAGTCAACTGTTTTTGTTTCTTTACTATTTGCATTTCCGGCTTCTACTGAACCATTCTCAAATACTCCTGCATCATCTGTCCAGGAAAGTTTATTTGTTGTAGAACCACTTCTGAATGTTAATTTTACATTGTAAGTTCCTGGCTTTTCTACTTTGTATGGAATTGTAATGGTATCTCCGTTCTCGAGAGCATTCACAAATTTCTGATTGCTTGCCCAGTCACCAGTTCCAATCTTCAACGGATACTTCTCATTATCTCCGGTATTATGTAATTCCGCAAATTCAGCTTCCAATGTTGCATTGGCTTTTTCTCTCCATGGGAATACAAATGGATCTTCTGCTGTGTATTTTTCACGTTTTACTAATCCATCTTTCGCTTTTTTCAGAACTGTTTCTGCTTCATTTCTCTTTTCCGGAGTTGCATTTTTATCTTCTAAAACAATCTTTGCCTGTTTCAGAGCTGACTCAAATTCATCCCATCCAGAAGTAAACCAGTCTTTCTTATACGATTCACATTCCTTTACAAGTGCAGCCAATGAGCCTTCGCTGCTTTCCATATCTTTGATGTTGATTTTTGCCTTTTTGTTAAATCCAAGGATTGCTCCTTCGCTAACATCTGTAATTTCAGCTGTGAAATACTGATCACCTGTTTTGTTTTTGTTTCTCTTTGTCTGTACCTGCGCAGTCGTTTCTTTCTGCCCTGGCTCTAATGTAATCACTGGGTTCAACTCTGTATTATAGTCATCCTGAATTGCTGTTCCCGGATTTGGCTGCAATTTTGCAGTAATTTTCCCTTCTGTTCCACCTACACGTTTTACTTTCAGATCCTTTGTTTCATCTTCATTCATCGTGTATGAATCAGACTCCAGCTCAATCATACCTTTTCCGCCATTGTTGATAACAGCTGCTGCCTCAATTCCGATTGCCTGACTGCTTACTTTCAATTTAATTGTATGATCTCCATCTTGTAAGTCTGGAGTTTCAAACCATCTCTGTCCAACTGCACGTTTTGATGCTTTCGTATCTACTGTGATAGGGTCTCCGCCATCAATTGTAATTTCCGCTTTTCCATGGTTTGGATCTACCGTTCCAAAGAAATATGCCTTTGTACCATGGAATTTCAGTTCTAATTCTGCTCCCGCATTTGCCCACGTGTTAGTTCCGTTAATGTACTGCGGCTGGTTTTCATCATGCCATGTTCCCTTAAAGGTAAATCCTTTTCCATCTTCCACATTTTTATCTGTTACATCGATAACTTCCATTCCCTTTGGAATCGGATTTGGTTTTTCCATATCTTCTGTAGACTTGTATACGCCAACTTCACTGATCATCGGAACTTTGCCATCTTTTGTTTCAACTGTAATTTTAATCTGTTTTGCCGAAACTTCACTTGTTCTGCAAAGACGTTTTGCACCGATTGTCTGCCCTTCTTCTAACAGAGTCCATTCACCGCTGTCTCCCTCACGGTACTCTACTTTATATTTATTGATTCTCTGACCGTTCTGGATTGCTTCTTCAATGGATACCACATCAAAATTCTTTTTCTCTCCTAAATCGACCAGAATTTCACCCGATTTATTTCCATCGCTGGTTGTCCAATATGTCTCATCATTGTCATCAATCATATTGCCCGGTTTAAATGTTTCGTCATTTCCTCTTACTTCAGATACTTTTACAGATGCGCCTTCTGCTTTTGCCAAATTGGTTTTAAATGTCTCTTTGATATTGTTTCCGAATTCTGTCACACGATCCAGAATCGCTTTGTCTACTGTTCCCTGATTGTTCGGCGGTATATTTAAAAGCAATGTTGCATTATGCCCCACTGAATTAAAATACATATCACTCAATTCGTCCATTGTCTTTGGTGTATTCTTTTTTGTTCCCCAGAACCAACCAGAAGTAATACGAGCATCTGCTTCCGGAACGGTCCACTGGTTTCCATCTTCAAAACCAACTGTCGCATTTCCCTGCTTATTGCTGTTAATCGTATTCTTTTCTTTATCCACTGTGGATTTTGACCAGGTGTCTTTTCCGGCAATTCCTAATTCATTTCCAATCCAACGAACCGTTGTATATGCTTCTGCCCCAAACAGCATACAATCTGCATCGTATCCTGCTTTTATTCCTTCGTTTTCCTGAATAGTGTTAAACCATCTTTTAAAATCATATTCCTGGGCATTCGCTCCGTTTCCTTTCGCACCATCCATCCAGACCTCTACGAAATGTCCTTTGTTTCCATATTTCTCATTTCCAAGAATTTCTTTTAATTGATTATCATAATATTCATTATAATCTAAATGATCATGCTCTTTATCCGTCGGTTTATGATTTTCATCATAATATCCATAACTTTCATCATGAATATCCCACGGAGACAGATATAATCCCATATCCATATTCTGATCTGTACATGCTTTGGATATCTCTGCCAAAATGTCTGACTGCCCATTTGCATCCTTATACCCAGATGCAGCAACATCATACTCTGTATGTTCACTATCCCAGATACAAAATCCATCATGATGTTTTGCTGTTACGATCAGCTTTTTAAATCCGGCATCTTTTAATGTCTTTACCAACGTCTCTGCATCAAAGTCCTGTTTCAATGTAAAAATCTCACTTGGCTTCTTATCCCCATAATGTTCGCCCCATTCAATCTCATTGAATGTATTCGGACCAAAATGACAGAACGCTGCCAGTTCTTCTTTTTGATATCTGAACTGATTTTTATCCGGCACTACATCATCCGCTGCCGGAGCCTCTGCACTTCCATTTAGTCCTTCATCCCCGATCCAGTTTGTTGTTTCTGCTGCTCTTAGTGTTACCGTTCCCCCCATGAAACCTGTTGTTGTCACTACACCGGCAAGCAGCATTGACATCCACTTTTTGTACAAAGCTTTCTTTTTCACCTTTTTTCTCCTTTCTGACATACCATATTTATATATGGGATTATACTCCCTCACTTAAATTTTTATCAATTTATTATTTTCCAATTTTTGGTTAAATTTTTCCAGTTCAGGGTAAATTTTTAACCATTTTCACCATGGCACACAAAAAACCCTTAGATTATGTGTCTGTTTTCCACATAAACCAAGGGTTCTCTCACTTACTTTTCGTTATTTTTTCTTTTTTGATGTTCCAACTTTTGCAGGTTCTGCTTTTTTCCCGATCTTCGTCTTCATCACATACCACAGAGCACCTGTGATACATACGGAAGAATACGCTCCGCAGATAATACCTACCATCAGAGGAAGTGCAAATTCTTTAATGGAGCTTACACCCATAATAAACAGCACCGCCACCATAACAAATGTTGTCAGAGAGGTATAAATACTTCTTGTCAGAGTTCTTGTGATACATCTGTTGACCAGGACATCCAACTCTTCTCCACGTTTCTTTGTCTTCATCTCCTCGCGGATTCGGTCAAAGATAACGATTGTTGCATTGATAGAATATCCGACAATTGTCAGCATACATGCAATAAATGTATTTCCTACTGAAATTCTTGCGATCACATAGAAAGCAAGTACGACCAGTACATCATGGATCAGTGCAACTACTGCACTTGTCGCAAACCGGATATCTTTAAACCGCAGCCAGATATAAAGCAGCATAAAGACTGTGGCAATGGCAACCGCAATGATTGCATCCACACGCATCTCGGAGCTTACGGTAGAACTGATGTTTTCAGTCGTAATATCTTTTTCTTCTACTCCGAATTCATCTGCCATATATTTCGCAAATGCTTCTCGTTTTTCCAGATCCAGCGTCTGTGTCTTGAAAATGACCTGATTACTGTTTGCAACGGTCTGTACCTGGATGTTTGGATCATCTGTCACCTTCTCCAGATCCGGAATCATTGTTTCATCAATCTCTTTCAACGTATATGCTTTGTCAAATGTTACATTTGTAGATGTACCACCCTTAAATTCCAGACTGTAATTGAGGGCGCCTTTTCCTGTTCCTGCATTCACTCCCATAAACACAAATCCAATCAGGATCACTGCGACCGATACCGCAAAGAAAATCTTACGTTTTCCAAGGAAATCAATCGGCGCACGCTCTTCTTTAATCCGTCCGTAAAGCTTTGTATTACGAATTCCAACTGCATAGAACGCATACACGATCATCCGGGTGATCACAAGTGCAGTAAACATGGATACGACAATACCAAGTGCCAGTGTCTGTGCAAATCCTTTGACTGTACCACTTCCTTTCAGCCAGAGCACTGCTGCCGCGATCAGTGTTGTAATATTTCCATCTAAAATCGCAGACATCGCTTTATGAAAACCTGCATTAAGCGCAGATTTTACAGATTTTCCAGCCGTCAGTTCCTCTTTTACACGCGCAAAGATAATTACATTTGCATCGACTGCCATACCAATACCAAGGATAATACCTGCGATACCCGGCAGTGTCAGTGTAATATCAAATGCATTGAGCAGCACCAGGATCAGTCCGGTGTAGATTACCAGCGCAAGACTGGAGGCAAATCCCGGCAGCAGATATACCACGCACATAAATACAAATACAATCGCAAGCCCGATCGCACCTGCCATCAGACTGGTACTGATTGCTTCTTCACCAAGCTGTGCTCCAACTACATTAGAACGAATCTCTTCCAGTTCTACACTCAATCCACCAATACGGATCGTGGATGCCAGCTGCTCTGCTTCTTCATATGACATATTTCCTTCGATCACAGCCTGACCATCTGTGATTTCCACATCCACATTCGGAACACTGATCAATTCCCCATCATAATAGATCGCGATGGTTTCATCTGCCGCTTTTGCAGCCTTTGTTGCCTCTGCAAATTTTTGGGTACCTTCCTTTGTCATAGACAGCTCTACCACATTTTTGCTGGCTCCACTTGTCTGATCCTGATAGGCACCAGCTTTTGCACTCTTAACGTCTGTACCATTCAAGACAACGGAACCTTCTTCTTTCAATTCCTCGATATCCTTTGCCAGAACATAGTGTCCTGAGGTATCCAGTCCATAATTCGGATTTCCGTCACTGTCCTTCTCTTTGATAAAATACAGGGATCCCGGCTGCCCCAGCTCACTTAAGATTTCATTCGCATCTGTCACACCAGGGATTTCGATACTGATCCGGTTATCCCCTTCCTGATAAACCGTTGCTTCTGTACTGTACTGTTCTACACGCTTCTGAAGCTTGTAGATTGTATCACTCATATCCTCCTTGGAAGGAGTATCCCCTTTTACCTGATAGGTAATACTGACTCCGCCTTCCAGGTCAAGTCCGAGCTTGATATTCTTTGCTGCCCCTGTCTGTCCTTTTCCGAATCCGACCACCGTTGTAAATCCAAGAAGTGCAATCAGCACCACGGTCAGAATCAGACTGATAATCCCTTTACTCTTCTTCATAATCTGCCGTCCTCTCCTGATCCGCCAGTGCCGCCTTGATCATAATCGCACATTCCACACGCCTGCGCTCCATCTCACAACTTACCTCGTATGTATCATTGATCGTATGATGGAATTTATAAGAATTCGCCATACATCCACCGCTGCAGTAAAATCTTGCAAAGCAGTTTCTGCAGCTGTCTTTGGAATACACACTGCATCCTCTGAATTCTTCCGGAATCTCCGGTTTTGTAATCCCTTCCTCTACATTTCCCAGCAGGAATTTTTCCTGACCAACGAACTGATGACACGGATACAGATCTCCCCAAGGCGTAACTGCCAGATATTCTGTTCCGGAACCACACCCTGACAGACGTTTTGCCACGCAAGGACCGCCTTCTAAATCCAGCATAAAGTGGAAGAACGTAAACCCTCTGCCTTCCCGTTCTCTGTCCACCATGATTTTTGCCAGCTTATCATACTCTGCAAAAATCTTCGGAAGATCTTCTTTTTGGATCGCATACGGATCTGTATCTTCCCCGACTACAGGCTCAATCGAAATCTGCTCAAATCCCAGATCTGCAAAATGCAGGACATCCTCTGAGAAGTCCAGATTTTCTCTTGTAAATGTTCCTCGTATATAATACTTTTCCTGATTTCTGCTCTCTGCCAGTTTCTGGAATTTCGGAACGATCAGATCATAACTTCCTTTTCCATTCCTAAACGGACGCATTCTGTCGTTGACTTCTTTTCTTCCATCCAGACTGAGCACCACATTGTCCATCTCTTTATTGACAAATTCCTGCACTTCATCATTGAGCAGAACCCCATTTGTTGTCAATGTAAAACGGAAATGCTTGTCGTTTGTTTTCTCCAGCTCTCTTCCATAGGCAACCAGATCTTTCACTACCTGCCAGTTCATCAACGGCTCTCCGCCAAAGAAATCAACCTCGAGATTTCTTCTCTTTCCTGAATTTGCCACAAGGAAATCCAGCGCTTTCTTTCCGACTTCCAAAGACATCAGCGCACGGCGTCCATGATACTCACCCTCTTCCGCAAAGCAGTATTTGCAGGCAAGATTACAATCATGTGCAATGTGCAGGCAAAGTGCCTTAACAACTGTCTTTCTTTCTTTTACCTCTCCGATATAGCTCTCATAAACATCCTGTGTAAACAACTGACCTGCCGCTGTCAGCTCTGCCACTGCCTCCAGAAGATCTCTCAAATCTTCTTCTGCATAAATATCGCCAAGCTTTTCGAGCAGATATTCTGCCGTCTTCTCTTCTTTTAACGTTTCCGGCGTATGGGCAGGGTTCATGGCCTCCAGACAGCCGATCACATCATACGCAATCTTGTCCACGACATGCACAGATCCGCTGTTCACATCCAGGACAATATGATATCCATTATTCTGGTACTGATGAATCACAACAGTTACCCCTCTTTCATTTAAATTTTATATTTTTGCATAACACACGTAAGGCAGCGACCACGGCCGCTGCCCTCATGTCTGATATTCAGTTTCTTATTTTTTGTGTTCACAAACCTGATTTCCTACTGTACAGGATGTCTTACATGCTGACTGACAAGATGTCTGACATTCTCCGCATCCACCTTTTTTCACTGTATGATTCAATGTCTGAGTATTTAATGTTTTGATATGTTTCATTTCTATTCCTCCTAATGTGTATGCATAAGCATCTAGTTTTCTTAGAATTATAACACATCCTGATCACTTTTTAAAGTATTTTTTTACTGTTCCATCTGTCTGCCCAGAAATTCTGCTGCCACAGCTGCCATTTTTTCTTCCACTTCACTGAATTTTTTGTGTTCTTCTTTGTGTAAAAACACCACTGTTCCCATCACGTCCCCGCCACTGATAATCGGACAAATAATTTCCTGAGAATATTCCTCACCCCCGGCGAATATCGGAATATAGTCCGCTTTCCTTTTTTCTGTACGGATCTGCTTTCGAGCCTGTATTGCATACTCCAGTTCTTTACTGATATAACGGTTCAGCAGCTCCTTGCTCCCATTTCCCGATGCTGCTACAATCTGATCCATATCAGTAAGACACACAATACAGTTCATGGTATGTGCAAGGCTTTCTGCGTACAGTCCGGCAACAGCACCGATTTCTCCGATCGGAGAATACTTTCTTAAAATCACACTGCCTTCTCTCTCGGTAAAAATTTCCAGTGGATCTCCTTCCCGAATACGAAGTGTCCTTCGAATTTCTTTTGGAATCACCACCCTGCCAAGGTCATCAATTCTTCGTACAATTCCTGTCGCTTTCATCTTATCTTCTCCTTATATCTGGTTTTTATCGATAACAATCTGCTATTAGTATCGCTCATTTTTTAGAAATTATGAGTTATTTTACCAGTTTTATAAGAATTCATGAGGGATGTATTTTTTCCGAAAAGAGTAACTACAAGAGATTTTCTATCGTTCTCTCTGTACGTTTACTTCCTCACGAAATCATACCGCCGATCATTCCACCTCCTGTGCAAAGAATACACACGATCAAAAGCTGAGGAAACGGCTCCTGAATGCTGTGGTAAATACCAAAGGAAATCAATACAAGAAGCAGAAAATACAGCACACCGATTCCAAGCCCCCAGACAAATTTCCTGACCCTTGCCATTTTCCCTGCTACAAAACCACCTGCCAGTGTAGACAAAATATACACGGTCAAAATCCCTGCTGAAACATGTTTTTCCTCCAGTCCACATTTGTAAAGCAGTACTGTCAAAATCAAAAGGAGCACACCTGTTACAAGGTATGCACACAACAGGGATTTTAAAATCCAAAGTCCTTTTTTCTGCATTGAATTTTCAACATTTGCTTTCTTTTCCATATACGCTCTCCTCCCGGCTCATTTACAGCTAATACACTGTATGAGTCCGAAAAGCGTTTTATGTCCATCGTTCCATTGGTATCAGCTTTTTTTCTGTATCCAGCAGGCAACACATTGTTGTCTGTCACACTCACAATGTTCCCCTATCATTGTCTCTTTTCCCAACTCATGTAGCGGTGTGTCAATGATATGCATCAGCTGACTAACAACATCATTCTCTAAAAATTTTATCATCTGCAATAGTTTGCCAATCTACCAGAAGATATTTAAAAGGCAAAACCCCTCATTTACAATCCTTTTCCCGCTTGAAAATAAAATTTGTAAATGAAGGGTTTTCTATTTTTATTCGCTCATCTGCTTATACTGCTGTGCGATATTTTTCACATGGTCTCCCATTCTTTCAAAATCTGTCAGCATCTCTGTAAAAATGATTCCGCTCTGAGGTTTACATTTTCCTTTTTTCATACGCTGCATCTGTTTCTTAAAGTACTTATCTCTCAGATCATCGATCTTCTGCTCTGCCGCACTGGCTTCAAAAAGAACCTGCGTCATATCGCTGCCCTCTTCATTTTTCACGATATCAAGCGCTGTCAGACACTGTTTTTTCATCTCTTCGATTTCTTCCAATGCTACATCAGAAAATGACAGATTCCACTCTTTGAGATCTTTTGCATATCCCGCCAGATTCATGGCATGATCCCCGATACGCTCCAAGTTGCCGATCACGGCATAATATCCATTAATGATCTTGGAATCCTCTGTCGATTTCTCATTGGAGATCAGAGATACGATATACTCTGAAATCTCACGGTTTAAATAATCGATATAGGTCTCTCTTTCTGAAATCTTCTCCATATCTTTTTCATTATACTGAATCAGAACATCATATGCTTTTGCAATATTCTTCGATACCATATCGCGCATTCTCTCGATTTCATCCCGAACCTGTGAAAGTGCTACCGCACTGGAGCCGATCGCATAGTTGGATTCAAACCGTGTGATGTACTTGAGTCTGTAATCTCCATCGTCTTCTTTCTTGCTGTCCGGCAGGATCTGGGTTGCGATTCTTGCCATGACATTGCCAAATGGAAGCAGGATCAATGTTGTTACAATATTAAATGTTGTATGCACATTGGCAATCTGTGCCACCGGATTTCCAGGTGTGAGTGCTTCCATCCAGGAGACAAACGGAGTTGTCATACAGATGACCGTAAACAGGATCGATCCGAAAATATTGAACATCAGATGGATCACGGTTGTACGCTTTGCATTGACTTTCATTCCAATCGATGCTAAAACTGCAGTAATACAGGTACCGATGTTCTGTCCAAACAAAATGTATACTGCGCTGGAAAGCGGCACCATTCCAGTTGCCGCAAGCGCCTGCAGGATTCCGACAGATGCAGATGATGACTGAATGATCGCCGTAAAAATCGCACCGATCAGAATACCTACCAGCGGATTCTCAACTGTTGTCATAAAGTTGATAAATGTCTGTGAATCCTGAAGCGGAACCATGGCATCTCCCATCATTGCCATTCCCATAAATAAAATTCCAAGTCCGGAAAAAATCCCGCTGATATGATGTACCTTTTCATTTTTAATGAACATCATCGCAGCTACACCGCCGATTGCAAAAATCGGAGCGATTGCCGAGATATCCAGTGCGATCAACTGACCTGTGATCGTTGTACCGATATTTGCACCCATGATTACCCAGACTGCCTGACTTAATGTCATCAGACCGGAATTTACAAATCCAACCAGCATAACTGTGGTTGCGGAAGAAGACTGAATCACGGCTGTGATCACAGCTCCAACCAGAACTCCTTTAATACGGTTGGAAGTCAGCTTCTCCAAAATCGACTTCATTCTGTTTCCGGCAGCAGCTTCCAGGCCGTTGCTCATCATATGCATTCCGTACAGAAACAGTGCAAGTCCCCCCAGCAAGGAAAGTATATCTGTTATCCCCATTGTATCTTTCTCCTTTTTTCTTCTCTTTTTGTATTTTATTTTTTCGCTCGAAACGAGACTGCCGCAAATGGTATCACAGCAGTCTCGTTTTCTGGCAAATTTTACAATTTTGATTCTAGCACACCGCATTTTTCCAGGTCAACATTCTTTTACACTTTTTTAACAAGTTCTTAGCATAACCTTAACATAAGCCTTCACAGTTCAGTCTTTCCATCAAGTATTGAAAAGCCTCCCTGATTCTGTTAAAATCAAAGAAGATTCCGAAAACAACGGAATTTTAAGAAATTTTAAGGAGTGAATACGATGAGTAAGATTGATGAAGTAAGAAGCGCCATGATGGCTGCTATGAAAGCAAAAGATAAAGAAAGAAAGGATGCGCTTTCCGCACTGCTCACTGCATTGAAGAACAAGGCGATCGACAAACGCGCAGACCTGACTGAAGAAGAGGAAACACAGGTAATCTTAAAAGAGATTAAACAGCTCAAAGAAACCATTGAGATGACACCTGCAGACCGCACGGATATCCTCGCGGAATGCAACAGCCGTCTCGCAGTCCTCGAAGAATACGCTCCAAAGATGATGGATGAAGCGGAAATCAAAGCAGTGGTTTCAGAAGTACTTACCTCTCTCGGTCTGGATGCGCCGACCGCAAAAGAAAAAGGCAAGATCATGAAAGAACTGATGCCGAAAGTCAAAGGAAAAGCCGACGGAAAGTTAGTCAGTGAAGTCGTTGCTTCCTTCCTGTCCTGATTCACTATGAAAGTTCTGATTTTATCCTGCAATACCGGAGAAGGACACAATTATGCCGGCAGGGCACTCAAAGAGTGTATCGAATCGCATCATGATACCGCAGATATGCTGGATATTATGATGCTTGCCAGTCCCAGAGTATCAAAACTGGTGGGGAACAGCTATGTCAATATTGTCCGGCATGCTCCCCGCCTTTTTCAGTGTTTATACAAACTGGGCGGACTTGTCAGTTCCGCCAGACATCATTCTCCGGTTTATTATGCCAATGCTCTTCTCGCCAAAAAGCTAACGCGCTATCTGGATACACACCATTACGATGTAATCGTAACGCCCCATCTTTTTCCCGCCCAGACACTGACTTATATAAAGAAAAAGAACCTATTGTCCCAGAAAGTCGTGGCTGTAGAAACAGATTATACCTGTATTCCATTTTGGGAAGAGACAGACTGCGATTACTACATCATCCCTCACTATGAACTGATCGACGAATTTACAGCAAAAGGAATTCCCAGAGAACGTCTGAAACCATACGGGATTCCGGTTCGTCCGGCATTTTCTGACCAATCTGACAGACAAAAAGCGCGCGTACGCTGCGGGATTCCAACGCATGCCCAGGTTTATCTGATCATGAGCGGCAGTATGGGATTTGGAAAGATTCAGCTCTTTGTTGCCGAACTGCTCCGTACCCGAAAGCCCGGAGAATATGTTGTTGTAATCTGCGGAAACAACCGTCGCCTGCAAAAAATCCTCCTTGCGGAATTTGGAAAACAAGAAGGTGTTCAGATTCTGGGATACACTGAAAAAATTGCAGATTTTATGGCTGCTGCCGATGTGCTTTTCACCAAACCCGGCGGTCTGACTACCACCGAAGCAGCTGTCAAAGGGATTCCGATCGTACACACACGCCCAATTCCCGGCTGTGAGACAAAAAATCTGGCTTTTTATACAGAACGGGGATTGTCCCTGACTTCCCAAAAACTGCACGGACAGATTCTTGCCGGCCGAAAACTGATGTCAAACGATGAACTGCGGCATTCCATGTGTACAGCGCAGCACACTGTCATCCCACCAAATGCTGCTGAGAAGACTTACCAGCTTCTCTGCCAGCTTTCTTCTGCGTATGCCGTCTCAGATGATACTGCAAAAAAGGAGACTTTATGAATGAGTTATTCTTTATTTTAGTCGGATATCTTTCGGGAAGTATTTTATATGCCTATCTGCTTCCCAAATATATTTGCCATATCGATATCATGAAAGACAGTGACGATCACAATCCCGGTACATTCAATGCTTTTGCACTGGCAGGTACACAGGTTGGTATTCTTGTGATTGCATTGGAGCTTTTGAAAGGATTTCTTCCGATCTGGCTGGCTTCACATATTCTGGATACAAGAAGATGGATGTTTGCATTTGTTCTCTGTGCACCTGTTGCAGGGCATGCGTTTCCCCTGTTTTATCCGAAACGTGGCGGAAAAGCCATCGCAGTTTCTTTTGGAGTATTATTGGGACTGCTGCCGCGATACCGCCCGGTGCTGCTTCTCATCTTCTTTTATCTGTTATTTTCTTTTTTGATCGTTGTAAAGCCGCATCTTTACAGAAGCATTCTTACGTTTACACTGTTTTCTCTGACCGGATTGTTTTATTTCCATGATGCGGTGATCAGCATGGGCACATTTTTCATTTCCTGCGTGGTCATCATCCGACATCTGGTACATCATCAGAAAGAGCCTTTCAGCATTCGCTTTTTACAGCGGAGCTGAAAGGCTCTCTTTTATTTTTTGATCATAGAAATCGCTTTTGATCGTTCCAGTGTTTTTGCAAGCACATAAAAGATTACGGAATCAATCGGAACGGAAACTACCTGTTTTATAAATCTCGCCGGAAGAATTGCCAGAAATCCTTTTCCATACAGGATCGTCAGCCACCAGGTACCGAGCAGAAGATTTACAAGTAAAGCAACCGTAATTTTGGCTGCCACGACTCTTCCCAATTGAATCGGACGATGATAGAAAAAAATTCCGTAAATAACAGGTCCCAGCATCGCATTCAGTGTATACCCAAAGAAATACGGTCCCGTCGGCTTGATCAGAAACTTCAGGATATCCCCGATTCCTCCCATGATCCCGCCAACCACCGGACCGAACAGCATCGATGCCAGCTCATTAGGAATACCGGAAAAACCAATCCGGATAAACTCCGTAAGCTGAACAGAGAAAAAGCCTAATATCACACCGATCGCGATCAACATGGCAGCCACTGCCATAACTTTTGTTTTCCTCAACTCATGCCAGGAGTCTACAAACTGCTGTTTTAATTGTTTCATAAAAAAATACCTCCTTTGCAGTAATCCTCAAGCTACTCACAGAAGGTATCCTTATATCAAACTGGTATATCTGTCTATGTGCAGCAGCGGGATGCGAAATATGTACCGCAAGCATTCACTTTTCGTCCTGCTGGCAACTCCCCGTCCAACCGGCACTTAACGCACATACTTCTACTCTGCTTTTGTTTTCATTTTTCGTGGTGATTATAGCACAATTTTCAAAGACGGACAACTATTTTTTCTCCTGCGGCTCTTCCGGTCTCACGATCGGAATCTGAAGATTGACTCCGTACGGATTGATCACAACCCCTTTTGCCTCGTTTACCAACATCTTCGGAACATTTTTTGCTTCAATAGCCATTGTCTTAAACTGATCCTCTTTATTGAATTTTCGAAACTCCAGGATATCTGTGAAAATCGGCTGATATGCATCTCCGTTCTTCTGTTTGAGCATCGGCATTCCGTTTTCTTTGTGAACGGCTACGATAAATCTGCCTCTTCCATAGTTGACCAGTATCTCTTCCTGCAGACCTTTCAGCTCTTCTGTCAGTTCCGGCTTTTCCTGTCTGCGCATCTCCTGCATAAAATACAGAGCGGTCAGATGAAGCTGCGGATTCTCTACCCATACTTTTCCATCCGGAAGGTCCCCGGTATTTGGTCGTATCACCAGTTCTCCCAACTGAAGTCTTGCTTCACTTTCCATATTTTTATTGATCAAAAGCCCGTTGACGCCCATCGGATACAGGCTTGAGAAAAATCCAAGCAGCTGTTTCTTTTCAATCTTTGCGATCTGGATCGGAATCCGCTGTTCAATCAGCTTCTTTCCCTCTCTCTGTGCATCCTCCTCTGTATAATATAACAGCACTTCATCATCAAATGTCTCTTCATCACACAGGACATACGGCATCTTTGTACACAGAGACATAAAGACATACATCTCCTCTGCATTTCGCAGACTGCTCAAAAGCTGCTCTTTTTCCGGTAACTGTCCGTTTTTATTTTCCTCTTTCATGAAACTGATTCCTTTCTTCTGTTGATATTCCCTATCTTTTAATTATACCAAAATTTTACTCTGATACCAACAAGATTCTGGATTATTTTCCACTTTTCGAACTCTGGATCTCAAAGACAATCCGTGTCAGATACTCCTCTTCTTCAGACATGGTGAGGCTGTCAAACAGAATGTCTTCATAGCAATGTGCGCCCAACTGGATTTTATTCTCTTTCCCATATTCTAAAATTTTCTTATAGGTATCCTCCAGCGTCTGCCATTTTCCTTTATGATAGGCGATCAGATACATTCCCGCGGGTCTGACACTGTAGTTGACTTTTTGCGGTTTCTCATCCAAAAGCTCATAAAAAACAGAATACTGATCAAAAATACCGCTTTGAATCTCCTTCGTATTTTGTCGGTATCCAATGGAATATGCGCTTTTGATCCCATTCCTCGCACAATACTCAAATAATTCTCCGATTTTTTCTGCCCATACCCGTTCATTTGTATCCGTTGCACAGGACTGGATCATATATCTGTCCGGTTCTTCCTCGATTCTGATTGCTTCCGTATCTGTCTGCATTGTCTTCTCAATAATCTCACTCTTCTTTACAATCCACTCTTCCATCTTTTTCAGCTGCTGCATCTGTTTCCTGATTATGCTCTGTTCTTTTCGAAACAACTTCAGCAGTCTCTTTGGACTTCTCTGATTCATATATCCTTTGATCTCCTCTAAAGACACATCCAGTTCTCTCAATGTCTGGATCACATCGAACACATCCAGCTGATCAAAAGAATAAAAGCGATAGCCATTCTCCAGCTTGATCTCCGGAGAAAACAATCCAATCTTATCGTAATAGAACAGCGTATGCTTTGTCACTCCAACCAGCTTTGCAAATTCTCCGGTTTTAATATATCTTTCCTGATTCATTGGTATTCCCCTCTTGACTATAGACTTACTCTATAGTTTATGATAACAGGGATTGTAAGAAAAAACAACTGACAGGAGCTTTTACCATGACAAATTGTTATCACTACCTCAAATAAACATACGAAAAATACCGCCGCATCTCCTGCATTTTCAGGTTGATGTGGCGGTATTTTTTCTTTTACGCTAAAAGATCATCTTTGTCAATCCGATTCAATAAAAGTGAACACAGAACTCCAAGTCCCAGGCAGATCACATTTACGATTGCCGCACTTAAAGATACTGTAAAACTTCCAAATGGTATGATCATAACCGTTGCCGCTACTACAATTCCGACAATGGCATGGAACACATAGGAATAAAATTTTTCCAGAAGAGCATCTATCATCTTCGCGAAACATATTACCGTAACAACTGCACCGATTCCACTTGGGATCATAATGCTCAGATTCAGATGTCCCAGCCCGTCAACAAACGGAGTATACAATCCCAGAGGCATCAGAAGGGTAGAAAAACTCATTCCCGGAACAATCACGCTCAATGCCAGACACACGCCGCAAAAAACGTACCATCCTACATTCGGCACAAGGCTGACTGACAGCAGGTTCAATGTTGTCAGTATGGCAAAGATCACCACTGCTGCTGCCACCATAGAGATCCATGATCCGTTGGTCCGTCCTTCTTTTCCCGCCTCACGCATCAGAGACGGCAGCATACCTGCGATCAATCCGACAAAAAGACACACGGATGGATCCGGATACTTTTCCAGGAAAAACGACAATATATTGGCAACTCCAAGGAAACCGACTGCGCCTCCCAAAATAACCGGAAGTAATTTACGGATATGGGTAAAAAAGTACTTTCGCGGATTGGACAATAACTCCATTACAGGTCTGTAAATTCCGAAAATGACGCACAGGACACCACCTGAAATTCCCGGAAGGACAGCTCCAAGGCCTATGAGCATCCCCTGAAGCATTCGAACTAGAAATGTGCACAAAGGCAAACTTCCCTCTTTGTGTTCTTTCATCATAATATCTTTCTCCTGTCTCTATCTCTTTTTTAGCTGTTTTTCATTGCAACGCTTCCTACGATATCTGCCACATGCTCACATGCATCTGCGCATTTTTCAAGATAAGTATAAATCTCTCTCCATGCAATGATATTTCTCACATCCTGTTCTTCCACGTGAAGTTTTCTCATACTGGAAATAAACAGTTCATCTTCTTTTTCTTCTAGTGTATTCATCCGGATAATGCTTGGCTTCAGTTCTTTGGAATGTTTGAAATTCTTAAACTCCTTCAAAAGAGTCTGAAGTTCTTCACAGCATTCGATCACTACATCCAGCATAAGAAATACTTCCTGACGCATTTCCTGTACATTGTTGATGTAAACACGGATCAGAACTTCTTCTATTTTATCCGTCACATCATCAATATGATGGCTGAGAGCAATAATATCCTCTCTTTCAATTGGAGTGATAAATGCTTTTGCCAGCTTATCTGTAATCTCGTGTCTCTGTGTATCTGCCTGACGCTCGATCTCATGAATCTCTTCCATCTTCTTTGAAATCTCTTCCGGCTGAAACTCTGTCAGTATCTCCTTTAATAAATATGCTGCTTTACATGAGTATTCTGCACATTTCATAAAGTTATCGAAATAATAATCATCCTGTTTTTTTGACATTGGTATTCCTCCTGTTATCCAAATATGTACATAAATATTTTTGCCATACAAAAACTAATCAGTCCGCAGCCCGGAAACGTAAAAATCCAGGTCAGCATCATATCTTTTACAACTCCAAAATTGATCGCAGAAACCCTTTTTACTGCGCCGACTCCCATGATCGCACTTGTCTTTGTGTGTGTCGTAGAAACCGGAACTCCCATCAGACTGGAGTACAGAAGACAGATTGCTCCGGCAAGATCCGCGGAAAATCCCTGGTAACGCTCCAGCTTTACCATGTTCATGCCCACTGATTTAATAATTTTTTCTCCTCCGATACTGGTTCCAACAGCCATAACAATACTGCACAGAAGCATCAGCCACACCGGAATTTCCATCCCGCTTACGGAATTGTGTCCTCCTGCAAATGCGATTCCCAAAAACAAAACACCTATGAATTTCTGACCGTCCTGTGCTCCATGCATAAAACTCATGGCTGCCGCACCTGCAATCTGCGCACCTCCAAAAAAGCGATTCGTCTTGCGGCGGTCCATGGAACGGCAAAAGACGGTAATCAGTTTACATACCACCCATCCTGTTGCAAATCCAAGGATCAGGCTCAGTACAAGACCATACAGAACTTTGACCCATTCATCAAAGTTGATTCCGCCCACGCCCTGCTGAATTGCGATCGCGGCTCCGGAAAGCCCTGCAATCAGACTGTGACTTTCGCTGGTCGGAATTCCGAAAAATGAGGCTGCTGTACTGTATATCACAATGGACAACAACGCTGCACACAATGCGATCAGCGCCTCATCGGTATGGTTCCCAAAATCCACCATATTGCTGATCGTAGATGCAACGGAGCTGTTGATCTGCGTCATTACAAAAACGCCGAGAAAATTAAACACTGCACTCATCATGATTGCGGCACGCACCGGCATACACCTGGTCGCCACACAGGTGGCGATCGCATTCGGTGCGTCGGTCCAGCCATTTACAAAGATTACCCCCAGAGTGAGTAGGACTGTGATAAACAGCATCGGGTTACTTATAATATCCTGCCAGAAATTTACAAATGTCAATTCCATACTCTTTTCCTCCGGCCCTTAAACTTCATTCACGAACACATCAATGTTATCTACTTTTCCGATCACCACAATGATGTCTCCCTGACGCAGACGATATTCCGGCATCACTTCAATATTCGTCTCATCTCCGTTTTCAATTGCAATAATATTCAACCGGTACTTCTGACGGATCTCCGTCTCTTCTATGCTCTTCCCGATCAAATGGTTCGGGACCTCTATCTGACGGATCTCTACCTGGTTACATAAAGAAACATACTCCAGGAAGTTATTGGACAACAGTTTCTTCCCAAGTCTCAGAGCCATATCCCTCTCCGGATATACAACCTCTGCTCCGAGCTTGCTCAGCACCGCTCCCTGTTCCGGACTCAGCGCTTTTGCAATCACACGCGGCACTCCCATCTCTATCACACTCATGGTGGTCAATACACTGACGTCCACTTTTTCTCCGATACAAATAATCACAACATCACAATTCTGTATTCCAATTTCTTTTAATGTATCAGAGCTGAGATTGTCTGCCACAAATGCACAGTCTGTATACTGCCGCATCTCTTTTACCTTTTTTTCATCCTTATCAACTGCGATGACCTCATGCCCTGACTGTGCCAGCATCATTGCCAGCGCTTCTCCAAAACGCCCCAGCCCGATGACTCCATATGCTGTTTCTACTTTCTTTTTCATTTTTTTGAATTCTCCCTTTTTATTATCCTATTGAAACTTCTTCTTCTGAATACCTTGCTCTTGGTTCTGTACGGTTCACCCACATGGAAATTAAAGTAAATGCTCCGACTCTTCCTGTAAACATGACAAGAATGATCACCGCCTTTCCTGCCACACTGAGCGCCGGTGTGATACCGGTAGAAAGACCTACCGTTCCAAACGCAGAAACTACTTCAAACAACAGCTGCATAAAACTATATTCCGGTTCGAGTACACACATAAAGAACGTTGCAACACATACCACTGTTCCCGAAAGTATCGTAATCATAAATGCCTTTGAAATATTCTGCTCTGATATATTTCTATGGAACGCATGCACTGTTCCTTTCGTACATGTTCCTCTTATTTTCTGGAACATGATAAAAAATGTACTCGTCTTGATACCTCCACCGGTAGATCCCGGAGAGGCACCAATAAACATCAGGATACACAGTACAAACAGGCCGGCATCCGTAAACTGCCCAATCGGATAGGTGGAAAATCCGGCGGTTCTCGCCGAAACGCTCTGGAAGAACGCCCCCAGCCATGTTACATTCTCTGTCAGTTTAAGTGTCAGTGTTCCGACAACAAGCAAAACCAAACTGGTAACGATCACCACCTTGGAGTGCAGAGTAAGCTTCTTGAAACACTTTTGTTTTCCTATATCCAGAATAACAAGAAATCCCAATCCGCCAAAAATGATCAGTGTACATGTGGTCAGATTCAAAAGGACATCATCCTGATAAGGCGTCAGGTTTCTAAGTCCTCCCAAAATGTCAAACCCCGAGTTATTAAAGGCTGCAATAGAATGGAAAATACTAATTCCGATCGCATGCACGGTACTGTAATCCCGGCTGAAAACCAGAAAGCTTAAGAGCGCACCTCCCGCTTCAAAGCACAAGGTCATTAATAATACAGATTTTACTAATTTTACAATTCCCTTATAGCTTTCAATATTCAGCGCCTCTTTTACCATCATTCTGCTTTTAATTCCAACTCGTTTTCTTGCCACAAGCATCAGGCCCACGCCCAGAGAAGTCACTCCCAGTCCGCCGACCTGTATCAAAGCTGCAACAACGCCCTGACCAAAGGCAGTAAAATGATCCGCCGTATCAATCGCGATCAGCCCTGTCACGCACACTGCACTTGTAGAGGTAAACAGTGCATCGATCAGAGTGACCTCTGCACCATCCTTTACCGATATGGGAAGAAGCAGCACAAGCATCCCTAACAGAATCACTGCCGCAAATCCTGCCACGATCATTCTGCCGGGCGGCTGATTTCTCAAAAACATATTTATTTTCTTCATTTTCTTTTTTGCCCTGTCTTTCTTTTCTGAATTTTTTCTCTATGCTCTTCCCACCATACCCACAGAGGACCGGCAATGCAAATGGACGAGTAGCATCCTGAAATGAGGCCGGCTAAAAGAGGCAGTGAGAAGTTTGTGATAGATTCCATTCTGTAAACTACTGAGACAACAAAAATGATAAATGCACATAACACAACCGTAAACGCTGTATTGATCGAACGCTGCAAAGTTTCTGTCGTACTGATATCCACCAGTTCTGCCAGTGTACTTTTCTTTTTCATGTTGCTTCTGTGCTCACGGATCCTGTCATACAGAACAATCGTGTCGTTGATCGAATATCCGATGATCGTCAGCGTCACCGCTACAAACGCATCATTGACAGGAATTCTGAAGATTCCGAAAATAAAGAGCACGATCAGAATATCATGAACAAGCGCGATCACAGCTGTGACTCCGGATGCAAGACCTCCCAATGCCGAAAAGCGAAGCCGGATATATACCACAATGAAGAGGAATGAGAGAACAATCGCAATTACCGAATTCTTCAATGCCTTTGCTCCGATATATGGTTCTACCGCTGATGTTTCCGAGGTCTCAAACTGATTCTTATTTCCCTGATTGATGGTATTTAGAATCTCTTTCTGCTGTTCGGGCGTCAACCCTTTTTTGCCTGAAAGTGTAATGACCAGACTCTTTTCTCCTGTGGCAGAGTTTTCAGAAGTCTGTACACTGACACTGCGATCCACAATATCTTCTACCTCTTTTTGAATCTGTCCTGTATCCGCCTTTCCGGTATATGTATATCTTAAGATTACTCCACCCGTAAACTGCGTATCCAGTTTCATTCCATTTACGCAACTCCATATCGTTCCTGTAAGGAGCAGTGCAACACTTGTCAGGAAGAAATATTTTTTTGCCTCTGCAAATTTCAAAATCTTCTTGTCTTTTTTCTTTCTAAACCACTTTTCCTGATTGAACAGCTTATATCTGATCACTGAATTCAGCATATATCTGGACATCCAGACTCCTGCAAGCAGATTGATGATAACACCTGTCAACAGGGTATATCCAAAACTTAGCATGGTACCCGATCCGAAGATCATCAAAATCCCCGCTACTGCCGCAGTGGTAACATTTCCATCTAAAACAGATGAGAATGCACGCTTATATCCATTCTTAACTGCATTTCTGACGGAATTTCCTTTTTTCAATTCTTCACTGATTCGCTCACTGATAATAATATTCGCATCTACCGCCATACCGGCTGATAAGATCAAACCTGCAATTCCCGGCAGCGTGATCGTGTACTGCGGAACTGAAATAACAAGAATCTGAAGTGCGATCTGAAACGTCAGTGTCAGACAGCTGATCACTCCCGGCAGCCGGTACCATATGATCATAAATAAACAGATCAGCGCCATTGCGATTTCCGCTGCCAGTGCCATTGCATTCAACGCTTTTCCGCCAAGTGTCGGGCTGATCGTACTGTAGTTGGTCGTCTTCATGGAAAACGGAAGAGAGCCTGAATTAATCTTATCAGAAAGGCTCTGTGCCTCTTCTTTGGAAGACATTCCGGTAATCTCTGCTTTTCCTCCTGTTATCTTGGCATTGACTGTAGGATTGGAGATCGGGTCATCATCCATATAAATTCCCATTGAACAAAATCGCTACGCGATGGCCTGCCGAGGCTGTGGCATAGCGATTTTCT